>Ga0228536_1000447_pt1 | contig 78493 bp, 68 predicted proteins | sample SJ1Smetagenome_FD_168611 | JGI IMG/M metagenome (GOLD analysis project Ga0228536, IMG submission 168611) | Enriched culture of PCE-dechlorinating microbial communities from Ithaca, New York, USA - SJ1.S | ecosystem: Engineered > Modeled > Simulated communities (microbial... > Unclassified...
ATTTTTCTACTATGTTTTCTGCTGTTATTCCCATGTGGTAGTTGTTGAATATGTCTGTGAGGCCGTCTGCTACCATGTAGTCTATTACCTGGCCGTTGCCCATTCTTTGTCCCCATCTGTTGTTGGGTAGTAGATATGGTGCCTGGCTCATGTTTTCTGTTCCGCCTGCTACTATTATTTCTGCGTCTCCTGCTTTTATTGCTTGTGCTGCAAGGGCTACTGTCTTTAGTCCTGAGCCGCATACCTTGTTTATTGTGTATGAGGTTACATAGTCGGGGATGCCTGCGTGGATCGCTACTTGTCTTGCCACGTTTTGTCCCTGGCCTGCCTGGAGGACGTTTCCATAGATCACTTCATCTACCATTTTAGGGTCGAGGTTTATTCTTTCCATTGCTGCCTTTACTGCTGTTGTTCCAAGTGCTACTGCGCTTACGTCCTTGAATGCTCCACCGTAGCTTCCTACCGGTGTTCTTACTGCACTTACTATTACTGCCTGCTTCATTTTTGTTACCTCCCTTATATTATCTATATTATTAGTTATTACCGACTATTTTACTTCATACCCATAAAGGTGTCTGTTAAAATATCAACAATTCTTTTTGACGCATTTCCGTCTCCATATGGATTGACTGCATGAGCCATTTGTGAATAGGCTTCCTTGTCAGTCAAAAGCTGAATAAGGTTAGTATAAACATTTTCGTAGGATGTCCCGACGAGCCTTGCCGTTCCAGCCTCGATACCTTCAGGCCTTTCCGTTTCTTCTCTTATGACAAGCACGGGCTTCCCCAATGCAGGTGCCTCCTCCTGTAGACCTCCGGAGTCTGTAACAGCCATGTAGCATCTTGCCATAAGGTTAGTGAATGGCTCATAATCCATTGGTTCAGTAAGATATACCGAAGGGTTATCTCCAAGTATTCGGTTTGCGATCTCTCTAACCTTAGGGTTTAGATGTACTGGAAATACAACAAGTGCTTCCGGTACCATTGTAATGGCATCTCTGACTGCCCTGAATACGTTTTCCATGGGCTCTCCCAGGTTCTCTCTCCTGTGACTTGTCAGGAGAATTACCTTTCTGTTCATAAAGTCCAAATGGTTGAGCCTCTCATCGCTGAAGGAGTATTCATCTCTTACCGCATACTTCAAAGCGTCGATTACAGTGTTGCCTGTTATATATATTTTATCATCAGGGTAACCTTCACGAAGAAGATTTTCCCGATTGGCCTCAGTTGGTGCAAAATGAAAATCCGTCAGAACTCCCACCAGCTTTCGGTTTGCTTCCTCGGGATAAGGAGAATACAGGTTGCCGCTCCTTAATCCTGCCTCGACGTGTCCAATGCTGATCTTTTGATAGAAAGCAGCAAGAGCTCCTGCAAATACTGTCGTCGTATCTCCCTGGACCAGAAGAACGTCCGGGTTCTCCTTTCTTATTACGTCCTCAAGACCCTTAAGGGAGTTGACGGTTATATCGGTCAGGGTTTGCCCGGGCTTAAATATATTAAGGTCGTAATGTGGTACAATACCGAAAAGCTCGGTTACCTGGTCCAGCATCTCTCTGTGCTGAGCAGTGATGCAGACTACCTGCTCAATTCCCTCTCTCTTTTCCAGTTCCTTAATTATGGGAGCCATCTTGACTCCTTCAGGTCTTGTCCCGAATACTGTCATTACCTTCATTTCTCGTCCTCCTTGCTGTCCTTTGTCGTTGTGAACAGGCCGAACTTAACGGCATAAATGATCGTCACAACAAAGAGAAGTGCCGACATGTAAACTGCCTGTCTGCTGTTCACCCTGGATACCAGAACAGAAAATACACCAAATATTCCCGATATCCCATAAAGTATCAATACAGTCTTTTTTTGTGAGAAACCTCTCTTGAGTAATCTGTGATGGAGATGGTTCTTATCTGCAGACATTATCGAGCGTCCACTTAACACTCTTCTGAATATGGCAAAGGTGGTGTCGAATATGGGCACTCCCAATATTATTATGGGCACAAGCATAGCGATTGTCGCAACGCTTTTCATTACTCCTTCTATTGAGATCACGGCTAGCATAAATCCTAAAAATAATGCCCCGGTGTCCCCCATGAATATCTTTGCAGGATTAAAATTATAAGGTAAAAAGCCCATACAAGCGCCAGCCACCATAACTGCCAGGACCCCTATCTGGGGCACTCCAAGCTTAAGTGCAACAGCCGTAAAGGAAAGTGCTGAAATAAATGCGACTCCTCCTGCAAGTCCATCAAGTCCATCTATAAGGTTTAGAGTGTTTGTGATCCCTACTATCCAGAACAGAGTAACAGGTACCCCTATCCAGCTTAAGGGGATGACAGTACCTCCCCATGACAATGGATTGGTCACGAAATCTATCTGGACACCACCCCATATCGCCGCAGCAGCTGCCGCTATCTGGAAGAGGAGCTTTTCCACAGGGCTCATGCCCATCATGTCATCCTTCAGGCCTGCAACAAAAATAATGGTCCCACCTGCCATTATACCATAAAGCTCTCTTGAGCCCGGAAGGAACAACAGCATGGAGATCATTACGGCCAGGTACATTGCAACGCCTCCGATCAACGGCATCGGCTTTGAATGTACCCTTCTCTCATCCTTAGGGATGTCCATAGCTCCTATTTTTGGAGCTAATTTTATAATTATTGGAGTAGCGGCAAGTGAGATCAATGCCGATACCAAAAAAGGCTTGATTAGTATTTCCATCGTGCTGAATTCTCCCTGTATACTATTATATTAGATTCTATCCAAGAAACGAGACTATGTCAAACTTTTGACTATTTGCTTTCAAAAAGCACAAAAAGGCAGCTGAAACTGCCCTTGTCCCTATTTTGTGCCGAACAATCTATCCCCTGCATCTCCAAGTCCCGGTACTATATAGGCGTGGTCATTCAATTTCTCATCTATCGCACCCAGGTAGATATCCACATCCGGAGCTGCATCCTGAACGGCCTTGATACCCTCCGGTGCTGCAATAAGGCATACAAGCCTTATACTTTGGGCTCCGCTTTTCTTCAGGAACTCTATTGCTGCAATAGCTGAGCCTCCCGTAGCGAGCATGGGGTCAAGAAGTATCAGGTCTCTTTCATTTATATCCATGGGAAGCTTACAGTAATATTCAACGGGCTTTAGGGTTTCAGGATCTCTGTAAAGACCGATATGCCCCACCTTGGCGGCTGGTATAAGGTTCAGCATTCCATCGACCATGCCAAGTCCGGCTCTAAGAATTGGAACCAAGCCTACCTTTTTTCCTGCTATTACAGGTGACATCATCTTTGTGATCGGAGTTTCTATTTCAACCTCTGTCAGCGGGAAATCCCTTGTGACCTCGTAGGCCATAAGCGTGGAAATCTCTGTTACCAGCTCCCTGAAATCCTTTGAGCCAGTGTTTTTATCCCTTATCATTGTGATTTTATGCTTTATCAACGGATGGTCCATTACGACAACTTTAGACATCAAATCGCTCCCCTCAAAATTTTATCCCTGATATTATACCACAAATCAAGCTTCGATTTCACCAATTTTATCAACCCGGATCTGATGTCTTCCACCCTGGAACTGCCCCTCAAGCCATGCCATGAGTATCTCTGTTGCAAGGCCGATCCCAAGGACTCTTCCTCCCAGAGCAAGCATATTTGCATTATTGTGCTCTCTGCTCATCCTGGCCGAATAGGTGTCTCCGCAAAGCGCACATCTTATACCCTTTACCTTGTTTGCAGATATGGAAATCCCAATCCCGGTTCCGCAAATTACTACAGCCCTGTCAACCTCGCCTGCTGCAACTGCTTCAGCTACCAGCTTCCCGTAATCCGGATAATCCACCGAATCCCTGGAATGAGTCCCGTAGTCGATTACCTCGATTTGTCTTTCCTCCATAAATTTTTTTAGCTCTTCCTTCAGTTCAAAGCCTCCATGGTCACTTCCAATACCTATTCTCACCTTAAGTCCTCCTTATCCCTTGATTTTGTCTATGATCGAATCTATTGCTTCGTTTAATTCATCTCTTACACGTTTATACAGTGAAACAGGACCTCCATATGGGTCCTCAATATCTATATCCTGATCCAGGGCGTATGATTTCAGCAGGTACACTTTATCCGTTGATTCAGGATAAATCTCTGTTATCCTGAATAGCTGGGATTGTGTCATTACCAGTACCAGATCAGCCCATTTCATAAGCTCCAGATCAAGAATGTTTGCCCTGTGGCTGCCAAGGCTATTAATATTCTTCATTGCCTCAACGGCACCTCTGCTTGCCCTGTCGCCATCAAGAGCAAATATCCCTGCTGATTTTACCTCGATTGGAAGACCAAGAACCTCTGCTTTAGTTCTTAGCAATGCCTCTGCCATCGGGCTCCTGCAAGTGTTCCCGGTACATACGAACAATACTTTCATAGGGACCTCCTATACCTTTACAAGCTTCCCTCCTGCTGCCTTCAAGAGTCTGTTCATGATCGCTAGTCCAATCTCATCCTCCCCTACAGCCTCGCAAATTATTAGGTCAACCTTTGATCTGTCCAGATCTCTTATGATATGGAACAAGTTATGGGCTATCGTCTCCTTATCTTCACAGGACCCCATGTCAGCGACCCTTTGTGCAGTGTAGCTTCCCTTGTTCTCTGTGCAGCACATTATACCTACCTTCATGCCCTTAACCTCAGCCTCTGATGTCAATCGATTTATCTCGTCAACAATTTTCTTATTCTCCCCCGAAACCAGGATCATCTGAGCCTTGGGCGCATAGTGCCTGTACTTTTGACCGGGGGATTTTGGGACCATATCCTTGTTTGAGGACCCAAGTGCAGGGTCTGTAACAGCATTGGGAAGAAGCATTCTGACATCCTCGAGTGTTACTCCTCCAGGCCTTAATATCATTGGCTTGTCTCCGGTAAGGTCGAGCACAGTGGATTCAAGACCAACGCCCGTTTCACCGCCGTCAATTATCATTGGGATCTTCCCGTCCATATCTTCAAGGACGTGCTCAGCCCTTGTTGGACTGGGTTTGCCTGAGCTGTTTGCAGAGGGTGCAGCTATGGGTGTTCCGCTTAAGCTAATGAGTCTTAGCGCTATGGGGTGGCTCGGCATCCTGATGGCCACGGTTTCAAGTCCTGCTGTTATTATATCAGGCACTATCTCTCTTCGTCTGAATAAGATCGTGAGAGGCCCCGGCCAAAATTTCTTAATACATAGTCTTGCTGCAGGTGGAATATCTATTACCAGCTGCTCAAGCATATCTACAGAATCGACGTGAAGTATCAGTGGGTTATCCTGAGGTCTTCCCTTTGATTGAAATATCTTTTTAACTGCATCCTCATTAAGTCCATCAGCACCCAATCCGTATACTGTCTCCGTTGGGAATGCCACAAGCTCACCGCTTCTTATTAAGGCAGCTGCTGCCTGTATCAGCTCTTCCTCCGGCTCTGTGCTGTTAATTTTAATTATTTTGGTATCCATATCCATCTCATCCTTTTCACAAAAAAAGAGGGTCATCCCCTCTTTAGCTGATCTGCTGTAGTCTTTCCGCCTGATCCGTAGTAGTCAGTGAGTCGATCATCTCCTCGAGATCTCCGTCTACGAAGCTATTCAATTTGTAAAGGGTAAGGTTTATTCTGTGATCTGTGACTCTTCCCTGAGGGAAGTTGTAGGTTCTGATCCTTTCAGATCTGTCCCCTGTACCTACCTGCCCCTTCTTAAGCTGTGCCAGCTCTGCATTCTGCTCCTGGATCTTCATATCGTAAAGCTTGGTCTTAAGGATCTTAAGTGCCTTTTCCTTGTTCTTAAGCTGGCTTTTCTCGTCCTGACATGAGACGACTATCCCTGTAGGGTTGTGAGTGATCCTTACAGCTGAGTCTGTTGTATTTACAGACTGACCTCCATTTCCTGAGGATCTGAATACATCTATCCTGATATCCTGAGGATTTATTTCAACATCTACATCCTCAGCCTCCGGCAGCACCGCTACTGTCGATGTGGATGTATGGATCCTGCCGCTGGCCTCTGTCTCAGGGACTCTCTGTACCCTGTGGACGCCGGACTCGTATTTTAGCTTGCTGTAGGCTCCTTTGCCCTTGATCATAAAGATGACTTCCTTATAGCCGCCAATACCTATTTCATTTGTGTTCATTATTTCGACCTTCCAGTTGTTCCTCTCAGCGTACCTTACATACATCCTGAACAGAACTCCCGCGAAAAGAGCTGCTTCGTCTCCGCCTGCTCCTCCTCTGATCTCTACGATTACGTTCTTGTGGTCGTTGGGATCCTTTGGAAGCAGGAGCAGCTTCAGCTCCTCCTCATAGGTCTGAAGGCTCTCTTCAAGCGCCTTGACCTCCTCTTTGACCATATCCCTCATGTCCTCATCCAGAGCCTTGTCATAAAGCATTTCCTTGGATTCCTCAAGCTCTGATTTTGCCTTAGTATACTCTCTATATTTTGAAACGATGGGCTCAAGGTCAGATTGCTCCTTCATTACCCTTTGCCATTCCTCCCTGTCCTCGTTTATCAGGTTCGGGTCCATGGCCTTTTCTGTCAATTCCTTGTATTTATCTTCAATAAATGCTAATTTATCCAACACTGCTTTTACCTCTCCTCTATATGTTACTTTTTCGCATATCCTACCACATTACTATTATATTAGATGAAGCACTACATTTCAAGAAGCTAATGCTCTCTCTCCTTCTGCGGTGCTGCGAAAAACCTGTGATAGACGACTGATACCACTGCGCCTGAGGTTACCACCCAAATGGGGCTTATCCCGAGGAACATCACTGCGATAACAGCTGCAAGAGAAGCACCCAGAATCGCCCAGGTCCTTTTTGTCTTTGTCCACATCTTGTATACTGCCGCCAGGATCAGAGCGACGATCGCAGGTCTTATACCGGCGAAGATCTTGTCTATTACAGCTAGCGATCTGAATCTGTAGAAATAGATCGCTATAACGAGAATAGTTATAAATGATGGAAGAACGGTTCCCAGAGTGCAGGCAAGAGCACCTAAAAATCCGTTTATTCTGTAACCGACATATATACTTGTGTTAACTGCAACCGGTCCCGGGGAGGCTTGCGCAAGTGCTATTGCATCGAGGAATTCCTCATCCTTTATAAGTTTTTTATTCTCCACGATCTCTCTTTGGATTATCGGTATCATTGCATAGCCTCCACCGAAGGTAAAGGCTCCTATCTTAAAAAATGTAAGAAATAAACTTAAAAGCATGCCCAAACCCTCCTAAAACAATACTACACCCATAACGCCTGCAAGAATTATAGCGTATATGGGGTTGAAATTTCTAAAGGCTACCAAATAAAAAAGCACTACGGCAATCAAAACCGATTGTATGTCCACAAAGGTTGAAATCGCAACGCTGAATGCTGCAACTGCAATAAGACCAAGAACTACGGATCTTATCCCCTTTAATATCCAATCCACATAGGGTGAGCTTTTAAATCTGAAAATAAAATGAAAGATAAGACTCATCACGATAAATGAAGGAAGAACTACTCCCAGAGTCGCCACTGCGGATCCTGCAATTCCTGCAACCTTGTAACCAAGGAATGTGGCTGAATTGATTGCAATAGGTCCGGGGGTCATCTCGGCGATCGCCAATATATCTATGTATTCTGCCATAGTTATCCACCTGTGGACCTCTATTACTTCCTCCTGTATCATAGGAAGCATGGCGTAACCTCCGCCAAAGCTGAAGGTTCCTATCTTAAAGAATGATATGAACAAGTCTATAAGGGCTCCCATATTACCCCTCCTTTATGATCTTCCCGCGACTATCCTGTCCCTGTTTTCAAGGTCCTTTTCGACAGTCACAGCTTTAAATCCATTTTCCTTCATGATCCGAGCGACATCCGGCCCCTGTCCGGCACCTATCTCGAATATAAGCAATCCTCCTTCGGCAAGATATTTCATTGCCTGCGAGGTTATCTTTCTGTAGTAATCAAGTCCGTCTTCTCCCCCAAATAGGGCAAGAGCCGGCTCGTGCATCCTGACCTCCTTCTGGAGGGTCTCTCTATCTCCCTCAGGTATATAAGGCGGGTTTGAAGCAATGATATCGAAGCCTTCACGATACTCCTCTCCGATGGATGAAAACAGATCGCTTTCAATGAACCTGACATTATCAAGCCTAAGGTTTATTCTGTTTTCCTCAGCGATCATAAGAGCTTCCCTGGAAATATCGACCCCAAGGATCTCGCCTTTTGGTCTGTGATACGCTGTTGAAAGAGAGATGGCACCGCTGCCGACGCCAATATCAAGCATCCTGTAGGGCTTGTCATCAAATTCCTCATCGATGAACTTGATCAGTCTTTCCACCAGGAGCTCAGTGTCCCCCCTTGGGATCAGAACACCGTTACCGACCTTAAAATCAATTCCCATAAATTCCTGGGTACCTAATATATACTGAAGTGGCTCCCCCGATTTGCGCCTATCAATTATCCGAATGAATTTATCCTTTTCATCCTCAGGAACCTCTTTGTCTCCGTGGGCATAAAGATAAGACCTATCCACTCCCAGCAAATGGGACAGGATAAGTCTTGTTTCCTGCTGGGGATTTGAGTATTCGATTCCTGACAGAGCCTCGCTGCCCCATTTTAGCAGCTCTTGTATCACCACAAGTCTGCCTCCTTGTTCTCAGGTATTACTGCAAGCAGTGATTTGATGGCCACCTCTATCTGCGAGTCATCCGGCTCCTTGACTGTAGCCAGCTTCTGGATCATAAGACCGGGGTAGCTAAGTGCGTAGCAAAGCCTCGAATCACTTCTTCCGATCACCCTGTTTATCTCATATGATATCCCTGCGATAACAGGGAACATCAATATCCTCGTAACCACCCGCATCACTGGGTTTGGCCAACCGAAAAATGAAAGCACAAGTATGCTCACTATCATAACCATGAATAGAAAGCTTGTCCCGCATCTTGCGTGGAGTATTGGGAATCGTTTTACATTTTCTACAGTCAATGGCATCTCATTCTCATAGCAGTGGATGCTCTTATGCTCAGCTCCGTGGTATTGAAACACTCGATTGATCTCGTCAATCTTTGACACCCACACCACATAGATAAGGAATATTGCTATCCTTAAGACACCCTCCACCAGGTTCAGTCCTATTGTACTGTTTATCCTGCTGCTCAAAAGGTTTGTTATGAGGTTTGGAAGTACCATGAATATTCCGATGGTCAAGGCAAGTGATATGACTACTGCAAGTGTCATCTCAACCTCCTGCGCCTTTTCCTTGAAGATCCTCTCCATCAGGGTTTTCTTTGGTTTTCCATCTTTATCCTTGGGAGGCTCGTCCTCAAAGAACTCTGCAGAATAGAGCAATGCCCCTGTGCCAATCTTAAGGGCGTCAATAAGTCCGATCATCCCTCTGATGAATGGCAGTGTAAAAATCCTGCTTTTCTTTGCAAGAGATCTCACCAGTTCTACCTTGAGCTCAATATCGTTGTCAGGCTTCCTCACTGCTATGGCGATCTTGTCAGGCCCTTTCATCATAACTCCCTCAATAAGTGCCTGTCCGCCTATGGTCGTTTTATGTTTAGCACTTACACGTGCAGTTTTGAGCTTTGCCATAAATACACTTCCTCATAAAAAATAAGGGTTAGTGCAGATGCAACTAACCCGTTGTTGAAGAAATTAATCGATTGAATATTTCTTCTTGAATTTCTCTACACGCCCGCCACGCTCAACAAACTTTTGTTTGCCAGTAAAGAATGGATGGCACTCTGAACATACTTCCACTCTAAGCTCATCCTTAGTGGAGCCTGTTGTGAATGTGTTGCCACATGCACAGGTTACAGTTACTTCTTTATATGCTGGATGGATTCCTGCCTTCATTACATTCACCTCTCTTCAATACGAGTATCTATTTTTGCAGCTACTCCTCGATATAACCATTAGATTATAGCACAGCATCTAAAAATATTCAACTATATCCAAATTTTATTTCTCATTTCAGTTATAAAATCTTCATTGGTTTTAGTTTCAAGAAGCTTGGCTATCAATAGCTCGGTTACCTCCTGAGTGCTGCCGCTTCCAAGAGCCTTCCTCATCGCCCAAACGGTCTCAAGCTCCTTCTGGGTCATGATAAGCTCCTCTCTCCTGGTCCCCGACTTGTAAATATCTATCGCAGGGAATATCCTCTTTTCAGACAGCTTCCTGTCAAGGTGTATCTCCATATTACCTGTACCCTTGAACTCCTCGAAAATAACATCATCCATCCTGCTGCCTGTTTCCACTAATGCAGTGGCAAGGATAGTAAGGCTTCCGCCCTCCTCAAGATTTCTCGCCGCTCCGAAGAATCTCTTCGGCTTATGGAGAGCACCGGGGTCCAAGCCTCCGGACAAAGTTCTCCCTGTGGGAGGAATAGTAAGGTTGTAGGCTCTGGCAAGTCTTGTGATGCTGTCCAAGAGAATAACTACATCCTTTCCATGTTCAACCAGTCGCTTCGCTCTTTCCAGTACTATTTCCGCAACCTTGGTGTGGTTCTTTGGCAGCTCGTCGAATGTCGAGTAAACAACATCTCCCTTTACGGATCTCTTCATGTCAGTTACTTCCTCGGGTCTCTCATCGATCAAAAGGATTATCATCTCGACCTCAGGATGGTTTTGGGCTATGCCATTGGCGATCATCTTAAGCAGAGTAGTCTTGCCTGCCTTTGGAGGTGCGACTATCATACCTCTCTGACCCTTCCCTATGGGCGCGACAAGGTCGATCATTCTCGTTGCATATTCCTTGGCTCCGGTTTCAAGTATCAACCTTTCAGTGGGATAGATCGGCGTCAGGCTGTCAAAATCAGGTCTGTTTATCGCAGTTGCCGGCGGCATGTCGTTTACAGCCTTCACGTAAAGGAGCGCATTGAACTTTTCCCCTGCCTTTGGAGGCCTTGTTATTCCAGTTATTTTATCTCCTGTTTGCAGATGGAATCTCCTGATTTGGGAAGGTGAAATATATATATCATCCTCTCCCGACAGGTAGTTATCCCTCCTTAAAAATCCGTAGCCATCCTGATGCATTTCAAGGATACCCTCGGCTATATTGATATCCTCAAGCTGCTCCATCTCCTCAGATGCCTTGTCTGAAAGGTCCTCGGTGTCAAGGTCTGTTATTTCAAGCTTCTCCTCCGGTACCTCATCAGTGGAAATCTCTAGTTCATCGCTCTCAACAGGCTCACTAACCGCAGGCTCTGACGACAAAGTTCTTACTATTAGCTCAAGAAGCTCCTCTTTTTTGTATTTATAAGACTTTTCAATTCCATAAGCCTTTGCAATTTCTCTTAGCTGGCTTAAGTTTTTCTTTTCCAACAATTCCTGGCTCAATATATCACCTCTCTTTATTACTTGGCGTATTCAGGTTTTTTATCCAGTTGATGGACCGCCTTCATAAACCTTACTGTCCCTGTTTCTGCTCTAAGAATAAGGGTCTCTGTTGTAGCTCTGTTGTTGTCCAGATACCTTACTCCCTCGAGAAGCTCCCCATAGCTTACTCCGGTGGCAGAGAAGGCGATCTCGTCTCCCTTTACAAGGTCGTCGGTAAGATATACCTTGTCAAGCTCCACTCCCATCCTTCTACATCTTTCTCTCTGAACATCGTCCTCAGGCAGCAGGATCCCCTGGAATTCTCCCCCCAGACACTTCAGTGCGGCTGCTGCAAGAACACCCTCCGGTGCTCCTCCGCTTCCCATTAGTATGTCTACTCCTGCTTCTTCAAAGCAGGTCGATATTGCTCCCAGAACATCCCCATCATATATAAACTTCAACCTGGCGCCAGTTTCCCTGATCTCATTTATCATCTTCCTGTGGCGTTCCCTGTCGAGTATTATAACCGTTATGTCAGATGGATCCTTTTCAAGCGCCTTTGCAACATTCTCGATATTGGTTTTAACAGAAGCCTTTATATCTATTGCACCCTTTGCTTTTGGCCCTACAGCCAGCTTTTCCATGTACATATCCGGTGCGTTCAGAAGACATCCCCTGGGAGCTACGGCAACTACAGCTATTGCATTGGCAAGTCCATGTGCAACTGCAAGAGTTCCATCCAAGGGGTCTACTGCAATATCAACCTTGGGGTTGCCTTCCCTGGGTGTACCAATGTGCTCACCTATGTAGAGCATTGGAGCCTCGTCCATCTCTCCCTCGCCAATAACAACCTCTCCATCTATGTCTATGGTGTCGAACATCCTTCTCATGGCATCTACAGCCAACTGGTCAGCCATGTTCTTATCGCCTCTTCCCAGCATCCTTGCACTGGCAAGAGCTGCAGCTTCTGTTACTCTTGCAAGATTTACCGCAAGATTTCTATCCACAATAAAACCCCCTTTTTCACCAATTCACAATTCAAAGTGCACAATTGGAAACCAAGTTAGATCTAAGATCGAAGAACTAAAAGCTGAGATTCCTCGACTTCGCTCGGAATGACAAAGCCTTTCATTGTCCATTGTCAATTGTCAATTGATACTACCACACCGCTATATACCCATCTGCTCTGCTTTCTGTTCCCCCGCACAATACTCCGTTTTCATCTCTCCAGATTATTTGACCTCTGCCAAAGCTTCCGGTATCAAGATTTACAGATATATCGTGACCCTTTCTGGCGAGAGCTTCTGCCAGCTCAGTCGGGAAGCTCTTCTCTACCTGGATATTGTTGCTTCCTACCCACTGCCATCTCGGTGAATCAAGTGCGTCCTGCGGATTGAGTCCAAACTCTATGGAATTGAGCACCACCTGTAAATGTCCCTGGGGCTGCATATATGCTCCCATAACACCAAAAGGCCCTATTGGCTTTCCATCCTTTGAAAGGAAACCCGGGATGATTGTGTGGTATGGTCTCTTTCCGGGCAGCAGCGAGTTGGGGTGCCCCTCCTCACATACAAAGTCATACCCTCTGTTGTGGAGGGAGATACCAGTTCCCGGTACCACGAGCCCTGATCCGAATCCCCAATAGTTGCTTTGGATATACGATATCATGTTTCCTTCGCCATCTGCTGCCGCAAGGTATACCGTACCTCCCCGCTTAGGTTGATCGTCCAGTGGAAGTCTTGCATTCCCGGTTATAAGCCCTGCTCTCATGGACAGATACTCTGGCTCAAGGACACCTCTCCAGCTATCATCCATATGATCCTGATCTCCAATGATCCTGTTGCCATCCTCAAAGCCCAGCTTCATAGCTTCGATCGCTCTGTGTATCGTTTCAGGATCCTCTATATGTCCCTTTTCCAGTCTGTCAAGTATTCCAAGAGCCATAAGAGCTGTTATTCCCTGGCCATTGGGAGGTATCTCCCAAACATCGTAGCCTCTGAAGGAAGTAGTTATAGGCTTTACCCATTCTGCATGATGCGCTGCCAGATCTTCTTTTTCCACGAGTCCACCTGATGCTTTGATAAATTCTGAAATCTTTTCTGCAAGCTCGCCTCTGTAAAATGACTCCCCGCCAGATGAGGCTATTAGCTCAAGAGTCCTTGCCTGCTCCTCAGATTTCCAAAGCTCCCCAGCATAAGGCGTGCGGCCTTCCCTGGTAAAGTGGTCAAACCATGGCTTTATGTAAGGCTTATCCGATAATTCTGTGTATCTTTCCAATGCCTGCTTCCAATATCTTGCAACTGTAGTGTGGACTACATGGCCCTCTCTTGCAATCTCTATAGCAGGTTTTAAAACCTCATCAAGTTGAAGCTTTCCAAACCTTCGGTTTATTTCTGCCCACACCGATACTGCCCCGGGGACGGTCACGGCCAAAGGACCATATTTTGGTATTTTATCGTATCCATTGTCCCTTAACCATTGGAGGGTCAGTTTTTGAGGAGATCTTCCACTTCCATTTATCCCAAGGATCTCTCCATCCCTGGAAAGGATTGCAAAGGCATCTCCTCCGATACCATTGCTTGTCGGTTCTACTACTGTCAGCGCTGCAGCTGCAGCGATGGCACCATCAAAGGCATTTCCTCCAGCCTTCATGACCGTGATTCCAGCCTGTGACGCTATTGGGTGGGTAGTGGAAACCATACCCTTATGCCCAAAAATCAGATCCCTCTTTGACGGATATCTTTGATAGTAGGGGTCAAATTTCAATTTTTTCACATCCTTATGGGAAATTAAATAGAGAAAAGAAAATTGGTACCGCTGTTGGTACCAATTATATCACATAAATAAATATTTATTAAGCTTTTAGTGGTTTCAGCCCAAGTATTTCCCTTGCTTCTGCCGGAGTCGCTATTTCTCTTCCAAGCTCCTTGGCAAGTCTTACAACCTTTTCTACCATCTCTCCGTTGGATTTTGCAAGCACGCCCTTCTCTATATAGGTGTTGTCTTCAAAACCAACTCTTACGTTTCCACCCATAACTATTGCCATGGCAGCTATCGGGAATTGGTTCCTGCCTATACCGGCTGCCGTCCAGGTGGAACCCTGTGGTATGCTGTCCACCATAAATGCCAGATCCCTTGCAGTAGCTGACATCTGGACCCCAAGAACGAAATCGAAGTGCATGGGGGCTTTAATGAAGCCTTGCTTCTGGAATCTGATGGCATAGTCGATCATGCCCTTGTCAAATACCTCTACCTCGGGCTTAATATCTCTTTCTATCATGATCCTTCCAAAATTCTTAATGGTTGTTTCTGTGTTGACAAAGATCTCGTCGCCGCCAAAATTAAGGGTCCCGCAGTCAAGAGTAGCCATTTCAGGATACAGCTCGGTTGGCTGAAGTCTTTCCTCGTCTGTCATACCTACTGCTCCTCCTGTGGACGGCTGGATTATGACATCAGGACACCTTCTTCTGATCTCATCCATTGCAAGCTTAAATCTTTCCTTGCTTTGAGTGGGAGTGCCGTCGTCTTCTCTTACATGAAGGTGGATTATACTCGCTCCTGCTTTATATGCAGCTTCTGCTTCTCTGCCAATTTCTTCTATTGTATATGGCACATTTGGATTGTTTTCCTTTGTAACCTCTGCCCCGCAAATGGCAGCAGTTATTATTAGTTTTTCCATTATATCATCTCCTTTGTATAAGTTGGTTAGTTGGTTAGTTGGAAAGGGGAAAACACAAATTGACAATTATCTACTTCCTCTTCTTATCCTTAGGTACTACGCAGGTTCCTTCAGCTATACATACAATTATCGGCTCTTCCAGCACGTCGCATGCTGATTCGTTTATATCAGGTCTTGGTACGATAACCTTTCTTGCCTCAAACTTCATCTTTCTTGATGTATTTCCAACGCTTACTATTTCGCCTACTGCCTCGATATAATCTCCTGCAAAAACAGGCGCTTTGAACTCAACCTTGTCATATGCAACGAAAAGTCCTTCGTCTCCATCCAGTCTTATGAGAAGCTCAGTAGCAACGTCTCCAAACAGACCCAGCATTCTGGCTCCGTCAACAAGATTGCCACCGTAGTGGGCATCGTGTGCACTCATCCTAACTCTGATCATTGATTTTTCCATCAAAATACCTCCCTGTTAATGTTTGTCTCAATTATAACATAGTCCATATTTTTATTCCACATGAGAAATCGTTATCCCTTTCACAGCTTGTTGAATACAGGACTGTTATCTGATATTATGATATCAATAGAACTCAGTGTTTATAATGGGAGCAACTGATAAAGGAGGATAAATCATGAAGCTTGAAGGGAATGTATTAGTAGCCCAGGGCGGAGGACCAACCGCAGTCATCAACCAATCGATGGTGGGTGTAGTACTTGAAGCAAGGAAATTTCCACAGGTTCAGAAGATATATGGAGCTTTGAATGGTGTCAGGGGAATAATAAACGAAGAATTCCTGGATCTTACCCAGGAAACTACCAATAACCTAGAAAAGGTGGCGGGCACACCTTCATCAGCCCTGCTCTCGACCAGAGACAAGCCTGATGATGAATACTGCAACAAGATATTCAAGGTTCTGGAGGCTCACAATATCCGATACTTCTTTTACATAGGAGGCAATGATTCAGCAGATACAGTAAGGATCGTCAATGAAAAGGCGATGCAGTCAGGTTATGAGCTAAGGGCGATCCATATTCCAAAGACAATAGACAATGACCTTAGAGTCAACGACCATTGCCCCGGGTATGGCTCGGCGGCAAAATTCGTTGCCCAGGCTTTTATAGGAGTAAACCTTGATGTAAAGGCATTAGCAGGAGTATACATTGGCGTGGTTATGGGAAGAAATGCTGGATTCTTGACTGCAGCAGCATCGATGGCTCAAAAATATCCCGATGATGGTCCACATCTCATTTATCTTCCTGAGAGACCATTCATTGTGGATAGCTTTATCAATGACGTCAGGGAGGTTTACGATAGATACGGCAGATGTGTTATTGCAGTCTCAGAGGGAGTATCTGATGAAAGCGGCACGCCGATAATTGCAAGTCTGACCAAGGATATCGAGGTAGACAGCCATGGAAACGTCCAGCTTTCTGGTACAGGTGCTTTGGGGGATCTATTGTCTAACCTTATAAAGGAAAAGCTAGGGATAAAGAGAGTTCGAAGTGACACCTTCGGCTACCTGCAAAGATCATTTATTGGGTGTGTATCGGATGTAGATCAGCAGGAAGCCAGAGAGGTCGGCGAGAAGGCTGCTCAATATGCTCTATGGCATAATGTTGACGGATCGGTAACTATCCACAGGACTGGACTATACTCTGTAGACTACAGACTTACACAGCTTTCAGAGGTTGCGAGAAATACACGTTCCATGCCTGATGAGTTTATCAACCAGGCCGGAAACGGAGTAACGGAGGCTTTTAAGTATTACCTGCTCCCGCTGTTAGGCTCCAATATGCCTCAGGCTCATAGATTAAGAGCTCCAAGGGTCGAGAAGAAACTCAACAAATAGGACAGACAAAAGAGTCGGCGATGGCCGGCTCTTATTCTTAATATGTTCAAATTTAATCGTTTTGTAACTACTATTTTCTCTCCATATGTTAGACTTAATTTGTATCGAGAAAGAGGTGGTCAAGCTGGAAGATCTTATTCAACTTAGGAATCTCAGAAAAATATATAAGATGGGTGATGAAAAGATCATTGCTCTGGACAATATCGACCTTGATATCGGCAAAAAGGAATTTGTGTGCTTGATCGGAACCTCAGGCTCCGGAAAGAGTACATTGCTCAATATGATGGCCGGTCTTGAGAAGCCCACAAGAGGGGAAATAATAATAAATGAAATGCATCTTGAGAAGATGGATGAGAAGCAGCTGGCCAAGTTCAGGCAACTGAACATAGGCTTTGTGTTCCAGTCGTACAATCTTATCCCCACTCTCACAGCCTTGGAGAATGTTAGCCTTGTGCTCACCTTCAAGGGTGTTCCTAAATCGAGCAGGGACAAGGTTGCAGCGAAGATGCTTAAAAATGTCGGCCTTGGAAACAGGCTTCACCATAAGCCCTCGGAGATGAGCGGCGGTCAGCAGCAGCGTGTTAGTATTGCAAGAGCGTTTGTGAGCAATCCCAGGATAGTATTTGCAGACGAACCGACAGGAAATCTTGACACCAGGACCACATACGAGGTAATGGACCTGATAACAGGGATGGCAAAGGAATACAGCCAGACACTTGTAATTGTAACTCACGACGTCGAGATATCCGGGTACGCACATAGAGTCATACACCTAAGAGACGGCAGTATTGAGAGGATAGACATCAATAAATCTTCAGAGGAGGAAATAGGATAGATGAAACGATTATTAAGCAGACTATTGATTTTTGCAATAATATTTACGATGCTGCCGGCAGGGGTTTGGGCTGAAGAAGATTTAGCCATAGCAAGTCCTTACTACCCAGATCTTATGCTAATCAGCTCTAATTCTATTAGGGCTGAGGCTGGCGATAGGGAAACTATAGAAATAGAATTAAAAAATGTAGGTACTGAAAAAGCTACAAATATAGTAGCCACTCTATACTCTGATGAGACAGGTACTGTTCTGGTTACAGGTTCGTCGAGTAAAAAAATAGATGATATTGACTTCGGAACTAATAATGTAGAGTCTGAATACTTCAATATCGATATTGACGATGACGCTGAGGATGACACTTATCAAATGCGATTAGAAGTAGTTTACTATAATGAATATAAGGAAGCTACTGCAGAATCTGAGGCTATCCCTCCAGTAAAATACACACTCTCTAAAACCATCAATGTCCGAGTAACCTCATCTCCCACAACTCCTGAGTTGGTTGTCTCCAGAGTTGATCTTATGCCGGTAATAGTTTTACCTGGTGGAGACTTCATAGTCGGCTTCGAGCTTGAGAATGACGGTGACGGACCTGCAAGAGACATAAAAGCCTCCTTGAAAGGACTATCAGTTGACGCCTTCTCATTGAGAGCTGGACTTAGCACAAAAACTCTTACCTCGATAAACAGAGGTAAGAAGGATTATATATACTTCGAGCTTAAGGCTGCAAAGGGACTCAAAGCAGGAAATTATGAGCTCGAGCTTGAGTATAGCTACAAAGATGATAAGGGGACTAGAATAGGACCGGAAAAAGAAGGGTTCAGCATCCAGGTGGGGTCAAATCTGGAGCAGGCTGCAAATCTTTTACTCCAAAACATCAGCTACCCTTCAGGACCTCTGGGTCAGAACAAGGAAGTAAAGCTTTCAATGGAAATAAGAAATCAGGGTCAATCCATTGCGAAAAATGTCGTAGTAAAAGCTGACAGCCAGGACTCTAACGGACTTGTTCCAAAGTCGCTTAGTACCGCTAAAATAGATGCGATAGCACCAGGCGAGACAGTTAAGGTTGATTTCTTATTCCTGACTGCACCAAATGCAATGACCAGCAACTACCCGATAAATATAACGGTTGATTACACCGACGATTTAGTATCTCCGGAATTGAGAGATCAGGTATCGCAAATGATAGGAGTATTTGTAAATGCACCTGATGAGGATGCAAATCTGTCAACTCCGAAGCTAATAATAGATAAATACAGCTTCAGCCCGACAATGGTGGAAGCGGGACAAAATTTTGAGATGTACCTGTCCTTCTATAATACAAACAGCTCGAGGGCTGTAAGAAACATTAAGATTTTCCTTACAGCTGAGGAAGAAACAGATTCAGGTTCAGTATTCACACCGGTCAACAGCTCCAATACCTTTTACATCGACAGTATCGCACCTAAGGGAAGGGTCGAAAAGACAATAACAATGTTCACCATACCGGATGCCAAGGCGAAGACCTACACCATAACTGCAAACTTCGAATACGAGGATACTGCGGCCAATCCCTACCAGGCTCAGGAATTCATAGGCATACCTGTAGTTCAGCAGTCGAGGCTTGAGACCGGTGAAGTAGGCTACTTCCCTGAGAGCTATGTAGGTCAGTCGACTCCTGTATCTGTGGAATTCTACAATACCGGAAAGGTAACTCTATATAACATGATGGTAAAGCTGGAGGGCGACTTCCAGACAGAAAACGGTCAGTATTATGTCGGTAATTTCAACAGCGGAAGCAGCGAGTACTTTGAGGGGTATGTTATCCCAATGAATCCTGGCGAGCTTTCAGGGGATATCGTCTTCACATTTGAGGACTCCACAGGTCAAATGCAGGAGGTACGAAAGCCCTTTACGCTTAATGTCATGGATATGATGCCCATGCCTGAGTATCCTGGTGGTGAGCCTCCATTTGAGGAGCCCATGCCCGAAGGTTCTGGCGGCATAAAGTCCTTCCTTATACCTGGCGGGGTTGCTTTAGCAGCTATAGTTGCAGGTGTTATCTTCTACAGAAAGAGGAAGGCAAAAAAAGCTAATGAGGAAATGGAAATAGATGAATAGCCTTGATTTAGTCAGAATGGGTGTAAAAAACCTGTGGAGAAGAAAGCTTAGGACCTTTCTTACAGTCCTTGGTGTTATAATAGGCGCTACATCGATTATAGTAATGTTGAGTCTGGGCTTCGGTCTCAGCAAATCCTTTGAGGACCAGATATCCCAGTGGGGGAGTCTTACGACAATAAACGTGTACAAAAGGTGGGAGGATCCTTCAATGCCCTCCGGCGGCGGAGAACCTGTCAAGCTGGATGACAAGGCAGTTATAAGCTTCAAAGCACTTCCACATGTAATTGCTGTAAGCCCCACCCTTGAGGTTTATGGAACTATAATAAACGGAAGATATATCGCAGGAGTTCCCATCAGAGGTGTGGACCCTGATTCAATGGCTGAGTTCGGATTTGAGATAGCTGAGGGAAGGCTTCTTACAAGCAGCGATGAGCTAACGGTAGTATTCGGAAGTCAGATGAAGCAGAACTTCTACGATCCCAAGGCAAGGGTCTGGAGAGAGCCTAAGGTCGATCTTATGAAGGACCGTATGAGCATGACTCTCAATCCAAGCTATGGATGGGAGGATCCTGGAAATAAGGTGATTTACAAGGAATATAAGATAAAGACTGCAGGGGTTCTTGCAGAGGGCAACTGGGAGTACAGCTATGGGGTGTTCATGCCCATAACCGAGGTCCAAAAGCTCATTAAGGAAAAAGAAAAGGCTGAGGGAGTAAAGCCCAAGCCCGGTCAGGATTCAAGCACTGACTATCAGCAGATAAACGTGAAGGTCGACGACATGAAGAACGTTCAAGAGGTCCAACAGGCAATAAAGGATATGGGGCATGAGGCATACAGCCTTAATGACCAGCTGGAAGCGATGAAAGAAACAGCAGGAATGATCCAGCTTGTGCTAGGAGGGATCGGAGCAATTTCACTTCTCGTTGCCGCTATTGGAATTACAAATACCATGGTAATGAGTATTTACGAACGAACTAAGGAAATAGGGATAATGAAGGTAATAGGTGCTTCCATTAATGACATCAAGAGGCTGTTCCTGTTTGAATCAGCCATGATAGGGGTGCTTGGAGGAGTAATAGGGATTGGGTTCTCTTTCCTTTTATCTTATCTTATCAACCACTTTGGCAGTCAGTTTGGAGGTTTCTTTGGAGCAGCAGGTGGATCCAAAATATCGATCATCCCATTATGGTTGGTGTTTGCATCCTTGGGATTCTCGGCGTTGATCGGGATAATCTCAGGTTATTACCCAGCAAGAAGAGCGATGAACCTTTCTGCTATTGAGGCGATAAGGACGGAGTAAAACCTGGATGTTGTTTACCTGAAGTACAAAAGACAGCAAAGATGATTGGAGGCTTATCGTTTTGAGGACATTACCTGGCCAAGCGGCCGTGAGCGGTCCGAAAAAACGATTAAGCCTCCATTAATTTAAATTTATCACCTTCATACTCAGGAGGTCAAAGACCTCCCCTCAATCTTTTTAGCGCTAATAGTGACTTCAAGTTGGATGTTTTTCTTGATATACTCTGGAGGTCAAAGCCCTCCCCTACTATTCACTATTCACTGTAAGATATTCACTGATTCTCAATCGCTGCCTTAACGAATCCTCTGAACAGTGGGTGAGCTTTTGTCGGTCTAGACTTAAATTCCGGGTGGAATTGGGAGGCGACAAACCATGGATGGTCCTTGATCTCAATTATCTCTACCAGATCCCCGTCAGGCGACAGACCTGAAAAGCTGAATCCCTTTTCCTCAAGCTGTTTTCTGTAAAGGTTGTTGAACTCGTATCTGTGTCTGTGTCTTTCATGGATCATTTCTGAACCATAAGCTTCCCTTGCCTTAGAGCCTTCCTTCAATACACATGGATAAGAACCAAGTCTCAATGTTCCTCCCAGCTTTGTAATATCTCTTTTATCAGGAAGTATATCAATTATCGGATAAGGTGTGTTCGGCTCAAGCTCTGTGCTGTTGGCACCTGATAAGCCTACCACATTCCTCGCAAACTCTATACTTGCAAGCTGCATTCCAAGGCATAGTCCCAAATAGGGCACCTTATTCTCCCTTGCATATCTTATGGCTGAGATCTTCCCCTCCATCCCTCTTTGGCCAAAGCCTCCAGGAACCAGTATCCCGTCCGCATCGCCAAGGAGCCTGGCGGCGTTTTGATCCGTGACGTCCCTTGAATGTATCCATTCAAGCTTTATCTCAGCGTCATTTTCAATGCCGGCATGCCTTAATGCCTCAATGACAGAAAGGTAAGCATCCTTCAGTTCAACATACTTTCCAACAAGAGCAATCTTGACAGACCTGCTTGGGTTTGTTGCCTTGTCAACCAGGTATCTCCAATCTGATAGATCAGGTGCAGTACAGCTTAGGCCAAGGTGCTTTACTACATTTTCAGCAAGACCCTCTGCTTCGAGTAGAAGCGGTACCTGGTAAATGCAAGAAGCATCCCCATTCTCGATCACTGAGCCTGGCTCAAGGTCTGAAAACAACGCTACCTTATCCTTGATTCCGCTGTCCAACGGCTTTTCAGTCCTTAATATCAATGCATCCGGCTGTATTCCTATGCTTCGAAGCTCCTTTACACTGTGCTGGGTAGGTTTCGTCTTCAGTTCTCCTGCCTTTGAAAGATATGGTATCAGTGTGACATGGATGTACATAACGTTCTCCCGTCCAACGTCATGCTTTATCTGTCTTATAGCTTCAAGAAACGGAAGCGATTCTATATCGCCTACGGTCCCTCCTATCTCTGAGATTATTACATCGACATCCTTGCTTTTCGATGCCTTTATTATCCTCTCCTTGATCCCATTTGTGATATGGGGAATCACCTGGACTGTCCTGCCGTCGTAGTCGCCGTTTCTCTCTCGGTTGAGTACTGCCCAATAGACGCTGCCTGTAGTGACACTGCTGTCTGAGTCAAGATTTTCGTCTATAAACCTTTCATAATGACCAAGGTCAAGATCTGTCTCTGCCCCGTCCTCAGTTACAAATACCTCTCCGTGCTGGTATGGACTAAGTGTCCCTGGGTCAACGTTGATGTAAGGATCAAACTTTTGGATCGTTACCTTCAACCCTCTGCTTTTCAGAAGTCTTCCCAAACTGGCAGCTGTGATCCCTTTCCCAAGAGATGATACTACTCCTCCAGTGATAAAAATATACTTGGTTTCCACTTTGATTCCCCTCCCTCTTTATACACTTTTTAACTTGATTATTTTATCCCAACCACGTTAGTGTGTCAAAGGATTTGAGTGGAATAACCATTGTTTTTTTGTTGTTTATCAGTCTGAGAAAACCTGGAAATGAAAAAGCAACGAGGCTGTCCCCGTTGCGTCTATTTTAATCCACATCTACTCTTTAGCTCCTGTATTTGCCCATAAACGACATCGTCAATAGGTATCCCTGTCTTTTCCCGCTGGAGTCTGAGGAAGTGCTCCTTCTCTCCTGCTGTGTAGATCCTGTCTTCTCCGGGAGCTTTTTGAGAAGCCCTTAGTGCTCTTAGGATATCACCTGTGTGTTTTCTGAAGCTTTCTTCTTCGACAAAATGACTTACATTTATAGCGATGAAGAAATGACCAAGTCTGTAGGGAGCGGGTTTCCCGCTTTCATCCCTTCCGATAAGAGATTGCATATACGGGCCCAGGTGAAGCCCTGATGACAATATCTCAATGAAGGTCGCATATCCATAGCCCTTATACCCTCCATTATCCTCTCCTACCCCGCCAAGAGGAGTCAGGGCTGCGTAGCCTTTTACAAGCTGATCCAGCACCAGCTTTGGATCCTCTCCGCTGTTTCCCTCATGGTCGATCACCCATCCCTTGGGAAGAGGTTTGTTTTCTCTGGCATACTTCTCTATTTTCCCCCTTTGTGTCGTAGATGTAGCGCAGTCTAGTACGAAGTTAAAGTCCTCATCGCTTGGTACTGCTATGGTCAAGGGGTTTGTCCCAAGCATATTTTCTACTCCAAAGGTAGGTGCTATAGAAGGCCTTGCATTGGTGCCGGTGATTCCTATCATGCCACTATCTGCAGCCATTTGGGCATAATAACCTGCTATTCCGTAGTGCGAGGAATTCTTTACTGATACAATAGATATCCCGTAAGTCCTTGCTTTTTCAATGGCAAGCTTCATTGCCTTTTTACCGGCAACATGACCAAAGCCGTCATTTGCATCCAAAAGGGCTGTCGCCATATTGTCACTAATTACCTCCAGCCTGGTTATGGGCTCGAGTATACCCTCCTCAAGACGGTCGATATAAATCGGTTTGAAACGACCAATCCCGTGGGAGTCTATGCCCTGGATATCTGCAGATATAAGGACATCGGCAACTATCTCAGCCTCATCGTCTGGTACTTTATAGCTCTTAAGGACCTGCTCCATGAACAGCTTGAGCTCACCCGCCATTATATGCCTTTTCTCGTTCATTTTTCCTCCTCCTGGGAATACATGGATTCCAGCTTAGTGTTGATAAGATGATCTATCTCCTCCGCGGTCTTATCCATAAGCACCTCAATTCCCTGATTTATATGGTCGATCGCATAAATGTGGAACTCTCCACTTCTTACTGCTTCAACCACTTCCTCCCTCAAGGTCAGATTGTTCAAGTTTGTCCTTGGTATAAGAACCCCTTGTTTGCCTGTAAGCCCCATGATCTTACAGACCTGGTAATAGCCTTCGATTTTCTCATTTACTCCGCCTATTGGCTGTATCTCACCCTTCTGATTCACTGAGCCTGTTACGGCGATATACTGCTTGACTGGGACCTCTGAAATAGACGACAGTATCGCATAGAGCTCTGTACTGGAGGCGCTGTCACCGTCGACTACTGAATAGTTCTGTTCAAAGCCGATCCCTATGGTCAGGCCTAAAGGATTTTTCTGAGCATATTTTTGTCCAAGGTAGCCGCTTAGAATGAGTACACCCTTGTCATGTATCCTCCCACTTTGGCGAGCCTCCCGTTCGATATTGATTACTCCCTTCTCGCCCCTATATACTGTAGCAGTTATCCTGCTTGGCTTTCCGAAGCTGTATTCCCCGGTTCCCATAACAGCCAGCCCGTTTATCTGGCCGACCTCTTCTCCATCCAGATCGATAAGGAGGGTGCCCTCGACAAACATTTCATTTAGCTTTTCCTCATACTTGTTGGATCGCTTTATTTTACCATCTATCGCTGCCTTCACATGCTTCTCGGTGATGACTCCATTGCCGTCCTGCTCTGCCCATAAGTCAGCTTCGTACAATATCTCAATTATTTGGTTGAATTGAGTACTTAGCTTTCCCTGGTGGCCGGCAAGCCTTGTGCTGAATTCCACTACTCTTGCCACAGCAGTCTTGTCAAAGGGTCTGATGCCGCTTTCCTTTGTATGGGTGGATATAAATTCTGCCATCCTCCTTATGTTCTCGGGATTCTTCTCCATCTCAATATCGAAATCTGCCATGACCTTAAAAAGCTTCCTGAAGTCGTCATCATAGTTATAGAGGATGCTGTAGGTGTAATCGTCTCCGATAATAATTACCTTGACGTCAAGAGGTATTGGCTCTGGCTTAAGACTTGAAGTGACTGCCATTCCCATAAGGCGATTGTAGTTCTCGATATTTATTTCATTTGTTTTTAGTGACCTTTTAAGCATTTCCCAGGATATGGGGTTATTCAGTATCTCCTTCATCTGGAATACAATGTAGCCGCCGTTTGCCTGATGGAGAGATCCCGGCTTTATCTGCATGAAGTCAGTTGTCAGGATCCCCATATGGCTCCTGTATTCAATACTGCCCATCAGGTTGTTGTAAACCGGATTTGATTCATTTATGATAGGAGCGTGCTCCAGCTGGCTGTTGTCAACAAATAGGTTGACCTTGTATCTGATGAAGAAATTATCGTCGGAGGGCATTGGAATCTCAAATAGAGAGAAATTCTTTGGTGCTGCCTTAGCCTTGAACTTCTCAATATTCTCAATGATGTCCTTCTCGAGCTCGTTTAGATATATGGCAGTGGAGGGTATGCTTCCATACTTGTTCAGCAGCTTCTTGATGTCATACTGGATAAGCTCTTTTGCCATATGCTCGTCAAGCTGAGTGAGATAATCCTCCAGTTCTTCATCCAGCAGCCTGAGGTCATTGAACTCTTCGACCGTAGCGATCCTCAGCTCCTCATATTTCTCCATCATCCCCTCGCGCTCTTCAAGCGACAATGAGCCGTATTCCTGTTCGTTAATGGGCTTTCCTTCCTTTAGAGGTATCGATATAAGCCCTTGGTCGCTTGGAGTATATACAAAGCCATACTCCTGGGATTTCTCATTGAGCTTCTTTAAGACCTCACTTTTTTTCTGGTTGGCTATTTTGAAGAGGTTATTTTTTCTGTTCTCATACTCTATCCCTGAAAATGCTTCCGGAATTGTCTTCTTAAAGCTCTCCACCAGGTCCTCGAGATCTTTTTTGAAATCCTTACCCTGGCCGGGTGGAAAAGACAGCGCCTTGGGGGATTCCTTCTTATTGAAATTATAAACGTAGACCCAGTCCTGTGGAACAGGCTGCTTTTTTGCGAAATCGCAGGCTATTGAATAAGTGAAGCTGCTGCGTCCTGTTCCGCTCAATCCGGCAACATATATATTATAGCCCTTCTTATTCATCTTAAGTCCAAAGCTTAAGGCATCGACACCTCTATCCTGGCCTATTATCCCCTTAAGAGGTGCGACAGACTCAGTGGTCTGAAAATCGAGAAGCTCCACGTTGCATGGACTGGTAAGCTCTTCCGGCATCAATCTGTACTTATCCTTCATCAGTATCCCTCCCAACTTGTAAACACTCACCTCTTTTATACCCATCTATTTTTTTGCAAACAAAAAACCAGGCGTATACCTGGTTTAATAGAATGCATTTAACAGCATCGGCACTATCATGGCTACCACCATAATTATGGCCAGTACGACTAATACAGTTCTCTTCGCTTTCATAAAATCATTCCCTTCCAATTCTCATTATCTTAATTTTAAGTGTTTGGTACCCCAATTTCAATTACTTTCTTTCCCGGTTCTTAAAGTAATTTGCATGACTCCAAGAATCAGGGCGATTGCTATGGCGACTATGGAAAGAAGGAACGGGACCCTGTTGCCTATTCCGTATGCAAAGCCTGCAATCAGGGCACCCAGCATTTCTCCCAATGACCTTGAGGCACTGAACAAGCCTGACATAAAGCCAGCACCATGCTCTGTGCTTTTTACTGCAAAGCTCTGTAGCATTGGAAAAAGGACAGTATGCATAGTAAAGTAGAAAAGACTCCACGCCATGAATGGAATTATACTTGTATTTGCATATATCATAATTGAACCTAATAGAGTAAAACTGAGGAAAATTACCAGAGCATTCTTTCCCTTGTAGTTTCTTGCCAGCCATACATTTATAGTAAGATTTGCAATAAGTCCGAATATTCCAGTCCCTGCTCTCCATATACCGTTGACTATTGGCTTGAAATCCAGCTGTTCCTTGAGATAATAGTTGAAGGCATTAGTGTTGCTTGAGTAAGCTATAAACACAAAGAGGGTCACTCCCAGAAATATCAGGATCCATGGGGTGAATACCGCCCTCGATTTATCCTTATCCTTAAGGATATTCCAGATAAAGTCAGGCTTGGAGCTCTTACCTGAAGGTGAGTTAGTCTCTCCCAAGGTCAAGTGTATTGCAAGGCTCACCGCCATCATCACTATGCCCTGGATATAAAATACATATCTCACGGGAAGATATCCAAGTATCCCGCCGATCAGAAATCCAATTGACATTGAAACGCTCATGACCGCTGAAAAGGCCGCTATTCTCTCTGCTCTGTTGGATTCATCCGATACATCCACAACGGCTGCGAGAAATCCTACCATAAAGCCTCCGCTGAACATTCCAGCTATTGCACGTAAAAGGAGTATGTGCCAAAGCTGTGTGGACATCCCATATGCAATCTGAGTTATGCCGTAAAGAAGAGTTGAGTATACCAGTGTCTTCTTTCTGCCATAATTATCTCCCAGGCTTCCCCAGATGGGTGATGTCAGGAAAACAGCCGAAACCATAAATGCCATGGAAGTTCCAAAAACATGATTTGGCAGGTTCAGCTCAGTAAAATACGTTGGATTGACCGGGTGGTGGAAGTTGGTTGTCAGCCATAAAAACACAGATATGATCATTAATTTTTTGTATTGTCTGTCCATCAATATCCTTCTCTCCATTTAAGCATGTTAGGATACATTTTAGCATAAAAAAGTAAAAGGAGCAACAACGCATCGGTACCGGTACCTTTGTAGGGAATTTCCCCAGAAAGGTACCGGTACCGGTTTGCACCGGTTTATAAAATAAAACGCAGCCCCGAAGGACTGCGTCTTGTTAGTTCAAATTATTCAACTATAGAAGCTGTTGAGAAGTCAACTGTTCCAAGAACAGATCTGTCCCATCCTTGAAGCTTCGGTGATACCAGCATAACATCTGAATAGTGATATACAGGTATTATTGGAAGCTCGCTCATCAGGATCTCCTGTGCTGCATAAAGAGCTTCAAAGTGCTCAGCTCCTCTTGTCTTAGCAGCAGTTGAAAGAAGTGCATCATATTCTGCATTGTTGTAGTTTGGATCGTTGTAAGCATTCTCAGTTGTGAAGATTGCAAGAAGTCCCATTGGATCCATGAAGTCTGTCAGCCATCCGCCTCTTGATACTTCGTAGTCGCCTTCTTTTCTTGTATCCTGGAATACTGCCCACTCTTGGTTCTCAAGCTTAGTTGTGATTCCAAGGTTTGTCTTAAGCATTTCCTGAACAAGCTCAGCTACTTGCTGGTGTCCAGCGCCTGTGTTGTACATGATAGTGAACTCTGGGAAGCCTGCTCCGCCTGGGAATCCAGCTTCTGCCAATAGAGCTTGAGCTTCTGCTATCTTGCTGTCATCGGATGCTATTCCATAAGTTCCTGACTTCTCGAAGAAGTCATTTCCTTCGTGATCAAGGAATCCTGGAGGTACGAAGCCTGCTGCAGGAACCTGACCTGCTCCAAGAGTTTCAACGATCAGCTCTCTGTCTATTGCAAGGTTAAGAGCTTTTCTTACTCTTACGTCCTGGAACATTGGAAGATCCATGTTGAAGTTGTAGTAGTAAGTTCCCAGTAGTGGGAATACATAGAAATCTGAGCTTTCAGCTATAAGTGTTGCAACCTCTGCTGGAGGAACATCTGGTAGGAAGTGAAGCTCGCCTGCCTGATATGCCTGGTAAGCTGTTGCTTGCTCATCAATGAATTTACCTTCGATCCTGTCGATCTTAACTTCTGCTGCATTCCAGTAATGCTCGTTCTTAACAAGTGTCAAGCCTTCGCCAATCTTATAGCTTGTCAACTTGAAAGGTCCGTTTGATACTGCAACAGCAGGATCCTTTGCCCACGCGCCGTCTGCTCCAGCCTCAACAGCTGATTGCTTGGTTGGCAGGAAGTGATAGAAGGAAAGTAAGCTGACGATATAATCTGTAGGTGTAAGAAGCTTAACCTCAAGAGTTAGATCATCAAGTGCAGTTACTCCTACTTCGTCCAATGATGCTCCGTTTACTGCGTCAAAAGCACCAACTATGTTTGTGTACTCCCAAATCCATGCATACTCAGAAGCTGTAGCTGGATCCATTCCTCTTTTCCAGGAGTATACGAAGTCATGAGCTGTAAGTGGTGAACCATCAGACCACTTGGACTCTCTAAGCTTGAAGGTAACAGTAAGACCGTCTTCTGATACTTCCCAGCTTTCTGCGATTCCAGGATAAACAGTACCGCTCTTCTCTCTTGTTAGACCCTCAAATGTCTGGTTGATTACGTCTCCACCATCGCTTGCTCCGTTTAGAACTGGGTCGATAGTCTTAGGATCAGCACCTATATTCCAGTTGAAAACTGCTTCTTTTGCTGGTTCTGCTGGTTGTTCCGCAGGTTGCTCTGGTGCTGGTGCTGGAGCAGGTGCCGGTTGTGCACATCCTGCCAACAATGACACTGCCATTGTCAGTACCAGTACGAGCGCTAATAGTCTTTTGTTCATTTTTTCCCCTCCTTATTGATGTTGATGCTGCTATTTAAACCGGACATTCCGGATTAAATACTCATTCAATTGATCCCTGTATTGCTTTTAACTAAGCTCACTTTAGTATATTATACCACATTTCAGCTATTTAACAAGATGGCAGGCAACGAAGTGGCCCGGCTCTACCTCTCGAAGCTCAGGAGTTACCTCTCGACAGACGTCCATCACGTATCGGCACCTGCTGGCAAACCTGCACCCCTCCGGTGGATCTATAGGACTCTTGACGTCTCCCTGAAGTATGATCCTCTTGTGTTCCTTGTTCTTCTTCGGATCCGGAATCGGGATCGACGACAGAAGAGCCTGAGTATATGGATGCAGCGGCTTTCTGTAGAGTTCGTTGCTCTCAGTTATCTCCATCATCTTGCCAAGGTACATTACGCCGATCCTGTCGGAAATGTGCTTAACCATTGACAGGTCATGGGCTATGAACAGATAGGTAAGCCCCATGTTGTCCTGAAGATCCTCAAGCATGTTTACTACCTGTGCCTGGATTGACACGTCCAGTGCCGAAATTGGTTCATCACATACTACAAGATCAGGTTCAACAGCCAACGCCCTTGCAATACCGATCCTTTGTCTCTGTCCGCCTGAGAACTCATGGGGATATCTGTTGGCGTGCTCCTTTTTTAGGCCTACTGTCGTTAGGAGTTCATATATCTTATCGAGCTTCTCCTGACCTGTGTAGAGCTTGTGAGTTTCTATACCCTCTCCAATGATCTCTGAAACAGTAAGTCTTGTGTTTAACGATGCGTATGGGTCCTGGAATATCATCTGGAGCCTTTTTCTGTACTTCATCATCTCATGCTGGGATATGTTGGTTATGTCCTCGCCATCGTAAATAATGTTTCCGCCGGTTGGCTGATAAAGTCTTACAATGGATCTTCCAAGTGTCGATTTGCCGCAGCCTGATTCTCCTACAAGACCAAAGGTTTCGCCTTTGTTTATGTGGAAGGTTACGTCGTCAACTGCTGTCAGGTTGCCGCTTTTTCTGTTGAAAAAGCCTCCTGACTCTATGGTGAAATATTTCTTCAGATTTTTTATTTCCAATAGTGGTCTGTTTTGTTCCATCCTACAGGACCCCCTTTCCAAAGCCTTCAACTGCCGGGGCATCCTCGTGGAGAAGCCAACAGGCTGATGTATGATCCTCGCCTACGTTAAACATTGGTGCAGGCTGTTCCTTGCATATCTGCATTACATGTGGACACCTTGTTGAGAATGGGCATCCTGCCGGGGGTTTCAACAGATCCGGCGGCGATCCTGCTATCGGCTTAAGTCTTTCCTTTTGCTCCCTGTCCATTCTGGGAACTGATTTCAATAACCCCTGAGTATAAGGATGCTGCGGACTTGCAAAAATGTCCTCGACGCTCCCCATTTCCATTGGCATTCCGCCATACATAACTATCAGGTCATTACAGGTCTCTGCTATGACTCCAAGGTCGTGAGTAATAAGTATTATCGACGTGCCGGTCTTAACTGAGATATCTCTCATTATATCAAGTATCTGAGCCTGGATCGTAACATCCAATGCTGTTGTTGGTTCATCTGCTATGAGCAGCTTAGGGTTGCAGGAAAGTGCTGTAGCAATCATTGCACGCTGTCTCATACCGCCTGAAAACTCATGAGGGTATGAGTTTATTCTTCTTTCAGGTTCAGGTATTCCAACAAGTCTCAACATCTCAAGAGCCCTCTCAGTAGCCTTGTGTTTTCCCAGTTTCTGATGTCTCTCAATTACTTCAACCATCTGATCCTTGATTTTAAATACTGGGTTCAGTGAGGTCATCGGATCCTGGAAGATCATGGCTATTTCGTTTCCCCTGATATCTGACATTTGATTCTCAGAATAATTTGTTATGTCTTTACCGTCAAATACTATGCTGCCTTCCTTTATCTTCCCAGGAGAGTCGATCAGTTTCATAACAGAAAGTGCTGTTACGCTCTTTCCGCTGCCTGACTCACCTACAATACCCATTACGTCTCCCTTTTTCATCTTGAAGGAGATCCCTCTTACTGCCTGTACCTCTCCTACATGGGTATAAAATGATGTTTTTAAGTTATTTATCTCTAATATATATTCTCTGTTATCCATCTTTTCTCTATCCTTTCCTTAGTCTTGGATCCAAAGCGTCTCTAAGTCCGTCGCCTATGAAGTTGAAGGCCAGCATGGTTACTGCTATTGCCATTGCAGGGAAGAACAGCTGATACGGATAAGTAGTCAGTCCTGCAAGAGCATTGTTGGCCAATGTACCCCATGAAGCCATTGGTGCAGAAACACCAAGACCGATGAAGCTTAGGAAGGATTCAGTAAATACTGCTGACGGAATCATCATAGCCATTGAAACTATTATAGGTCCTATCGCATTTGGGATCAGGTGTCTGAAGATAATCTTTCCCTTGGAAACACCCATTACCCTGGCTGCAAGAACGAACTCCTGCTCCTTTAGTGACAGCATCTGTCCTCTTACAAGCCTCGCCATGGATACCCAGTAAACTGAGCTCAGGGCGATAATTATATTCCATAGTCCGCCTCCTCTGAACCAAACCATAAGGAGGATTACATAGAGAACCAGCGGTATGGAGTTAATTATATCGACGATCCTCATCATTATATTGTCGACCTTGCCGCCCTCGAAGCCCGAGATACTTCCGTACACGACTCCGATCAAAAGGTTGGCTATTGTTGCTATAAAGGCTACAAGAAGTGATATCTGAGCTCCGTACATTACTCTGGTGAGAAGGTCTCTTCCGAGTCCGTCAGTGCCAAATGGAAAAAGCTTGTTCCACTTTGTAACAGCCGGGTATTGCTGGATCTCCCCATTGTACTCCAGGGTCATGTCATAATCATAGCCCATTTTAGTTGGCAGAAGGTTGTAGGAAAAGTCTAGCTTGACCTCCTCATCTCCCAGCTCATAAACATATACCTTGTTAAGCATGTCTCTTTTAAGCGGATCCAGCTTAAGTCTCTCGATCAATGTGCCGTCTGATTCCACAAGGAACATGTTATAATCCTTCGATACGTGGAAGAACTTATCTCCAAATTGAAACAACTCAAGTCTTGGAGGAAGGTTCTTATAGTCATTTACCTGATCGGAATAGGAGTAGGCTGTAAACCTTGGTCCTACAAATCCAAACAGAAGAATCAGTATTATAGTCAATATTCCAAGCATTGAAAGCTTGTTCTTTTTAAGTCTTCTCCAGGCATCCTGCCAGTAGGTCAGGCTCGGTCTGACGGCCTCGCTGCCCTCTCCAGTCTGCTCAACAAATACAAATTTTTCTTTCGACATACCTATTTTTCCTCCCTGAACTTAATACGGGGATCGATAAGTGTATAAGCCACGTCCACCAGAAATACCATTATCAGGTAGAACACGGCATAGAATACTGTTATCCCCATTATCGTAGTATAGTCTCTGTTGCTTACGCTTTCAACGAAATGTCGGCCTATGCCAGGGATGGCAAAAATTTTCTCAATTACGAATGAACCGGTAAGTATTGCTGCTATCATAGGGCCAACGTAGGTAACTACAGGGATCAATGCATTTTTCATCGCATGTCTCATTATTACCGAGAATTCCTTTATTCCGTTAGCTCTTGCTGTCCTTATATAATCCTGTCTTAACACCTCCAGCATACTGGATCTTGTAAGCCTCGTTACAAAGGATAAGGAATACCCTGCCAGAGCTATTACAGGACCGATATAGCCCTTTGGATCATTTATACCGAAGCTAGGTATCCAGCCCAGCTTTCCGGCAAAGAAATATATTATCACTGTAGCTACAACAAAGCTTGGTACGGTTATGCCAAGGGTCGCCAAAAACATAACAGCATAGTCGATGGGCTTGTTCTGCTTGAGTGCTGAAATTACCCCCAGCGGTATTCCTATTGCTACGATTATGACCGTAGCCATAAGTCCTATTTTTGCTGACGCAGGGAAGCCCGACTCAATTAGGTCGTTTACAGTTGTTCCAATTTTGGAGTAGGAAGGCCCAAGGTCAAAGGTAATAAGGCCCTTCATGTAGTTCAGATATTGAACCGGAAGTGGATCATCCAGGTTATACTTAGCATTCAGAGCTCTCAGGATCTCGTCAGGAACAGGTCTTTCTCTGGTAAATGGACCTCCCGGGATCGAGTGCATCATGGTGAATGTAAGCGTCGTAATCAAGATGATCGTGATAAGCATCGATATGATTCGCTTAAGATAAAAAGATTTCAACTATGTAGCTCCTTTCTTGTAAAATTCTCCTCCATCCTTCAGATGAGGTTAAAAAAATAGAGTATATTTGACAAGCTGCCATGCATGTGATCCCCTGCCTGTGCAGCGGAATATCCCTAACTACTCAACCACTTTACAAATACACTCTTATTAAGTTGTCTATTCAACATGTATAATTTTATCACTTATAAGCCCAATTTTCAAATTATATTTGCAATTGACTGGTAACGTCTAACCTTAGCCATTCTTGAAAAATACACATATTCCGGTATTGCGTTACCATGGTGACATGGTCTAATGTCAGATGAATAAAGGGGCGGCTCAAGCCACCCCCCTGTATTATGCTTTTGAAGTTGTTGCCTTTGGTTTTCCATCCTTGACTGCCGGTTTGATGGTCGTTTTCCATGCATGCATCGCAAGTGATACTGCTATTACGCCGTATGCAACGAAAACCCTGAAGTATTCTCCAAGCTGTGCGTTGTTGAATAACTGCTTTCCAGCCTGAGGAGCTACTATGAACAGTGTGTGGAAAAGTATTACTCCGATTATCGCCTGCTTGTTTGTGGCTTTCTGCACTGATGCTCCCCCTACCAGAAGTGCTGCAATTGTGAACTGGGCCACCTGGGTGTGAGCTCCGTAAGTGGAGAAGGTACCGATGTTCTGAAGGTATATAAGCTGTCCCCAGCAAGCCAGTACTGTAGAAAGGATCATTGCGATTATACGTGTCCTGTCTACGTTTATACCGGCAGCGTTGGCAACGACCCTGCTTTGACCTACAGTCCTCATATTCTGGCCGAGCCTTGTCTTAAGAAGCATATTGTTGAATACACAAAGTGCAACTATGCAAAGATAAGTAGTAACCGGGATATATACGTACATAAGGATCTCTTCCACAGGCTTTACATAAGTAAGCCCAAAGGCGATCGCCATTGCTATTATGGCTGCAATAGGCTGCTTTATGTTGAAATCCTCTTTCTTGAGTATAAGCTTGTTGTTGACTATTCTCCATATCTGGATCAGAGTCCAGGATGCTATGCCTATCAGGACCGCATGGAGAAGAAGCAATCTGTCAGTTGCGAGGAATGCCTCCATTTGAGGTACAAATGTAGCTGCATAAACTGCTCCTGCAAGTGCTATAAGGATAATATCCTTCACTATTGATGCTCCAGTCTTCTTGATAAGGTTATATCCCATTCTTATTACAAGAACTGTAATTGTTATAAAAAACAGAATCTCAATTATTGTAAGCATGGACACTGTATCCAGTGAATATTTCAGGTTACCTGTAAGGTCTATGGTGTTCTTAACTCCTATACCACCAGGGATTATCAGCCTTGGACTGTCTACGGGTATTATCCCGCCGATCACATAGAGGAAGAACAACTGATATAGACCGTCGGCAAAATATCCAAGTACCATACCTGCGATCATCTCCGCACCCTTCATCTTATTGAATAGCCTGCCTACCATCCAACCAAAGAGTATTGCGATCGGAGTAGCCATAAGTACTCCTAGCAAAAATCCTTCGATTCCCTTGAAGCCCCAGTATACTACCCAGAAAACGGCTATTTGTGCTGCTATTGCACCTATTGTGATACCAAAGTTTAACCCCATACCTGCAAGTACAGGGATAAGCAATGCCAGTACCATGAAGCCGTTACGTCCGATTCTTGTGAATAACTCTGCCGAAACGAAGGTCAGCGGATTCCCGGAGGCGTAAATAGCGCCTATACAAAGGATCACGAAAAGCAGAACTACCTTGTTGTCAAGAATCTTATTCATAAATTTGTGTCTTGATTCGCTCATTATTTGCTTCCTCCCTTCGTTTTGGAAAGGGCATAGAGGATGATACCGTTGGATATTATGATCCTTATTACGTCTGACAGGTTCCCTTCAGGTAAAACCTTATTGGCCACAGGAAGAGCTACCGCCAATATCCCCTGGAAAAGGAATGCTCCGATTATAACATGTGATATTTTGGCTTTATTTATAGAAGCACCACCAATGAGAACAGCTGCTACTGAATGGAAACCCATCATCAACGGTGCATTATAAAGCTGGAGAAAACCATAGCTTTGCGCATATGTAATTATCCCAATGGATGCAAGTGCTGTGGAGACGGCTGTACCAAGTATCCTCATCTTGTCTACATTTATTCCCGACGATTTTGTAAATGCTGGATTTGATCCAGCTGCACTCATCGCCATTCCAAGCTTGCTCTTCATAAATACTCCTACAAGAAAACATGTTAACAGGAAGAAAAGTATGAGGCCTGTAGGTATGGAAAGTCCTGTTACAGGATCTCCAATAGTGAAGGCCATAAAGTTATTGAATACTCCCCCGAAGCTTGATTCAAGGCTTATTGTAGTTCTCATTCCCTGTCCGCCCAAAGGCCAGATAAGCTCACCGCTCTTGTAAGGAAGTGACAGCCAGATCATATTCATGAAGGCAATGACTGAAAAACCTACGTATGTGGAAACTGTCATTTCAGAGCCCTTTACCTTGTTTAAGAGCATTCCGTAGCCTATCCCAAACACGCTGCCGATGAAAAGTCCAACAAGCATCGCAAATAGAATGCTCAACCAGGGATTTGCGATCCCCAGCTCTATTGCAAGAGTTGCACCTAACAGTCCAGCTACAATACCAAGACTTATACCGAAGTTTAGTCCGATCCCTGATTGAACTGCTGGCACCATAGCGAGCACAAGTATCCCATACATCGCCCATCTTCTTATTGCATCGCCCATAAGGCTGGAGACATTGAGGCCAAGTGGTGCTGCAGCTGCAAGTATAGTCAGGAAGAATCCGACTATGATAAGTCTTGGCAGCCCTATATTGTCATATATGCTCTTAAGTCTTTCACTCATTGCCAACACTCTCCTTCCTTGACCCTGCCATTGCAAGTCCGAATTCAGCGTCGGAATCATTAGGCTTGAGGATCTTTGCAAGCTTGCCATCAGATACGATTGCTATTCTATCACAGAGTGACCTAAGCTCCACAAGCTCTGAGCTGACCATGATTATGGTCAAACCCTTTTCCCGATTAAGCTTTACGAGATACTCCAGTACAAGTTTTTTGGCTCCAATATCTATACCTCTTGTTGGCTCTGATACTATTAATATTTCCGGATCGATAGTAAGCGCTCTCGCCAAACATACTTTTTGCTGATTTCCTCCAGACAGACTTCCAGCTGTCTGCTTCGGACCAGTGCATCTGATGTCAAGGAGCTTGATCATATCAAGAGCATGATCCTTAGCCTTTTTACTGTCAAAAAGCTTCATCGGACCTACTTTTTTGATAAAGTCCTCCTTTATTTGCATTGCAGTAAATACTATGTTGTTCTCTATAGATTCATCCAACAGAAGTCCAACTCCCCTTCTATCCTCGGATACGTTTGCAATACCATGCTCCAATGCATTCCCAAGCTTTTTAAGGTCCAGCTCCTCGCCAAAAACCCTTACTGTCCCTTCAGATTCATATAGGCCCATTATTCCGTTTGGTATCCCTACCTTACCTTGTCCTGCCAGGCCTCCGATACCAAATATTTCGCCCCTTCTTATGTCAAGGTCTATTCCCTTTACCATCTCTCCGGGCATCTGTACGTGAAAATCCTCGATGGACATTGCAATATCATCATCAGAAAGGATCCGGGTATCCTCTTGGTCATCTACCAGTTTCTCAACCTTTCTTCCGATCATAAGCTCTGCGATCTCAACTACTGAAGTGTCCTTAATATCTTTCCTTGCAACAAATTCTCCGTCTCTGAGTACCGTTAGACTATCTGCGACAGTCATTACCTCATCTAGTCTATGAGTAATAAATATAATTGCTATTCCCTTGCTGGCAATCGTCTTCATGATTTCTAAAAGTCTCTCAGCCTCACTTTCGGTAAGGACAGCTGTAGGCTCGTCGAAAACCAGGAGCTTGATTCCCGTCTTATCTATCTCTCTTGCTATCTCAACAAACTGCATATATCCTATGGGCAAACCTGCTACCTTAACATATTCCTCGATGCTGAGGCCAATGTCGCTCAATGCTTTTTTTGCATCTCTTCGCATAGAGTCCATGTCAAGTGTTTCAAGGTTTCTTCCAAGAAACCTGCTTAATAGAGTAGGTTTGCTTATTTCCCTGCCTACTTTGATATTCTCAGTTACGGTAAATCCAGGGATAAGCATGAATTCCTGATGGACCATCCCTATTCCAAAATCCATCGCTTTATGAGGCGCATCTATGACAGCAGGCTTACCATCAATCTCAACAGTTCCCTCAAAGCCCCCTGTGCTATGTATTACCGGCATTCCAAACAATATGTTCATCAACGTGGACTTCCCTGCACCGTTTTCACCCATTAGAGCATGTATCTCACCAGGTTTGACCTGCAGGTTCACTCCCTTCAATACTCGGTTTCCAAAGTACTCCTTGGATATGTTTTCCATATTCAGAAGATATCGGGTTTCCAATTGCATCCCTCCTATCCTTTGTTTATTTTTTGTCTGATTAACGCATTAAAATCCGCCGGCTTACCGATCAAGCCGGCGGATTCTATACTAGTACATTTTAGTTTGCTGCGAAATCATAGAAGTCGCAAAGAAGCATGTAGAAGTTTTCAAGCTCTACGCCAGCCTCATTGTACTTAGTCAATTGAGCTGAGCCTTCTCCTCCGGCGATTCTGTTGATTATTGTTCCAAGAGCTGCCTCATCGTTAGTTCCAGTTGTTCTGCCTTCGATTACTTCGATAGCATAGTCAACGCCTGCTTCAACCATAAGCATGTTTATTGGAACGCTCCAGGTTGACATTCTGCCTTCCTGACCAGCTTCTGTCAGTTTAGCATCTATTTGATCCAGCATGTACTGAACATCGCCTTCATGACCAGCTACGTCTACGTTGAATGCAGCCGGGTAGCCATGGTATGGGCTTGGGCAGCATTGTTGTGGATAAATAGCGCCTTGCTCAAGAATTGATCTTATCAAAGGCTCTTGCATTGCACAGTTAGTTGAGAAGAACGCAGTGTCTTTGCCATATTGAGCAACTTGTCTTGGAACGTCTTCAAGAATGAACTGTTGGGCTCCTGATACACCAGCATCTCCAGTTGGGTCAGGTGCAGTTACATCAACAAATTCTATTCCAAGCTCTTCACATTTTTCTATCATAAGCTCTCTTCTTGCAGCTATAGTTGCATAGGAGAGGTGTCGTGCAAATGAATAATGGATGAAAGTCTTTGCTCCCATTTCATAAGCTTTTTGTGGGATGGATGATCCCATTGATATCTCGTCTACAAGCATAACTACGTCTGCTTTGCTAGAGATAGTTGCTGGGTCTTCAGCTGCTACTCCAGCTACGAACAGCATGTCAGGTCTTGTTTCTCTAACCTTGTCGATCGCTGCAGATGCGCCAGGAACTGCTTGTACGAATACGATAGCCTTAACTGCTGGATCTGATGAAAGAGCAACAACGTTGGCTATTGTAGTTTCTGTCTCTGATGAGAAGTTATCAGGATATGTAGCTGTAACGATCTTATCGCCATATTTCTTGACCATGTTTTGTGCTGCCTGGTACTCTTCTTCTCCCTGTGATACTGTACCGGTGATTATACCGATCTTGTAGTCTTCAGCAACTGGAGCCTCTGCTGGAGCTTCTGCCGGAGTCTCTGCTGGAGCTGGAGCAGGTGCTGGCTCTGCACTTCTGCAGCCTGCTAAACTGAGTATCATAGTCAAGGCCAGAAGTAAACTGATAATTCTTTTTGACATAATTATCCCCCTTTAAGATTATATGTTACTAGATTTCAATGAATAAACATAAAATTCAAAGAATTCTAATATGTGACTTATTATACAAAAAAATTACCCAAATTACAATTGGTAAATTGGATCTCAGTCATCCAGGCAAAAGACAAACAGCACTATGCTTTAGCAGCAGTGCTGTTTTCAGAGGTTTTTGAAATTAGGAAAATTTGTATATTGTTACACTGGTCCTATACTGCGCAAGGACTATATCCGCAATCCTGACACTCAGCGCAGCCTCCGGAATGGTTTACTTTTCCGCCGCACATAGGACAGGTTTCAGGATCTATTTTTAGCTGCTCCTCTGCAAGCTGTCTGATCTGTTCCTGCAGTTCATCGATCTTGTCGATGTTTGACTTTTTCTTGTTGGTAATTAGTATACCGCTTCTTGCACAACCGTCTCTATATATGGTAATACCCTTAAGTCCCTTCTCCCAGGCATGGATGTAGAGGTTCTCAACCTCTTCGACCGAGAATTCATTGGGTACGTTTACCGTGGATGATATGCTGGCATCGATATATTGCTGCCAGGTTGCCTGAACCTCTATCCTCTCCTTGTACTCGAGGTTTGATGTGGTGATAAAGAAATCAGGAAGCTCCTCCTCATATGAAAGGCCATTGGTATCCATATACTCCTTCACTATCGGTGTGAATACCTTGTAGTAGGTGTCTTCAAGATGGAGAGACTCCGACTTTCTCGTATATGATACCTGGAATATTGGCTCTACTCCGTTGCTGCAGCCAACAAGCGTCGAAATGCTTCCTGTGGGAGGTATTGTAAGAAGCTGGCTGTTCCTTAATCCGTGCTCCTTGATAAGCTCCAAAACGTCCTCATCGGCATTTTCCTGGACAAAAGGAGAAGCTAATATTGCATCAAGGTTGAACCTTGGGAAAGGACCGTCGACCTGTGCCATCATTGCAGATTGTCTCAATGCTTCGTTTACCATTATCCTTCCTACCTGGTGGATAAGGGATATGGATTCGCTGCTACCATATTTGATGCCCATCTTTATGAACATATCTGCAAGACCCATTATTCCAAGTCCTATTTGTCTAAGTTCCCTGGACATTTCCCTTTGCTGCTCCAATGGGTGTAGATTCATATTTTCATCAAGGACCTCATTAAGGTAAATGACTCCATTCCTTACCATTTCTCCAAATTTCTCAAACTCAAAGCGTGCATATTTGGTAAATGGGTGCTTGACGAATTCACTTAGATTTATGGATGCAAGATTGCAGCTGCCAAATGCCGGGAGTGTTTCTTCGGCACAGGGATTTACTCCCGCGAACTCAAAGGTCTCGTCATGGCTCATCATGTGCCAGGAGTCTATCCTGTTCTTGTATAGTATCCCGGGCTCCGCCATATTCCAATTGTTGTAGGCGAGCTTTTTAAACAGGTCTCTAGCCCTTATTGTCTTAGATATCTCTTCTCCCGTGGATTCTACCTTGAAGTAGAGAGTGTAGTCCCTGTCTTCTTTAACTGCAGTCATAAACTCATCGTCTACGTTGACTGATATATTTGCATATGTTACCTTCTTAAGGTCATTCTTAACGTTTATGAAATCCTCAATGTCAGGGTGGATACAGTCAAGATTGAGCATCAGCGCTCCCCTTCTGCCTCTCATCCCGATAAGTCCTGTTACCATTGAGTAAAGGTCCATAAAGCTTACTGCTCCAGTTGTTGTACTGGCAGCATTGTTCACCTTGGAGCCCTTTGGTCTGAGCTTTGAAAGTGTCAGTCCAACTCCTCCGCCGTAGGAATAAGTCCTTGCAAGATACTTGGCTGTATCAAAGATAGATTCAATATTGTCTTCAACCTTGGGCATAACATAGCAGTTGCTTAGAGTGATTTTCCTGCCGTGCTTATCAAGGCCTCTTCCAGCGAGGATCCTGCCTGCCGGCATAAACTTCTTGTCCTTTATGGCCTTTTTGATCGGATTGTTTCCACCGCTGACCCTGTCAAGGAATTCGTCGAAGGTCTCTGAATCAAAGCGATATTTCTTTTCGTAAATATCCCTTTGCAGGTCAGTCATATTCCAGCCCTGTTCCCTAAGCTTTGCTCTTTCTTCACGATATATGATGTATTTTCTGGCAACCTCAGGTCTCGTCTTCATCAGTTCGATTTCTACGAAGTCCTGGATCTGCTCGATATTTACCTTTTCGAGACTGGCAAACTCATCCATTGCCTTGTCTGCTATTTCCCTGGCGAGAACCTCGTCAATACCCTTTTCTGTCTCATTCATAGCCTTCTTGACGGCAATTTCGATTTTTTCTCCATGAAATTCCACTATCTGGCCGTTACGCTTCTCCACCTTCAACATTGCATTTACCCCCTTGGCTTGTTCTCTATATCCAGCATCAACAACTATATATTGTGTGTGGTTGATGCACCATATACAACATATATACAATTTACCATATTATTACTCCATATTCAATATGAAAAAAGGCAATTTTGTTATTGATATTTTGGGGTATTTATGCTAAGGAGGATCCACAAAAGGAGGAATAATAATGAGCTACATAAATACTCTTGAAAAAATACTCGATTCCAGGGATGCTACTGCTGGAGGGAGCACCGCGGCAGCAATGGCGGGAGCAATGGCTTGTGGTCTTATAGGTATGACTGCTAGGCTTTCAGTTATGAAGTGCTATGGGCTGGAAGACAGGCAATACCTGGAGCTTGCTGAGGAGCTGGACGAAATGAGCTTCAAGTTGCTTAGAGGGGTTCGGGAGGATCATAAGGCATATGAAAATATATGTGCCGCCATGAAGCTTCCCAGGGAAACGGATGAGGAGATAGAGTCTAGATCCTATGCCATTGAAACTGCAGGTGTAAGAGCACTGGAGGTTATTCGGGACAACGGTCATCTGTGCAAAAAGGTCTACAAAATAGGATTGATGCTAAAGGACAACTCGGACAGCAATGCAGCCTCCGACCTTTCTATGGGCATATCTTTGGCACAAGCAGGAATAATGGGCTGTGCTGGGGGTATCAGGTCAAATCTTCCACTGGTATATAATACCGAGCTTGCAACCTCATTTCGCAAGGACATGGAAAGGTTGCTGGAGGAGGAAAGGTATTATGTTGGAGATAGGCAACATTAGAACCAGTGAATAGATTACAATGAATAGTGAATAACGAAAAACATAGTTGAAAAGGGTAAATGGGGAAAGCGTTACGCGGTAGGCGTTAGTAGGGGCAGACGACCCTGTCTGCCCGAAAAAAGATCCTTCACTGTCGTTCATGATGACAAAATGCAGTCATTCCAAGCGTTAGCGAAGGATCCTTCATCATTTATTGTTCATTATTCATTGTGCATCGTGCTCTGTGAATTATGAATTGTTGAGTTCCTCTCTCCCCGGCATACCTCCCTGGGCGCCGAGCTTTGTCACGCTTATGGCAGCTGCCTTGTTGGCAAATTCAACTGCCTTTATAAGCTCATTCCCCTCAGCTAATGCGACAGCAAGAGCTCCGTTGAAGGTATCTCCAGCACCTGTCGTATCGACTGCCTTGACCGGACGACCCCCAACATGTATTAGTTTCTCACCGTTATGAAATGAAGCACCTTTCTTTCCTTGTGTCAGGACAAGCTTATTGGGATACTCCTTAAGGATATCCTCCACTTCCCTGTTTCCAAATAGATGAATAAGCTCAGTTTCGTTGGGTGTAATATATGTTGCCTTAAGAATTGAGTGAGTCACCATATCCACAGCTGGAGCCGGATTTAGGATAACCGGTACATTTTTATTGCTGCAAAGATCAAGAACGTACTCCACAGTTTCAACTGGTATCTCAAACTGAAGAACGACCATCCTGCTGCTTGATATCAAATCAATATGTTCATCAATGATCTCCTTTGTCACCAGGTGATTTGCACCAGGTATGACTATGATACTGTTCTCTCCACCAGACAGGACGATTCCCGCTACTCCGGTGGACATGCCCTTAAGAATGCTGATACCTTGGATGTCTACTCCCTGCCCTTGAAGATTTTCCAGCATGACCCTCCCGTTTGCATCATCACCTACGCAGCCGATAAAGCACACCTTAGCTCCCAATCTTGCAGCAGCCACTGCCTGATTGGCTCCTTTACCCCCGGGCACCGTAATAAAGCTGTTCCCCAGGACAGTTTCGCCTACCTCAGGCCTTCTGTCTGTCTGAAATACCAAGTCTGCGTTGATACTTCCGATTACAAGGATATCGTACATTGCTATACCTCCGCCTTAAGACCCAGCCAGCTCTTAATGTAGGCTTCCTTGGTCATGGTCGGTTTGAATTTATTAATGACTTCCATCAGATTTTCCCTATCGGTAAGCATGTCTGCCACTGTCGATGCAACGAGCTTTGCAGGTTCCAAATAGGCCTTTTCCTCGTCGAGAATATGAAAGTCCGCACCATGAAAGCTGCCTCCAAAGCCGCTGAAGCCAAAATGAAGCACTGGCTTTAAATTTGAAACATCCGCAACGTCATCAGATGCAAAGGTCCTCCCTCCGGTCAGCAGGTCTACTTTCCTTACATATTCCAAAGCTCTTTTGTGAAAATATCCATCTACACCTTCAAAGTAATTGCTTGGGAGGTATCCCGGGATATCCTCTATTTCGCATTCGCAGCCCAGAGCCTTTGCTGAATGAATGAAAGCATTATTTATCCTGTCGTTGGCATCATTGATTGCTGCAACTGTGCTTCCCCTTACATATGTCTCTACCTTAACCCGGTGAGGGACTGTATTTACAGCATCTCCACCTTCCTTGATCACCGGATGGAACCGTATGTGGTGGTCATCCTGGAAGGTCTCTCTAAGAAGCCCGACTGCCTGGATGGCAAGTATAGCAGCGTTCAGCGCATTTTTTCCAAGGTGAGGGTATGCCCCGCTGTGAGCTGACACTCCCTTAAATATGGCGGTTTTTGCAATAAAGCCGTTTGATGCAGTCCCGGTTTCTATGACTGCTCCCGGAAGTCCATTTCCATGGCTCCCTATTACTAGATCGATATTGTCGAAGGCACCTGCTGCTATCATGTTCTGCTTCCCGGAAAAGGTCTTGATCTTTCTCTCCTTCATAAGGTTTTTCCTGTAGTCAAAATCAACGAACTCCTCTGCGGGAGCTGCCATAAGAGATAGTGCTCCACCGGTTTCCTTAAGAAGCCCGCTTTCATAAATTGCCTTGAAGGCAGCTGCCATAAGAGCCATCTGAGCATTATGTCCACAGGAATGTGCAGCCAAATCCTCATTTGCAGCAAGCTTGTGACCCTTTGTAGGCAGGGCATCCATGTCAAAGAGAAGTGCGATATGAGGACTGCCCTCTCCTATGGTAGCCTTAAAACCAGTTATAGCATAGGGTTCAAAGCCAGTCAGCTCGACGTCTTTTATATAGCTTAATAAAATCTCTCTGGTCTTATATTCCTTGTATCCAAGCTCTGGAGTTTCAAATAATCTTCGTCCAAGGTTAAGTATTTCCTCCTTGTTTTTCTCAAGAAGCCTGTTTATCCCATCCGTCATAATACCACCCTCCTACATCTCTTTAAGCGGTCATTTCGTCAAGCTTCTCAAATGCCTTTCTCAGTATTTTTATGAACTCCTCCCTGTCAATGTGAAGGAGTACACGTGTATTTGGTTTATCATATCTCATCCATTCCCTGTTATCAGCAGCAGTTCTTCCTCTGTGAGGACCATCAGATACGTCTATATCAACCTGAAGATCCTTCCACTTGAATATATCAGGCCTTAACAGATACATCACACTGCAAACATCATGCAGCGGATAAGAGCTGTATCCCTCTCTGCTGTGATATCTGGTATAAAAGTACAGAAGCTCACCACACATTTTTGAGACTCTTCCGTCACTTTCCCTCAGCTCCTGGATCTCTGAATCGGTTATTGCTGCTTCATGGGTCACCTCGAGACCGCTCATTACTATTGGTATCCCGGAATCAAAGACGACCTTTGCAGCCTCAGGATCTACAAATATATTGAATTCAGCATGAGGTGTCTTGTTTCCGGCATAAATGGATCCCCCCATAAGCGAGATCATGTCTATCTTATCCTTTACCTCAGGGAATACGGATAAGAGAAGTCCAATATTGGTCAAAGGTCCCACAGGAACAAGAGTCACCTTGCCCTCTGCAGCCATTATCTTATCCCTCATAAAGGTTACAGCATTTGTGGAATCCAGCTGAAAGTCAGGCTCCGGGAACTCCCAGCCGTCCAGTCCGGTCACTCCGTGGACATCGTCACCCAGCTGTAGCTTCCTGATTATCGGTTTTGAGGCCCCGCTTGCAGCTGGGGTCCTCATCCCAAGGTAAGCGTATAGTCTCCTTAAATTATAGGTTACCTTTTCAAGTGTCTGATTGCCTGCTACTGTTGTTACCCCGAGGATATTAAGCTCATCCTGGTGGGCTAGTGCAAGCAATAGGGCCATTACATCGTCATGCCCCGGATCACAGTCTATGATTATATTTCTCTTTTCCATACCTTCCTCCTATTTATTAATGATCCTTTCCTGTCTCTTTTTTCTGTTAAGGCTGTATACCGCAAGACCTGCTATCGTCGTTATATAAGGGATCATCTGCACCAGCTCATACGGCAGGCTGGCTCCGGTCTGAAACACGTTAGCCATTGCGTCCGCGATTCCAAATATAAGGGATACTATAAGCCCACCGATCGGTGTGCTGCCACCCATCGCATTGGCTGCAAGTCCTATATAGCCTCTTCCAGCAGTCATGCCATTTGTGAACCAGGACAGGTATCCCATGGATAGAAACGCTCCGCCAAATGCCGCCAAAACTCCACTCATAGCCAAAGCGATGTATTGGATCTTGTGGACATTTATACCTACGGACTCAGCAGCATGTGGGTTTTCTCCTACTGATCTTATCTTTAAGCCAAGAGGTGTTTTATAAAGCATCAAGTGTACAATTACAACCATTATGAAGACCAGATACGTCAGTATATTATGCCTTGAAAGAACAGTCCCGAGGAACGGTATCTGTTCTATGACTGGAATTGCTATGTTAGGAAGGCTTAAACTCTTAAGAGATGAAGATACTCCTCTGTCTCCTGATACAAGGTAAAGAAGAAATATGGTTCCTCCCGATGCCATCAGGTTGATTGCAACACCTGCAAGAATGGCATCCGTCTTAAGCCTTAGTACCAGAACTCCCAAAAGCAAACCAATTGCCCCTCCAGCTACGAGTGCAGCCAATAGTCCGATCCATGGGTTCTGAAGCTTTGCTGAAAAAATTACACCCACCAGGGCTGCAATCAGCATTATCCCCTCTATGGCTATGTTGAATACCCCGGATCTTGCAGCTATGGTAACTGCAAGGGTAGCGAACAATATAGGTGTTGTAACTCTTAGGACAACGAACAGGAAGTCCGGTGAAAGCAGGATTTCAGCTATATTCATATCACTCAGCTCCTTCCGTTTCCATCTGTAGTCTGGCCTCGCGTGCCACAAGCTTGTGTTTATACCTGGACAGGAATTGCTCGGCTACTATAAGGATTATTATGATACCTTGCGTTATTGCAACTATTTCAGGAGATACGTCCGTTGATCGCGACATTATGTCTGCTCCGATCCTTATATAAGCCAGGAAAAATGCTGCCAGAGGAACAAACAGGGGATTCTTCTTTGAAAGCGTAGTAACTATGATCGCATCCCATCCGTAGCCAAGAAGAGCTGCCCATGAAAATCTCCTGTACATCCCCAGAAGCTGTACGCTTCCGCCTACTCCGGCTATGAAGCCTCCAAGAAGCTGAGATATAAGAATTACTGTGACAATGTTCATTCCAGAGTACTTCGCAAATTTTTCATTTTCTCCTGATATCCTAAGCATATATCCAAGCTTGGACTTGAACAGGAAAAGATATCCAAGCACTGCCGTCAGGAGTGCTATGAAAAGTCCTATATGGATATTGGTGCCGGACACTATGCTTTGAAGCTTGACTGACTCGGGCAAAAGATGTGAGGTCAGGGCTCCTGCAGTTGTGTCCCTTAGGTAATAGCTCAATATATAGTTCCCCAGGAAAAGAGCAATATAGTTAAGCATCAGCGAAGATACAAGCTCACTTGCTGTTGTAAAAATCTTTAAGATCGCAGGGATAGCTGCAAATACAGCACCTGTAAGCCCTCCAAGAATTATTGCAGCTATTGGATGCACCCCTTGTGACATTGGTACCATTAGACCTACCACTGCGGCAACAAGACCTCCCAGGTGAAAGCTTCCCTCAGCTCCAAGGTTGATCTGGTTTGCCGAGAACATAATGCTTACGGATACTCCGGTAAAAATAAGGGGTATCATCAGTTCAATCACGTTTGCGAATAACCTCTTGCTGGATAAAGGCCCTGTTATCATCCTCATTATTGCCTCTACCGGCTGATCGCTTACAAGAAAAATTACCAGGAATGACAAAATAAGTGCTATAGCTATGGATAGTGCCGTTCTGAATGTGTTGAATTGTGAGCTCTTAAGCATACACTATCCCCTCCAGTCCCTCATCCTTCTCTATTCCCAGCATATACCTCCCGAGCTCTTCTTCAGTCAGAGCGGATACATCTTTGAAAACTCCCGAGAATTCTCCCTTATACATTACCGCAAGTCTGTCCGACAACTCCATTACCTCATTAAGATCTGCTGATATCAATATTACAGCGCAGCCTTTATCACGAAGCTCAAGAAGCTTCTTTCTTATGAACTCAGCAGCTCCTACGTCGAGACCTCTTGTAGGCTGATTTGCGATTATTACCTTTGGATCGTCTGAAAATTCCCTGGCTACCACCACCTTCTGGATATTGCCACCAGATAGCATCCCCACCTTGGTCTTGAATGAACCTGCCTTTATTAGAAACTGGCTGATAAGATCCTTAGCTGCCTGCTCCATAGGCTTTTTCTTGAGGAATATCCTTCCTGAATACTTTTCCTTGTCGTACTGGTTTGCAAACAGGTTGCTCAATAGATCCATATTCTCAGCTATTCCATAGGTCATGCGATCCTCAGGTATATAGGACATACCCTTCTCTCTGAGATCCTTTATGCTCAATCCCTTTGCAGCTGCTCCAAAGATAAGGTATTCCCCTTTGTAGTTTTCTATAAGACCTGCCAGGACCTGAGCAAGCTCACTCTGCCCATTTCCCTCTACTCCGGCAATACCAAATATCTCACCTTCCTTGACATCGAAGTCAAGTCCGTTCACCTTCTTTGTGCCCGAAGTGTTCCATACCTCAAGGTTCCTTATGCTAACAGCTGTTTCCCTTAGGTTCAATGCAGCCTTGTCAAACTTTGTTACAACATCCCTGCCTACCATCAGCCGGGATATCTCTTTTGTGGTGAGGTCAGTAGTCTCATAGGTTCCCATGTTCTTTCCGTTTCTCATTATAGTCAAACGGTCGCATATCTGTTTGATCTCATCAAGCTTGTGGGAAATAAATATTATTGTATGTCCCTTCTCCTTAAGTCGTCTCAACTGGATGAAAAGCTCCTCTGTTTCCTGTGGAGTGAGTACAGCCGTTGGCTCATCCAGTATTAGTATATCTGCACCTCTGAAAAGTGCCTTTAAAATCTCCACCTTTTGCTTTATTCCGACAGGAAGGTTCTCTACCTTCTCCTCGACGTCAAGGTTGAAATTATATTCTTCGGAGATTCTTCTTGAAAGCTCCTCTGCCTTGTCCATATCTGTGAAAATACCCTTCTTAGGCTCAACTCCAAGGATTATGTTTTCTGCTATGGTAAAGCTTGGCACCAGCATAAAATGTTGGTGTACCATGCCGATCCCAAGTCTTATCGCCTCGAGAGGATTCCTTATTGCTATGGACTTCCCATTGAGTATGATCTCCCCTGATTCAGGTGTTTCTATCCCAAAGAGAATCTTCATTAAGGTGCTCTTTCCTGCTCCATTTTCACCAAGAAGAGCATGTATCTCTCCCTTTTTCAGAGACAGACTTATATTGTCGTTGGCGACCACTCCATTGGAGTATATCTTAACGATATTTTTCATCTCAAGTATTGTATCTGTCATTTTGTCACCGCCTTCTTCCTTTCAAAAGCAGCCTGATACTTTTGTGTTTGGCTGTAAATTTAAAGGAAGGAGGAACAGCTTAGCCATTCCTCCCACCAGAGGTATTATTTTACTGAGTCCTTTATTGCCTGGATCTCTTCGTTTGTTTTGCCGAATGCGGTGTCAACGACGATCTCGCCGCTTAGAATTTTCTCAGACAGCTCAGTTATCTCATCTCTTACCTCCTGTGGTACAAGCTTCTGATAGTATTCATTGTCTGCGATCCCTACTCCATTCTCAGCGATGCCGAGAGTTTCAGCCTGACCGTATGGGACCTTGCCTTCATACTCAAGATCGATTGCTCTTAAGATCGACTGATCAACATTCTTAAGCATCGATGTCGGTATGAAATTTGCTGCAGGCTCGCCCAGTATAAGCGCCTGGTCTGAGTCAACTCCTATTGCGAATTTTTCAACTTCCTGAGCTGCGTCAATTTGTCCAAGCCCGGCCAATCCTGCAACGTTAAATCCTACATCCACACCGTTTTGCTGATATTGTGAAAGTGCAAGGTCCTTGCCCTTCGGTGTATCGTAGAAGTTGCCTACGAAGGATACTACCACCTTGATATTTTCCTCAACATGCTTTGCCCCCTGGATATATCCGAGAAGGAAGTCGTTGATAACTGGGTTTTCAGCTCCACCAAGGAATCCTATGGTCTTGGTCTCGCTTAGTCTTGCAGCAATGGCTCCTGCTAGGAATGAACCCTCGTTCTGCTTATACATAATTGAATAAATGTTTCCAAAATCACCAGCTGTATAATCCATATCCTGGTCAAAAATAAAGAATTTTTGGTCCGGATACTGAGGTGCTACCTCGGCCAAAGGCTCAGCCATCTGCCAGGTTCCTACGATTATGATGTCCCAGGTTCCGTCATCTGCATAGTCATACAGTGTTGGAAGCCATTTTGTCTCGTCTGTGGTCATCTCGACCGTTGCGTACTCAAATCTGTCTCCATACTTTTCCTTCGCCATTTGCAGGCCTCTGTCCGCTGAATCGAAGAAGGACTTGTCGCCCAATGTTCCGTTAAGAAGCAGAGCAACTCTCAAAGGCTCATCTCCTGCTCCTGCCGGTTGTTCAGGTGCAGTCGTTCCACAGGCTGCAAGACCTACGGCCATGGTAAGGATCAACAATAGTGCCAAAGCTTTTTTCATAGTTTCCCTCCTATTTCTTATCTAGCTGCATTTTTTACCGTTGCATCCACAAGCTCATCCAAGGTCAGATGCCTCGGATATCGCATATAGGTTTTTATATCAAGGAAGGCCTCATGCATATACCTCTCAGGTATCCCTGAGGTTCCCTCCCGGATGCCGATTACAGGCATTATCTGTGCTGCATTACAGTCCACGTCAACTCCCGCCTGAGATATGATCTTAAGGGTCTTTGAGAAGTCACCCTCGCCAAAGTATAAAGCTATTACCTCCGCACATGCATTGGGATAGGAGTGTATCCAATTGTAGCGGATATATTTTTCCTCGCATGCCTCCATGGCAGCTTCCCAATTTTCTGTGTTTCTGCACGAATTTAGCGCAAAGTCAAGTACTGACCGATACTCACTGTCCTCTGGGATCAGTTCAATGGCAGACAGAAGCACCTTCCTTGTGTCCTTCTCGACAAAGGCCAATGATACCATAACTGCATTGAAAACCTCGCCAAGTATTCCATTGTTGGCATGGGACACCTCTCCGTCTGTCCATGCAAGCCTGGCGGCAAGTCCAGGATCTCCGGGAGCAACCATACCGCATATGGCACCCCGCATCTGAGCACCTATCCATTCGTTGAACGGATTGTTCCACCTTCCACTCTCAGGCGGGAACACACCCTGCTTGATATTTCTAAGTGCAAACTCTTCGGCAGACCAGCCGGCTGGAACCAACCCAACCCATTTAAGGGCTATCTCCCTTGAAGTAATGCCGGCACCTTTTTCATTGAAGGCCTCAAGAAACGCCAGCTGGAAGGTCAGATCGTCATTATAGGTGTTAGGTTCTCTGAGGTAATGCTCGAAATCACCAAAGGCTTCCCTCAGGTTTTTTCTTGTATAGCCCTCAAGCTGAGTTCCCATTGCTGCTCCGATCAATTGGGACAGCCATGCTGCCTTTATCCTGTCTCTGAAGTCGTCGTTTGAATCTTGTAGCTTTACTGGCTCAGGGAAGTTAACATTTTTTTCATATTCCTCAAAGCTATGGTAGTACTTATAACTCCAATATGGTGAATCATGGTCCTTCTTAGCCTCGAGAAGGCGCTTTCTCATAAGGGAGGATATCTGATGAAGTCTTATGAAGTCTTTGTCATCATAGGCCTTCAGACCCTCCACGAGAAGTTCCTCTGAATCCTCAACAATATAGCCTCTGTTCTCTAACGCCTGAACTGCCGCAACCATTATGGTCTCAGGTGCTCCCGAGCCTGGAACATTGCTCTTCCAGTCCAGACCTGCAAGCTGATCATAAAAACCTGATACACTTTTCATGACCTCCCAGGTTTGCTCCTCCTCGTCCAGTACGACGGGCTTGGCATTTTTATAAAGCCGGGAGGCCATTTCCCAGGCCTTCATCAAGCCAGCTCCAGTGCAATCTCCATCATCCTGGTGAAGCTCTTCTCCCTCTCCTCAGGAGTAGTCTCCTCCTTGTTTACGATAGAGTCGCTTACAGTCAGTATCGTAAGGGCGTTTACCCCTGCATGTGCAGCATTGCAGTATAGGGCAAATGATTCCATCTCAACCGCCAGTACATTCATGCTCTGCCATTTTGCGATCGAATCCGTATCTGCTGAATAGAAGGTATCACTGGTGAGGATGTTCCCCACATGTACCGGGATCCCCTTTTCCTCGGCTACTCTTACTGCCTTGTACATTAGATCCCAGGATGCTGTAGCTGAGTATGTCCCGGGCAGACCATACTGATGTGCATAGCTGGAATTTGTACTTGCCCCCATTCCGATTATTACGTCATAAAGCTTCAGATTTCCCTGCAATGCACCACAGGAGCCTACCCTTATAAGGTTCTTGACTCCATAGAAATGGATCAGCTCATAGGAGTATATCCCAATCGAAGGAACTCCCATGCCTGTTCCCATTACCGAGATTTTCTTACCTTTATAGGTCCCTGTGTAGCCGAACATGTTTCTTACTGTGTTGAACTGAACCGGATCCTCAAGGAAATTCTCAGCTATAAATTTTGCTCTCAATGGGTCTCCCGGCAATAATATGGTTTCAGCTATATCTCCCCTGACTGCACTGTTGTGTGGTGTTGTCATCTTATCACTCCTCGTATTTTTTTAGTAACTAAGGCTGGTCTCTCCTCCTTGGGATTCGCCCAGCTCAATCATCCTTTTCTTAAGGTAGCTTATATCTTCGGATACGTCATGCTTAAGTTTTCCTTCTCTCTTTATGAATACTCCCTTGGATATTACTGTGTCAATATTTTCCGAGGTTGCACTGAAAATTATTGCAGCTAAAGGATCGGAGGCTACAGCAGTCGAAGGCTTGTCCAGATCCCATATGATGAGGTCTGCGCTGAATCCTTCCCTTATTTCGCCAGTATCAAATTCAAGTGCCCGATGTCCCTCCATCAGATATCCCCATACCTCTCTCAAAGGGAATGAGGTGCTGTCCTTCATAAGGTATTTGCCCATAAGAGCAAGAAGTCTTGCCTGCTCCAAAGGATCCAGGGTGTTGCTGCTGGCGGCTCCGTCGGTCCCTATTCCTATTTTGATCCTGTTCTTGAGGAAAGGGACATTTCCGAAGCCCATATTCAGCTTGTAATAGGTTTTTGGACTTATTGCAAAGGTAGTGTTTTGATTGAGGAAAAGCAGATCACCCTCCTCGACGTAGAGACCATGTGCTATTATAGTCCTCCCCAAAAGAACTCCTGACTTGCTGAGGAACTCAAAGGGCGTTTTCCCGGTTTCGATCCTTGACCTTATCACCTGTTCCTTGGTCTCAGCAGCATGTATATGGACCTTTAATCCGCTTTTTACCTGGATTTCAGCAAGGGTTCTAAGATCCTCCATGGAGCAGGTATAGGGCGAATGGGGGCCAAGACTAACAACAACCCTTTCCTCGTCCCTGTATGTTTCCGATAGCTCTATGGTCTTTATTAAACCCTCATGAAAGCTGCCGTCAAGAGAAAAAAGCGTTGGAGCTATGTCAAGGCTCATGTCCATCTCCAGAGCAGCCTTTGCTATTTTCTCCGCAAACATATAGTGGTCAGCAAAGACCGTCACTCCATTGTTCTGCATCTCGGCAATAGCTACCCTTGATCCGTGGTACGCATCCTCCGGAACAAGCCGGTTCTCATAAGGCCAAATCAATTCATTGAACCATCTGTCTATTGTTACATCCTCAGCAAAGCCCTTGAAAATATTCATCGGTGAATGAGTATGCAGGTTCGCAAAGGAAGGTGAAACGTACTTCCCGGTACAATCAACCTCAATATCGGCAGACCAGATGTCCGGATCGATTGCTTTTATCCTTCCATTTTCCACAACGATAGCCTTAGCCTCAGATACCTGACCATCACTGTGGATGATCGAGGGATTCTTCAGTACAACTCTATTCATCGGCAACTCATCCTTTCAATCAACTCCGGTTGAAGCACCATTGACTGCTCAGTCGTGCCTCCATCGATCATTCCAAGGAGCACCATCACAGCACTTTCACCAAGCTTATATATGGGCTGTCTTATAGTAGTAAGCGGTGGATCGACATATTTCGAAAGTGCTATGTCATCAAAGCCTATCACGGAAACATCAGTAGGAACATTTTTCCCAAGCTCTCTTAAAGCCTTGATTGCTCCAATTGCAATGAGATCATTCCCACAGAAGACCCCATCAAACTCAAGCCTCTTTGATAACTCCATGACTCCTTGATACCCTGTTTCCACATTAAAATAACCTGTATGGAGTCCTGACTTATCAAGCGGCATACCTCTCTCCTCAAGGATCAATGTAAATCCACGGTGCCTTTCTGCAGCTGGCTTATTATCAAGCTCTGCGGTAATATGGACTATACTGCTGCAACCGCTATTAATTAGCTTTTCAGCTGCCAGTCTGCCTCCGGTAACATTATCCACAGTAACTCTTCCGACTTTTTTTATGGTTTTAACATCCCTGTCCACAAGTACTACCGGTGTAGTTACTGAGTCCAGCTGATCTCCAAGGTTGCTGTGAGAAGCTGTTATAATAAGTCCGTCAACCTTTTTCTCCTGAAGTATCTTGATATAGGTTCTTTCCTTAGTTTCCTTGTTATCAGTATTGCAAAGTATCAGAGAATACCCATGGTTGGCAGCGGCATCCTCGATTCCCTTAGCTACCTCCGAGAAAAACAGATTTGTAACATCGGGAATGATAAGGCCGAGAGTTTTAGTATTTCTTATCCTGAGGCTCTTTGCGATCCCATTGGGGATATAACCCTTTTTTTCTGCTATATTCAATATTCGTTTCCTAGTCTCGCTGCTGATGTTCTGATCCTTCCCATTTAGCACCTTGGATACCGTGGCGCTGGATACTCCTGCAATCTCTGCGATTTCTCGTATGGTGGTCATATCATTAGCCCCCATTGGTAATTTTGTTTTAAATATTACCCCGGTTATTGCATAGGTAAACGATTACCTAAACATTATCATACTCCATTAATCCAATTAAGTGAACCCCCTCCTGATTTTGTGAAAAATTTGATTTAAATAACGTTAGAAAGCCATTTTATGGGTATATGATTATTAAGAAAAGGCTAATGCTGTAAATGTGTTTTATGTACAGGAGGTGCGAAATATGAAAATCCTGGTTCCAGTTGACGGGTCAGATTATTCAATGAAGGCTCTACAAAAAGCAAAAGAGCTTGGTGAATTTTACAAGGCAGAGCTTACACTTCTAACTGTAATTGACAGCGGTCGCTTTGTAAGCGTAGATTTCAAGCAGGATATGATCAACGCAAGCATTGAAGCGGGACAAGAGCTGCTGCACAAGGCTGCGCTGACTCTTGAGGGTTATCCCCACGGAGTTAAAACCACCTACAGGATGGGCGACATAGCAAATGAGATCATTGCAATGGCAGAGGACAACAAGTTTGACCTAGTAGTTATGGGAAGCAGAGGTCTGGGAGTGTTCACAAGAGCACTTTTAGGAGGAGTATCCCACAAGGTCGTAACACATGTGAATACATCGGTTTTCGTAGTTAAATAGGTTCAAAACAACAGCCGCAAGCCCCTGAGTAATCGGGGGTTTGCGGCTTTATTGATACGTTTATTTTTTGTCTACTCAATAATCGGAGGCTAAGTCGTTTTATCGGACCGCTCGCAGCCGCTTGGCCAGGAAATGTCCTCAAAACGATTAGCCTCCAATCTTCTCAACTTCACTTACAAATAAAAGTATTATATGGTTCTGGACGTAGAGGCGGACTTTGTCCGCCCAAAAGAATTAACCAACCTCGATTAATTCGTAAGTAATTACAGTTTATTTTCCTCCATAAATTGTGCATTTGTGCCTTTTATTTCGAAGAATTCCTTAGCTGCCCTTTTACCGATGCCCTCAGGATACTGAGCGATCTCCTCCATGATCTCCTTCTGATCGACATTGACAAGTTCTCCATCTCTGTAGATCACCTTACCATCGACAACTGATAAAACAACTTCATCTCCCCTGGCACTGTAAACAAGATTGGGAACGATATTTCTCATGGGGTACGTGTAAACAGGATACATAGAAGGCTTGCCTAGGTCTATTGCAATAAAGTCTGCTCTCTTGCCAACCTCAAGTGATCCTATATCCTCGCCAAGTCCCACAGCTCTTGCTCCTTCAATAGTTGCCATCCTAAGCGCCTTCCAGGCAGGCATTACTTCTGGATTTGTGTATTTGATCTTATTGAATAAGGCAACCAGCTTCATCTCGTTTATTATGTTATGGCAATTGTTTCCCGGTGCCTGATCAGATCCAAGTGCAACATTACCTCCTGCAGCCTGGAATGCCATTGATGGCGGAACTACACCGTCAATTATTCCTATCGATCCCGGACATAGGATCATTGAAGCCCCACTCTTAGCTACCACCTCAGCCTCGTCGTCTCTGGCATCCGTCAAGTGTACCGCTATAAGGGTCTCGTCCAGATATCCTATCTCTTGAAGCCACTCTATCGGCCTCTTGCCATATCTTTTTACTATTTGATATGTCTCTCTGTCGCCCTGCTGAGTGTGCAGATGTATCTTGGTGTTTCTCTCCTTAGCAAGCTTCTGGATCTTAAGAAGCAGCTCTTTGCTTACGAAGTCAGGTCCTTGAGGACCGAATAAGATTTTGAATCTTCCATCTCTCTTATTATGCCATTTGTCGAAAAGCTCAAGGTTTTCTTCCAGGCTCTTTCTTCCCATATCTTCATCATATTCGTAGAGCTCCCCTGGTTTGTACACTCTTCTTAAGGCTTCGCGCACAGTGAAGGTTATATTTCCCCTTGCGCCGACCTGATCTATGAAGGAGCACACGTCGTCCATGTTTCTTTCATAGTCGCCAATGGTTGTAGTACCCGCCCTTATGGCTTCCATTATGGCAAGCTTACTTCCAAGATTTCTTTCATATATCGTGGCAGCATTGTCAAAGGGTTGAAGTCCGAACATCATCCAATTGTTGGTGTCCTGGGCAAGACCCCTCATTATAGCATAGCCTGTATGCATATGGGCATCAATAAAGCCAGGAAATATGGCATGATGATCCATTTCAAGCGTCTCTTCAGCAGAGTATTGGGAAAGTATATCCTCCTCACTCTCAATTGCCACTATTCTGCCTGAGTCCACTGCCATTGCAACCCCTTCCGCATAGCCGACACCATCGCCTGCCATCGTGTAAAAATGGGGTGCTTTTACAATCATATCTACTTTTTTCACACTACCCCTCCTTGTTCTTATTCTCCCCTAAACTCCTTCCACATCTCCTCCAATACTCCAGGAGTGCCGTAAATATCCTTTACAAATCTTGCTATTATCTCTCCTCCGTCCAGGATCGCCTTATGGGTCCTGTCTTCGGTCATAGCCCTTGCAAATTCTTCAGTATGCCCGCTAAACTCCTCTCCAATGCTTATATATGGATGGAATGAGGGACAAATGCTGCTTACGTTCCCAATATCAGAGGAACCCCCTGATTGATCGCCTAAATCAATTACAGGCAACATCATATCCTTATATATTTCATCAAGGATCTTCTCTCCTGATTTTATCCTTCTCATACCGTCAAATTTCTCCCCAAGCTGCTCAACAAAGTAGCTCGTCCTGGTGGCAATAGAAGCTGCCTTGGCACAGTCCATTACCCACTGACTCAGCTCGTCCACATATTCCCTGTCCTTCGCTCTGACGAGCATCTCAACGACTGCCAGATGAGGCACCGTATTTGATGCATCTCCACCATTTTTGATGTAACCATGGATCCTCACGTCTTCCCTTACATGCTGTCTCATCATATCTGTCGCATCCATAAATAGTCTGGCGGCATTCAGAGCATTTCTTCCCTCCCAGGGTATGCTCGCAGCATGGGCAGGTTTACCGTGAAAGCTGAATTCATAGGCATCAAGTGCCAAAAAACCTGAATAAAGTGCGTTCTTATTGCTCATATGGATCATTATGGCAAAGTCGTAACCGTCAAAAAAGCCATTGTTGGCCATTGTTACCTTTCCGCCTCTCATTTCCTCGTCTGGAGTTCCGATTATATGGATCTCTGCAGGTATATGATCTTTTATCTTATTCAAAACCAAAGCAGCCAATATACTAATTGATCCGCTGGCGCAATGCCCGCAGCCATGTCCTATCCCCCTCAAAGCGTCGTATTCGGCGAGAATAGCAGCCTTCCTTCCTTTGCCTTCGTTTATGACTCCCCTGAAAGCGGTCTCCATACCGGCAAATGGGTATTCCACCTTTATACCATGCTTTGAGAGCAGTCTTACCATGGCACCTGAGGACTTATATTCCTCTCCCCCGATCTCAGGGTTCCTTGCCATAAAATCATTTAATGACAACACCTCATCCCTAAAGCTCTCAATTAACTCCCTCATGCTCCACCTCCATCCCAGTGGCTGTTCTCAATGTGGATTATTACCTTTCTCTTACGATTTCTATATCGTAGCCGTTTGGGTCGGTTATAAAGTAATATCTTGGAGGATCACCAGGGAGTCCCATGAGCTCAGTAACCTCCAGTCCCATTTCAGTGTGTTTTTTGTGGGATTCCTCAAGGTTTTCAACTGAAAAAGCCATATGGCTGAAGCCATCTCCAATAATGTAGGGTACTTCCCTGCCGTAGTTCCAGGTTAGTTCGATCTCAACATCTCTTTTTTCATCTGCAAGAAACACCAGGGTAAAGTCCTCTGGATATTCCCTTCTCCCAGTCTCAATCAATCCCAATGCTGACTTATAGAAATCGACTGAGGCCTCCAGGTCGTTGACCCTTATACAAGTGTGCATGATCTTATAGTTCATATAACCCTCCTGTTTTGTTGTTTAGTATAATAATAGCAAATCACTGCAGACTGGTACAGTACTTTAGCTGCATATTTATTCAGAAAATAATAGTTTTAAAAACAAACAGGGTATACTAGTAATAAGAGGAACAGCAAAAACAGGGGGTGTATTTATGAAAAAAATACTTGTACCAATCGACGGATCAGAGTGGTCCACAAGAGCATTGCTAAAAGCAAGGGAGATTGCAGAAGCATTTCATGCAGAAGTAACGATCCTAACAGTCATTGACAGCATAAGGTATCTGGACATGGATTACAAATTCGACGTTGTCAGAGATGGTATCGACTTAAGTAAGCAGCTCCTTGAGCAGTCAAAGAAAATGTTCGAGGGCTATACAGGAAATGTTGACACAGCTCATACCACAGGAGACGTTGCTGAGGAGATCATAAGGTACGCAGAAAACGGCGGCTATGACCTGATCGTTATGGGAAGCAGAGGTTTGGGCGTGTTTTCAAGAACGATCCTGGGCAGTGTATCCCATAAGGTGATTCAGCACGCTAAGACGACAGTGATGATAGTTAAATAGCTTAGGAAAGCCCTGTTCAAAGCAGGGCCTTTTTTTATTCTACGCTAATGCTTTACTGTGACGGAATTTTCAGATAATGGTTGAAAGTTTGACAAAAATAGTGTAATCTATACTCAAGCAATGATAGTTGTTATCTCCTGGAATACGTTTTCAGGAACTAAATTTATTAGAGGGGGGTACATATGAAAGAAAAGAAGCAAGCAACAATAGGTTTAGCACTAATACCAATTTTAGTACTTATCATTTCCTTATTTGTTGGTATAGTCTATCTGGGTACGGATGCTCATATGCCAATTCTGATTGCTATTATAGTAGCAGCTAGTGTTGGGATTTTCGGGCTTGGTTTTGAATGGTCTGAGATTGAAAAGGGTGCCATCGAAACTATCCAGATGTCCATGCAGGCTATACTTATCCTGATGGTAATTGGTACTGTAGTAGGAACCTGGATCTTGGCAGGAACAGTACCAGCAATGATTTATTATGGATTGAAGATTTTATCTCCAGGAATATTTCTTGTAGCTACATTGATCATCTGCTCCATCGTTTCATTGGCAACGGGAAGCTCCTGGACTACAGCAGGAACAGTAGGTATTGCACTTATGGGAGTTGGGCAAGGTCTTGGGATGCCTCCAGCAATCGTTGCCGGAGCAATCGTTTCAGGAGCATACTTCGGTGACAAGATATCTCCATTGTCAGATACAACTAACCTTGCACCTGCAATGGCAGGCTCAACACTGTTCGAACACATCAAATACATGCTCTATACTACAGTGCCAAGCTACTTGATAGCAATGGTATTATACGCAATAATTGGCTCCAGATACGCAGGAAGCCAGCTTGATACCTCAAATATCCAGATAATTATGGATGGTATAGCGGCTAACTTCAATCTATCACCTTTGTTATTCCTTCCACCGCTTATAGTTATAGTAATGGTAATTATGAAGATGCCTGCACTTCCAGGACTTCTATTCGGTACAATACTTGGAGGATTGTTTGCAGCAATATTCCAGGGATCGAGCTTTGGTGATATCCTTAACACTGCTCACTACGGCTTTGAGATAGATAGTGGAGTTGCTATGGTAGACGAGCTTCTAAACAGGGGTGGTCTAGATAGCATGATGTGGACCGTTTCCTTGATATTACTTGCGATGGTATTTGGCGGTATCATGGAGAGAACAGGAATGCTGCATGCAATAGCAGCTGTTATCCTGAAAATGGCTAAAAACACTGGATCACTAGTTCTTGCAACTGTACTTACAAGTATAGCAATAAACATACTTGCGGCTGACCAATACCTGGCCATTGTTATCCCAGGAAGAATGTACAAGGCAACCTATGATGAAAGAGGACTCGAACCAAGACTTCTTTCCAGAACACTTGAGGATGCGGGTACACTTACTTCATCGTTGATCCCATGGAATACCTGTGGAGCTTACATGCAAAGTGTTCTTTTAGTATCACCACTGGCATATGCACCATATGCGTTCCTGAACCTTATTAACCCAGTTGTAGCAGTATTCTACGGTTACACAGGAATAAGTATAAAGAAGCCAACAACTGCAAAGTAAGACAACTTAAAATACTAAAAAAAATAACACCTCCCGGGGTGTTATTTTTGTTTCACTATTCACTACTACTTATTCACTGTCTATTTCATTTCCGGCACAATGTTTTTACTTGTTCCGGTTTCGAGGACCTCGACCATCGATCTGGCAGCAGTCCAGGCAAGATTTGCCATTGTTTGATGAGTCCCTGCAGCTATATGAGGTGTGGTCACAACATTCTTCATTGAAAGCAGAGGACTGTCCTTTGGTAGTGGTTCCTTCTCGAACACGTCAAGACCTGCTCCTGCAAGCTTCCCTGATTGAAGTGCTTTAATAAGAGCCTCCTCATCGATGACAGGTCCTCTGGAGGCATTGATAATAAACGAGCCTTCCTTCATTAAGCCAAACTCTCTTTCCCCTATCAAATGAGTAGTCTCGGCGGTTAGAGGAGTAAGTGTAACAAGAAAGTCTGCCTCCGCCAACAGCTCGTCCATTGGCTTATAGGTTATTCCAAGCTCCTTCTCAACTATTTCCTTCCTGCTTCTGTTATAGTAGATGACATCCATTTCAAAACCGAATTTTGCTCTTCTTGCAACAGCTTCACCGATCCTGCCCATACCAATGATCCCTAATGTGCTATGGTGCACATCTCTTCCAAATAGCTCAGACATATCACCCTTCACCCATCTTCCATCTTTTGTGAAGGTATCAAGCTCCGGTAATCTCCTTGCGGCGGATACCAGAAGACCCATTACAAAGTCAGCTACTGTCTCATCGAGGACTCCTGGAGAATGGGTGCATAAGACATTTCTCTTTTTCATAGCCTCCAAATCACAATTGTTGTAGCCGACTGTAATATTACTTGTCACCTTAAGCTTGGGGGCATGATCAAGCAGCTGGTCATCTATCCTTAAACCGAGTATGACCATCCCCTCTGCGTCACTGATTTCATCCTTTATGGTCTCCAGATTAACAGGCTTTGAAAAATCGAGTACCTTCAAATCACAGTGTTCTCTTACAAATTCAACTACCTCTTGCGGTACCGGATATGCTATTACAGCTTTAGGTTTACTCACGGTCTGCACCTCCTACGCCAGTTCAGGCACTCTCATGCCAGAATTCTTACCATATAATTCATCAACTAATGCTCTTGCAGCCGCCCAGGCCATTTCATCCCTGGTCTTTGTGGTTGCAGAGCCTATATGGGGAACTGTTACTGCATTTTGAAGCCTTAAAAGAGGATTATCAGCATCTATCGGCTCCTTTTCATACACATCCAGACCAGCTCCAGCTATCCAGCCCTCCTCAAGAGCCTTGATCAGAGCCTTCTCATCCACCACCTGACCTCTTGATGCATTTATAAGAAATGCAGATGGTTTCATCAGCCTAAGTTCCTTTTCCCCCACCAGATGTGTCGTTTCAGGAGTCAATGGAGTCATAAGAAGTACGAAGTCCGATATTTTTAATATTTCCTCAATGGACTTGTATACTATCCCAAGCTCCTCTTCTACCTCAAGCTTTCTGCCTCTGTTATAATAGCTGACATCCATGCCGAAGCCAAGTTTTGCTCTTCTGGCCACCTTCTCACCGATTCTTCCCATTCCGATTATCCCCAGAGAACTGCCATGTATATCCTTTCCAAACAGATTAGAATTATCTGCTTTTATCCAGGATCCCGACTTTGTAAATCGATTTAACTCCGGTATTCTCCTTGCTGAGTTTAACATCAAACCAAGTATCAGATCGGAAACAGTGTTATCAAGAACTCCCGGAGTGTTGGTTCCAATGATCCCCCTTCTTTTCATAGCATCAAGGTCATAGTTGTTGTAGCCTACAGATATGTTGCTTACAACCTTAAGCCTTGGTGCATTATCAAGGATCCTGTCATCGATCTTCATACCAACCTGGATTACCCCATCCACGTCCTTGATGTTCTCAAGAATACCCTCAAGAGTCTTTGGGTATCTGAAATCCCATTTAACACATTCACAGGATTCCTTCAAAAACTCCTCAACATCCTCAGGAACAGGATTTGCAATGAATATCTTTGGTTTTAACATTGATTACACCTCCTACGCAAAAATTGCCATCATAACGAGTGTAGATCCATATATAACAGCCAGCTGTAATGCAGCAAAAACCTTGTACTCCTTATAAAGCTCAAGTGTTCCCACCTTCATTTCTCCTAGAGTCAAAACCTGGCATAGGTGCAGCGGTGAGTAGAAGTAGCCCGCAAAGGATGCGGTCAATAAAAAGTAGACATATATATGGATCGAATTCATGCTCATTTCCATCATGCTCAGAAGCGGAAGAGTTATCGCAAGAGCTGATGTAGGATATCCAGTTATATATCCGAAAAAGATGGATACAATTGTGAACACGATCATTACACCTATGCCACTACCCATTCCTGAAAGTGCTCCTTCAACCAATGAAAGCATGTCTCCAAGCTGAAGGATTACATCCTTTAGTATCAATATGGACAAAACCATAAGCACGGTGTGTAGATTGAATGACTTTATAACTGTTCTCATAAAATCTTTCTTATTTCCTAAAAAGTAAACTGCAATAATGCTTCCAAGCATGGAAATAAAAAATGGCAGTCCGGTTATGACGTTGATAACTACTGATATATAGATAGGAATAGTCAAAATCAGAAGCTTTAGAATACTCCTGCCCCGGTCAGTACTTTTGACCTCCTTGCCATTCCCCGATCCTCTAAGATAAAGGTAGTACGCAATAGCCATAATACCTGCTAAAAAAGGTATACTGAAAGCTATGACCTTGTATATGTTTATCTCCGGGATAGAAGCCTTTACAAACAAAAGGACAGTCGAGAATGGCAGAAGAAACATGGATATATGTCTGAAAATCAGATTTATGGCAGCTCTTTTTGGGGGCTCGATATTCATTTCCTCTCCCAGGCTGTTAATAAACGGAGCAGAGAGAACAGCTCCACCCGGTACTACTAGAACGCCTATCATTGACGGTATGAGCATCATAACGACCTTCTTATTGGATATTACCTTGAGCATAGTATTCACTATGCCGTCAAGTATCCCATAATGCTTCATCAGGCTGCCAAGCATTCCGACCATTGCTACTGTAATTATAGTATCCAGTGAGTTTGGATTAGTGAATATTTTAAACACAGTCTTGCCCAATCCATCTATACCTATCCCAGAGAGTAAGGATATTATTATGGTCACTACAAATATGGTATTGCTTAGCTTCATCTTTCTCTTGATTAAAATTGGGATGAGTGCAAATGCTGCCAGTGTAATTAGTAGCTGATTCATTTATTCTGCTCCTTTTGTGTTTATTTCGTATACCTAATAATACCATAAATTTTTATTTAATACATTGAAAATCATTAATGAGTTGAAAAAGGGGAAAGCTACAAGGGGAAATGGGCAATCAATAAATAAGCTAAGAACTAAGAGTGAAGAACTAAGAAAAGATCCTTCACTACGTTCAGGATGACAGCAATGTTGTCATTCTGAGCTTTAGCGAAGAATCTTAGCTTCACGGGCAGACAGGGTCGTCTGCCCCTACTTGTAGCTTTCCCCTATTCTTGTCTCACTTTTCACTATTCACTGTTCACTATTCACTGCTTCTAATAGACCGCTGTTCCATAACCTTTGTACTTCTCATTTTTACCGGTTGCCACATCAAAGAACATATCGCGGAGCTTCTTGCAGACTTCTCCTTCTTTGCCTGTACCGACCTTCCTTCTGTCCACCTCGACTACTGCTGTTACCTCCATTGCAGTGCCGCTGAAGAATACCTCCTGAGAATTGTAGAGCTCAGTTCTTGAAACGCCTCTCTCAACTACCTCCATTCCCAGTTCCTCACGGGCAAGGGTCATTACTGTGTCTCTTGTTATTCCCTCGAGGATATCATCTGAAAGTGGTGGTGTTACAAGTTTGCCTTTTTTGACAAGGAAAATATTTTCACCAGGGCCCTCGCATACCTTGCCGTCCTGAGTCAGGAATATTGCCTCATCGAATCCATTTTGCAGTACCTCGAGAGATGCCAGGGCTGAGTTAAGATAACCACCAGTCGCCTTTGTTCTTGGAGGGATCATATTGTCAGTGATCCTTCTCCAGCTTGACACTGCAACTTTCAGCTCCGTTTTTCCTGAATAGCTTCCCAAAGGCTGGCAGTAGATAACAAGTCTATTGTCTTCATCTTTAAGGGTCGGTGTAAGGCTGTTTGAACCCTTGTAAACCACTGGTCTTATGTATGTCGTAGTTTTAAAATTATTCTTCCTTAAAAGCTCAACCGTGAAATCGCACAGCTCCTGTACTGTGTATGGAATATCCATATAAAGTGCCTTGCAGGACTCCAGTAGTCTTTCATAGTGCTCCTTGAGTCTGAATCCGTAAAGCTGTTGTCCCTCTTCGTCCCAATAAGCCCTTATACCCTCAAAGCACCCAAGTCCATAGTTGAAGGCTTTACACCTTATACTTATGCTAACCTCTTCCTCAGGAACGATGTTGCCCTGATAAAATACCCAGCTTGTCATATTTACGCTCTCCCTTCCTCATATATCATTTCATTTATTGCTCTCCCTGCAGGAACGATTGGATAAACCCATTGATCCATTGAGAATTTGCATTCTATTATAACAGGTCTTCTCTCTTGCTTTGCCCACTTCAAGGCACTTTCAAGCTCCTCGTGATCAACCGCTCTTCTTCCTTTGATGCCATAGGCTTCTCCAAGGGCCATGAAATCTACTTCATCTCCCAGGTCAGTTTCTGAAAAATTGTCGTTGCAGAACATTCCCTGCCATTGTCTAACCATTCCTAGTGTGTTGTTGTTGAACAAAAGGATAGTTATCGGAAGGCCATATTTGGACACGGTACCGAGCTCATTGCAATTCATCCTGAAGCTACCGTCGCCTGTGACGAGTACCACTTCTTTTTGAGGATTTGCAGTCTGGGCACCTATTGCAGCTCCAAGCCCATAGCCCATTGTTCCAAGGCCTCCGGATGAAAGCCAGGTTCTTGGTCTTTTGAAGCTCCAGTGCTGAGCGGTCCACATCTGGTGCTGACCGACATCTGTTACAACTATGGAGTCCTTGAAGTGTTCGTTGGCGTGCTTAAGGGCACTTACTGCACTCCATGCACCGTCAAAGGGAGTTTTCTCATCCTTTAGCTTCAGTATATCACTATGCCACAGGGAACGGTCTTTTTTCTCTACACTATCCGAGATAATCGATAAAATCTCCTTTAGATCGCCTACGGCGTAGCCATCCACCGCTTTGTTCTTACCGATCTCTGCTCCGTCTATATCCAGCTGTATTACCTTTGCCTTTGGACCAAAGGCCTCTGCCTTACCTATCACCCTGTCACTGAATCTTGCTCCGATAGCGATTATAAGATCAGCATGGCACATTGCTAGATTCGTCTCCTTGAACCCGTGCATCCCTACAAGGCCCAGTGAAAGCCTGTGGTCCCTTGGAAATCCTCCAAGGCCCATAAGACTGTTAGCGACGGGAATATCACTTTTTTCAGAAAGCACTAAGAGCTCTTCTGCTGCTCCAGATGATATTACTCCACCTCCGCTGTAAATAACCGGTCTTTCAGATGCATCGATCATATTTGCAAGTTTCTTAAGGTCTCCCTCATTGTTAGGCTCTCTCCACTCAATATTATCATCCTGAATGACATACTCTGACTCAGTCATCATAATATCCTTTGGAATATCTACAAGTACCGGTCCCTTTCTTCCAGAATTTGCTATCCTGAAGGCTTCGTGGATTTTAGGAGCGATCTCATCCACTCCTTTTACCTGATAGTTGTGCTTGGTTATGGACATGGTTATTGCGGTTATGTCCACCTCCTGGAAGGAGTCTCTTCCAAGAAGCGACGAAGCCACCTGCCCGGTTATGATAACCATAGGAACTGAGTCTGCGTAGGCCGTTGCGATCCCTGTAACAGTATTGGTAGCCCCTGGTCCGGATGTAGCTATGCATACGCCCACTCTTCCGCTGGACCTTGCATAGCCGTCTGCTGCGTGTGAGGCTCCCTGCTCGTGGCTGGTAAGTATGTGCCTGATCCTTTCCCTATATTTTGTGTATGCATCGTAAAGAGGGATCACTGCACCTCCCGGATAACCAAAGATAGTATCCACACCCTCTCTCAAAAGACTTTCCATCACTATTTCTGAACCCTTCAGTCTCATATCTCAATCTCCACCTTCTAATATTCTATGGTATACACACCGCCCCTGTCGAAGCAGATGTGACTATTTTTTCGTACTTTTTAAGATATCCGAATACCTCATTGGGTACGTAATTCCACTCCTGTTTTCTTAGTGAAAGCTCATTATCCGAAACCTCAAGGTCCAGTGAGCCCTTCATCATATCAATATTTATCCTGTCTCCCTCTTTGACCAGGGCTATGGTACCTCCAAGAGCTGCTTCGGGAGATACGTGGCCGATGGAGGCTCCCCTTGTGGCTCCGGAAAACCTGCCGTCAGTTATAAGGGCTACATCCTTGTCAAGTCCCATTCCTGCAAGTGCTGCAGTGGGTGAGAGCATCTCCCTCATTCCAGGACCACCCTTAGGTCCTTCATACCTTATTACCAAAACCTCGCCCTTATTTATCCTTCTGCCAAGTATTGCATCTACTGCTTCCTCTTCGCTGTCGAATACTCTGGCAGGTCCTGAGTGTACCAGCATTTCAGGTGCTACCGCCGACTTCTTGACTACAGCTCCATCCGGTGCCAGATTCCCTCTAAGCACTGCTATACCGCCCGTTTCACTATAAGGCCTGTCTATTGGCGCAATAACGGTTTGAGGCAGTTCCTTTACTTCCTTAAGGACATCTCCAAGGCTTTTACAGGTGACGTTCTTTACATCCAGCTTAAGAAGACTCTTTTTACTAAGCTCCTTCATTACCCTTGTTATCCCGCCAGCCTCGTAAAGATCTTCAATATGGTCAGGTCCTGCAGGACTCAATCTGCAAAGGTTGGGAGTTGCTTTACTAATATCATTTATCATGTCAAGGTTGATTGGTACTCCTGCTTCATATGCTATGGCTGACAGGTGCAATACTGTGTTGGTAGAGCAGCCAAGAGCCATATCAACTACCAATGCGTTGTGAAATGCGTCCTCAGTCATTATGTCCTTTGGCCTTACGTCCTTCTCAACCAGCTCCATGATCTTCATACCTGAGTATTTGGCAAGTCTCATGCGCTCACTGTAAACTGCAGGTATGGTGCCATTTCCGGGAAGTGCAAGCCCAAGTGCCTCTGTCATGCAGTTCATGGAGTTTGCCGTAAACATTCCCGCGCATGAGCCGCAGCCGGGACATGCGGAATCCTCCATCTCAAGAAGCTCCTCCTCGCTCATTTTCCCCGCCTTTACTGCTCCAACGGCTTCGAACATACTGCTTAGGTCTATGGACCTTCCCTTGTGTTTTCCTGCAAGCATCGGGCCTCCGCTGACAATTATCGTTGGGATGTTGAGCCTTGCAGCAACCATAAGCATAGCAGGAACTACCTTATCGCAGTTTGGTATCATTACAAGTCCGTCGAGCCCGTGAGCCATAGCCATAACCTCCACGCTGTCAGCGATAAGCTCCCTGCTTACCAGGGAATACTTCATACCCTGATGATTCATAGCAATGCCGTCACATACTGCGATAGCCGGGAATTCAAGCGGCGTGCCTCCGCTCATAAGTACTCCTCTTTTTACTGCCTCTGCGACCTCTCGCAGGTGCTTATGGCCTGGGACGATCTCATTAAAGGTATTTACAACACCGATGAGAGGCTTTTCTATCTCCTCATTCGTCAGTCCAAGAGCCTTCATCAATGATCTGTGAGGAGCCTTCTCAACCCCTGATTTTACGTTATTGCTCTTCATATTGATTTTCCGTCCCTTCCTATTTCTTAAGCCAGCTCATCATCTTTCTGAGCTCTCTTCCTACTACCTCCATGGGATGATCCTTTTCGATCCTTCTCATGGCATTGAAGTAAGGTCTGTTTGCTTTATTCTCAAGGATCCAGTTCTTTGCGAAGGTTCCATTCTGAACCTCTTTAAGAACCTTCCTCATCTCATTCTTGGTGTCTTCAGTTATTATTCTGCTTCCAGTAACATAATCTCCGTATTCAGCTGTATCACTGATTGAATGTCTCATGTAGCTAAGGCCGCCCTGATTAACCAGGTCGATTATAAGCTTCATCTCGTGAAGACACTCAAAATATGCACTCTCCGGTTCATAGCCTGCTTCAACCAACACCTCAAAGCCTGCCTTCATAAGTGCAGTTACTCCGCCGCACAATACTGCCTGCTCTCCGAAAAGGTCGGTTTCAGTCTCTTCCTTGAAGGTCGTCTTAAGCACTCCAGCTCTTGCTCCGCCGATCCCGGCTGCATATGCAAGAGCAACCTCCATGGTGTCACCGCTTGGATCCTGATATGTAGTGACCAGACAAGGTACTCCCTTCCCTTCCTGATACTGGCTTCGTACTGTATGTCCAGGCCCCTTTGGAGCAACCATGAACACATTGACATCCTCAGGAGGAACTATTTGACCGTAATGTATATTGAAGCCGTGAGCGAAAGCAAGATACTTTCCCGGCTTAAGTGCTTTTTTAATGCTCTTTTCGTAGAGCTCTACCTGCTTTTCATCGTTTACAAGAAGCATTACTACATCTGCCCACTCAGCAGCATCTCCGGCGGTTGCTACCTTCAGTCCGGCTTCTTCAGCCTTCTGCCATGATTTGCTCCCCTCATAGAGTCCTACCATGACCTCTACTCCGGATTCAGTAAGATTAAGGGCATGTGCATGTCCCTGGCTGCCATAGCCTATGACCGCTACCTTTTTACCGCTAAGTACCTCCATGTTACAATCATTTTCATAATAAAGCTTCGCCATTTTTAACCTCTCCCTTTTTTAATTATATTTTTCATTTAATTGAAATACGTCTTGAAATCTTCTCATCTGCATTATTATGTTGTCCATTTCATCATCATTTGCACCAAGTGTAATGACAAGAGTCGACATCGAGGAATCCTCGTCCAGCTCCAGGCTAAGGCTCTTGACTTCACAGCCCCTTCTTTTTATAAGTCCTGTTATTCTCATTAGAGATTCCGGCCCGTTTTTAACCATTGCATGCAGCGTCTTTGTCATTTTTTCTTCCTCCTTTTAATAAATAAAAAAACCTCCGTCACTGAAACACTATACGTGTCTCAGGGACGAAGGTCTATTCGCGGTACCACCCTGTTTTCCAGCACTCTTGCGAGGGCTGACTCATCAGGCCCAAAGCATTGCTTTTAGCCCTAGCCATATAACGGTGGCACATCCTGTTTCCCAGGATTCCCGGTCTCGGCTACTTTTTTCATTTCGCCTCGAAAGCTCAGGAGTGATTATCCCTGTACACCTTGATCCCGGCTCTCACCCTGTGCCGGTTCTCTGTTATCAAAGCTATTACAGTCTTGTCTCCATCATTGCTGCTTCAGTATGTTAAATTAAAATTCATTCTATACTCTTTTCTGAAAAGAGTCAACCCCTTTTTCAAAAAATTATAATTTTTTTGAATGATTTAATTTGTACCGTTTATCTCAAGGTTCCTGCAAATGGCTTCCGTCAATTCTTTGGTAGAGGCGATCCTTCCGCCTTTTCTCTTTATATCAGAGGTTTGCCAGCCTTCCTCTATCGTCTTTTCCACAGCCTTTTTTACTGCACAAGCCTCATTACTCAGACCAAGGGAATGCTCCAGCATCATTGCTGCTGACAAAATCGCTCCAACTGGGTTTGCCTTATCCATTCCCGCAATATCAGGAGCTGATCCATGGATAGGCTCATATATGCCTGTTTTTTTGTCTCCTATGCTTGCAGATGGCAGGAGTCCTATTGAGCCAGTCAGCATACTTATCTCATCAGAAAGTATGTCTCCGAACATATTTGATGTTACGATAACATCGAACTGTGCTGGGTCTCTTACCAGCTGCATCGCCGCGTTGTCGACATACATATGCTCCACCCTTATATCAGGATGCTTTTTAGCAACCTCGTCAACCACTCTCCTCCATAATCTTGAGCTCTGCAGCACATTTGCCTTATCCACACTTGTAAGCTTCTTTTTTCTCGTCTCTGCTATGGAAAAAGCCTTTTCAGCTATCCTTCTTACCTCGAACTCGCTGTATACCTCCATATCGTAGGCTTCAGGTCCATACTTTCCCTCCCTGATTCCTCTCTCACCAAAGTATATCCCTCCAACGAGCTCCCGGACTACACATATGTCGAAGCCATCCTTTATTATCTCGTCCTTTAGGGGGGATGCATCCTTTATCGAGCTGTAGAGTATCCCAGGTCTGAGGTTGACATATGCATCCAGTGATTTTCTAAGTCCCAATACAGCCTTCTCCGGCCTTATTTCTACGGGAAGATCATCCCACTTGGGACCACCTACGGAACCGAATAGAACTGCGTCACTATTAAGTGCGATCTCTATCGCTTCCTCTGTAAGGGGTACTCCGTTTTTGTCGATAGATATTCCGCCAACATCTATATGCTGGAAGTTGAAGCGATGTCCGAATAACTCTGCTGTCTTTTGGAGTACCTTCACAGCAGCCTCTACGACCTCAGGTCCAACTCCATCCCCGGGAGCTTTAGCTATATTGAATTCCATTGTCTATTCCCCCCTGACATAGCTGACCAGTCCCCCGGCCTTTATAAGACCCTGAATAAACTCAGGGTAGGCCTGTCCATTGTAGGTTTGGTCTTTAGTTAGGTTTTTGATGATTCCGGAATCAAAATCTATCTCTACATCATCTCCCCCGTCTATAGCCTCTGCAGCCTCCGGGCACTCGATGATAGGCAAGCCGATATTTATTGCATTCCTGTAAAAAATCCTGGCAAAGCTGTCAGCGATTATGCAGCTTATACCAGCTCCCTTTATTGCGATGGGAGCATGCTCTCTGGATGACCCACAGCCGTAGTTCCTGCCTGCGACTATAATGCTTCCGCTCTCGATCCTGCCTGCAAGCTCCGGATCCACGTCCTCCATGAAGTGTTTTTTAAGTAACTCCGGATCCGAAGTAGTCAGGTGCCTTGCAGGTATAATCATATCTGTGTCGATGTTATCCCCAAACTTGATGGTTTTTCCCCTGGCCTTCATTACATCACCTCCATATCTTCAGGGCTCGCTATATAGCCCATTACCGCTGAAGCCGCTGCAACAGCCGGACTTGCCAGGTATACCTCGGAGGTTGGATGACCCATCCGTCCGACAAAATTCCTGTTTGTTGTGGATACAGCCTTTTCATTCTCAGCAAGTATCCCCATATAACCCCCAAGACAAGGACCACAGGTAGGTGTGCTCACAACTGCTCCAGCCTCTATGAAGGTTTGAATGTAACCTCTTTTAAGTGACTCAAGGTATATCTCCTGCGTTGCTGGAATGATTATCGTTCTGACTCCCTTAGATATCCTTTTTCCATTGAGGACCTCCGCAGCCACCATCATGTCATCAAGCCTTCCGTTGGTACAGGAGCCTATAACTACCTGGTCTATCATAACCTTCCCAACTTCATCTATAGTCCTTGTATTGTCCGGGCTGTGAGGGAATGAGACAGTCGGCCTTATGGTTGAAAGATCTATTTCATAGACCTCATCGTATGTGGCATCCTCATCAGGTGCATAAGCAGTATACTGCCTTCCTCCATGCTCCTCAATATACTGGATGGTTTTCTCATCAACCGGGAATATTCCATTTTTTGCACCGGCTTCAATAGCCATATTTGCCATGGTGAACCTGTCGTCCATTGAGAGGCTGGAAACGCCATCTCCGCTGTATTCCATTGATTTGTACCTTGCGCCGTCAACACCGATCATTCCTATTATGTGAAGAATGATGTCCTTGCCGCTGACCCACTCAGAAGGCTTTCCCCTTAGCCTGAAGGATATAGCTGAGGGCACCTTGAACCAGCTCTTGCCTGTAGCCATTCCTGCCGCCATATCAGTGCTTCCAACGCCAGTTGAAAAGGCTCCCAATGCACCATAGGTACATGTGTGGGAATCAGCTCCGATTATGACCTCCCCAGCTGTGACTATACCCTTTTCAGGCAACAGGGCATGCTCGATGCCCATCTCACCGACCTCAAAATAATTTGTTATTTCCTGAGTCCTCGCAAAGGTCCTCATGGCTTTGCACATCTGGGCTGATACGATATCCTTATTCGGGGCGAAGTGATCAGGTACGAGAGCGACTTTATCCCTGTCAAATACCTTTTCAGCTCCCATTTTATCGAACTCCTTTACTGCAACGGGAGCTGTAATGTCGTTGCCAAGGACCATGTCAAGTCTTGCATCAACAAACTCCCCGGGCTTTACGTGATCCTTTCCTGCGTGTGCTGCCAGTATCTTCTGCGTCATAGTCATTCCCATATACTTAGCTTCCTTTCTTCATACAACTGCAGCTATTTTTTCGCTGCCAGATATTTTTATATCGTTCATCACCTTGTTCATTGCATTTATATAAGCGCCGATGGATGCCTCCACAACGTTTATGCTGGCGTCTCTTCCAGTAAAGTGCCTTCCTCCGTAATTAAGCTTCACAGTGGCATATCCAAGAGCATCGGTTCCTTCAGTGATCGACTGAAGTGAATAATCCTCCAAAAGCACCTCGATATTCATACACTTCTCTATGGCTCTAAAGGCTGCATCCACAGGCCCCTGTGCAAAGGATATGCCTTCAATCTCGCTGCCCTCTGCTTCAAGTACAACAGAAGCTGTTGTTGTTATTGTGTTGCCGCTGTTTATGACAAACCTCTTAAGCTTATAATGATCCTCGGTACCCTGAAGTCCCCTTGAAAGAAGTGCTTCAATGTCCTTGTCGAATATCTGCTTCTTTCTGTCAGCAAGAGCCTTGAACTCATCGAATACAGAATCAAGCTCCTCCTGAGAAAGCTGGAAGCCAAGCTCCCTGGCCTTATCCTTGAATGCATGGCGTCCTGAGTGCTTCCCTAGGACCAGGTTGTTCTTGCTTAGACCTACAGATTCCGGCGTCATGATCTCATATGTGGATCTGTTGCTCAACACCCCGTGCTGATGGATCCCTGACTCATGTGCAAATGCGTTAGCTCCAACGATAGCCTTGTTAGGCTGAACATGGACTCCTGTTATGCTTGTCAATAGGCTGCTGGTTCTTGTGATTTCTTCAGTCACTATCCCGATCTTTGTATCCATCTTGTCCTTTCTTACAGTCATTATCATTGCAAGTTCTTCCAGTGCGGCGTTTCCTGCCCTCTCACCTATTCCGTTTATTGTGCATTCGATTTGGGTCGCACCTGCTCTAATTGCTGCAATGCTGTTGGCTACTGCAAGCCCCAGATCGTTATGGCAATGAACTGATATCTGCACTGTATCAAGCAGTCTGGATTTCTCCCTTATTTCGGTTATAAAGCTGTAGAATTCATCTGGTGTCGTGTATCCGACTGTATCAGGTATGTTTATTATCCCTGCTCCGGCCTCGATCACCTTATCGAATAGCTCTGCCAGAAATCCTGTTTCACTCCTTGTGGCATCCTCTGCTGAAAACTCAACCTCAGGACATAGGGAGCATGCATATGAAACCATCTCCACAGCTCTCTTCATTACATCCTCAGGCTGCATTTTCAGCTTGTACTCCATATGTATGGGAGATGTGGCGATGAATGTGTGGATCCTGGGCTTTGCCGCACCTTTTACAGCATCCCAGGCCTTATCGATATCCTCCTTTACGGTCCTTGCCAGGACTGCAACGGTCGATTCCTTTATCTCGTCTGCAATAAGCTTGACCGACTCAAAATCTCCCTGCGAAGCAGCTGCAAATCCCGCTTCGATTACGTCGACACCCATTTTCTCCAGCTGCTTTGCAAGCATGAGCTTCTCCCTTTTGTTCATGCTGCACCCAGGTGACTGTTCACCATCTCTCAACGTTGTGTCAAAAAAACTGATCATCTTTGCCATCTCAAACCCTCCTTTGGAAAATAAAAAAATCCTCCGTCTCTATAGTTTTACCTATAGGGACGAAGGATAAATTTCGTGTTACCACCCTAATTCGCAGCAAGCTGCCTCTTTCCTGAACAATCATTCAGTATCCATATAACGGTGGATCCGTCCTGCCCTACTTGCGTAGCTTTTGGCCAGGCTGCCATGAAGCTAGTATTACATACCGGAACGCTATTGATTCTCACCAGCCATCAACTCTCTTAAAATCATCCTATGGTATCTTTCTCTTCATCACTGCTTTAGATATATTAAGGGTGATTATACAGTCGGTTGAGATGGCTTGTCAATATATTTTCAAAAAATATATTTTATTTTGACAAATCAAACGTTTTCATTTTTATTTCATCTGATTTTACTCCATATCTGCAGCAAATCCCTCAGTAAGGAAGCAGCGGCTCCTTTTAAATTGGATGCTCCTCCAAGAACCGCAATCTCTCCCAGGGTATCGGTCAAATATTGGATCCCCTTATTCCTCCCGTTGACGCCAAAGAAGATGTCATTTTTGTCGACAGCCTCCGGAGCAACTATTAAATTCCAGTTATTTCCTTCCCTTTGTACCTTCCCGATAAGCTTAAGCTTCTTGTCTTGTGCAATAGCTTTATTGACGTCTTCAAGCTTTAGATTTTGTATTCCCTCGACACTGGCATCCTGAAGCTTTAAATTTGAACCCATAAGGGCATTTGCGATTATTATAAGCTTTATTGCCGTATCCCAGCCCTCAACGTCCATGGATGGATCAGTCTCTGCTATACCTTCCTTCTGTGCTTTACCAAGTGCTTCGGTATACTCCAAGCCTTCCTCCTCCATCAAGGTCAATATGTAGTTGGTTGTTCCATTAAGCACTCCCCGTATTCCCGTTACCCGTGCCCCTAAAAGATCATACTGACCGCTGCTTATGGTAGGTAGAGCACCGCCTGCCGTACAGCCGATGCCAAGGCTAACACCCATAGTATCCGCAAGGTCTTTAAGCCTTCTATAATAAAGCATTACAGGACCCTTGTTTGCTGTTACGACGTTTACTCCCATACCAAGCGCAGACAGGATATGACTTAGTGCAGGTTCACCAGTGACCTTGTCAGTTGGAGTTGCCTCAATAAGAAAATCCAGATTTGCAGCATCAAGAAGACCGTGGATATCTCCTCCCTGGAAGCCTCCATCAAGAAGAGAAAGGTCCCTGGATGTCTCCAGATGATCGAGGAGCTCCTTTAGATCGATTCCTTCTTCTCTATAGCATCCGGAGCTGCTGTTTAATGCAAATACAATTTCAGGCTTTGCCCCCATTGTAATAAGCTCATCACTTTTTTCGATCAGTAGCGATATCAATGCTCTTCCTACCCCGCCAAGCCCTATTATCCCAATCCTCATCCTGTATCCTCCTCACTGTAGATACTACTTAGTTAGCTTCATTATACCCCTGAGTTGTACATATTGATACAGTAAATGGCAGAAAAAAGCCACTATTATGCTCTTCGTTGTTTGACATATAGTTCACAATAAGGGATAATTAATGTGTAAACAATAGAAAGGGGATGACCTGGCAATGAAAAATTATGTATCGAATAAGCAATTTCCCGTACTGCTGCTGGCATTACTTCTGGTGTTTTCACCCTTCACTTCAGTTTGGGCGGATGAGATGCCTGCCCCTGATTTCAGTCAGTGGGCATTGGAGGATCTCAACGAAGGTGAAAGATATGGACTGTTTGATCCTTCGTGGTATTACAACGGATTCCGGGATCGGATAACTATCGAAAGAGCTGATTTAATACTAAGCGGGATTGAAGAAAGACTAGATGCACTAGGCCATGAGAGAGCTGCAGGCGAAACAAATCTGATCCCTGAGATGCCTTTGACAAGGGGAGAATTTCTGACACAGCTTTACAATATTTTAGAAAACTACGGACTGGAGATTGAGGGGACCCCTGAGGAATATTTCACCAATATGGGAGTTCTTAGAGGCACTGGTACCGGAAATGCCTTGGATTCACCCTGTACATCAGAGCATGGCGTGATTTTTGGAACAAGGCTCGTTGAAGCACTTTACAAGGAGCAAGATGCAGGATCAAGGGGTTTTATGTGGCTGGCTGAAAATGGAGATAATAAGGTCTACCTTCTTGGCTCCATACACATCGGTGATAATCTTGTATATCCGGTCGATAACTCGATAAAAGAGGCCTTTGGAGAATCTCAGGCTCTGTATGTTGAAGCAAATCTATTCGACCAGTCAGGTGGGATGGAGTATTTCATGGAGATATCCATGTACCAGGATGGAACATCCCTAAAGGATCATATACCGGCTGAGCTGCACGAAAAAGTAGTCAAGGCTCTCGAATTATATGGAATACCATATGAGGCTTATTCGACCTTTAAGCCTTGGAGTCTTGCAAACAATCTAAACGCGATCCATGCTTCAAGCTCAGATAGTCTTGAGGGTGGCCAACAAGCTGCTATGCTTGGCATAGACATATATTTCATGACCAAGGCAATGCTTGCGGAAATGCCAATAGTTGAGCTTGAGGGAATAGCCTTCCAGGCTGATATGTTCGATGGACTGTCAAAAGAGGTTCAGGAAATGTACCTGGAAAGCATTGTTGATTCAATACTCGATCCATCTGATGAAGGGGATGAGGAGCAGGATCTTCTGAAAGAATGGTTGATCCAGTGGCAGAAGGGTGACCACGAAAGCTTCACAGAGAGCTACATGGATTCAATGGAGGAAGAGGATGAGATCTCCAGGGAGTTTACCTTGATGTTGTTTGGCGAAAGAGATGAGAATATGGCAAATAAAATAATGGAACTTCTCGATGCAGAAGGAGAAGCTTCGTACTTCCTGGTCGTCGGAGCAGGACACTTCACTGTTGAGAACTCAATTATCGACAGACTGCAAGCTTCAGGGTATAATGTTCAATATATAGCAAAATAACCAGACCACCGGGGACGGTCCGAGACCAGTGAAAAAGTCCTGAACTAGTCCCACTCAAAATAGAATAGAGTTATGCGATCAGAACCTTAAAACCATTGTAATTACTCGATTTCACATAAAAATATCCCCCGTTTAT
>Ga0228536_1000450_pt1 | contig 77436 bp, 73 predicted proteins | sample SJ1Smetagenome_FD_168611 | JGI IMG/M metagenome (GOLD analysis project Ga0228536, IMG submission 168611) | Enriched culture of PCE-dechlorinating microbial communities from Ithaca, New York, USA - SJ1.S | ecosystem: Engineered > Modeled > Simulated communities (microbial... > Unclassified...
TAATAGTTTGATTTGACTCAATTACTTCTTTTTTTATTAAAAATTAACTTTGTAGTTTATTCAAAGTTTCACACTGTTTAGTTTTCTTGGTTCATGCCGCTCTCTTGGCGACTTTGTTAGTATACCATCTTTCAATGTCTTGTGTCAATACCTTTTTTAAAATTTTTATTATTTTTCTTTATTTGTGAATATCAGTATCTTTAAGCCTATTTAATTGAATCTCTTTAGCTGATTTAATTCAAAAGTCCATTGTGGTGTAACCAGTTTATCATATCCTTCCAATGAATACCATGGACTTATTTTCTCATCATTTGGATTTAGCAAAATCTGTGTTTGTTGAGCTGGCATATAGGATTGTGCTAATAAAAAGATCTTTTCACCATTTTCATTTTCAGCCATATCTACTATGATTTCTGCATGTCCGGGGCTTCCTGCCTCGATAAATACATCTCCGATTGTCATCTCATCTATGTCTACGCTTTCTAATTCTTTTTCTAATGATAGAGTACTCGAATATGCAAATACAATGTCCATAAATTTCCTAAATTCTTCATATGTGTTTGAGGGTTCAGTTGCTTTGTAGTAGTTTGCGTTATTTCCTTCGATTTTTATTCTGTTTCCTTTTATCCACTCGTTGTATTTCGCCTCAAAGCCTGACACAAAATTAAACTCTATTTCATCGTATTTTCCCATTGAATATAGGTACTCAGCTCTTAGAAGCATCACTGCATCTGCACATTGGTGAAGATCTCTATTTCCTATATCTACATCTAAAACACTATCATAGACACTTCCAAATGGTTTTTCTCTGCTGTCATAATACAATGCTTTTTCTCCATATGGTTTTAATTTCTGATTTCTTAAAAATTCTCCAAAACTTCCCTCTTCAACATCTATTCTTTCAAATCCTTCAGGGGTATTGTATCTTTCTGATATAGTTTTACCTTCTTTATTTAACAATTCAAAATCCTCTTTTTCAATGCTGGTTTTATTTTCCGCTTCTTCAATTTTAGAATTTTCATTCATATTGTTGCAACTGGTTAAAACTAAAAAAGCTAATGTGAGAAGTATAATTCTCTTTTTCATTTTAAACTCATCTCTTCTACTGCTTTTTTTATCCTTTCTAGTCCCTCTGTAAGAGTCTTTCTAGTGCAGCCTATGTTTAATCGTACAAAATCGCTGTATTTAATAGAAAAATTGCTTCCAGGGTTTACTCCTACTCTGGCTTTGTCAGTGAAAAATTCCATTAAGTCTTTGCCTTTTAATCCTAATTTACTGCAGTCTAGCCAAACAAGATATGTTCCTTCTGGACGAATTGGTTTTATTTGAGGAATTTCTTTACTAAAAAAATCAATACAATAATTTAAATTTTCTTCTAGATATAAAATGAGCTCATCTAAATAAGTTTCTCCATTTTTATACGCTTCTTCTATAGCGATATTTCCAAATATATTTCCTCCACCTATGTGTGATATCTCCAATGCATTGTTAAACAGACTTCTTTTCTTTTTATCTGGTATGATTATTGCCGAACTCGCTAATCCCGCAAGGCTAAAACTTTTACTTGGTGAAATACAGGAAATTGTTATTTTTGCAAGTTCTTCTGATAGGGAAGCTATCGGGATATGTTTATGATTTTTATATACAATATCTGAGTGAATTTCATCGGATACTATAATTATATCGTTTTGTGCACAAATCTCTCCTAATTCAATTAATTCTTCTTTAGTCCATACCCTTCCTGTTGGGTTGTGGGGACTGCAAAGTAGAAGCATTTTTACTCTATGGTCAAACTCACCATCGCTATCTGTTATTTGTTTTTTTAAACTCTCTAAATCCATGTAGTAGTGATTGTCTTTTAAAGACAGTTCATTGTCTACAATTATTCGGCCATTGCCCTCAACTACTGATCGAAATGGTGGGTATATCGGTGTTTGGATGATGACCTTGTCTCCCGGATTTGTGAAAGTATTTACACAAAGGTTTAGAGCTGGTACTATACCTGGGCTGAATGTAATCCACTCTTTATCAACTTCCCAGTTGTGTCTTCTCTTAAGCCAATTTATGACTGATTCTTTAAATGAGCTTCCTCTATATGTATATCCAAATACCCCATGTTCTGCTCTTTTTTTTATGCTTTCGATTACTTCTTTCGGCGCTTTGAAATCAGTGTCAGCTACCCACATAGGTATGATGTCATCTCTTTTGAAAACCTCTTTGCAATTGTCCCATTTAACAGAATTAGTTCCTTTTCTGTTTACATCTTCATCAAAATTGTATTCCATCTTTATCCTCCTTATGTAATTGCTTTTATCTATTACAGTGAATAATATACCCTAAATAACAAAGGCAACTACAGCAGTAATAACTTTTGTAGTTGCCTTTCTTTAACTCATTGTCTTTTCGATTTCTTTTTTTAATTTTTCTAATACTCTCTTTTCAATTCTTGAAACGGTCATTTGAGATATATTCATGCTTTTTGCGATATTAACTTGGGTTTTCTTGTTAAAATACCTCTCTATCAGTATCTCTTTTTCCATGTCATTTAATTTTCCCATGGTTCTCATTAGAAAATCATTGTTTTCAATTCTATCAAAGTAATAGTCTTCTTCTCCAATCAATTCAGCTAAATTAACCTCTTTATCTTCACTTTGAGAGTCATAAGTTACATCTAAAGACTGAGGTGTATAAACTTTACTTGCTTCCATAGCTTCTAAAACTTCTTCTTCTGTTATGCCTAGATACTTTGCAATATCCTCAACTGTTGGGACTCTTTGCAGCTCTTGGCTTAAGTCATTTTTTGCTAAGTTTATTTTTTTAGATAGTTCTTGAATTCTTCTGGGTACTCTAATTGTCCAGCCTTTATCTCTAAAGTATTTTTTTATCTCTCCGATTATAGTTGGAGTTGCAAAACTTGAAAATTCATATCCTTTATCGATATCGTATCTATCTATTGCATAGATCAAACCAATGCTTGCCACTTGAAATATGTCATCGTATTCAATACCTCGGTTTGCATATTTTTTTGCGAGTATTTCTGCTATATAGAGATGCTTTTCTATGAGAATATCTCGAATCTCTTTAGTTGGATTTTCTTTATAGAGTCTAAATAATTCTTTAGTGTCTTCTTTGTTGTGATTTTTATTGTTTTTTGATCCATTATGGTTCATAGGATACCATCCTTGTTAATTAATTAATTTAGTTAATTTTATAGAATTCTTAGAGTAATCTACTTCATCTGCTAGAGATTCAATTATCATCTTGCTCATTTCTACTTCTTTTTTATCTAACATTTCTTTATTTAATTCACCATCTAATTTTATTAGTATTTCTAAAGCTTTTTCATCTATTTTAAATTCTATTTCAAGTTGATTGGTGTTCTCAGAGCATAGTGTTAATATGCTAGCCTCTCCCATCAATACTTTTACATCTTCTACTTCTTCGATGTTAAATCCTAATTTACTAGCGATAGCAGATGCTGTGAGTCTAATTATGCTCAAATAATCTTTTTTATTTGGTACGATTAGTTTTATGGTGTCATTGTTCATCATTTTCACCTCTAAAGATAAACAGGCTATCTAATTTTGTGATGTCAAATAACTTTCGAATGTTTGGTTTTATATTTTCAATATATATTTTATAAGGAGTATCTTGCAGCATTTTTAATAGCCCTATCAATGCCCCAAGTCCTGTAGAATCGATATACTCTAAGTGTTCTCCATCTATCACTAAATCTGCTTTCTTTTGTTCATAAGCTTTTAATACATTGTCTCTAAATTCATTAGATGTGTAAATGTCAATTTCTCCAATAGGCTTAAAAACCCACTTTTCTTCATCGTAGTTGTATTCTACTTTAGTTTGTAAAGCCATTTATTTACCCCCTTGTCTTTATCCTTCGACATATTTTGCTACTGCTACTACTCTATCGTCATTCATCTTCATCAGTGTAACCCCTTGTGTGCTTCTTCCCATGATGGATATATCGTCTATTTGCAATCTTATAATTGTTCCATTTAATGATATTATCATTACCTCGTCTTGGCTATTTACTACTTTAGCAGATACTATATCTCCAGTTTTTGCTTTTATGGAATAAGTTTTTATTCCCTTGCCTCCCCTTTTTTGTGTTTTATATTCAGTTAAAGGCGTTCTTTTTCCATATCCCTTTTCTGTGATTACCAATAGATATTTATTGTCTTCTGCAATATCCATTGATACTACTTCATCATTTTCATTTAATTGTATCGCTTTTACTCCCATTGCATTTCTGCCCATCACTCTTACGTCTTTTTGGCTAAATCTTATAGCTATGCCCTTTTTAGTGACTACTATTACCTCGTCTTCTTCTTTTGGAAGTTTTACACTTATTAAGTCATCTTCTTCTTTTAATGATATAGCTATCATACCACTTTTTCTGATATTGTTAAATTGCTCAAGATCAGTTTTTTTGATGATTCCTTTTTTAGTTATCATCATGAGTTTTAAATCTTTACTAAACTCATCTACTGGTATGACTGCTGTGATTTTTTCATCTGGATTTATATCTAATAGATTTACTATTGCAGTTCCTTTTGCTTGCCTGCTTGCTTCAGGGATTTCATATGCCTTTAATGAATATACTCTACCCTTGTTTGTGAAGAACAGCAATGTGCTGTGAGTCGAAGTTATAAATAGGTCTTCAACGAAGTCCTCATCTTTCTTAGTAAGTGCTATTACCCCTTTTCCTCCTCTTTTCTGAGGTTTATATGTTCCTTCTGGCATTCTTTTTATATAGCCTAAGTGAGTAAGTGTTATTACAACATCTTCTTCAGGTATCATATCCTCTATGCTTATCTCTTCTTTTGATGGCATGATTCTAGTTCTTCTATGATCAGAATACTTGTCTCTTATTTCAATGAGTTCATTTTTAATTATTTCCAACACTAATCTCTCGTTGGCTAAAATTTCTTTATATGAATTTATTTTCTTTATCAAATCTTCGTATTCTTCTTCTAGTTTTTCTCTTTCTAGTCCAGTGAGTCTTCTAAGTCTCATGTCCAAAATAGCTTGAGCTTGGATTTCTGATAGAGAAAAATTATTCATCAAGCTTTCTTTGGCTTTTTGGTCGTTTGCAGAATTTCTTATCGTCTTAATTATCTCATCTATATGATCTAATGCAATTCTTAAACCCTCAACAATATGTGCTCTTTCTTCTGCTTTTCTTAAATCATATTGAGTTCTTCTCCTTATGATTTCCTCTTGATGTTTAAGATAGTATTTTAAGATTTCTTTTATATTTAATACTCTTGGTTCTCCATTTACTAATGCAAGCATAATGGTTCCAAAAGTTATTTGCATTTGAGTGTGTTTGTATAGATTGTTTAGTACTACATTTGGATTGGCATCTCTTTTAAGTTCTATAACTATCCTCATGCCTTCTCTATCTGATTCATCTCTTAAATCTGAAATGCCTTCAATTTTTTTGTCTCTAGCTAATTCTGCTATTTTTTCAATCAAATTTGCTTTATTCACTTGATATGGAATTTCTGTTACTATGATGCTTCGTCTGCCTTTAGAGTTCTCTTCAATTTCAGCTACAGCCCTTATAGTTAACTTTCCTCTTCCTGTTTTGAAAGATTTCTTTATCCCCTCTTTTCCCATGATGATCCCACCAGTGGGGAAATCGGGCCCTTTTATGACTTTCATCAAGTCATCTATGCTTATTTCATCATTGTCAATTAGCAGGATCAATCCATCTATGACTTCTTTTAAATTGTGCGGCGGTATATTTGTTGCCATACCTACTGCAATTCCTGAAGAACCATTTACCAGTAGATTTGGAAATTTACTTGGCAATACTACTGGTTCTTTTAAAGTTTCGTCAAAATTTGGCATGAAATCTACAGTTTCTTTTTCTATATCCCTTAACATTTCCATAGCTAGAGGTGTCATTTTAACTTCGGTATACCTCATTGCTGCTGCTCCATCTCCATCTACGCTGCCGAAGTTGCCATGGCCATCTACTAGAGGATATCTCGTGTTAAAATCCTGAGCTAGTCTAACCATCGCACCATATACTGAAGAATCTCCATGTGGATGGTATTTACCGAGTACATCCCCAACTACTCTAGCTGATTTTCTATATTGTTTATCAGGTGAAAGATTAAGTTCACTCATTGCGTAGAGTATTCTTCTGTGAACTGGTTTTAGTCCATCTCGTACATCGGGTAGTGCTCTACTTACGATTACACTCATAGCATAATCTAAGTAAGAGTTTTTCATCTCATCTTCTATATTTATATCAATTAAATTCTGTTTGTTTTCTTCCATATTTACCTCCTATATGTCAAGATTTTTGACATATTTTGCATTTTGTTCGATGAATTCTCTTCTTGGTTCCACTTTGTCTCCCATGAGTGTTGTAAAAATCTCATCTGCTGCTACTGCATCTTCTATCGTCACTCTGTAAAGTATCCTGTTGTTAGGATCCATTGTAGTGTCATAGAGCTGATCTGCATTCATTTCCCCAAGACCTTTATACCTTTGTATTGTGTAATTTCCTCTTCCAATTTCATCTAGGTATTTTTCTAGTTCTTTATCCGAATAACAATAATGCTCAGTCTTTCCTTTGCTAACTTTATACAAAGGTGGTTGCGCTATATAGACATGGCCTTTTTCTATTAATTCTCTCATATATCTATAGAAGAAAGTTAATAAAAGCGTTCTGATGTGAGCACCATCGACATCGGCATCTGTCATTATGATTATTTTACCATATCTTAATTTTTCTATGTTGAAATCTTCACCAATACCTGTCCCAAAAGCAGTTATCATAGCTTTTATCTCTTCATATCCGAGTATCTTGTCAAGTCTTGCTTTTTCGACATTCATTATTTTACCTTTCAATGGAAGTATCGCTTGGAATTTTTTATCTCTTCCTTGTTTTGCACTTCCTCCAGCAGAATCTCCCTCTACTAAAAACACTTCTGTTTCTTTTAAGTCATTAGATTGGCAATCAGCTAATTTCCCAGGTAAAGTTGTGTTGTCTAATACACTTCTTTTTCGAGTTAAATCTCTAGCTTTTCTGGCAGCTTCTCTTGCTCTTTGAGAATTTATAGCTTTTTCTAATATTATTTTAGCTGTCTTTGGATTTTCTTCAAAATAACTTGACAGGTGTTCGTATGTTAAAGTATCTACTATCCCTCTTACTTCAGTATTTCCAAGTTTAGCTTTTGTTTGTCCTTCAAACTGAGGCTCTGGTAGTTTTACTGATAAAACTGCACTTAAGCCCTCTCTTACATCATCACCTGAGAGATTTTCATCCTTTTCTTTTAAATAGTTGTACTTTCTTGCATAGTCATTTATGCTTCTAGTTAATGCGGATCTAAAGCCAGCAAGGTGAGTCCCACCTTCCATTGTGTTGATGTTATTTGCAAAGGTCAACATGGTTTCTGAATACGAGTCAGTGTATTGTATCGCTAATTCTACTGTCACTAAATCTTTTTCTTCTTCAAAATAAATAACTTCTTTGTGAAGCGCATTTTTATTTTTGTTGATGTATTCTACAAATGACTTTATTCCACCTGTGTAATGAAATTCTTTTTTCAAATCATTTCTTTTATCTTCTAAAGTTATTTTTATTCCTCTGTTTAGAAAAGCCATTTCTCTAAATCTATGTTCCAATGTCTCAAAATTGAATTCTACAGTTTCAAATATTTCGTCATCTGGCAAAAAATGTATAGTTGTACCAGTTTCATTACTTTCCCCAATTTCAGTAAGTTCTGTTACAGCTATACCTCTTTCGAATTTTTGCATGTATTCTTTTCCATTTCTTCTGACTTTTGCGACAAGCCACTTTGAAAGTGCATTTACAACGGATACTCCTACTCCGTGTAAACCTCCTGATACTTTATAAGCTGAGTTATTAAATTTACCTCCTGCATGAAGTATTGTTAAAACTGTTTCTACTGTCGATTTTCCAGTCTGTGGGTGTATTTCTACGGGTATCCCACTTCCATTGTCTTTTACAGAAACAGATCCATCTTCATGAATTATCACTTCTATAGTGTCACAAATCCCCGCTAAAGCTTCATCTATGCTGTTATCTACTACTTCGTAAACAAGATGATGAAGTCCCTTTGGACCAGTAGAGCCTATATACATACCTGGTCTTTTTCTTACAGGCTCAAGTCCTGTTAATACCTGTATTTCATTGGCAGTATAGTGCCTATTATTTCCATTGTTATCTATCGCCATTTATTTCCCTCCATACTATCTTTTAACATATGTTCCATCTTTAATTTGTATCTTTCCTATGTCTAAATTTGATAAATCTCCAATACTATCTATGTCAGTCGTGGTGATAAAAGTTTGGACATTTTTAAATAACCTGCTTAAATAATTTTTTCGATTTTGGTCTAATTCAGAATAAACATCATCTAATAAAAGTATTGGATAATGGTTGGTTTCATTTTTTATCAATTCCACTTCTGAAAGTTTCATAGTAAGGACAGCTGATCTCTTTTGACCTTGCGAGCCAAATGCTCTTACCTCTTTATCGTTTATTTTTATTAAAACATCATCTCTATGAGGACCAATTTGAGTTGTCTTTGCTTCTATGTCTTTTTTTTCATTTTCCCTTAACATGTTTAAAGTGTTTTCTTGTATTTCTTTTAAGTCTTCTTTATTGAATTTAACGGTTGAATCGTATTGAAAATTTATTTCTTCAGCATTTGCAGTAAAATCAGAATGGATTGTCTTTGAAATTTTATCTATTTTCTTTAAAATTGAAATTCTCTCTACAATTATCAAGCTTGCCAATTTAGATAATTGCAAATTGAATATATCTATTAAGTTTTTATCTAAATTTAAATAATTGGACTTTAATAAATTGTTTCTTTGAAATAGTATTTTATTGTATCTGTTCAAATTATATTGATAAGTCGGCTTAAGGTTTATTATTAAGTTATCGATATAATTTCTTCTGATTGCTGGACCATCTTTGATTAGATTTATATCATCTGGCGAAAATATCACAGATTTAAAATTGTCATATAATTCTTTTTGGCTTTTTACTTCTTTTCCATTTACTCTCTGTTTTTTCGCCTCGTTTTTGTCTAATTTTATTTCTATTAATTTTTCGAAATTTTCTCCCAATACTTTTGCTCCAACATATGCTTTATCCTTATTAAAATTGATCATTTCCTTTTCTCTATTTGTTCTAAAAGACTTTCCCGTGGAAATTAAATTTATAGCCTCTAAAAGGTTTGTCTTTCCTTGAGCATTGTCTCCATAAATTATATTTATACTTGGGAAAAATTCAATTTTTAAGTTGTAGTAATTTCTAAAATTTATTAACCTGAGCTCGTATATATTCAAAAAATACACTCCTTATTTATAAGCACAATTAATTATACCACAACATATGTTTTACCATTTACTTCTATTTTGTCGTTAATCCTTAATTTTTTTCCTCTTTGAGTGCAAACTTCTCCGTTTACTTTAACTAAACCCTCTTTTATCATGATCTTTGCTTCTCCGCCGGTTTGAGTTACACTTGCTAATTTTAGCAATTGCTCTAATTTGATATATTCAGTATTTATACTTACTTTTTCCATGTTTTCACCTCTAAAAATCATCTTGTGCTAGCCTTACTGGCAATACCAAGTAAATGTAGTTTTCATCATCTTTTGCTCTCATGATGCATGGATTTAGACTTGACACAAAGTTAAGTTCTATTTCTTCACTGTCAATAACCCTTACTCCATCCATTAAATACCTTGAGTTAAAAGCTATGTTTACATCTTCTCCTTCTTTTTTTATCAATTCTATCTCTTCAAAAACATCTCCTATTTCTGAATTTGATTTGATTGATAAATAATCATCTGTGATGGATAATTTAACTAAATTTGCTCTCTGTTCTCTAGCTAATAAACTTGCCCTTTCTAATGAATCAAGTAAATTTTTTCTGTTTAACAATATCGTAGTATTGTGATTTGTTCTTACTATATCTTTATAGTTAAAAAATTGCCCTTCTAATAATTTTGAATATATCACAGTGTCTTTTAATGTAAATATAATTTGTCCATTAGCTATTGCCAATGTAATGGGTTCTTCGCTATCTTCCATTATTTTATTTAATTCGTTTAATACCCTTGCCGGTACAATGAGTTTTAGGCTTTCTTTTATATCTATCTCTTCTTTTCTCATAGACAGTCTATATCCATCAAGCGATACAAATGTTAGTATACCATCTTCTATTTCAAACAGAACTCCTGTTAAAACTGCCCTGCTTTCATCTTGAGAAGTGGTAAATGAAGTCTGTCTTATCGCAGTTTTTAATATGTTTTGAGAAATATTGAATTTAGCAGTTTCTATCACAATAGGTAGTTCAGGGTAATCATCCCCTGGATTTGAAATTATATTGAAATCAGATTTTTGACATTTTATATTTACTTTGTTGTTTTCTATATCGAAAAAAACTTCATCATTTGGTAATTTTTTAACAATATCTCCGAGTATTCTTGAGTTTATTACAACTTTTCCTTCTTCTATTACATTTGCATCTAAAGTAGTTTCTATGCTTATTTCCAAGTCTGTCGACGTCAATTTTAGTTTATTGTCTTTTGCTTGTATGAGTATTCCTTCTAGTATTTGCAAAGTTGATCTATTTGATATTCCTCTTTGTGCTATGTTTATGTGTTTATTTAATATATTTTGTTGTACTGAAAATTTCAAAGCACTTCCTCCTTTTAGTATATTAGAATTAATAACAATAGTAGTAATAGTAGTAGTACATGTTAATATGTGGATAAGTCATTTTTCAATTGAAATCTTATAAAAAATCCAATCTAATAACATGTGGATAAAGTAAAAAGTTATAATAAAGTATCAACAATTTATTTTTTTAAATCTTCTATTATCTTTTCAATTTTTATCTTTAAGTTCATGTCGCTTTTCATGTCATTGGTTATTTTATCATAGGCATGAATTACTGTGGTGTGATCTCTTCCACCAAATTCATCTCCAATTTTAGGCAATGACAAATCTGTAAGTTCTCTAGTTAAATACATCGCTACCTGTCTAGGAAATGCTATTTCTCTGGTTCTTTTTTTAGAATCAAAGTCATCAATTCTTATGTTGAATTCTTTTGATACAATATCTTTGATTAAATCAACTGTGATCTCTTTCTTTTTATTTGTGCTGACGAGATCTTTGAGTGCTTCTTCGGCTAATTCTTCTGTTATAGATCTATTTGTCAATGAAGAATAAGCCACTATCTTTATGAGTGCTCCTTCTAATTCTCTTATGTTAGACTGTATGTTATTGGCAATTAAATGAAGAACTTCATCGGGTATTGTTAGATTTTCAATATTTGCTTTCTTTTTTAATATTGCAATTCGCGTTTCAAAATCAGGAGGTTGGATATCTGTTATTAAACCCCATTCAAATCTTGATCTAAGTCTATCTTCTAATGTAGGTATTTCTTTAGGTGGACGGTCACTTGAAATTATAATTTGCTTATTTGCCTCATGTAAAGCATTGAAGGTATGGAAAAATTCTTCTTGGGTCCCTTCTTTTCCTGCGATAAATTGAATGTCATCTACTAAAAGAACATCTACATTTCTATATTTATTTCTGAATTCTTCGTTCCTATACTCTCTTATTGAGTTTATCAACTCATTTGTAAATTTTTCACTTGATACATAAACCACTTTAGCCTTTGGGTTTTGAGTTAATATATAATGCCCTATTGCGTGCATTAAATGAGTTTTGCCTAAACCCACTCCACCATATATAAATAGAGGATTGTAGGCTTGAGCTGGAGCTTCTGCTACAGCAAGAGAAGCAGCATGGGCAAATTCATTACTCTTTCCAGTCACAAAAGTAGAAAAAGTGTATTTTGGATTTAATTGATTTCTAAATTCAGATTCTACCTCTTTTTTTTCATTTGATGGTATTTTTATATTGTTTATTTCTTCTCCAGGTATTATGAAATTTATTTTATAATCTTTTTTACTCACTTCTTTAATTGCATTTTTAATTAAATTTAAGTATCTCCCCTCCAATATGCCTTTCGTAAAATCATTTGGAGCAGCTAAAATTATTTCATCATCACCTAGAGAAATGGGATTTATCGTTTTAAGCCAAGTATTAAAGCTGACTTCTGTCAGTTCTACTTTTATTAAATTCAGCACCTCTTCCCATAGTTCATATAATGATAAATTCATCAATATAACCTCCTAAATTTTCATATTATCCACAACATGGTTAAAATAATTCTTTTCTGTGGATAATGTTGATAAAAACATCAACTTATTGTGGATAAACAATGATTTATAAATAAAAATTAAATTATCCACATAATTAACAAAGAATATCTGTGGATAATTTGATTTTAAAATTAAAGATTTGAAATAAAGTTTCGATTGATTATTTAAAGTTATGCACAAGTTATCCACAAAGTGTGTATAACTTTAAATAATCCACATATAATTAAAATTATTAACACTGTATATATGATATCAAAAAAAAGTGTCACATTCAATAAAATTATCCACAGGATGTTAAAAATTATCTACAGAGCTGTGGATTATTATTTATGAATAATAGTTATTTTTTTAGTAGAAAAAGTGTATAATAGTTTTACTGAAGAATAATTATATTTCTTGACATGCCCTTACCTTATACATATAATTTAAGGTAGTGTTTTATGCTATGAAATAGGTAGTTTAATTTAATATACTTGTTAAAGTACATAAAGGAGGTGTTTTATTTGAAAAGAACGTATCAACCTAAGAAAAGACAAAGAAGTAAAGAACATGGTTTTAGAAAAAGAATGAAGACTAGATCAGGAAGAGCAGTATTAAAAGCTAGAAGAAGAAAAGGAAGAAAGGTGCTTTCCGCTTAGGCCGCTAAATAGTGGCCTTTTATTAAAGGCCAAAGGTGATTTACTTTTATGGAAAAAAAACACAGATTGAGAAAGAATACAGAATTTAAAAGAGCATATGTAAAAGGTAAAAACTACTGGAATAGAAATTTTACATTGTATGTAAAGAAGAATGATTTAAATTACACACGATTTGGAATAGTTGTAACTAAAAAACTTGGGAAAGCAGTAGTTAGGAACAAAATAAAACGAAGAATAAGAGAAATCAACAAAGACCTTTTACCTTATATAAATAGTGGCCATGACATTGTATTGATACCTAAGAAGAATACTGTGGACTTATCTTATGAAGAATTAAAAAAATCGGTGGAGCACATTTACAATTTAGCAGGTATATTAAAAAGGTGATTTAATGAAAAAAATAATGATTTACCTTATCAAATTCTACCAAAACTATATATCCAAATATATATTAGTTGGCAGGCACTGCAGGTTTTATCCTACTTGTTCTGAGTATTCACTTTTAGCTTATCAAAAATATGGATTTTTTAAAGCGAGCTATCTCAGCATAAAAAGAATACTTAAGTGCAATCCATTTCATGAAGGAGGATACGACCCGCTCAAATGAACAGGGGGTTTATTGAATAAATGATTAATTTTCTTGGAAAAATCATGGGATCTATTCTAAGATATGTATATATGTTTGTAAGTAGCGTATTACCTAGTGAGCCATCGTTTATATCATACTATGCAATTGCTATTATAATCACTTCTATTATATTTAAGCTCATATTATTGCCTATAAGTCTTAAACAAATTAAGTCTAGTAGAAAAATGAGTGAACTTCAGCCATTAATAAAAGAGATACAAACTAAATACAAGAATGATCCAAAGACAATGCAGGTAAAAATGCAGGAAATTTATAAAGAACATAAATACAATCCAGCCTCAGGCTGTTTGGTTTTGCTCATACAGATGCCAATTATTTTAGCTTTTTTTGCAGTATTTAGAGATCCAGCTACATATGCTTTCACTGATCCTTTGATGTATGAAAGCATGGCAAAAAACTTCTTTTGGATTAAAAACTTAGACTTAAAAGATCCTTATTTATGGGGATTGCCGCTTTTAGCAGGTTTAACCACATATATACAAAGTATAACTATGATGTCAGCTAATATAAACGCTGATCCTTCTACTCAGTCGACACAAAAGATGATGAATATCATACTGCCATTTATGATATTTATTTCAGCACAAGGTTTTGCAGCTGGACTTGCGCTTTATTGGGTAATAAGCAATATATTCAGCATCATTCAACAACTTATAGTCAACAGATCTGTTAAAAAAACAGGGGGGCAAAATAAATGAGATTTGTTATAAAGACATCTAAAACCGTAGAAGATGCCCTAAAAGAAGCTCTAATTGAGTTAGATGCAACAAAAGATGAGGTTGAAGTAGAAATACTTGAGGAACCTACAAAGGGTTTATTCGGAATTATTGGTGGAAAAGAAGCAAAAATCAAAGTGACAAAAAAAGATGATCCTAAGGAAATAGCTCACAATTTTATTGATAATCTCTTAAATAAGATGGGGCTTGTCGCAAATTGTGTTGTAACTTTAGACGATGATATTATCAAAGTAGATATTGTTGACTTATCTGAAAATGACATTGGAGTTTTAATCGGCAAAAGAGGCAGTGGACTTGATGCTATCCAATACCTTCTTAATTTAGTAGTTAATAAGAATGGGGATAATTTTTATAAGACTGTAGTAGATGCAAATAATTATCGAAAGAAAAGGGAAGAAACATTAGTAAATCTCGCAAATAAAATGGCAAAGAAAGCGTTGATTTATAAAAAGCCAATAAAGCTTGAACCGATGAATCCTTATGAAAGAAGGATAATTCATGCAACTCTTCAAAATTTTGATGGAGTTACTACTTATTCAGAGGGTAGTGAGCCTTACAGGCGAGTTGTCATAACTTATAAAAAATAAAGTCCAATTGGACTTTATTTTTTTACTTTAATCTATAAAAAATGTATAATGATAACAATAAAATAAGTATATAAATTTTGAGGTGATTTTATGGATCAAACAATTGCTGCAATATCAACAGCAGTTGGAGAAGCAGGAATAGGTATCGTACGAATGAGTGGTAAAGATGCCTTATATATAGGAAAAGAAATTTTTAAGAGCACCAGAGATAATTTTCAATTTGAAAATAAAAAGCTTCATTATGGACATATAGTTGATGAGGGAAAAGTCTTAGATGAAGTTTTAATAGCATTTATGAAAGCTCCAAACACCTACACAAGGGAGGATATGGTAGAGATTTATTCTCACGGAGGAATAATTCCTGTAAAGAAAATCCTCGAACTGTGTTTAAAAAAAGGTGCAAGACTTGCTGAGAGAGGAGAATTCACAAAAAGGGCCTTTTTAAATGGAAGATTAGATTTAACTCAGGCAGAGGCAGTCATAGATATCATTAAAGCAAAATCTGAAAAGAGCTATGAAGTATCCTTAAGGCAGCTTGAAGGAAGTATAACTCAAGAAGTCTTAGAGATACAAGATATATTAATGAGAATGATGGCATTTATAGAGGCTAATATTGATTTTCCTGAAGATGAAGTTGAAGAAATATCACATAAGACTTTACTAGAAGATGCTAAAAAAGCAGAAAAGAGAATTAAAAAGCTCATCGATAGCTTTGACAGGGGAAAAATCTTAAGAGATGGTTTAAATACGGTGATACTTGGTAAGCCAAATGTGGGAAAATCATCTTTATTAAATGCTATATTGAAGGAGAACAGAGCAATAGTCACAGATATCCCAGGTACAACAAGAGACATAATTGAGGAGTATATAAATATAGACGGAATACCACTAAAGCTCGCAGACACTGCAGGGATAAGGGAAACCGAAGATTATGTAGAAAAGATAGGTGTCCTTAAGACAAAAGAGACCATAAACAAAGCGGATTTAGTAATTGCTTTATTTGATGTGTCATCTCATATCACTGATGAGGACAAGGAAATAATGGAATTAGTTAAAGATAAAAAAACTATAATCATGCTGAATAAAACTGATTTAGAAAAAAAGCTTGATGAAAATTATTTCATGGAAAATTTTCCAAATGCACGAATTATCAATTCTTCGATAACCACAGGAGTAGGCATAGAAGAATTAATAGAAACTATTAAAGACATGTTCTATAAAGAGGATATAAAAATCGAATCTGAAGTTGTTTTAACAAATATCAGGCATAAAGAAATGCTATCAAAAGCTTATAAAAGCATATTGGAACTAGAAGAGGAAATAGCTTTAAATGAGCCAATAGATTGCTTGGAAGTTGACATAAAAGACGCTTGGGAGAGTTTAGGTCAAATCACAGGGCAATCAATAACTGAAGATATCTTAGATAAGATTTTTAGTGAATTTTGTATAGGAAAGTAAAGGTTGGGGAGAATATGCAAGAAGATATTAGATATAATGCAGGAGAATATGATTGTGTTGTAGTAGGGGCAGGACATGCAGGGGTAGAAGCTGCTTTAGCTTGTGCTAGAATGGGGCTTAAGACTCTCATACTGACTATTAGTTTAGATGCTATATCTGCACTATCGTGTAATCCAAATATAGGCGGTACTGGAAAGGGACATCTAGTTAGAGAAATTGATGCTTTAGGTGGTGAAATGGCTTTAAATATAGATAAGTCTTTTATCCAGAGCAGAATGTTAAATCTATCCAAGGGTCCAGCTGTACACTCATTGAGAGTTCAAGCCGACAAGAAAAAGTATCACACTGAAATGAAGAAAACTCTTGAAAACGAGCCGAATTTGACATTGAGACAAGCAGAGGTAGTAGATATAATCATTGAAAACAATGAAATAAAAGGTGTAGTAACCAGAACCGGAGCAGTTTATTACACAAAAGCATGTGTAATAGCGACAGGCACTTATTTAGGAGGTAGAGTTTATATAGGAGAAGTCAATTTTGAATCTGGCCCAGATGGTAGATTTCCTTCAATAATGCTCTCAAAGGCCATGAAAGAAAAGGGGTTTTTCTTAAGGAGAATGAAGACAGGTACACCTGCAAGAGTTGCCAGAGACAGCATTGACTTTAGCGTGATGGAAGAGCAGCCTGGCGACACAGAGATCATTCCATTTAGTTTTATGAATATGGGAAAAGATTTCAACATCAAGCAAGTATCATGTTATTTAACTTATACGACTGAAAGAGCACATGAGATAATAAGAGAAAATTTAGATAGATCACCTATGTTTTCCGGGCTTATTGAAGGAGTAGGGCCAAGGTATTGCCCTTCTATAGAGGATAAAGTCGTGAGATTTCCTGACAAAGAGAAACATCAAGTATTTATAGAGCCAGAAGGACTCGATACAAAAGAGATGTATGTTCAAGGCGTGAGCTCTTCTCTGCCAGAAGAAGTGCAAATCCAAGTATACAAAAATATTATAGGGCTAGAGAAAGTCGAATTCATGAGAACAGCTTATGCTATAGAATATGATGCTATCGATTCAACTATGCTAAAGAGGACTTTAGAGCATAAAGAAATTAAAAACTTATTTTTTGCAGGTCAAATAAATGGATCAAGCGGCTACGAAGAAGCAGCAGCTCAAGGGCTTATGGCGGGAATAAACGCAAGTCTAAATGTATTGGGAAGAGAGCCCTTTATACTTGATAGATCTGAAGCTTATATAGGGGTATTAATAGATGACTTAGTTACTAAAGGGACTAATGAGCCTTATAGAATGATGACATCAAGAGCAGAGTACAGGCTAACTCTAAGGCAGGATAATGCAGATTTGAGACTGACCAAAAAAGGCTATGAGATAGGTTTAGTTTCTAAAGAAAGATATGAAAAGACATTAGAAAAAGAGAGACTTGTAAATGAAGAATTGGATAGATTGAAAAAAGTAATCGTAACACCTACTAAAGAAGTAAACGATTTTTTATATAAACTCACAAATAACACTATAAAAACAGGTGTGAGTTTATATGATCTCTTAAAGCGACCAGAATTGAGTTATGATGCAATAAAAGAATTAGACCCAAATAGACCAGATTTGCCTAAAGAAATCAGAATTCAAGTAGAAATTGAAATAAAATACGAAGGCTACATTAAAAAGCAAATGTCACAGATTGAGCAGTTTAAGAGGATGGAAAACAAGATAATACCTGAAGATATAGACTATAAACAAGTAAAAAGCTTAAGCACAGAAGCACTGCAAAAACTCGAAAAGATTAGACCTGAGTCAATTGGGCAAGCATCAAGGATTTCTGGAGTATCTCCTTCGGACATAAATGTGTTATTAATTCATTTAGAACAGCTTAAAAGGAGGGGATCACATGACAAATAGTGTATTTATCAATTCCCTAAAAGAGCTAGGCCTTGTATTAAGTAATGATGCCCTACAAAAGTATGAAATATATAAGGATATGTTAGTAGAGTGGAATAAGAAGTTTAACATAACTACGATCACTGAAGAAGATGAGATATATATAAAGCATTTTTGCGATAGTTTAAGCTTAGTCAATACAAAATTATTCGATGAAAAAAAAAGAGTAATTGATATAGGAACTGGGGGAGGATTTCCTGGTCTTGTACTGAAGATATACAACGAAGAATTAGATATGACTTTGATGGATAGCCTTAACAAGAGGATAGTGTTTTTAAATGAAGTCATAAAAGAATTAAAATTATCAAATGTTAAAGCAATACACGCAAGAGCAGAAGAACTAGGCGTATCTAACGAACACAGAGAAAAATATGATATAGCAGTATCTAGAGCAGTAGCGAGTTTAAATACGCTTTCTGAATATTGCCTGCCATTTGTAAAAGTTGGTGGATACTTTATAGCAATGAAAGGGCCTGATGTAAAAGAAGAAGTAGAAGAATCAAAGAACGCCATAAAACTACTGGGAGGAGAACTCGAAAGGATAGAAGAAATAAAATTGCCACTTTTAGATATAACTCACACATTGATAATGATAAAAAAAGTAAAACAAACTCCTAATAAATACCCAAGACAACAAGGAAAACCAAAGAAAAATCCATTATAAACTACAAATAAACAAAAATGTTCCACGTGGAACATTTTTGTTTATTTATTTTTTTAGTATGATATCATATAAGTAAATAGAATTTGAGGTGAGCTTTATATGAGTAAAACAATCGCCATATTCAATCAGAAAGGCGGGGTTGGCAAAACCACAACTAGCATTAATTTGTCAGCAGGTCTAGGTAAACTTGGGAAAAAAGTGCTGCTTGTAGATTTGGATCCACAGGGGAATTCTTCAAGCGGGTTGGGGATAGATAAGGACAATGTAGATGTTCAAATCTATGATTGCCTTACTGGGAAAGTAAGCATAGCTGAGGCTGTAAAATCTTCATCTGCAGAAAATGTCAGCATCATACCATCTAATAGTGAGCTCGCAGGAGTAGAAATAGAATTAGCTCGAGTTGACGGTTGGGAGGATACTTTAAAAAATGTATTAGCGAATATAAAAAATGAGTTTGATTTTTGCTTTATAGATTGCCCACCCTCGTTAGGTATATTGAGTGTGATTGGGCTGATTGCAGCTGATAGCGTAATTATTCCAATCCAATGTGAGTATTATGCACTTGAAGGTGTGAGCCAACTATTTAAGACAATAGAGTTAGTAAGGAAAAATCAAAACCCAAATCTTGAATTAGAGGGAGTAGTTCTAAATATGTTTGATGGTAGAACAAACCTATCAATTCAAGTAGTAGAAGAAGTAAAGAAATTTTTCAAAGGGAAAGTATTCACAAGTATCATACCGAGAAATGTAAGACTTGCTGAATCACCATCATACGGGATGAGTGTTCATGACTATGATTCAAAGTCAAAGGGAGCAGAATCTTATTTGGAGTTAGCAAATGAGTTTCTTGATATGCAAGATGAAGGATAGAGGGTGATGTTTTTGGTTCAAAAAAGGACTGGACTTGGGAAGGGACTTTCTGCACTTATACAAGATAAAGAGAGTGTAGAAAATTTAATCAATGATTTAGCTGGAAATGATACTAAAGTTTTAGAAATTGACATTGATAAGATAAAGCCAAAAGAAGATCAACCAAGGAAGAAATTCGACAAGGAAAGCTTAGAGAGTTTAGCAAAATCCATAGAGGAAAATGGTGTACTTCAACCATTACTGGTCACTAAAAAAGATGAGTATTATGAGATTGTAGCTGGAGAAAGAAGATACAGAGCCTCTAAGATTGCCAATCTTAACAAGATACCGTGCATTGTGAAGGAATTTGACGAAATAACCGCCTCAAAAATTGCTCTGATTGAAAACATACAAAGAGAGGATTTAAACCCCATAGAAGAAGCTTATGGCTATAAAAAAATAATTGATGAGTATAATTTGACACAAGATGAATTAGCTAAAGCCATTGGTAAGAGCAGGTCTTATGTGGCAAATATCCTAAGATTATTAAACCTAGATAAAAGAGTGGTAGAATTTATTAAAAATGGCGATTTGACAACAGGACATGGGAAAGTTTTACTCGGCATAAAAGACAAGGATGCTCAATATAAAAAAGCTCTAAATATAATCAAGACTAATTCATCAGTTAGAAAGACTGAAGAACTGTTGGACAAGAAAAAAAGGAAAAGTTCAAAAAATCGAAACAAAGACGTTTATATCAGAGAGATTGAAGAAAGACTTATCACAAATCTAGGGACTAAGGTAACTATCAACAAAACTAAATCCAAAGGGACAATCGAAATAGAATTTTACAATGAAGACGACTTAGACAGGCTTGTAGACTTGATTGTAAAGTAATGTTCCACGTGGAACATTTAAAGGAGTGATTATATGGAATTGAATATATTTCAAATCGATGCATTTACTGACAAAGCTTTTGGAGGAAATCCTGCTGGAGTAGTCATATCAAACAACAAGTTGCCGGACAGGATAATGCAGCAGATTGCTAAAGAAATGAATCTTTCCGAAACTGTTTTTGTAACTGAAGTTGAAAAGGAAAGATACCAAGTCAGGTATTTCACACCAGAATGTGAAGTTGATCTATGTGGGCATGCGACAATAGGGGGAGTTTTTTTACTTGCGGATGAGGGCTATATTGCAAATATTAACAAAGGGAAAAAATCAATCCATTTAAACACAAAGATAGGGGATATTTTAGTCGATATCACTTATGATAATTTCCACCCGATCTCAGTAGTTATGGAGCAGAAAAGGCCAGAAAGCTATGGTGTTTTAAATGACATGCATAAGCTAGCTAAAATTTTAAACATCAAAGAAGATGATATTGGCATAGATGGAGAAATTGCAATGCCAGAGATCATGTCAACGGGCTTAAAAGATATCATATGCCCTATAAAAAGCAAATCCGTATTAGACAACATGAATGTAGATTTAAAAAAATTAAAAGATTACTCATTAGAGCTTGGAGTAGTAGGTTTACATGCTTTTAATTTAGATGACAAAGACAGTTCTAAAGCCTATGCAAGAAATTTTGGACCTGCAGTAGGCATAGATGAAGAAGCTGCTACAGGGACCTCAAATGGAGCACTTATATATTATTTGAAGAAAAATGGATTTTTAAAGGGTGATACTTTAAAAGTTAGCCAGGGCTATATTTTAGACAGGCCAAGTACAATAGAATGCTTTATTGAAGAGAGCAAAGACGGTTTTAGGGTAAAAGTTGGAGGAAGTGCTGTAAAAGTAATAGAGGGAATCATTAAATTTTAATACGGAGGGATAATATGTTAATTGAAAAAAGCGTTAGAGATTTTGTCTATGAAGTAAAAAGTGACAATCCAACACCGGGAGGAGGAAGTGTTTCTGCTCTTGCTGGAAGTCTTGGTGCAGCTTTGTCAAATATGGTTGGAAATCTAACTATCGGAAAGGGAAAATATGAAGAAATACCAGAAGAAAAAAGAGCTCTGCTAGAAGAAAACCAAGAAAAAATTAGTTTTTTAATAGACGATCTCCTTTCAATAGTAGATGAGGACTCTACTGCATTTGATGACGTGATGAAAGCATTTAAACTTCCAAAATCGACAGAAGAAGAAAAAAAATTGAGATCAGAAAAGATACAATTAGGTTATAAAAAAGCTCTAGAAGTGCCTTTGAAATGCGCTCAAAAATGTTTAGAAACTTTAAATTTACAAAAAGTCTTTGCACAATACGGAAACGTGAATGCAATAACAGATATAGGAGTTGGAACTTTACTTGCATATTCAGGATTAGAGGGTGCACTTTTCAATGTAACAATAAATTTAAAAAGCATCAAAGATGAAGAATACAAGGAAAAAGTTGATAAAGTAGTAAAAGAGAGTTTGGAAAAAGGAAAAGAGATTAAGGAAGAAATTCTTCAAATTGTATATAAAAGATTAGGTTAATTTATTGCCTCTAGTCGATGAATTTCGATTAGAGGTAGTTTTATATTGTTTATAAGACTAAAGGGTGTTAGAATAAAATAAAGATATTCTCTCATAGGAGTGAAGAAAATGTACTATTTTGATAATGCAGCAACAACTTTTCCTAAACCAGATAGAGTTTATGATAAAGTGTACGAGGCAATGAAAGAATTCGGTGCAAATCCCGGCAGATCTGGTCACAAAATGGCACTTAAAGCCAATAGAGAAGTTTATGATGCTAGAGTTTTGATTTCTAAGTTCTTTAATATTGAAGATCCTTTTAATTTAATTTTCACATCCAATTGCACTATGGCGCTTAACATGGCTATAATAGGGACCTTAAGAGAAGGCGATCATGTAATAACTACATCCATGGAGCATAATTCAGTACTGCGCCCAATAAAACACCTAGAGCAACTCGGCATAGAAAATACAATAGTGTATGCGGATAAAAATGGTTATATAACAAAGGATAGTATTTTAAAAGCCGTAAAAACTAACACTAAGATGATTGCAATAACACATGTATCAAATCTTACAGGCACAATTATGCCCATTGAAGAAATTGGGGAATTAGCTAAAGCAAAAGGCATACTTTTTCTTGTAGATGCAAGTCAATCTTCAGGTGTTATTCCAATAGATGTAAATAAAAATAATATTGATTTTCTAGCATTTCCTGGGCATAAAGGCCTATTGGGTCCACAGGGCACGGGAGGATTATTCATAAGAGACGGGTTGAAGACTGATGCGATTATTAAAGGTGGTACAGGGAGTGAATCTTATTCAATTTACCAACCTGAGATAATGCCAGATAAGTTTGAAAGCGGCACATTGAACATGCCCGGCATTGTAGGACTTAAAGAAGGGATAAATTATATAATAGAAACTGGCATAGAAAATATACGAAAAAAGGAAGAAGAACTTTCAAAATTTTTTGTTGAAGAATTGAGAAAAATAGAAGGGGTTAAAATATATGGACCTACTGATATAACTCAAAGGACGGCTGTCATTCCCATCAACATACTAGATATGGATTCATCTGAAATATCATACATATTAGATGATAGATATGATATATATGTAAGACCGGGTCTTCACTGTGCACCACTTGCACATGAAACAATTGGGACAATGGAACAAGGAGCAGTTCGGTTTAGTTTCGGTCCTTTTAACACAGAAGAAGAAGTAGAATATTTAATAAAAGCTATATACGAAATTACTAAACAAATGTAAAGGTGATAAGATGGAAGAATTTTTGAAGCTGATTGAAAATTATACAACATATATTCTATTAGGTACATCTTTTTTTACGCTCATAATACTTATCATAGTATTAGTGCAAAACAATGCCATTAAACATGAGAGAGAAAAGTATCATGCCCTTACAAAAGGCCTTACTGGAGTAAATTTTGAAGAGCTTTTCATTCATGTCAATTCTGATATAAACGATATAAATTCAAAATTAAAGAAACTTGAGGATAATTTAATGACTGTCGAGACAAATTTAACATTTGCGCTCCAAAAGATTGGGTTTTTAAGGTACAACGCTTTTGCTGATATGGGAAGCGAACTTAGCTTTTCAATAGCATTATTAGATAAATACAACAATGGATTTGTCTTGACTAGCATATATGGAAGGGAAAAGTCTGTCAGTTTTGCAAAACCAATAAAAAACGGCGAATCTAATGTTCCGCTGTCTCCTGAAGAGATGATAGCTATAGATAGAGCGATAAGAGGGGAGAAAGAGATTGGATTTAAATAGTGAAGAAATAAAGAAAGAAAAATATTTGTTCATCTTAAATCCCGTATCAGGAGATGGAAGAGCTATACAAGAGGTAGAAGATGTTGAAAAATACTGTAACAAAAAAGGAATAGATTATAAAATAGAAATTACTAAAGCCATAGATGATGCTGAAAATTTAGTAATAGAAAACCCAAATTATGACATATATGTTGCAGTAGGTGGAGATGGAACGATAAACGAAGTGGCCGCAGGAATACTAAAAAAAGGTGAAGGCATACTTGGCATTATTCCAAGGGGAACTGGCAATGACTTGAGCAAAGCATTAGAACTTCCGTTGGAACTAGAAGAATGCTTAGACATCATAACGACAAAAGATTATAAGTTGATAGATGTAGGCCTAGCAGATGGCAAGTACTTTTTAAATGTAGCAAGCATTGGATTAGATGCGGAAGTAGTAAATCAGACGGAAAAGATAAAAGACCATGTAAAAGGCAATAAAGCATATATTCTAGGAGTGTTCTTTGCACTCATCAAGTACAAAAGCAAAAAGTCTTCTATTGACATAAATGATAAGATCTATAAAAATTCATTGATGCTTTTAGCTGTAGGTAATGGAAAATACTACGGTGGAGGAATGAAAATACTTCCAAATGCCTCATTAAATGATAACTCGTTGAGCTTTTGTATGGTTAAAGACATATCAAAACTCAGGGTTTTGACATTGTTTCCCACAATATTCAGTGGAAAGCACCTAAAATACGAAAGATATGTGCTAGAAGGCAAGGCTGATAAAATAGATGTTGATTTTGGGGGAAAAATTACATTAAATCTAGATGGGAAACTTTATAGACTAGAAAATAACAAAATAAATTTTAAATTGCACGATAAAAAACTAAAAATTAAATATTAAATTTTTGTAACATTTAATAATAATTATAATACCAGATTTTGACAACGATGTAAGCATTAATATAACTGATATAGAAAAGAAAATATCAGTTATATTTTGGTTTACATTTTTTTATACAATTTCTTAAGAAGTTGTCAATAAAAGTTCATATTGGTATAATGAACTAGTAATTGTTACAAAAGAGTTACAAAAAAATTTACATTAGGTGTTCAATGGAGGTAGAGATGGAAAAGGAGACGATTAAATCCTATTGGAATAGATTTAAAGCAAAAGTAATAGATTTAAGAAACGATAATAAAAACTTTAATAAAATCATGATTTCTATTGCAGCTGTTGCTGTAATCGCAATTAGTTTTTCAGTAGTAAACACTGTTACTAAAGCTTATTCTGTTTCAATTGGAGAAGACGTAGTAGGGATAGTAAAAGAAAAGGAAGAAGCATTAACTGTTTATGATGAAGTAAAAAAAGAACTAGAAGATACATATGAGGCTAAAATTGAGCTTGAAGATGAGATCACTTTCAAAAAAACCAATGTTTTTGGAAACAAACATACAGATGAAAAAACGCTAGAGGAGAACATTAAAAAAGAAATTAATTTCAAAGTCGATGGATATGCACTAGTTATCGAAGGTGAAACAGTAGGGGTATTTAAGAATAGCACTGAGATAGAGAGCATTTTAGAAGATATTAAAAAACCATATACTGATACTGAGGATCGAAAAAGCACATTAAAAGAGGTCAAGTTTTTAGAGAATATTGACATACAAAAGGTAAAAGTAAATGTAGCTGATATCTCAGATAAAGAAGAAGTACTGCAAAAGATAAAAGATGGGAAAGAAGCAAAGAAAACCCATACTGTTGAGATTGGCGAAAGCTTATGGACCATATCGATGATGTATGATACAGATGTTGAAAAGCTCATAGCAGCAAATCCCGATGTAGTACCAGAAGATTTAAAACCGGGAGATGAAGTAAATTTGATAGTACCTCAGCCTCTTCTAACTGTAGTAACTGTTGAAGAAGTTGAGTACACAAAAGAATTAGATTATGAAGTGACTGTTAAAGAAGACGATTCAATGTACAATACGCAAAAGAAGATCATAACTAAGGGAACTAAAGGTGAAGCTGAAGTTACTGCAAATGAAATAAGACACAATGGAGTATTAGTTGAAAAGAAAGTTGTAAATGAAGTAGTAGTTACAGAACCTAGGACAGAAGTAATTGCTAAAGGAACAAAAGAACCGCCAAGGACAATGGCGACAGGTACTTTTATGATGCCAACTAGAGGAAGATTATCATCACCTTACGGCAATAGAGGTTATAGGATGCACTTAGGAGTAGATATTGCAAACAGTGTCGGAACAAACATTTATGCTGCAGATGGGGGAAAAGTCGTATTTACAGGATATCAAGGAAGCTATGGCTACATGATAGAGATAGACCATGAAAACGGATATACTACTAGATATGCTCATTTAAGTAAAATATTAGTAAGTTCTGGTACAAGAGTATATAAAGGTCAATTAATAGGTAAAATGGGTTCCACAGGAAATTCTACAGGACCGCACCTTCATTTTGAAGTATTGAAAAATGGTGTAAATAGAAATCCTGCTTCATATATATATTAGTTATCAATGATAGGTATTGATATAATTTAAAAGCTCTGGCAATTATGCCAGAGCTTTTAATGATTATTTATGAAATCTAGATAGAACTATTTTTGACAATTCACCAACTACTAAAGGTATGAAAGCTAAAGGAATTATCACTTTCCATTCATTTAAAGTGAGTGCTTGAGTATAGAATATATCTTGTAAAAATGGTACATATAGTACAACTAACAACAAAGCAAATGCTCCGAGAGTTGCTAATACCATCTGCCTATTTGAGAAAAATCCTATTCTAAATAGAGTGTATTTCTGTGATCTACTAGAATAAGCTCTCAACAGTTCTGCAGTTATCAATGTCGTAAATACTACTGTTCTAACAATGACTAAGTCTTCACTACCAAAAGTGTTTTGTGCCCACCAAAATGATAACAACGATGCTGCTGCGATAGCTAAACTCTGGAATGATACACCTAAAAGCATTCTCCTATCGAGAATTGGCTCATCTGTATTTCTTGGAGGATGATTCATTATATCTGGCTCACCTTTCTCCACACCTAATGCTAGAGCAGGGAAACTATCAGTTACTAAATTTAACCACAAAAGCTGTATTGGCAACAATGGTATTGGCCAGTTAAATACAGCGATACTTAAAAATACCAATAAAATCTCACCTATGTTACAGGACAACAAGAAGAATACGAATTTCTTTATATTGCTAAATATAATTCTACCTTCTTCAACTGCAGACACAATACTTGCAAAGTTATCATCTGTTAAAATCATATCAGCTGTATTCTTTGCAACGTCTGTTCCAGTTATGCCCATCGAAATACCTATATCTGCTTTCTTTATAGCTAGAGCATCGTTAACTCCATCGCCAGTCATTGCAGTGATTTCGCCATTTTCTTTTAATGCATTTACAATCCTTACTTTATGTTCAGGAGAAACTCTTGCAAATACTTTTACTCTTTTTACAACTTCTCTTAATTCTTCATCTGAAATCTTATTTAATTCTTCTCCCATCATCGCTTCATCTTCAGATTCTACTAAACCCAAATCCCTTGCTATGGCAAATGCAGTTTCTTTGTAATCTCCAGTGATAACTTTGATATCAATTCCTGCTTTTTTACACAATTTGATGGCTTCTTTTGCTTCTGGTCTTAGAGGGTCTATCATACCCGATAAACCAACAAAAATCATGTCTTTTTCGATATTTTCAGGATCTAGATTGTCAGGGAGTCTATCAAACACTTTATAAGCAACAGCCAATACTCTCAATGCTTGTTTTGAGAAGTTTATATTAGTATCCAAAACTTTCTTTTTAAGTTCCTCAGTAAAAGGAACTACTTCACCATTTAAAAGGATATGAGAACATTTTTGAATTAATAAATCAGGAGCTCCTTTTGTAATAGCTGTTATCTTATCTTCAAAATATCCTTCGTGGAAAGTAGTCATCATTTTTCTTGATGCATCGAAAGGTATCTCTTGAATTCTAGGGTATTTCTCATTCAAAGAATCTACATCAATGCCGCCTTTTGCAGCTAATGTTACCAATGCGCCTTCAGTAGGGTCTCCAACTATTTTATATTGGCCGCCATTTTCTACAAGTTCTGCATCATTTACCAATGCACCCATTAACAACAAACTTTGGACGTTTTTATCATCAAGTGGAGATATTTTTTCTTCACCTAATTTGAAATCTCCCTTAGGTTCATATCCAACACCTTCGACATCAATCACCTTATCATTTGTGTATATTTTTACTACTGTCATTTCATTTTGTGTTAAAGTTCCAGTTTTATCTGTACATATAACAGAAGTAGCACCTAGGGTTTCAACTGCTAGCAATTTTTTTACGATAGCATTTCTCTTTACCATTTTATTCATGCCAATAGCAAGCACTATGGTTACAATTGCGGGCAATCCTTCAGGTATAGCTGCTACTGCAAGGCTTACAGATACCATAAACATCTCCAATGGATCTCTACCTTGAATTAGACCATCAGCAAATACAACTATGCAGATTAAAATGGTTGCTATCCCGAGTATTTTTCCTAGTTGGTTTAATTTTTTTTGAAGGGGTGTAGCTTCGTCTTCATAGGTCTGAATCATAGTTGCAATTTTACCTATTTCAGTATCAGCACCCGTTCCCACTACTACGCCTTTACCTCTTCCATAAGTGACTATAGTGCTCATATAAGCCATATTCACTCTGTCCCCTAAAGCAACTTCACCCTCTAGAACTTTTGATGCATCTTTTTCAACAGCTACGGATTCTCCAGTTAAAGATGCTTCTTCAATTTTCAAATTCTTTGAATCGATGATCCTTAAATCTGCAGGGACGATATCTCCAGTTTCTAAAATTACTATATCTCCAGGTACAAGCTCTCTTGAATCTATCTCTACTGTTTTTCCATCTCTTATGACTTTTGCAGTAGGCGAGGCCATCTTTTTCAAAGCTTCTAATGCCTTCTCAGCTTTTCCCTCTTGATAAAGCCCTAACATTGCATTAACTATTACTATCGCAATTATAACTATGGCGTCTTGCGTTTCTCCGATAAAAAAAGAAACTAACGCAGCTGCGATTAAAATCAAGACAAGAAAATCACTAAACTGTGCTAATAATTTCTTAAAAAAACTTTTGCCTTTCTCTTCTTTAAGTTCATTTGCACCGTATTTTTCAAGTCTTTCTTTTGCACTTTCTGTGTCTAAGCCCTTGCTGGGATCAACATTAAGTTCTTTTAGGACTTCATCGACACTTTTGTCATACCAATTCATTTAATACCACCTCTTTCATTTAATAATATTTATGAGCTGATAGAAAAAAAGACTCTTGCCCATAAATATGAACAAAAGTCTTGCTACCTAAATAGGTGATAGCCGGGTTTATACCGTATTGACGACTATCCTTTTCTAGCTACTCCCTTTTGATATACTATATTATAGTAGAAAGACTTCATAAATTCAATACATATTTATATTACCCAAATTAAGTTTTGGTTAACATTGACTTATTGATCAATATAAGTAATAATTTAATTATCAATTTATCATGGGGTGATCAAAATGATATCAAAGATATTAGTAGCTGATGACGAAAAAGCTATTGGAGATATAGTTAAATTTAATTTGGAAAAAGAAGGCTTTGAAGCTGAACTTTGTTTTGACGGAGAAGAATGCATAAAATTAATTAAAGAAAATAATTATCAACTGATACTGCTGGATATTATGATGCCTAAAAAAGATGGATTTGAAGTGCTAAAAGAAATCAGACCGGATTATAAAATGCCCATAATTATTTTGACAGCAAAAGAAGACGAAGAAGACAAAATAACAGGATTAGAGTTGGGGGCTGATGATTATATAGTAAAGCCTTTTAGTATGAGAGAACTGATCGCCAGGGTAAAAGCGAATTTAAGGAGAATTGATTTTAATGGCGAACAGGATTCAAATGGAATCATAGAAACCGAAGGACTGAGCATAGATCTATCAAAATATGAAGTTAGAAAGAATGGAGAGATCATCAATCTAACGCTTAGAGAATTTGAACTTTTAAAACACCTAGCTTTAAACAGTGGGCAAGTATTCACAAGAGAGCACTTGCTTGAAAATGTGTGGGGATATGAGTACTTTGGAGATATAAGAACAGTAGATGTGACGGTGAGAAGACTTAGAGAGAAAATAGAAACACCAGATGAAGATTTTAAATATATATTGACTAAAAGAGGAGTAGGCTACTACTTTAGGAGGGACTGACATGTTTTCAAGCATAAAATGGAGATTTATAGTAGTGTATTTTCTCTTGGTATTTATAGCAATGGCCATTGTTGGAGTGTTTATTGTAAACAGACTAGAGGCTCAACAGATTGAAAGTGTGACCATATCCATGAAAAACAACATCGAAGCTATATCTTCAACTTCTAGCTACTTTTCAAATGACAATTGGCTTGAAAATCAAGAGCAAATTCAAAACACTTTAAATGATTGGAGATTTGCTCAAGGAGAGACAATATATGCTATTTATGACGAGGATGTACCCAAGATACTTGCGACATCATCAAGAGAAGACATATACTTAATTGGAAAGGGAGCCCTTTCGTATAATTTCATAGATCCTCAACTTGTAATAGACACATTTTCAGGTAAAGTTTCAGAAGCTGTGCTAACAGATGAACTAGAAGGAAAAACTCTTAAACACATCGCATATCCGATATATTCAACAAGTGGAAAATTATCAGGAATACTATATATGACATCTGATTTATCAACCGTTGAAAGCACTTTAAGCTATACTCGCTCGATGCTTGCTAAGGCGACCATGATTGCCCTTTCAACGACAATAGTGTTGGGGTTTTTGATAGCAAACAGCATAACTGAGCCAATTAGAGACGTCACTAGAAAAGCCTTTGAAATGTCTCAGGGGAATTTTAATCAATATGTTTCAGTTAAATCCAATGATGAAATAGGTCAATTGGCAAATATGTTCAATCAGCTCACTTTAAAGCTCAATGAAACTTTGAATGAAATGGAATTAGAAAGGAATAAATTGGACACAATTTTCAGCTATATGGCAGAAGGCGTGATAGCGATAGACAAAAACGGAGAATTAATCCATGCCAACCCTATTGGGAAAAAATTGCTAAACATAGAAAATCTTGAAATTGAACAATCGAAAAATATTTTGGATTTAAGTAATTTAGGATTATTAGGGATCAATTATAAAGATGAATCTACATTAAATGGCGAAAAATTAATTGAGATAAGTGGAAATGTCTATAAAGTCAAATACGCACCTTATAGAAATGAAAATCAATCAACAGAAGGACTTATCATAGTATATCAAGATATTACTCAAGAACACAATTTGAATAAGATGAGAAAAGAATTTGTCGCTAACGTCAGCCATGAACTTAAGACTCCTATAACTACCATCAAAAGTTACACTGAAACTCTTATGATAGATGATATAGATGATGTGCATAAAGAGAGATTTCTAAGTGTAATAGATGAAGAGTGCGACAGGATGAGCAGACTAGTAAGTGATCTCTTGCAACTTTCAAATATAGACTACAAAAAAACTAAATGGAACAAGGAGAAACTCTGCTTAAATGAAATAATAGAAGACACAGTCTCTAAATTAAAGATCATGGCAAGTGAGAAGAACATTACTTTGATTTTTGAATCAAGCAGCGAGTATTACACTTATGCTGACAAAGATGGACTTGTACAAGTCTTTCAAAATATAATCATAAATTCAATAAAATACACTGAAAGCAGTGGATATGTAAAAGTGATCATGAGTAAAGAAACTCCGTATGTGGTTATTAAAGTAATTGACAATGGGATAGGGATACCACAAGAAGATAGAGACAGAGTATTTGATAGATTTTATAGAGTTGAAAAAGGAAGAAGCAGAGATCTAGGGGGTACTGGTTTAGGCCTATCAATAGCTAAAGAGATAGTAGAAGCTTTCGATGGCAAGATACAAATAGAAAGTGGAAATTTACCAGGAACTACTGTTGAAATTAAATTGCCATTGTTAGAAGAAATAATCCCCGAATCCAACAACATAATATAGAGGAAGTAGAATATAATGAAAGAAAAATTAAAGACACTTGCTATATTCATACTTATGATAACCAGCATTGTACTTATATATGAACTTTCAAGTGGAAAAAAAATTGAACAGAAAAATGTGGAAAATGCTGCAATTACACAAAACTATACTTACACTCTCGAAGATCTATTAGTTCCAAGTAGAGCTTATCTAAAGACTTCGGATGGTAAAATGTTTACAGTTTATGATGTTGCAAGTGAAAAATTTTTTGATGCAGCAAAGACAACTCTTTCTGAAATACTTTCTATGAGCACTTTAAGTATAAAAGAAGCAGATAAAGTTGATCAGAAAATTAAATATCCTGACATTGTGTTTTCTTATCCATATGAGATCAACTTAAATTTGCTTTTAAAGTCATATAGTATCGGAGAAGTAAATCCCGAAATAGACTCGATAAAAAGTGTCAATAGCTTTGGGATATACCTATACGATGATGAATACTCTCTGTTATTATCTAACAAAGACAAGGATTATTTAATAGAAAGCAATGATTATGATATGTCAAATATGATAGTAAGATTTAAGAAAGTTATAGATAAAAACAATTTAAATGAGATAGACACAAGAAATTTAGATTTAGCTAAAACAAAGAATAATTTATTGATACATGACAAAATAAAGATGAAGATTCCCATAATTTATGTATCAAATGAAGTCGTTTTAATCAATATGGAAGAGAAGGACAAATTAGCTGAAAGATTTTTCGGAGTAGATAAATATTATATCAGGCAGATAAAAGAAGACAATGGTTCAGTTATATACTTTTATAATTCGAATGTTTTAAAAATAAATCCAAATGGACTCGTATCCTATTATAGCCCGTTGAAAAGTGATGTAAGGGAAAGAAACTTATTTTTGAGTTTGAACACAGCTGCAAATTTCATATCGAGAAATTCACTCTTTCCACATGAATTTACATTAGATGAGATAATACCTATTGATGCTGGAAAAAGCAAGGGATATAAATTCATTTTAAGTCATAAAGACAATGGGTTAAAAACATTTGAAAAGAACAAGGAAAGCTCTCATGATATTGTGATAGAAGTGTTTAACAAAGAAATAAGGAGTTTTAAGCAAATATTTAAATTAAAAGATCAATTAAGTTATATTTCATATGAAGATAATTCTTCAATGCTAAGCTATCAAGACATCATTGATAAAAATATTGATTATCTAAAAGCACAGTTTATTGAAAACAATGAAATAAAAGACAAAGGAAAAATATCAAAAGAACTTATAATCAAAGAAATAACCGATGCTTATCCAGCTTATTTTGATCCAAATTTGAAATTAAAAAACGAAAGGCTAATACCTGTTTGGGTAATAGAAGCATTTGGTAAAAAATACTTGTTTAATGTATATAATGGGGTTTTGATGTATGTCAATTAGGAGGGTTTTTTTTGGATTGGTCAAAAGCTAAGACAATTTTAATCATAGCGCTTATTATCGTAAATTTAATAGTAGGAAGTCTTTTTTTAATCGAAAAAAAAGAAGAAAGATCACAAGAATTTGATGAATCAGAAGTGATCAGTAAATTAAATCAAAAAGGCATAGAACTAGACGTAGATATACCCACTGGGAAAAACGAATTAAAAGGACTTGTGGTTGAATACGAATTGTATGAAGCTGATGATATAAATGAAAGGTTCTTCGGTGGGAAAGGTTCCATAAACTACATAAATGAGGATTTATTTGAAGTAACACAACAAGGAGAAACTGTCACAGTAATTAATGGGAAACTCCTCATTTATGAAAAAGAAGAAACTGAAACTGAGGAAAATACATACAAGATTTTGATAGATTCATCAGATCCTTTAAAAAGGGCAAATGAAATAGCCATGAAATTTATGGAGGAGAGAGGGTTTTTTACTGAAGATATGAAACTCACTTTTTTAAATCTAACAGAAGAAGGCTATTACCTTACATATTCAAATATTTATGATGGAAACTACATTGAATCTTCATTTACAACTGTTGAGATTAGAAATGAAAAAGTGTTTAAAATGGAAAGAACATGGCTTGATGTAAAACAAATCGAAGATGTTGTATTAAAGACCATACCTGCAAAAAAAGCACTTTTGGAACTTTTAATGAAAGAAGAGGTATACGGCAAGAGGATCACAGATATATCCATATGCTACTATTTCGATCCTGAAAAACAAGATTATTTTTCAAAATACAAAGAAATAGTTGAAGGTAAAACCATACCTGCGTGGAGAGTTCAATTTAGCGATGGTTATAAGATAATACTTGACTTTGAATAGAATACTAGGGGGATTAATATGTCATTTTCATTTTGCTCACTTTCAAGCGGGAGCAGCGGCAACTGTCAATATATAGAAACGAAGAATGCTAAAATATTAGTGGATGCTGGATTTACAGGGAAAAGATTAGTAGAGCTTTTAGCTAATATTGATGTAGATCCAAAAGATATAGATGCAATACTTGTGACTCATGAACATATAGATCACGCTAAAGGTGTGGGAATATTGTCGAGAAAATACAATATACCAATATATGCAAATGAAAAAACTTGGATGGGAATGGAACCGATCATAAAGGAAGTAAAATCAGAAAATATCAAAATAATAAATGCAAATAAAAATTTTGAAATAAAAGATGTTCTCATCCACCCATTCAATGTAAGCCATGACGCATTAGATCCATTAGGGTACTTATTGTTTAATGAAATGAAAAAAATAACTATATTAACAGATACAGGATGTGTAAATGAGGGTATAAAATCTAAGATAAGAGGTTCTCATTTATTTTTTATTGAGGCAAATCATGATATAGAAATGCTAAGAAATGGCTCATATCCTATATATTTGAAAAAGAGAATATTAAGCCAAATAGGACATCTGTCAAATGACGCATGTTTAGAAATACTCAGGGAAGTATTGGTAGGAGAAAATGAGCAAGTATTATTAGCTCATTTAAGCAAGGAAAACAATCTTCCTCAATTAGCATTTAAGACTGTTCATGATGGACTTAGAGCAAGTGGATATGACGTAGAAAAGGAAGTGAATATTCACCTAACAAATAGGGACAATAACACAAAAATCTTTCACGTTTAGGAGGGAAACACATGGATAATTATGGAAATTATTATCAAAAACCTAAAAAAACCAGTAAATTTTCATATTTTTTAGTTGCGATAATTGGAGCTATAATCGGCGGAATAATAACGGCATATGTTGCTCCAACTTACCTATACGGTAAAATACTACCTCTACCAGAAATCTATCAGTATAATGGTGAAGCACCTATAATAAATACGATAGACATAAAACCAACAGATGAAATAAATACTGTATCAGCTGTAGCAAAAAAGGGGATGAGCTCTGTTGTAGGGATAACCACAATACAAGTTCAAAAAGAATTCATTTGGTCTAGGACGGTTGAAGGTGTTGGCTCAGGGGTTATAGTCGACAGCAATGGATATATATTGACAAACTCACATGTAATAGCAGATGGAAAAGCAAGAGAGATAAATGTACTATTTGAAAATGGGGATTCAAAGAAAGCAGAAGCTATATGGTATGATCCTACTTTAGACTTAGCAATCATAAAAGTAAATGCAAAGAATTTAGTAGCAGCTGAATTAGGGGATTCAGATAAGCTGGAAGTAGGGGAGATTGCAGTAGCAATAGGAAATCCACTGGGACTTGAATTTCAAAGAACTGTCACAGCGGGGGTAATAAGTGGGCTTCACAGGTCTATTCAGGTTACTCAGTACAATATAATGGAAGATTTGATTCAAACTGATGCTTCCATAAATCCTGGTAACAGCGGAGGGCCTTTGTTAAATTCTAAAGGGCAAGTAATCGGAATAAACACTGCTAAGATTCAAACTGGAGAAGGATTAGGATTTTCTATTCCTATAAATACGGTTAAACCTATCATAGAAAGTGTAATAAATGAGGAAAGGATAGAACCTGTTTCATTAGGTATTTCTGGAAGTGATATAGACCTATATGAAAGACAAATGGGTGAAGAGATAAAAGCAGAAAAAGGAGTATTGGTAATTGATGTGCTTCCAAATTCTCCAGCTGATAAAGCAGGGATAAAACCAATGGATGTCATAACTAAGCTTGGAGATAAAGAAGTGACTAGTTTGTCTAACTTAAGAAAAGAACTCTACAATTACCAATCAGGAGATAAGGTAGAAGTAGAAATCAACCGAAATGGTGAGATATTGAAATTAATTGTTGAATTTGAATAATGGGGGAAAATGATGAGAATTTTGTTAACAAATGACGACGGGATATTCGCACAAGGAATATATACTATGGCTAAAAAACTATCAAAAGAGCATGAAATAATGATAGTAGCACCAGATGTTGAAAGAAGTGGGCAAAGCCATACTATAACCTTTTTAAATTCCTTAGTCATAAAAGAAGTAAAATTAAATGATTTAGAGGCTAAATCATATAGCATCTCGGGGACACCTGCAGATTGTGTGAGGATTGGAGTACAACTTTTCAAAAAAGAAAATATAGATTTAGTAATATCTGGGATAAACATGGGTGCAAACACTGGCACAGATATACTGTATTCTGGCACAGTATCTGCTGCAATAGAAGCAAATCTTTTTGGCATACCCAGTATAGCTGTTTCAGCAGAGTGGTTTGAAGGAAAAGTAAATTATGACACAGCAGCAAATTATGCTTTGAAGCTTATTGAGAAACTAAAACAATTTTCATTCGCACCTATGGTTTTAAACCTAAACACTCCATTTATGCTCAAAGAGGATTTAGCAGAAATGAAAATATGCAAAATTGGTGGGCCTATTTATGACTTCTACAGCTCACACCATAATGGAGATGGAGAGATTATATATAAAGCAATTGGCAGAGAAGATAGCGAAAAAGTAAAAGGCACTGATAGATATTATCTTCATCATGGCTACCCAACTCTCACACCTTTAAAATACGATTTTACAAATTTTGATGCAATTAAACAATTAGAAGATTGGATTGTAAAATCAATCTAAAAATGAAATGAATATAAAAATTATATTTGGGTATCAATTTAACTAGAATAAACAAAGGAGTGATTGATACTATGGATAATGTTGAAAGAAGAAAAGGCGTAGTGACATTTGGACAAAAACCAGTAACCCTATTGGGTAAAGAGATAAAAGTAGGAGATAAAGCACCAGATTTTACTGTTCTAAAAGGCGATCTTACACCATATTCATTAAGAGATGCTAAAGATAAAGTAAAGATAATTTCAGTGGTTCCTTCATTAGACACGGGAGTATGTGAATTGCAAACAATAAGATTTAATGAAGAAGCTGCAAAGCTGGACGATGTAGTTGTGCTAACTATATCTGTGGATCTTCCATTTGCACAAAAGAGATTTTGCCAAGCTCATGACATAGATAAAGTATTAACTTTATCTGACTATAAAGATTTGGATTTTGGTTTAAAATACGGCTTTGTGATGGAAGAAAATAGACTTTTAGCTAGAGGAGTAATCGTATTAGACAAAGACAATACTGTAAAGTATGTTGAATATGTAAAAGAGGGAACAAACCACCCAGACTATGAGAAGCCAATTGAAGTAGCAAAAAAATTACTATAAGCCTTCCTTTTGGAAGGCTTCTTTTTTAGGAGGAATAATGGATATAAATATAATCGCAGTAGGTAAATTAAAAGAGAAATACTTACAAGATGGCATAGATGAGTACATAAAAAGGTTATCGAAATTTGCCAAGGTAAATATAATTGAAATTCAAGATGAAAAAGCAAAAGAGAATCTATCTTTCAAAGAAATGGAGAAAATAAAGCAAATAGAAGGCAACAAGATACTTTCACACATCAAACCTAAAGATTATATAATAAGTTTAGCACTAGATGGAAAAACTTTGGATTCAGTTGAGTTTTCAGAAACATTGTCAAAAATTATGACAGAAGGATATTCTTCTATAACATTTATCATCGGAGCAAGTTTAGGACTATCCCAAGATGTCTTAAATAAAAGTGATTTAAAACTTTCCTTTTCAAAATTCACATTTCCTCATCAATTAATGAGATTAATATTGATAGAACAAATCTACCGAGCTTTTAAGATAATGAACAATGAAACTTATCATAAATAATAGGTTATTTTAAAAAGTGATTTAGGGGTATAAAATATGAAATACATTAAGGGGTTGAGGATTAATAAAGTGAAGATTTTTTTATTGCTTACAGGAATAGGAATTTATTTATTTATTCAAAGCAAATGGGTTGATGTAGAGCACATAGCTTTCAAAATCAATGGTTTGCCAACTGAGCTTGATGGTTTTAAAATTGCTCAAATATCTGATCTACACATACCTCAAAATGAAATAGAGATAGATAAATTGACTGAATTACTGAAAAAAGAAAATCCAGATGTAATAGTTCTAACTGGGGACACTATTAGTAGAGGTACGAATTTAGACTATAGCCAATTGGAAGTATTGCTTGATGATTTGCAAGAAATAACAAAAGTTTATGCAGTGCTGGGTAATCATGAAACAGGAAATAAATTCATTGATGAATACAAAGAACTGCTAAAAAAATACAATGTGGTTCTGCTTGAAAATGAATTTGATATATACGTTAAAAATGGAAAAGAAATTGCTTTTATTGGATTAAACGACAATACAAAATTTAGATCAGATGCTATTAGAGGTGTAGAAAGAGTAAAACATATGCCAATTGTCATGTTAGCCCACAGACCTGAATTATTTGATGACTACTTTTATGGGGACAATGAAGTTAAACCATCACTCGTATTAACAGGTCATGCTCATGGAGGACAATTTAGATTTCCTTTTATTAAAAGAGGATTTATTGCCCCAAATCAAGGAGTTTTCCCAAAATATACTTCCGGTATATACAAATCAAACAATGGTGGGACAATGATAGTAAGCAGAGGGCTTGGACGAAGCGTGATACCATTTAGAATAAACAACAGAATTCATTTGCCTGTTATAGAATTAAAGGTGAGTGAATAATAAAAATGTAAAGAATACAAAATTATATTGACTATAAATTAGATATAAGGTATCTTAATAATGGAAATAATATGAGGAGGTTTTAACATGAGCAAAATAGTTGTAGTGGGGGCAAATCATGCCGGCACAGCTGCAGTAAATACACTTTTAAATTTAAAAAAAGACAATGAAGTGGTAGTTTTTGATAGAAATTCAAATATTAGCTTTTTGGGCTGTGGGATGGCGCTTTGGATTGGAAAACAAATTGCTGGACCAGATGGATTATTTTATTCAAGCAAAGAGGAACTTGAGAAAAAAGGCGCTAAGATCAATATGGAAACTGAAGTTGAAAAAATAGATTTTAAAAATAAAAGAATATTTGTGAAAGAAAAAGATGGGAAAACTTATGATACAGATTATGATAAACTCATCTTGGCAACTGGATCTTTGCCAATCGTACCAAATGTAAAAGGCACAGATTTAGAAAATGTCCAACTTGTTAAACTCTACCAAAACGCACAAGAAGTTATTGAAAAGTTGAACAATGATGACATAAGACATGTCACTGTGGTTGGAGCAGGATATATAGGGGTAGAATTGGCAGAGGCTTTTAAGCGCAATGGTAAAGAAGTAGCATTGATAGATGTAGCACCAACGAGTTTAAGCAGTTACTATGATTTAGAATTTACTCATCTAATGGATGACAATTTAAGAAATCATGGCATAGATCTGCATTTTGAAGAAAAGCTTGTTGAAATACAAGGCAATGGTAAAGTAGAAAAGGTTATTACTGATAAATCACAGATACCAACTGATATGGTAGTATTATGCATTGGGTTTAAGCCGAATAATTCTTTAGGCAAAGATGATTTGGAACTGTTTAGGAATGGGGCATTTTTAGTAAATAAAAAACAAGAAACAAGCATAAAGGATGTTTATGCAATTGGCGATTGCGCAACTGTTTATGACAATGCAATAGATGCTCCCAACTATATAGCTCTGGCAACAAATGCCGTAAGAAGTGGTATAATTGCTGCTCATAATGCATCTGGAGTTGAATTAGAAAGCGTCGGAGTTCAAGGCTCAAATGGAATAAATATTTTTGATTTCAAGATGGTTTCAACTGGTTTGAGTTTAGCTAAAGCAAATGCAGTTGGGTTTAATGCTTTGGCAACTGATTATGAAGATCTCCAAAAACCTGAATTCATCACAGAAAATAATGAAAAAGTAAAGATAAGAATAGTTTATGACAAGGATACTAGAAGAGTTTTAGGCGCTCAAATGGCTTCTAAATATGATGTATCAATGGGTATACATTTCTTTAGCTTAGCTATACAAGAAAAAGTAACTATAGATAAATTAAAATTAGCGGATATATTTTTCTTGCCACATTTCAATAAACCATATAACTATATAACAATGGCTGCATTAAATGCAAAATAAATTTAAAAAGAAATCTCGAATTTTTTTGAGATTTCTTTTTTAGTCATAATTTAGCAACAATTTATATACATAATAATACTAAAAGGAGGGAGTGCTGTGATATTATTATTACTTGTAATTTTCATACTTTATGTATTGTATAAAAACGGTCAACTTGATTTTAAGAACAGAGAGGATGAGAGTTTAAGGAAATTAAAAGAAAAATACATCAATGGAGAGATTGATGAAGAAACATATTTAAGAATGAAGAAAAACATTGAAAGCTAGGAGGTGTAAAAATTGATGCACTTTAGAGGATACAATGGATTTGATAAATATTTTGACGGAAATGGGTACAGGTATTTTGAGGATGGGCTAAATAGAGGTTTTGATTTTTTCCATCCAGCTATGATATTCATGGCCATAATGGCATTTGTAGTGTTTGTAGCAGTTGTCGTATTGGTAGTGCTGCTGGTTAAAAAGAGCAATAAAAGAAAGTTTGAATCTAATGAATTTGTTCAAATTCTAAATCAAAAATACATCGATGGTGAGATATCAGATGAAGAGTATTTAGCTAAGAAAAAAGCATTAAGAGGCAAATAATACTTTGAATTTTGGGTAAAATAAAAGCAAATGATGAGATGAAGGTGAAAATATGAAAATATTAGTTGTCGAAGATCAAAAAGACATAAGTGATATTGTCAGTAAATATCTTGAAAAAGAGGGCTATGAAGTAAAATGTGCCTATGATGGGCTTAGTGCATTAGATTATATAGCCAATGAATCCTTTCATCTTATCATTTTAGATATAATGCTGCCTTTTATTGATGGATTTCAAATCTTAGAAGAAATAAGAAAATTTTCAAATACACCTGTAATTATGCTTACAGCAAGGGAATTAGAAGTTGATAGGCTAAAGGGTTTTGATCTAGGAGCTGATGACTACGTAGTCAAACCCTTTAGCCCTAGAGAACTAGTGAAGAGAGTAAAAGTAATATTTAAAAGAATTTACAACGAAAGCAATGAAAGCATAATAGAATACAAAGAATTAAAGCTCTATTTAAAGAGCATGAAATTAGTAAAAAATGATGAAGAAATAGATCTTACCACCACTGAATTTAACTTACTAAAAGTCTTTATGGAGAACCGAGGCATCATATTAAACAGAGATCAAATAATAGCTTTGAGTTTTGGAAACGACTATGAAGGTTTTGACAGAAATATAGATAGCTATATAAGAAGAATACGCAAAAAAATAGAAGATGATCCAGCAAATCCTAAATATTTAGTAACTAAATACGGAGCAGGTTATATGTTTGGAGGAGAAAATGATGAGCATTAGAAAACTACTTTTAATACTACTTTTAGGAGTGTGTTTAATAACTGTTGTCATCAACTCCTCCATATTTGCGTCTTTAACAGATAAGTACTTCTTAAACTATCTAGATGAAGCATATGGGAAACATTTAGAGCAGATATCTACATATCTTTCCACTGCTTTAACTTCAAAGGATTTGAATTACGAAAAACTTGAAGCAGAACTTGAAACACATCTTCTAGACCCCATAGTGAGGATCAGAGTATTTAAAGACGACAACTTATTAGCGGACGTTGAAGCTATATCAGGCATCCCAAATGCGAATATGAAAGGCAAAATGAATATGCGAATGGCTTTAAGACGAGTCTCTACAGAAACAACTACTGATGTCTTTGAAATTAAAAACGGCGATGAAATAATTGGAACTCTTTATATAACAAGGTTTGAAGACTATGATAGTTCGATAATTGCCAATATGTTTAGAAGTACACTTTTTATAAATAGCTTAATATCAATAAGTATAGCAATGCTCATCTCAGCTTTTATTGCGTTGATAACGAGCCGCAAGATAAGTACTGATTTGCGATACACTTCTCATCTAGCCTCTCAGATACAACAAGGGAAAGTTATAAAAGCAAAAGACACTAAGATAAAAGAGATAAATAGTTTAAGAAACAGCCTTGAAGATCTATCAGTTAAATTGAAATTGAAGCAAAAGGCTAAAAAAGAGCTGCTAGATCAGTTAATCCACGAAACGAGAACCCCGCTGACTGTATTAAATACTCATTTTGAGGCTATAGAAGATGGGATTATAGAATCTGATCATGAGGAAATAGAGGTATTAAAAAGCCAAGTAGAGAATTTAACTTTCATAATAAGCAATTTAAATAGAATAATTGAAGATGACGACAGTGGAGCCAATTTAAAGATAGAAGAAGTTGAGATAAATAAATTAATAAAGCAAATAGCAAGTGGATTAAAAAATCAATTTGAAAATAAAAAAATCCACCTTACTATAGACAATGATGAGGATATAACAATCTTTACTGATAAGTATAAATTTACTCAGATCTTATTTAATCTCTTGACAAATGCCTATAAATACACTGAGCCTTATAAAAATGTAAATATCTCATACAAAATAGAAAATGATAAATTTATTTTGGAAGTAAAAGATCAAGGAAAAGGAATTCGAGAAGAGGAAACAAAAAAGATATTTAACGCTTATTACAGAGGATTAAATGAAACAGAACAAGGTGAGGGGATAGGTTTATATATAGTAAAAGAAAATGTGGAAAGCCTAGGTGGAGAGGTAAAAGTTAGATCAAAAGTAGGAGAGGGGAGCGTATTTACTGTAATTTTACCATTAAATATTTTTAGCTAACAGTGCACCTCCAATGGAACCAGCAAATCTGGCCATTGGAGATGTCTTTACTTCTTGCCCAAGCTGTTGGCTAAGCAAATTAACAAAGGGGTTTAACTCACATAGACCTCCAGTTAAATACACAGTACCTAAAACTCCATGTTTCATAAGCATTGCTTTGACTCTATTTATTATGGAGTTTAAAATTCCCCTCGCAATATCTTCTCTTTTTGTTCCATTGGCTATAAGGCTTATTACCTCTGATTCTGCAAAAACGGTGCACATGCTGTTTATTTTGATATCTTCTCCATTGAGTGCCAATTCGACAAGCTCTTTTATTGTTAGATTTAAAGTATTAGCCATCAGTTCTATAAATCTTCCAGTTCCAGCGGCACATTTGTCATTCATGGTAAAATTTGTTACATTTCCATTTTCGACTGTGATGATCTTTGTATCTTGCCCGCCTATGTCTATTACTGTTAAGTCTTTTTTTACAAGGTAATATGCACCCTTAGCGTGACAGGTGATTTCTGTTATAGTTTTATCTGCATAAGGCACAGAAACTCTTCCATATCCAGTAGCTACTATTTTTGAATGTTCTAAGTTGATGCCGTTTTTTATTAAGTCAGATTCAATTTTTTTTGATGTTTCTACACTGTTCCAGCCTGTTGGCATCAGGAGATTAAATTTTATTCCTGAATCATCAAATACAGTAACTTTTGAGGCTGTGGAGCCGATATCTATACCTATATAATTCATTAATATCCTTCCTTTATTAATCTATAGTAAAAAACCCAGTTATTTCAATATTTTCTCGTTCTACGATTTGTTTGATTTTCTGTTCATCATATTTTTGATAAATAACTGAAATTCCACAACAAGTTGATAGTTTCCTTGGTGTTGGAGATACGACAAACGAGATATTTTCTTTTTTTAAAAAATTTGTAAGCTTTATGCCCTGATTTGAATTTGGAAACAAGATAAAATGCCTTGTCAATTAAATCATATCCAAAAATGCCTCTACTCTTGTCTTTATTTGCCCTTCATCTTCTTCAGAATAATCAGTTTCAATTTTTAGCAAAGGTATATTTTTTTCTTTCAACACTTTTGATATTTTTTCATGTTCGATTGAATATGTGTGGCAGAAAGAAAGATTATAGTATATCACACCATCAACATTGTATTCATCTGCATATTTTAATATATCTTCAACTCTGCCTTCATTTGGTGTAAAACAAGCACAGTTTATGTCCATATACCTTATAGCTAAATTGTCAATTAGATCGTCGACAGTATTTCCATCTGTTGAAACTTCATTTTCAAAATACCTTGTACCTGTGCAAGTTTCTTCTAGAACTATTTCAGCATCTAGGTTTTCAACTATTTTATGCAATTTCCAATTTGGAAGTGCCATAGGAGTACCGGTTACCATAATTCTTTTTTTGCAATTCGGGTTAAGGTCTTTTACTCTTACTTCTAACTCTTTACATAATTCTTCGGTTTTTTCAATAAATCTCAGAGGATCATCAGAGAAAGCTACTTGGCTAACTAAAAGTGCATCAAGTCCACTTATTGGAGATGGAATGTGTTTTCTAAGATCATATAGATGTTTTAAAGCTCTCCTTTTTCTATTCATTAACTCAATTGAATTTTTTAAATTATCAACAGTGACTTTATTTCCAGTCAATTCCTCCATCTTATCAATAAATAATTTAATTTCATCTTTCCATTGCTTTATATTTTTATCTCGTTTCATTTGAGGAAGTTCCATTACATGAACTGGCATGTAGTCATTCATTATTTCCCATGCTTTTTTCTTAGCATCGCACGTGGTCTCTCCAACTATCATATCGCACGATTGAAAGTACGGACAAGTTTGACTTATCTTTGCCCCAGTAAACGCTTTTACAAGTGGGCATATATTCCTAGGTAAAACTTTTTCACCATCTTCAATCCAAAACTGACTTCCAGAGCAAAGCCCAACGCTTATTGCATTTGCAGCGAGTATGATCTCATCAGGGACAAAAACGCAAAATGTACCTACTACTTTGCCTCCATTTTTCTTGTGATTTTCTAATTCCAATATCCTGGCTCCATGAATTTCAGCTACTACAAAATTAAAGTAGTTCATGGCTTCTGGCCTATTTTTTTGAGTTAAATATGTATCTGTGAATTGTACAGGCAAAGCTTCGCATAATATATCGTGTTTTTTTAGATCGATATTTAAACTTTCCCACATCTTTGTATAATCTCCCATGTTTTTCACTCCTTCTATTTTTGACAAAATTATATCATTGTGAGCTGTATTATCATAGGAGTATTGAAAAATACAATATGAAAAGATGTGCTATATAATTTTTCAATTAAAATTTTAAAGATATTCAGAAAAACTAGCTTTAAACACATCGCTATATTTATCAATACATTGTGATATAATATAATTAAATTTATATATAAAAGGTGGATAATATGTATTCTTACGAAGATAAAGAGAATATTATAAAAATAATAGATTCGCTTTTAAATGATCTCCAAGAAGCTATCTGCATCACAGACAAAAATTGTATCGTGATGTATTGGAATAAATACGCAGAAGAGCTCTACAATATCGATAGAACTGAAATCATCGGGGAAAAAATAGATAGTTTTTTCTCTAATGCAATAGCGATCGAAGTTGCTAAGAATAAGAAGATATACAGAGATGTCTACCACTCGCCTAGGGAGGGAAGTCATATAATCATAAATGCAGCACCCATAATCATTGACGGCGAGTTTAAAGGCGTCATAAGCACTGAAAAAGACATATCTGACATAAAAAGCATAAATTACGAACTTGAGAAGATAAAAGAAAGAGCTGAATTCTTAGAAGAAGAGATAATGAGGTTGACAGGATCTTGGAATTCAATTCAAAGTAAAAACAAAAAAATGCAAACCATGATAGAGATAGCTAAAAGAGCAGCACCAACTACTGCAAGCATTTTAATAACTGGCGAAAGTGGTACAGGCAAAGAAGTATTTGCAAGGGCTATCCACGATCAAAGCAAAGTAAAGGGAAGCTTCATCCCAGTAAACTGCAGCGCTATACCAAATGATTTATTTGAAAGTGAATTTTTCGGCTATGACAAAGGAGCTTTTACAGGAGCTAACATCTCAGGTAAAAAAGGATTTTTTGAAATGGCAAAGGATGGCACATTATTTCTCGATGAAATAGCTGATTTACCTTTATTTATGCAATCTAAACTGTTGAGAGCACTAGAGGATAAACAGATAAAAAGGGTTGGGGCAGAGAAGTACATAGATATAAATACGAGGATAATAGCTGCCACAAATAAATGTTTAGAAAAACTAGTTGAGGAAGGCAAATTTAGAGAAGACTTATATTATAGATTAAATGTTATAAGGATAAACTTACCGCCTTTGAGAGAGAGAAAAGAGGATATCATTCCCTTACTTGAACAGTTTTTAAAAGAAGCAGCTAAGGGGAAAAAAGGTGCAAAATTTAAATTAGATAAAGAAACTGTCAAGATTTTGACAAAATACAGTTGGAAAGGAAATATAAGAGAATTAAAAAATGCAGCTGAACAGATTGTGATACTTTCTTCATCAGATTTGATAAGGAAAGATGATCTACCCGAATACATACTTAAATCTACTGAAATGGAATATGATAATGACAAAAAGACTTTAAGAGAAGCAATATCAGAGTATGAGAAAAAGATGATTATAAGTACTCTAAAATCAACAGATGGAAATATAGCAAAAGCTTCGAAGATACTAGGTATACCTCGCTCAACGCTTCACTATAAAATAAATACATATTGCATAGATGTGTCTAATATTTGACAATACAGTCAAATATTAGACTTTTTTTATCGTATTTATTCTTGTAAACCTGTATTTATGTATGTGGCATAAAAATTGCATTAACAAATGATATATAATTAACAATGAATGGAGGTGCAAAATGATATTAAATATACTGCTAAGGCAAGGAGCTGGAGCAATAGCAAAACCAATTGTATCAAAAGGTGAATTTGTAAAGAGAGGCCAACTTATTGCGATCCCAAATGGATTAGGTGCAAATATTCATTCAAGTGCAAATGGATTTGTCAAAGAAATAAATGAAAATTCTATAATCATTGAAGTAAGTTCTTTTGATAAAAATGATTATATCAGATTAGAAAAGAAAGATTCAATGATTGAAATGATTGAAGATGCAGGGATTGTTGGCGCTGGAGGTGCTGGTTTTCCGACTCATATAAAGCTTAAATCTGAACTAGTAGATGGAATATTAATAGCAAATGCTAGTGAGTGTGAACCCAATCTACATCATAACATAGAGTTAGCTATAAAACATCCAGAGCTGATAATTCGGGGTATAGATTTAGCCATGCAAGCCTTAAATGTCAAAGAAGCTATGATTGCGATTAAAGAAAAGCATAAAGATGCCATTGATGCATTAAACAAGGCGATTCTTAGTAAAAACATTTCTATAAAATACGTGAAAGACCTGTACCCATCGGGGGATGAGAGAGTTCTAGTAAGGGAGCTTTTAGGAGTTGAATTAAAGCCTGGAGAACTTCCCATAAAAGCAGGAGCTGTAGTTTTAAATGTCGAAACTCTAAAAAATATTGCCCTCTGCATAGATGAGAGAAAGCCAGTAATAGATAAGGATTTAACAGTTGGGGGAAGGGTAATTGACACGCCAAGTGGTAAAGTCTATTTAGATGTTCCAATAGGAATGAGCTTTCAATACATGATCGATAAGTCTAAAGGAGTAATAGAACCTTTTGGAGAAATAGTTGCAGGAGGTGCTTTTACGGGAAAGAAAGCAGACTTTTCTTATCCTGTCACAAAAATTGTAGGTGGGATATCAGTGAGCATGCCTTTTCCAACTGAAAACAGAAAACTTGGATTGCTCGGATGTGAATGCGGAGCGAGTATTGAAAGGCTAAAGGAAATCGCAGATGGAATGAATGCACAAGTAGTTGCGAGCTTAAATTGCAAGAGAATGGAAGATATAGGCAACAACAGATTAAGATGCAATCTTCCGGGAGTCTGCCCTGGACAAGCAGAATCAGTATTGAATTTAAAAAGACAAGGTGCCCAGGTACTCTTAGTTGGTAGCTGTCAACACTGAACGAATACCATAATGGAGGTAGCTCCTAGGTTAGGAGTTGGAGTTTATCACAGCACAGACCATATTTTAAGAGCATATGGGCATAGATTGATCAGAAGAATAAATTTATAGGAGTGATAGAGATGTCAATCGATTTAGAAAAAGCACTTCTACATAAGGACGATTATGCTGTTACTTGTTGTAGATTTGAAGAAGGAAAGACCATTGAACCTTCAATGCTTGAAGACCCAGAGATAATACCTGATTTGATCGATTCAAATTTACTTACTATTCCCGAAAATGCCCTTAAAATTGGAGAAGTGCTGGGTTTGAAATTAAAAAAGACTGCAGATGCACTCACAGCTTTGACGGAAAGTTATGTTGAGGGAGTAAAGAGAGAAAATGATTTAAACATAGAAGCATATAAAGAGGAAGAAAAAGAACTTCCTAATGAAAACAAACCAAGTGATACAGCAGCAAATCTACAGAGCAATATGCCGAGTGTTAAGATAAAAATCAGAGAAGGAAAAGATATTGAACTTGAGTTTCCTCTGTTAATAATGAATCAAAATGCACAAGAATTGCCGTTTTATACTGAATACGAAGAGAAAACTCAAGGTGAAAAGGTTGAATCAGAAAAGATATTAGCTAGGTTAACTCGAAAACACATAAAAATTGATGAAGTAGTACTTGGCGAAGAAACTAAAATTGAAGGCAGCAGATTAACTTTGAGAAAAGGGCTGATAGATGAAGCAAAATCAGCAGATACACTCATTAGAGATGTCACTTTAGACATAGTGACTAGCGCAGATTACTCAAAATACAGCGATACAATAATGGATGTTCAGCCTATAGCTGTGAAAGAATCAGGAGAACTTGGTGAGGGGATAACAAGGGTAATAGACGGAGTGTGCATGGTTGTAACAGGCATTGATGAGAGAGGCTTTCAAATTTCTGAATTCGGATCATCTGAGGGTGAAATGGACAGAAATATAATGTTTAACAGAGCGGGGTCGCCTGATTTTGGAGATATACTCATAAAGACAAAAGTGGTCATAGAGAAAGAAAAGAACATGGAAAGGCCAGGACCATTGGCAGCACATAAAGCTACTGAGGTCATAACTAAAGAGATAAGAGCTGCATTAAAAAAAGCTAGCGATGATTTAGTGTATAAAGAAGAAACATTCGAACACAAGAGGAGAAGCGGAAGAAAAAAGGCTGTCATCGTAAAAGAAATAATGGGACAAGGTGCTATGCATGACAACTTGATTATGCCATATGAACCTGTTGGCATCGATGGTGCTAAAGCCAATGTGGATTTAGGAAATGTCCCAGTTGTGGTTACACCACTGCAAATCTTAGATGGCTGCATTCATGCATTAACTTGCATTGGACCGGCATCAAAAGAGACTTCAAGACACTACTTTAGGGAACCGCTCGTATTGGAAATGCTAAATGATGAGGAGTTAGATTTAAATGCCGTCATATTAGTAGGCTCACCACAGATTAACAGTGAAAAATTCTATGTGTCAAAACTTTTAGGAAATACTGTGGAAGCTATGAATGTAGATGGTGCCATAGTGACTACTGAAGGCTTTGGAAATAATCATATCGATTTTGCAAGCCACATAGAGCAAATTGGGAAACGAGGTATCGAGGTAGTGGGCATGACTTTTGCGGGAGTACAAGGCCAACTCGTAGTTGGAAATAAGTACATGGATGCATTAGTAGATTTGAACAAATCCAGCCAGGGAATCGAAAATGAGATATTAGAAAACAACTGCTTAACCAAAGAAGATGCAATTAGAGCGATATATATGCTAAAAGCAAAGATAGCAGGGGAGAAGATAAACCCAGCTGAAAGAAAATACACTAAAGATGTAAAACTATCAAATATTAAACTCATTGAAGAAGCCACAGGCAAGAAAATAGAGTTATCTCCTAATGAGTCAATTTTAAAGAAAAGCAAAAAGAGATTAGAAATTTATGAAAGAGAAGATGACTATGAAAGAAATTAAATACGATTTACAACCAAGATTATTCACTGGAGTCATCACAGATATTTCCGACATGGCTGTTGTGATTGAGATGAATGGAAGATTAGGAAGACTCACTCTTTCGAGAAGGATGATCATCTCAGATGAAGAGATAAAATTAGGAGATGAAGTCTCTTTTATGTTGAGCTACCCAGAAGTTATATCAAAGAAAAATGGGGGGATTATGATATGAAACTAACAGTGGTAAAGAATTTAAAATCAGAAATATACGTCCCTATAATGCCAGAAATAGTCTGGGCACCTGTAAATAAACCGTTAAACGAAATGAAAGTAGCTTTAGTTACCGGTGCTGGAGTGCATTTAAAAACAGATAAAAGATTTAATTTAGCAGGAGATACAAGTTACAGGGTCATACCGAGAGAAGCTAGTGGAAAAGACTTGATGGTAAGTCATGGTGGATATGACAATGCAGATGTAAATAAAGACATAAACTGTATGTTCCCCATAGACAGACTTAAAGAACTTGCTCAAGAAGGGTTTATAAAAGAAGTTTCTGAACTGAACTTTGGGACTATGGGCGGTGGAGGAGACATTGAAGCTTTCACAAATGTTACTGGACCTGAAATTGCAGAAAAGTTAAAGGAGATTAAAGTAGATGCGGTTGTATTAACTGCAGGGTGAGGTACTTGCCATCGCTCTGCCGTGATTTTGCAGAGAGAAATTGAAAAAATTGGCATACCTACAATACTAATTGCAGCATTGCCACCAGTAGCCAAACAAAATGGTGCGCCAAGAGTAGTGGCACCTAGAGTTCCAATGGGAGCAAATGTTGGGGAACCAAATAATGTCAAGATGCAAATGGGAATTTTAAAAGACACATTAAAAGCTTTAGTAGAGATAACCACTCCGACGACTATAGTGCCATTGGATTATGAATACATTGCGAAAGTTTAAGAAAGGACGATAAAATGGAGCTAAAAAGGAATATATTCACAGTTGATTCTCACACAGCAGGTGAACCTACAAGAGTCGTAGTGGGGGGATTTCCTCCGATACTAGGGGAGGATATGGCACAAAAGAGAAAGTACTTAAGCGAAAACCTAGATGATTTAAGAAAATTTTTGATGAGAGAGCCTAGAGGACATGACAATATGTTTGGCTCGATAATCACAGAACCTACTAATAAAGAAGCTTCAATAGGTGTCATATTCATGGACAATGGCGGATACTTAAACATGTGTGGTCATGGTACGATTGGAACATCTAAAGTTGCTTTAGAGATGGGGCTTATTAAAAAGCAATCTCCAATCACAAGTTTTAAAATAGATACACCTGCAGGACTTGTAGATGTAAATGCAAAAATAAATGGTGAAAAAGTCGAAGAAATAAGCTTTTTAAATGTAGCATCGTTTGTATACGCCACTGATTTAGAAGTAGACTTAGATGAATTCTTAAGTTTTAATGTAGACATATGTTTTGGGGGAAATTTCTTTGCGATGGTACCTGCAAATGTTTTTGGGTTAGCAATAAATAAAGAAAATATATATAAATTCAGGGATTTAGGAATAAAAATAAGAGATTACATCAATAAACACTTTGAGGTAGTTCATCCTCTTTTACCCAATATCAACACGGTGGATTTAGTCGAGTTTTACGAGCCTCTAAAAGATAGTAAGAAAGGGTATAAAAACATCGTAGTATTTGGAGAAGATCAATTTGACAGATCCCCTTGCGGGACTGGGACATCTGCAAAACTAGCCTTGATGCATCATAAAAAGGAAATAGAAATAAATGAGAGCATTAAATCTATGAGTGTTTTAGGGAGTGAGCTAAGAGGAAAAGTGACAAGAGAAGTCGAAGTGGGAACTTTTAAAGGCATAATTCCTGAAATAACAGGGAGGGCTTTCATAACTGCATACAACAATCTCATCTTGGAAGATGAGGATATATTTGAACATGGCATTGAATTTTAAAAGGCTAGGGATTTCCCTAGCCTAATTTCTTTTTACAAATTTTCCTTCCTTCATTATCATATTCATATTGTCAGAATTTAAGTTTTTAATGTCTTCTAACGGATTTTTATCTAAGACCAGTAAATCTGCAAATTTATTAGCCTCTAGAGTTCCTGTTATCTCATCAATTCTTAGCATTTCTGCACCATTTTTTGTTGCAGCAACTATTACTTCCATTTCACTAAACCCAGCATTTTTCAGGGCATACATTTCAGTTATCGCATATTTTCCATATGGTGTTAAACTCGAGCAAAATGAGTCAGAGCCGACAGTTATCCTAATTCCCTTTTCTTTGGCATTTCTTAGATTGTCAATGATGCGGTTTAGCTCTTTTTCTGCTGTAGTATTTCCTTCGTAATTATCCAGTATCTTTCTATAAGGAGGTTCATAGACAGTAAACCATTCATAGAAGAATTGAAGCGTTGGGCAAAATGTTATGTCTTTTTCCTTCATTATCTGCAAGCACTCTTCGTTTAATTCTTGGCCATGTATGATTACATCTACACCAGCTTTAACAGAAAACAACGCTCCTTCATATCCTTCTGCATGAGACCATACTGGTATTTCAACCATTTTACATTCATCAACTACTGCCTGAATTTCTTCAAGTGTATAGTGAGTGTATGCTTTCGCATCGTACTTCCAAATACCACCCCCAGTAGACCAGATCTTTATGGCATCGGGATTTTCTCTGAGCCTTTTTCTCACAGCTTTTCTCAATTCCCACGGACCGTCAACTCTTTCTGCCCATGGATGAGAAATGTTGTTATACTCTAATGGCAGTCTATGGCTATCACCATGTCCTGCAGTCCTACAAAAACCAAGCCCAGTAGCTATCACCCTAGGACCTTCTATAACTCCCTTTTCGATCATATTTCTTATATGTATCCCAAATCTAGATATTTCTCCAACAGATGTTAAACCATGAAGTAAGGCTTCCCTAGCTTGACTTACCGCAACTACTGCTTTTTGCTCTACTGGCTCTAAGACCCACTCGCTGTCGTTGTCTGAGAGATTGCCACTGAAATGAAGATGTGTATCTATAAGTCCCGGCATGATCACTTTGCCGCTTATATCTACTATCTCATAATCATCAGCAAATTCAGTGAGTGTTCCGGCATAGATTATTTTTTTATCATCAACTAGCACTAGAGAATTCTCTACGGGGTTTTTTCCACTGCCATCTATTAATAGACCACCTCTAAAAGCAAATTTACCCAATTTTATTACCTCCCACTTTTATATAGTCACATTTAAATAGTATATTAAAAAGCAAACACTTTCAACAAATAAAAAGAAAAGCCAGAGGCTTTTCTTAGAGAGTGTATCTGCTTAATTCTTTTTTTAAGAATAAAACAACTTCTTCTAGTTCTTTTATATTTTGGGTTAACTTCACTATTTCTGCAGAAAAATTACTTACATTTGCACTCATTTCTTCTGATGTAGCACTGTTTTCTTCTGTGATTGCGGCTAGATTGTTTATGTTTTCAAAGACTTTATCGATCTTTTTAGTTTCTGACAGAAGCTTTTCCGATATGTCTGAAATCATGTCTTTAACCTCATTAATCATATTTGAAGCTAACCTACTGTCTTTAACTACATCAGCGACTGTTTGTGTTCCATTTTCAAGTTGAATGAACTGATCGTTTATCTGGCCAACCATGCTGTTAACACTTTTTGTGAATTCGTTTAGACTTGAGTTTATTGTATTAACAGCTCCCTTTGAGTTTTCAGCCAATTTCCTGATCTCTTCTGCGACAACACTAAAACCTCTGCCCATCTCCCCTGCTCTTGCTGCTTCAATAGATGCGTTTAAAGCTAAGAGATTTGTCTGCTCTGCTATGCTTTCAACTGTGTTTACTATTTCAATTGTACTTTTGATATTTTTACTCAATTCTTGACCTTGCTTGTTGACATTAGAAAAATTATTTTTAACTTCTTCAAGATCGGTTGAAACTTTTTCAAGATTGTCAAAAGAAGTCTCTATTTGGTCGACTGCTTTTCCTAGACTTTCCTTTCCCTCTAGCTGCATTTTACTTATTTTGTCTATCATATCGATATTGTCAGAAAGTATGCTCACAGAATTTTCTGCTTCGTTTGCTTGATGGACTGCTCCATCTGCTACTTCTTGAACTGCTTTGGATATAGAGTCAGAAACATCACCTAAGTTCTCGGCAACTTTAGAGAACTTTCCAATAAATGAGTACAGATCATCCATGCCGCCTTTAAAATATGTTATTTCTTCTCTAAGCCTATTTTTAGATTCATTTACAGATTGAAATAAAATTTCGTTATAGTCATTAGTGTGGACAATTAAATCTTCATCCAATTGAATTTCTCCAAGTTTTTTAATTTCCACCGGCAAATCTAAAGATGGCTTAATTATTGACTTAGCTACAAAGACTGTAGAGATCAAAACTATAAGTGGTACGCCTGCCAAAAGTACATAGTCTTTAAAACCATTTAAAATTGCAATAAGTGCAAATGTCAATAGAGTTGGATAAATTGCAATTTTTAATGGTGCGTATTTAATAAATGAGAGCGACAATATCTTTGATACCTTATAGGTTTTGTGTTTCTTATTTCCCTTTTCGAAATGCAATTTCACTCTTACGATATGGACGCCGTCTTTATCTACTTCTCTATCTAAAACTTCGGATTCGATTTTTTCATTAAAAAATTCTCCAGTGCCCTCTATAAGACCTAAGAAATAATCAATTAAACCTCTTTTGGACTTATAAGTAAGTATTAAAGTTTTGTCATCAACATCTTCTGGAATGAGCCTTGGAGGGATTGCTCCAGGAATCATTTTAGTTAGTTGAGTATGCACTTTATCCATCAATGCTAGGAAACTCTTTGCAGAATTTTTTTCAAAATACGATGGAAACCAGTTATAAAAAGAATTTATATTATTTTGTCCAAGCACTCTCCACATTTCATTTGAACTCATGTTGTTTTCTTTCGCGAATGCACTCATAAGACTAAGTATTTTTTGATCATCTATCTCTTCCAGAGGAGTGATTAATTTATCTGGATTCCAGCCATTTTTTCTCATCACTTCATTTCTTTTTTCTTTGCCCATTATTTTTTCTATAGTGTTAAACCATATATTTACTACAGTACCTTTCATATTCACCATCCTCTTAGTGTTAGTATATTATTCCTGTTTATTCATATCGGCTAATTTATAAATTATTAAATGACAAGTTAAAATTTACCATTATTAAGAATTCCTTACAAATTCTAAAAGGGGTTGAAATAGAATAAAAATTGTGATAAATTAAACAATTAAGATAAAGCGATAAGATTAAAATAATATTAGTATACAAATTAATAAAAATTAGATTCATAAGAAGTTCGATTAGGGAGTTTTTATATAGGTAAAGGAGGCGCTAAACTAAGATATGAGAAAAATAAAAATAATATCCATAGTTCTAGTAAATTTATTAATTGTGATCCTTTTAACATCTTGCATAAATTCAAATGATGAAGAAAATATACCAGATGAAGATAAAGAGGTAATAGAGAGTTTTTTAAATTCATATTTTGAACAATTTAATTATTCTGAAGAAGATTGGGAAAATTTAATTGAAAAATTAGATGCAGAAATGATTAGATTAGGTAAAGATGAAATAGATCTAGAAATGTTAAACAATTTAGATGATGATTCTTGGATGAAAACATGGGAAGAAACTTTAACAGTAGAAGAAATTGATAGATTAATTAAGAACAGATTATTACCAAATTTATATTTGAAAGAATACAAAGAAGTCCAATACAGTATTGAAGAACTTAAAAAAACCAATGATTCAGATTCATATTCAGCCAAGATAAAATTTACAAATGTAGATAATAAAAATGATGAAAAGGAAATATATATCTTATTAGATATGGTAGATACTGAGCAAGGGCGACGTATAAAATATGTTGATTTGGAAGAATTTAAAAACTTGTTTGATAAAAAGTAACAAATAAGATATAACAATAGTAACTAAAAGTACAATAAAAGTACAATATATGTATGCTCTGATAAAAATGGATGATATTGCAAAGAGGACAAAAATCTCTATAAAATGAAAATGTGCAATACCAATAAAAATTAAAGAAAATTAAAGAAGTTAGAGGGATCATTTATTGTAGCTTGTATAACAAAATACTTATTTGTTCTCCGTTTGACTTAATTATATCATAGGGATATTAATAGCTAAAATAATAAGAGTTAAGAAATGAAAGTGATTAATTTATCTGGATTCCAGCCATTTTTCCTCATCACTTCATTTCTTTTTTCTTTGCCCATTTATTAAAAATTCCTTACAAATTCTAAAAGGGGTTGAAATAGAATAAAAATTGTGATAAATTAAACAATTAAGATACTTAAACAATTAAGATACGAAAAAAAAGGAGGAGAAAAATGAAAAAGAAAAAGATTGGCTTACTGCCAAGACTAATCATTGCAATTATCTTAGGTATTGTATTTGGGATGGTATTTCCAGAAACATTGGTTAGAGTACTAGCCACATTTAATGCAGTCTTTGGACAGTTCTTAGGCTTTGCAATCCCACTGATCATCATTGGGTTTATCGCCCCTGGGATTGGCGAATTAGGTAAAGGCGCAGGTAGGATCTTAGCAATTACCGCAATTTTAGCTTATGTCTCTACTATTTTTTCAGGAACGGTTGCTTACTTTGCAAACTCACTTATACTGCCTACTTTTTTAACAGAAGGTACATTTGATGTAAGTGGAATAGGTGAAGAAACAATGGCGGCATCTTTTATTGAAATGAGTATTCCCCCAATCATGGATGTAATGACAGCACTTGTAATAGCGTTTACACTGGGGATAGGAATGGCTGCCATAGATTCAAAACACATAAAAGGATTTATGGATGAGTTCCAAAGCATAGTGAGCAAATTGATATCCGAAATCATCATTCCACTACTGCCAATTCACATCATGGGGATATTCGCAAATCTTACTTTTTCAGGGCAGACAGCAATGATTTTAAGCGTTTTCTCAAGAGTGTTTATATTAGTTATAGCACTTCACATATTAATACTCATAATCCAGTACAGTGTAGCAGGATCTATAGCAAAAGCAAATCCATTTAAACTTTTAAAAGGGATGATACCTGCATATTTAACTGCAATAGGGACTCAATCATCTGCAGCGACTATACCTGTAACTTTAGTACAAACTAAGAAAAATGGAGTTAATGAAGGAGTGGCGGAGTTTGTTATCCCTCTATGTGCGACTATACACCTTTCTGGGAGTACGATCACACTAGTTAGCTGTTCTATGGCAATCATGATGTTAAATAACATACCTCTAAGCTTTGGAACTTACTTTGGATTTATACTCGCATTGGGTGTTACTATGGTTGCAGCACCAGGAGTACCTGGCGGGGCTGTCATGGCTGCATTGGGCATATTAGAGAGCATATTGGGTTTTGATCAGACTATGCTTTCACTTATGATAGCTCTATATCTTGCGCAAGATAGTTTTGGGACTGCTTGCAACGTAACAGGTGACGGAGCTATAGCAATAATTGTAAATAAAATTTCAGGGTTCAAATTAGAGCCAAAAGAAAAATTAGTAGATATAGATATAGAATAGATATAGATTAGTAAAAAATATAGACCATAATGGTCTATATTTTTTTAGTTTTGGGTATAAAATGTTAAAAAGGAGTGAAAAATATGAATATACGAAGAGCTTATCCAACTGAAGCTGATATTTTAACAGATCTAGCTGTTGAATCAGAAGCTTATTGGGGTTATGATAAGAAATTTCTTGATACTTTTAAAACCATATATAAAATAAGCGAGGACTTTATCATAAATAACCCGACTTTTGTCTTAGAAGAAGATAAAATAATCGGATTTTATAGTATCATAGAAAGCAGCGAAGGTGTCATTTTAGAGTATTTTTATATTGATCCCTCCTATATAAGAAAAGGATACGGCAAAATACTTTGGGACTACTTAATAGAATTTTGTAAAAACAGAGGTATTTTAGAACTAGATTTTGTCGCTTCTAATGAAGCAATGCCATTTTATGAAAAAATGGGTGCGATAAAAGTAGGGGAGACAAAATCATTAGTTGAAAGTGATAGGAGAGTTAATAGATTGAAAATGGTAATTTCATAGGAGGGGATAGTTTTGGGTAAATACGATTTTACATTGATGTCTGATTCTTTAGGAGAGGTTTCTTTAGAAGACTTCAGAGGGAAAAATGTCGTGGTTTATTTTTATCCAAAAGATAATACGCCAGGCTGAACAATTGAGGCAACCGGATTTAGGGATCTAAGTCAGGAGTTTGAAAAACACAATACTGTTATTATCGGTATAAGCAGAGACTCTAAGGAGTCACATCAAAAATTCAAGAAAAAAAATGACTTGAATTTTATATTGTTGACTGATGAAACAGGAGAAGTTTTAGAAAAGTATGGGGTTTTAAAAAACAAGAAAATGTTTGGAAAAGAAGTTAAAGGAATAGAAAGAAGCACATTTGTATTCAATAAATTTGGGGAATTAGTAAAGGAATTTAGAAATGTAAAGCCTCAGAAACACCCAGAAGAAGTTTTGGAATACATTAAAGAAAATCTTACAAGCTAGTTGTTTAAAAATTTTTTGCAAGGGTAAATTCAAGATGAAGCGATAAAATGTTTGGAGGGATATATATGACACAGTATCATGAACCAATAGAGAGAATGGATGAAAAAACACTAGATATCACGAGAGCCTTGATGAGTTTAAAAGAGGAAATAGAAGCAGTTGACTGGTATAACCAAAGAGTATCTGCAACAGAAGATGAGACATTGAAAGAAGTTTTAGCTCATAACAGAGATGAAGAGATTGAGCATGCGGTCATGACTTTAGAATGGCTAAGAAGAAATATGGGCGTATGGGATGAAAACTTAAGAAAATACCTGTTCACTACAGAAAATCTTCTAGAAGTAGAGGAAAGTGCTTCAGAAACAAATGAAAAAGACAAAGATTTAGGAATAGGAGATATGAAATAGGAGGAGGATAATATGCTTAACAGAAATATGGCTCCAATATCAGATAAAGTCTGGGAAGAAATAGATGAAAGAGCTAAAGAAGTCCTTAAAAGTTATCTTACAGCTAGAAAAGTAGTTAAAGTTAAAGGACCTAAGGGACTGGACTTCAATGCTGTAGGGGAAGGAAGACTAGAGGAAATAAAGGAAGCAGATGCGATTTTTTATTCAAACTACGCTGTAAAACCACTCACAGAAGCTAGAGTGGAGTTTGAGTTAGATAGAAAAGAATTAGATAATATTGTTCGAGGAGCAAAAGACCCTGACTTAACACCTTTGGAAGATGCAATGAAGAAATTAGCTCTATTTGAAGAAAAGGCAGTTTACTATGGACTTGTAGATGTAGGCATCGAAGGATTAGATAAAGCTAGTAAAAAAGCAATTCCATTTGGAAAAGATAGAGATTCAATAGTTAACTCTATTGCTAAGGGAATATCACAATTAAGAGAAGCTTACGCTGCTGCGCCATATGCCCTTGTAGTAGGTGAAGAAGAATATAAAAACATCATATTAAATGACAATGGCTATCCGTTAGAAAAGAAAATATCAAAGCTCATCGATGGAGATATTTATGTATCCAAAGCTGTAAAAGGAGCTTTTTTAGTGCCATTTGATTCAGAAGACTTAGAGCTCACTATAGGACAGGATTTTGCAATAGGTTTTTTAGAAGCAGATGATGATAAAATTGAGTTTTTTGCAACTGAGTCATTTACTTTTAGAGTATTAGATCCAAATATAGTAGTGAAATTTGAATAAAACTTAAAATTATACCCTATACAGGTATACCTGTATAGGGTATAATTTTTTATAAATAATATTTTGGAGGTTTGATTATGACAGATGTTACTAGTTTTTCTGCTTTTTTTGCAGGTTTATTGTCATTTTTTTCTCCTTGTCTTTTGCCGATGATACCGGCATATATCATGTACATCTCGGGGATAGGAGATCTAGAAGATGCGAGAGGCAATAAGGAGATTGTGCTGCAAAGGACTTTAGGATTTATAATAGGCTTTACAATTATATTTATAATAATGGGATTGAGTGCTTCGTTTGTTGGAAAAATATTTTCTCAAAACAGAAACTTATTTTTGAAGTTAAGTGGAATTATAATAATCATATTTGGGCTTAACTACATGGGAATATTAAAATTTAGTTTTTTAGGCAAAGATAAAAGGTTAAAAGCTCCGAAAAAAGTCAATAATATGCTGAGTTCAACATTCATGGGAATGGCTTTTGCTGGAGGGTGGAGCCCTTGTTTTGGGCCAGTACTTGGTTCAATACTTTTTATGGCATCGATAGATAGTTCGGTTTTAGAGGGTGGAATTTTGCTGCTAATCTATTCTATTGGCATGGCGATACCATTTGTACTAACTGCATTGTTCATATCGAAATTCACTATTTTACTTTCAAGATATGAGAAAGCTTTAAAAATAATACCCCTAATAGGGGGAGGAGTTTTAGTCGTTTTTGGAATATTGATATTCTTTGACAAGTTAGTTGTCATATCCAGTTTATTATTATAGGGGGTTTGTTATATGAAAAAGATAATTATCATTATATTTGCAGTAATCATAGCAGTATCTGCTATTGTAATTTGGAAATTGAATAGCACAAACGAAGTAGCAGAGAATGAAGGAGCTATTTATTCACAAACACCAGCAGATAACAGCGAGGTTGAAAATCCAATGGTAAATGATGCACCTGAATTAGAATCAAAAGATCTGGCTATTGATTTTACATTGAAAGATTTAGAAGGAAATGATGTAAGCTTAAGTGATTTTGAAGGTAAAATAGTGCTGTTGAACTTTTGGGCAACATGGTGTGGCTTTTGCGATCTTGAAATGCCAGATCTAGAAAGATTATATACAGTAAATGAAGATGTAGTGGTGTTGGGAGTAAATGTGGGTGAAGATTTAGATTTAGTAAAGGAATATGTTGATGAAAAGAAAATATCTTTTCCTATTGTCTTGGATGAAACTACAGATATTGCAAGCGACTATCTTGTTTCTGGTTTACCAACGAGTTATTTTATAGATGAAAATGGGATGATTTACGGCAAATTTTCTGGTATGATGACTTATGATATGATGCAGGAATTTATTTCCGATATGAAAAAATAATAAGATATTCGAAATATTAGAATTGTTTGACAAGGGATTAACTAATTTATATAATATTGTTAACGGTTTCATATCACAAAGAAGGGTGGAGTTATTTTGAAAAATCCTGTAATTGAGGTTAATTCAGAGATTGGCAGGCTTAGGCAGGTCATGCTGCATAGACCTGGGAAAGAGTTAGAAAACTTAATGCCAGAATACCTAGAAAGATTGTTATTCGATGATATTCCATACTTAAAAATCGCGCAAAAAGAACATGATGAGTTTGCCGAAACTTTAAAATCAAAGAACGTAGAAGTTTTATATCTCGAAGATTTAGTCGTGGAATCCTTATCTGAAAAAGAAGTGTTAAATTCTTTTGTTGAGGAATTTTTATACGAGGCAGGAATAAAAGAAGAATTTAATATTGTCACACTAAAAGAGTATTTCTTATCATTAGATAAAAAAGACATGGTATTAAAAATGATGGCTGGAGTGAGAAAATCCGAAATCACAAACACCGTAAAAGTTCATCTAGCAGAATATTTAGAAAGTGATTATCCATTTTTAATAGATCCCATGCCTAACCTTTACTTTACTAGAGACCCGTTTGCATGTGTAGGAGATAAAGTAACGATACACAGAATGAATACGCATACTAGAAATAGAGAAACTTTATTTGCCAAATACATTTTTAACTATCACCCTAAATATGAAAAGATTGACCACCTTTATGAAAGACAAGAGGAATTTTCAATAGAAGGTGGAGATATCTTAGTTTTAAATGACAAAGTATTAGCAGTTGGAATTTCACAAAGGACCAATCCAAATGCTATTGAAAAATTTGCACTCAATTTATTTAAAAGTGAGACTACTTTTGAAAAGATCATTGCTATAGATATCCCAAAACAAAGGACATTTATGCATTTAGATACAGTATTTACAATGGTAGATTATGACAAATTCGTCATTCACCCAAATATAGAGCATACTATGAAATCCTTTGTGCTAGAGAAAAAGGATAAAAATAGTTTGAAAATAACCCCTCAAATAGGTACATTGAAAGAAATATTGGAATCAAATTTAAAAGTCAATGGAATAAAGCTAATTAAATGCGGTGGGGACAGTGTAGTAGATGCAGCAAGAGAACAATGGAATGACGGCTCAAATACTCTTTGCATAGCGCCTGGAGAAGTGGTAGTATATTCTAGAAACTATGTGACAAATGAAATATTAGATAAAGAAGGCATTAAATTAAATATAATATCTAGCTCAGAACTGTCAAGGGGCAGAGGTGGCCCTAGGTGCATGAGCATGCCTTTTGTTAGAGAAAAAATATAAGGGGGAGAATAATATGGCAGTCAATTTGAAAGGTAGAAGTTTTTTAACACTTATGGATTTTACTCCAGAGGAAATCAGGTATTTATTGGATTTATCGCATGATTTAAAAGCTAAGAAAAGAGCAGGCATATACAACTATGTGTTGAGAGGAAAAAACATAGTATTGCTATTTGAAAAAACTTCAACAAGGACTAGATGTGCATTTGAAGTTGCTGCATTAGAAGAAGGAGCTCATGTTACTTTCCTAGATTCAGCAAGTTCCCAAATGGGCAAAAAAGAGTCTCTTGAAGATACTGCTAAAGTATTGGGCAGATTCTACGACGGAATAGAATATAGAGGATACAAACAAGAAGTTGTTGAAGACTTAGCTAAATACGCTGGAGTTCCTGTATGGAATGGACTGACTGATGTTGATCATCCAACTCAAATTTTAGCGGATTTATTGACCATTGAGGAACATGTGGCAAAACCTTTAAACAAAGTAAAATTAGTCTTTGCTGGTGATGTAAGAAACAATATGAGCTATGCATGGATGTATGGATGTGCAAAGATGGGCATGCACTACGTAGCTCTTGGACCAAAAGAATTGATAGACCAAGTTGACAAAGATGCAATGAATAGAGCACTTGAGGTAGCAAAAGAAACTGGTGCAATCATTGAGCTGTCAGATGACATAAATTCAGTAAAAGGTGCAGATGTAATCTACACTGATGTTTGGGCATCTATGGGAGAAGAAGCACAAATACCTGAAAGAGTAAAACTATTGACTCCATATAAAGTCACTATGGACATGATCAAACTGACTGGCAACGATGACTGCATATTCATGCACTGCTTGCCAAGTTTCCATGATTTTGAAACCAAAATGGCTAAAGATCAAATGGATCAAGGCTATGATATAAGAGAAGTAACAGATGAAGTATTTAGAAGCAGACACTCAGTTGTTTTTGATGAAGCAGAAAATAGAATGCATACAATAAAAGCAGTAATTGTAGCAACAATAGGTTAGAAGGAGGATTTAAGGTGAGACCAACAAGGGTAGTAGTAGCATTAGGAGGAAACGCATTAGAAGATAAATCAATGCCTTCAACAGCAGAGGCACAACTAGAAGTAGTTAAGAGAACAAGCGAATACATTGCAGATATATCTTTAGCAGGCTATGAGATTGCAGTAGTTCACGGCAATGGACCACAAGTAGGAAGGATTTTACTTGCTACAGAAGCTGCAAAAGATGTAACTCCACCAATGCCTTTTGATGTTTGCGGAGCTATGAGCCAAGGCTATATTGGATATCATATACAACAAGCTTTGAGATTTGCATTAAAGAAAAGGGGTAAAAGCACACCAGTAGTAACAGTTATCACACAAGTTGTAGTAGATAAAGACGATGAAGCTTTTAAAAACCCTACTAAGCCAATAGGACCATTCTACACAGAAGAAGAAGCTAAGAAATTAGCTGAAGAAAAGGGTTATGTAGTAAAAGAAGATGCAGGAAGAGGATACAGAAGAGTTGTACCATCACCACTTCCAAAGAAAATAGTTGAGATAGACACAATAAAAACTCTTTGGGATACGACAATTGCGGTGACCTGCGGCGGCGGCGGAATTCCAGTAATAGAAAAAGAAGATGGCTCTCTAGAAGGTATTGCAGCAGTAATAGATAAGGATCTAGCAGCACAAAGACTAGCCGAGGACATGGATGCTGACATACTATTGATATTGACAGAAGTTGAAAAAGTAGCTATTAATTTCAACAAACCTGATCAAAAGAACTTAGACCATATGAGCGTGGATGAGGCACTCAAATATATAGAAGAAGGGCACTTTGCACCAGGGAGCATGCTTCCTAAAGTAAAAGCTGCTGTAAACTTTGCAAAATCAAAACCAGGCAGAAAAGCTATCATAACTTCTCTTTACAAAGCAAAAGAAGCATTAGACGGAGTATCAGGTACTGTAATAGAAATGTAAAATCGGGGGATATCCCCCGATTTTTTATGTGTATGTGCTTTATTATATTGAAATATTACTTATTAACTGATACAATTTTTACATAATATATAGAAAAGGGGAAAAAATATGAAGATAGGATTAGTTGGGTTAACTTCTGTTGGAAAGACATCACTTTTTAACCTATTGACAGGTTCAAATATAGAAGTATCTGGTTACGCAACAGGAAAGATCAATGCAAATATAGGTATAGCTAAGATACCTGATGAAAGGTTGCTTTTTTTGACTGAGCTTTATAAGCCAAAGAAAACTACTCATGCGACAATTGAAGTAGTAGATGTCCCGGGATTGGTAAAGGGATCATCAAGTGGAAAAGGAGCAGGCAATCTATTTTTAGACAATGTCAGAAAGACTGATTTACTAGTACATGTAGTCAGAGCATTTGAAGATGACAATGTGATACATGTAGAAGGGGACATTGACCCTATGAGAGATGTTGAGACTTTGAACTTAGAGTTGCTATTTTCTGACCTTCAAGTAATAGAAAATAGAATAGAGAGAATTGAAAATTCTAAAAAAGTGACAAAAGAAAATTTACTAGAGCTAGAGGTTTTAAAAAAATGCAGAGAATGTCTAGAAAACGGCTTGTTATTAAACAATCTCGATTTAAGTGACGAAGAAAAAGATGTGTTAAAGACTTTTTCATTTCTCTCGCAACAACCCATGATAATTGTGGTAAACATTGATGAAAATCAACTGGCAAATAAAACTTATCCAAAGAAAGATGAGCTTTATGAATACTCTAAAACATCAAATACACCAATCATAGAGATCTCGGTGAAAACTGAACTTGAACTTAGAGAGTTAGATGATGTAGATAGAAAAATATTCATGGAAGATTTAAACATAAAAGAATCTGGCATAGATTTACTCTCAAAGACAGCCTATGACTATTTAGGGCTAATTTCATTTTTAACAGCAGGTCAAGATGAGGTAAGAGCTTGGCCTATCAGAAAAGGGATTACTGCAAAAGAAGCTGCAGGTAAAATTCACTCTGACATAGAAAAGGGATTTATAAGAGCAGAGGTCTGCAAATTCAAGGATTTAAAAGAACACAAGAGCATGACTAAGTTAAAAGAGCTGGGATTATTAACTTTGGAAGGTAAAGAATATATTGTTGAAGATGGGGATATAATCAATTTTAGATTTAATGTATAGGAGAGTTTCAACTCTCCTTTTAAATATGATAGAGGGGTAGTAGAACATGACAAGTGAAAGAATCAATCACTGTGAGACAATCATTGTTGAAAATGAGAAAAAGGCTTTAAAGGAAATCGAAAGAAGCATCATCAAGACTTACAGAAAACCAATTTGGTCAAAATTCATCAAAGCAATCAAGGAATATGAACTCATACAAGACAATGATAAGATAGCAGTGGCCATATCTGGAGGCAAAGATAGCCTTTTAATGGCAAAACTATTTCAAGAGTTAAAAAAATACGGAAAAAATAATTTTGAAATTGAATTTATAGCGATGGATCCAGGGTATCATAAGGATATCCGAAAACTCTTAGAAGAAAACTTAGATTATTTAGAGATACCTGCGCACATATTCGATGCAAATGTGTTTGAAGTAGCTGATAGAATTGCTGGAGAATATCCATGTTATATGTGTGCAAGAATGAGAAGAGGGGCTTTATATGGCAAAGCTAAAGAACTAGGGTGCAATAAATTAGCATTGGGACATCACTTTAATGATGTCATAGAAACCACAATGCTCAATTTATTGTATGCTGGTAGTTTTAAAACTATGATGCCCAAATTAAAATCTCAAAACTACGAAGGATTAGAACTTATTAGACCTATGTATTTAATAGAAGAAAAATACATTGAGAGATTTATAAGAGCAAGTGGAATTTGGCCACTTAATTGTGCTTGTATGGTGGCGGCTAAAAAAATTGGGAATAAGAGATATGAAATAAAAGCATTGATAGATAAATTAAAAGAATCAAATGAAAATGTAGAAATGTCAATTTTTAGGGCTGCTCAAAATGTTAACTTAGATCAAGTTTTAGGATATGAAAAAAACGGAATCAAAAATTCATTTTTAGATGAGTACTAGAAGGAGATGATCTGATGAGATTAGTATCATGGAATGTAAATGGTCTGAGGGCGATTATGAAAAAAGGATTTATAGAATCAATAAAAAAACTAAATCCCGATGTATTATGCCTTCAAGAGACAAAAATGCAAGAAGGCCAACTTGATTTAGATGTCGATCTTGAAGAATACTATAAGTATTTTAATTCTGCTCAAAAGAAGGGATACTCTGGAACAGCTGTGTTCACTAAAGTAAAACCAATTGATGTAACCTATGGCATGAATAAAGAGGAACACGATAAAGAAGGCAGGATAATCACAGTCGAATATGATGACTTTTATTTAGTCAATGTTTACACGCCAAACTCTAAGACAGAATTAGAAAGGCTTGAATATAGGATGATGTGGGAAGATGAGTTTAGGTTCTTTTTAAAGGAATTAGAAAAGACAAAACCAGTTATTGTATGTGGAGATTTAAATGTAGCACATAAAGAGATAGATTTAAAAAATCCAAATTCAAACCGAAAAAGTGCAGGATTCACAGACGAAGAGAGAAATAAATTTACAGAATTATTGAATGCTGGATTTATTGATACTTTTAGGTACTTTTATCCTGACAAAGAAGGAGCATACACTTGGTGGAGTTATCTAACTAAAGCAAGGGAAAGAAATGCAGGATGGAGGATTGACTATTTCTTAGTATCGGAGAGTTTAAAAGATAGGCTAATAGATGCTAAAATCCACTCGGACATATATGGTTCTGACCATTGCCCAGTTGAATTGGAAATAAAGTGATTTTAGAAACTATCCATTAATTTATCATATAGTTTTCACAAACAAATTATACAATATAATCATAAAGGAGGGAAAAGTATGAAGGACGACGAATACAAAGAAGAAAACCAAGAAGAAAACCAAGAAAAAATAGAAAACCAAGAAGAAAATTTTGAAAGTAATAGCAAAGCTGAAGATGAGAATGAAGAAATAAAAGAAGATGAGCCAAAGAAAATGAATGCAAATCATTCTAACAATGCGACTATCACAAATATGACTTTCAAATGGAAATCATTAGTAGTAGTTGTTTTGATAATTTCATTATTAAGTGGGTTAGCAGGTTCATTTATTGGGATTAAGATGTTTGCTTCAAATAACAATACAAATACCAACAACAATCAAGAAATAATCATAAATCCTAATGATAGCTATACTACAGTATCTGCGGTGGTACAAAAGAGCATGAGCTCAGTTGTCGGGATAACAACTGTGGAAATCAAAGATTATCTATATACTCAGCAATTAGTTAGCGGTGTAGGCTCAGGAATTATTGTAGATGCTGACGGATATATCCTAACTAACTCTCATGTAATATCAGATGGAAACGCAAAAGAAATTCAAGTTTTATTTGAAGATGGAGAAAAGGTAAATGCTGAAGTAGTGTGGGTTGATAACTACATGGATTTAGCTATCATAAAAGTAAACAGGACAAATCTACCAGTGGCAGTTTTGGGAGATTCAGACTCGTTGGTAGTAGGAGAATTAGCCATAGCCATTGGCAACCCTCTAGGGTTAGAATTTCAAAGGACTGTAACAAGTGGAATTATCTCAGGATTAAACAGATCAGTTCAAGTTGACAATAATGTAGTGATGGAAAATCTAATACAAACTGATGCTTCAATAAACCCCGGCAATAGCGGTGGACCTTTGTTAAATGCAAAAGGAGAAGTAGTTGGTATAAACACAGCAAAGATATCTTCGGCAGAGGGGCTTGGATTTGCGATACCAATAAATACAGCAAAGCCAATAATAGAAGAAGTTATAAAAACCGGAACCTATCAAAAAGTTTATTTAGGCATAAAAGGAGTCTCGGTAGAAGAATATGAGATGGGATTAGGGATAGACTTGGAAGCTGAAAGTGGAGTCGTTGTATTAGAAGTACAAGCAAATAGCCCTGCGAGCAAAGCTGGACTAAAAACAGGGGATATAATAACAAAAATAGACGACAAAGAGATCGAAGACATGTACGACTTAAAAAACAGCCTTTACTCATATAAAGCAAATGAAAAAGCGGTACTTGAAATTCTCAGAAATGGAGAAGAAAATAAAATAGAGGTGACATTGGAAGCGTCAAAATAATTAAATGCGGCTTATTAAAATAGCCGCATTTTTTGCTAGTATATTTTTGTAAATTTGATATAATATTATTTAGATTATCGAAATAAGAGGGGTGTTAAAATGGTAAAAGCATTGCCTAAGAGAAATGAAGTTGATGTGAATCTGACATGGGATCTGACTAGTTTATTCAAAACAGAAGACGCTTTTAATGAAGCGTTGGATAAGACTAAAAAAAGTGCAGAGAAAATAATACGAGATTATAAAGGAAAACTTAAAACACCAGAAGACATAAATGAATGCTTGGATAAATACAGAGAATTTGAGATGCTATTTACTTGGCTTGCAACATATGCATCATTAAAAGTAAATGAAGATCAAACCAACATGGATAATCAAGCTCTGTACTCTAAAGTCATGACCACATTTACAAAAATACTCGCAGAGATCGACTTCATTGAAGAAGAAATATCAAATCTACCAAAAGAGACCATCGAACAGGCAATCACTCAATCACCTGATAACTCTGGATTTCTCAAGGATATATTAAGAAAAAAACCTCATAGATTGCATAAAGAAGCAGAAAGAGTATTGATAAGTTTAAGCAATACTTTAGAAGCACCAGAAAATATATACAACATGGCAAAACTAGCAGATATGAAGTTCGGAGAGTTTGAAGTTGATGGCAAAAAATATCCTTTGAGCTTTGTATTATTTGAGGGCGAATGGGAATATGAAAAAGATACAAAAATAAGAAGGAAAGCATTTGAAGCTTTTTCTAACAAACTAAGGGAGTATCAGTACACAATAGGGGCTACTTACAATACTCATGTGCAAACAGAAAAGACAATTTCTGAACTAAGAGGATTTGACTCGGTCATAGATAGCCTTTTATTTCCTCAAGAAGTAGAAAGAGAACTTTACGATAGACAAATTGATTTGATAATGGAACATCTTGCACCTCATATGAGAAAATATGCAAGATTATTAAAAAATATATACGGGTTGGAAGAAATGACCTTTGCAGACTTAAAAGTTGATGTAGATCCTGATTTTGAACCTAAGATCAGTGTAGAAGAAGCAAAAGAATACATTTTAGGCGCTCTAGGCATTTTGGGAGAAGACTATGTACAGATGCTCAATAGAGCATTTGATGAAAGGTGGATAGATTTTGTCCAAAACCAAGGGAAATCCACTGGTGCATTTTGTTCATCGCCTTATGGAGCTCATCCATATATACTGATATCATGGACGGAGAGAATGAGAGAAGTATTTGTGCTGGCACATGAACTTGGACATGCAGGACATTTTACACTAGCACACAAAAACCAAAGCATATTTAATTCAAGGCCTTCACTCTATTTTATTGAATCACCATCGACAATGAATGAAATGCTAATGGCTAATTATTTAATGAAAAATACCACTGACAAGAGGATGAAACGATGGGTAATATCTAGTATCATAGCTAGAACTTACTATCATAATTTTGTAACTCATCTGTTAGAAGCTCATTATCAAAGAGAAGTCTACAAGATCATTGATAAAGGTGAGAGTGTAAATGCACAAATATTAAATCAGCTAAAGAGACAAACCCTCGAGAAATTCTGGGGAGAAGATGTGATAATAAACGAAGGTGCAGAGCTCACATGGATGAGACAACCTCACTATTACATGGGACTTTACCCTTACACATATTCAGCGGGTCTTACTATAGCTACACAAGTAAGCCAAAGAATTTTAAGAGAAGGAGAAAGCGCAGTAGAGGATTGGAAAAATGTGCTTAAAGCTGGTGGAACAAAGACTCCAGTTGAATTAGCTCAAATGGCAAAAGTAGATATTACAACAGAAGAACCATTATTAAACACTATAGAATATATTGGAAGCTTAATAGATGAAATTGTAAAATTGACTGAAGAAATAGAGAGCGAAAAATAAAGGGAGGCTAAAAGCCTCCCTCTAATTTTCTTATTACTTTTATCTTTAATTTTCCACCTTCATAATTTACATTTCCCTCATCTACCATTGAATCGAGTAAATTCAATTCAAAAGAATAGTCACTTCCCAGCAGTTTATAATAGTATTCCTCTGTGTCATCTCTTCTAGGTGTATTTAAAGAAATTTGAAGTTCTCTTAAAATCGCATCATCTATTTTTTCAACTGAGCCTTCTAGACTTATTAGACCCATTTTATCAGATTTTTTAAAGTTAATAGTCACATCTTCGCACCCATAGGACAGATATATTTTCAATAATTCATTCATTATTCTAATCATTATAGAATCATTTTTATTCATTAAAATTATCCTTTCTAAAAGAAGTAATTATAGGAACTAAAAATGCTGCAATAAATCCTCCTGAAAACCCATTGTTATACAAATTTAGTCCCGCATGAAGATATGACAGATTAGAGACTAAAGACGCATGTAAACCACCTGCTATTATACCTACGAAAAATCCAAATTCGCCTGACATAGGAGCTAATGTAGTCGAAAAAAACACTGTTAAAATGGAGTTTACATCAGATAAGTCATTTCCTGTTAGTTTGAGTAAAATAATAGCTCCAATCATGACAGGCAAAATGTTTTTTGGATGCTTGCCGAAAGATCCAAAACCCATCACAGTAAATATTGCTGCAATAATAGGGCCATTTAAGTTTGCACCTATGATTTCAATGTAAATTAAACAGATTAATCCTAAAATTCCCATATTTAATATAGCCATGTCAAATCCGTCTAAGCTTATGAAATCAGTAACTAATCTTCCAGAACGATTGATTAAATTTTTATACTTACGAATATCTAACTTTGATATAATCAATTTAAATATTATAAGAGTTACAGATATAAAGTACATCAACAACTTTACTTTACTATCTGAGCCTTGATATATAACATACATAGAATCTAATGGTCTATCAAATGCTCTAAACAAAGAAGCAATGATCATGCCAATTATTCCAGATGTAAATCCAACATTATAAAGGCTATAACCTTGGTGTATGCACACAAAACTATTAGCCAATGGGGGCATTATAAATCCAACTAATACACCAGAGGCTATTGCAAATATAAAATTAAGAGGAAAAACCAATTCGCTGCCAAAACCAACACGAGTGACTAAAGGGCTAAGCGCAGTACTAAAAAAAGCAATAACTGTAAATTTAGTGAATTTTTCTCTCTTTATTTTGCTATAAATAAACACTCCCAAAATTATGCTTAGCACATTGATGATGTTTTTTCCAAACATAGAAAAACCAGTAACTGTAAATATTGCAGATACAACAGGACCGTTAGGATCAATATCTTGCACTTTTACAATAATCAACAAAATCAGCATAACTATGCCGCTATTTAGCAATGCTGCACCGATATTTGCCACTTCAAAATAATCAACCATCAACAAGTCAGGATGCTCTATTATGGTTTTTAATCCACTAAATATTTGGCTTGGAGTGTTAAATAAAAAAGCACAAGAAATCAATAACAGACAATAAAAAAACAAAATAAAGTATTTTATATGTTTTTCATTATTTTTATAAAATAAAGTTTGCATCTAAAGACCTAAAATATTCGACCAATAATTTTTTTGTATTTTTCTGTATATTTTACAAAATCATACTCTGGATTTTTAACAACTGAACTGATAAAATTTTGTTTATTGTATTCATAACTCATATTTGGAGTTAGGTTTTCAACTAAATTGAAATATCTATTTTTTGATAAATCTAGCTTTTCCTCATTTGTTTTTAACAACCAATCGACATATTTCTCAATATATGATAAAGTTTTTTCTTTGTCTTTCATCACAGCATAAGTATCAGCAAACATCAGGATATTGTTGCCTAAAAGATATCCCTCCAATTCAAAGTCAAGAATGATTTTTCTTTGAAGATTAGCTAATTCTAATGCATATTCGAAGTTTCTTTCTTCTAAAGCTATGCCCCATAAACTAGCTAAAGAAATAATTGAATTATTAATATTGTTAAAAAGACTCTCTTGTTCTATTTTCTTTGCTTTTTCTTTATCTCCCGTTATAGAGTAGATTGTTGAGAGCATAAAGCCAGTATTTACATTAATTTTTGGAAGGGTATTCAATAAGTCAATTGCTTTTTCATACTCCCCTTTCATCGTATAAAGGCTTGATAAAACATATAATGCAGCCTGTTTTACTTCTAGATCTCCGATATTTGAAGCTTCTTCTAAAAGCTGTATCGAACGATTTAACATTCTATCAGCTTCTTCCTCTGAATGAGCTAGCTGAATATATTCCTGCAAAAGGCTGCCTATCCTAAATTTCAAAAAAAGGCTATCTGGATACTCTTCTAAATACTGTTCGCAGATTTTCATAGCTTCATAATAATCTGAGGTAGAAAATTTTTCTGCGCAAATTTTATATATATTGTTTACATCTTCAGGTGTAAGCTCTGTTTCAAACATCAAGAGTGAGTCAATAGTTGTTCCTAAGATCCTTGCTATAGAGGATAAAATAGTTATATCGGGATATGCTAAATTATTTTCCCACATCTCCACAACTTCCTTAGATACCCCTAATCCATGAGCAAATTCCTCAACACTTATTCCTTTATTCTCTCGTAATTTTTTGATAGTGCTTCCAATCGACAATTGCATGATATACCTCCTCACCTTGAAAAGCAAAAAATTATTTGCTATAATCACTTTTATACTTTTATATTATACCCTAAAATGATAGAATAAACAAACAGACTAGACAAAATAAGGAGAGCGTATGTAAATGATAAAACTTTTTAAAAATCTAAAGCCCTATTGGAAAAATGTAGTTGGAGTTCTGACTTTTACGATGATAGGAGTATTATGCGAGCTTTTTTTACCAAGGCTCATGGGAAATATAGTAGATAAAGGAGTCGTAAATGGAGATATAAATTACATTTTAAAGACAGGGATAAAAATGGTAGTATTTGCAGTCATTGGAACATGTTCAATGATTGTATCGGCTTATCTTTCTTCGAAGGCAGCTACAGGATTTGGTAAAGACTTAAGGAGAATGGTATTTACTAAAGTAGAAGGATTTTCATTAAATGAAATGGAAAAGATAGGCACATCATCTTTAATAACAAGGACTATAAATGATATAAATCAAATGCAACAAGTTGCGATCATGTCTATGAGAATGATGGTAAGAGCCCCTTTGATGTTGATAGGGGGTTTTGTAATGGCTTTTTCGACTAATTCTACTCTATCTAGGATTCTCCTTTTATCAGGTCCGCTTTTGATAATAGTGATTGCTTTAATAGGTAAAATTGCATTTCCATTTTTCAAAAAGATTCAAGAAAAAATTGACAACATAAACAAAGTAATGAGAGAAGAATTATCAGGCATTAGAGTAATAAGAGCTTTTAATAAAGTCGGCTTTGAAAAAGTGAGATTCGAAAAAGCAAATAGAGATTTGACAGAGACATTTTTAAAAGTTACAAGAATTATGACTTTAGTTATGCCTTTGATAATGATCATATTAAATTTTACAAATGTTGCAGTAATTTGGTTTGGAAGTAATTTAATAAGTACAAATGATATGGAAGTAGGACAATTGATGGCATTTATTCAATATGTAATGCAGATCATGTTTTCTTTGATAATGGTATCAGTCATATTCATAATGTTTCCAAGAGCAAGTGCTTCAGCTTCGAGAATAAATGAAGTCTTAGATTTAGAGTCGGAAATAGTAGATGGGGCTGAAAAGTTACCAGAAAATAAAGAAGGCGATATATTAGAATTAAAAGATGTCACGTTTAACTACTTTGACTCAGAAACACCAGCGATAAAAGATGTTAGCTTTAAAGTAAAAAAAGGAGAAACCACTGCTATCATAGGTGGAACCGGCAGCGGAAAATCGACTATTTTGAATTTGATCATGAGATTTTTTGATCCTGTAAGGGGAGAAATACTATTAAATGGGAAAAACATAAAAGATATTTCTCAGGAAGAGCTGAGAAAACACTTTTCGCTAGTCCCTCAAAAGACTGTGTTGTTTACAGGAACTATAAGGGATAATATTAAGATGGGCAAAGAAGATGCGACAGATGAAGAGATAATTGAAGCTTTAAAAATAGCACAGGCTTATGATTTTGTTTTAAAAAACAAAGAAGGATTAGATTATATAATATCCCAAGGAGGGAAAAACCTATCAGGAGGGCAAAAACAAAGGTTATCAATAGCGCGAGCAATAGTTAGAAGACCTGATTTTTATTTATTTGACGATAGTTTTTCTGCCCTTGACTTTAAAACAGATAAGATACTGAGGGAAGAATTAAAGAAAGTCACACAAAATTCAGGCGTATTGATAGTTGCACAAAGGATTTCAACTATTATGGATGCTGAAACAATCGTAGTATTAGATGATGGAGTAATAGTAGGTGTAGGAAATCATAAGGAATTGTTAAAAACTTGCGAGGTTTATAGAGAAATCGCTCAATCTCAGCTAGGAGAGGAGGCATTAAAAGATGAGTGAAGAAAATAAAGAATTAGAAAAGAAAAGAAAAGCTAAAAGAGTAAATAATCAACAAGGTGGCAGAGGACAAGGAGGAAGATTTGCGACTTTAGAAAAGCCAAAAGATTTTTCGGGCACTGTAAAAAGGCTAGTTGGATATCTAAGACCATACAGGTTTAAAATGATAGTTGTCATTTTTATGGCTATAGGAGCTACTATTTTTACTGTTATAAGCCCGATCATTATAGGGCAAATAACAACTTCGCTGTATAATTCTGTAAAGACAAATACAGCAATTGATTTTAATTTTATAAAAAATACTATATTTTTATTAATAGGTATTTATTTGGTAGCAGCTGCATTTAGTTATCTGCAACAATTTTTAATGGCTAGTGTGTCACAAAGATTAGGCTACGATTTAAGAAAACAAGCAAATGATAAAATACACAAATTACCCTTGAAGTATTTTGATTCAAAGACAGTAGGAGAAATTTTAAGCAGAGTTACAAATGACATCGATACGATTATTTCAACCATGCAGCAATCAGTAACACAACTAATAACATCTGCTTTAACTTTCATAGGGATATTTGTGATGATGTTAGTAATCAGCCCAATGCTCACGCTGATTACAGTTATTACGATACCATTGAGCATATTGATCACAAAAAATATCGCAAAGAGATCTCAAGTTTATTTTTCAAAACAAGCAAATGCATTAGGTGAATTGAATGGGCATGTTGAAGAAAGCTACACAGGGCATGTAACGGTCAAAGCTTACAGTAGGGAAAATCAATTTATTGAAGAATTCAATGAGATAAATGAGAGACTGTATAATCATGCATGGAAAGCACAATTTGTATCAGGCATAATAATGCCGCTTATGTCACTTGTAAATAACATTGGATATGTTTTTGTGGCAGTAGTTGGCGGCATATTTGTACTAAGAGGAAATATAACCATTGGTGCAGTACAAGCTTTCATGCAATACACAAGACAATTCACTCAACCTATAGTGCAGACTGCAGAGATAATTAACATCCTTCAGGCAACCGTAGCATCTGCTGAAAGGGTGTTTGAGTTATTAGATGAAACAGAAGAAGATGATGAAAGCCATAAGATATTGAAATTAGAAAACCCAAGAGGAGAAGTAGAATTTAGAAATGTGACATTTGGGTATTCCAAAGATAAACCTCTCATAAAGGATATGAACATACATGTATCTCCTGGAGAAACTGTGGCAATAGTAGGTCCTACAGGTGCAGGCAAAACGACAATCGTAAATCTATTGATGAGATTTTATGAAATAGATGATGGAGAGATTCTCATAGATGGAGTAAATACAAAAGACATGAAAAGAGAAGATGTAAGAAAGCTCTTTGGTATGGTATTACAAGACACATGGCTATTCAATGGGACGATAAAAGAAAATATAGCATATGGAAAAGAAAACGCAACAGATGAAGAGATAATAAAAGCTGCTAAATTAGCACAAGCAGATCATTTCATAAGGACTCTTCCAAAAGGATATGACACTGTATTAAATGAAGAAGCATCTAATATATCTCAAGGTCAAAAGCAGCTTTTGACGATCGCAAGGGCAATACTTGCAAATCCAACCATATTGATATTAGATGAAGCTACATCAAGCGTAGATACGAGAACAGAGATTTTAATTCAAAAAGGCATGGATGTATTGATGAAAGGAAGAACTAGTTTTGTAATAGCTCATAGACTTTCGACGATAAAAAATGCTGACATTATACTTGTTATGAATAACGGTCAAATCATAGAGCAAGGGACACATGAAGAACTAATGAAACTCAATGGATTCTATGCTGATCTTTATAATAGTCAATTTGCTGCATAAACGCTGAAATATTTCAGCGTTTTTTATTTGCAGCTGTTTACATATGCTAAACAAGGGTAAAATGACAAAAAAAG
>Ga0228536_1000451_pt1 | contig 77250 bp, 60 predicted proteins | sample SJ1Smetagenome_FD_168611 | JGI IMG/M metagenome (GOLD analysis project Ga0228536, IMG submission 168611) | Enriched culture of PCE-dechlorinating microbial communities from Ithaca, New York, USA - SJ1.S | ecosystem: Engineered > Modeled > Simulated communities (microbial... > Unclassified...
ATGAATGGCAGCTCCACTTCGGCTACGCCTTCGTTCCGCTGCCATTCATTCTCAATTGAAACAAAAAAAATGAATACCTTTGAATTTAGAAGAAGAACTCATTACACACAAAAAGGGATACTACCTGAAGGGAATTGTTCTCGTCATATTTTTACATTCAAACCCGGATGCCTTCTTTAAAGGATTGATGTTAAGGTAAGCAGCCTATTGGAAAGTGAAGAAAGTTAAATACGTACGGAGTTTTTCAGGATCGGGTTTATTGATCTTTTTTGCCATGATATCTCTGCGTTTACAGGTACTTTTTGAATAGGATATCGTTTGGATCAGGGATTCATGAATTGACGAATCCTACTGTAAACAGAGGATATTCGTCGTCCGGAAATATAAAAAGAAGTTTTAACCAATATTAACCACAATTAGCCTGACCCTCCCGAGAAACATTTGGGACAGGATTGAGAAATCCGAAATCAGATGAACCCGGTAATTCAATGCCAGTATTAAAAATGGTTCCGCTCATAAGGGCAGAGACTTGCGAAGGGTGATTTCCAGTGATGCGGAATCAAAAACAAATGAGGTTATTCTCGCCGGAATAACCTCTTTGTTTTTGTTATCGTGATCGCTGAAAAAAAAGCCCTGATAATCAGGGCTTTTATGTGGGATGTACTGGACTCGAACCAGTGACCCCCGCCCTGTCAAGGCGATGCTCTGAACCAACTGAGCTAACATCCCGGAGGAAGTGCAAAAGTAATAATTTTCAGCTTTAACAGTCAAAAGTCATTTATTTTTTTACTCTGCACTTTTTATAGCTTTTACATGGCCGGATGATTGGAGCTCACTATCTTTGGCAACGGTAAATCCTCCGTTTTACCGGGAGTATTACTGTAATTATTAATTTTCGAAAGATTTATGAAAAAGCTGATTTTTCCATTAGTTCTCGTTTTGGCACTTTTTCAGTTGCCATGTACTGTTTTTGCACAGGATTCATACAAACCGTTTACTCTTGAAGACTTATTAAGGAGCCGGATTTTTGCATCTTCCTCCGTTCACGGCATCCGTTCGATGAACGACGGGATTCATTATACAACCATTGGTAATCAGGCCTCTTCCATCCTGAAATTCAGCTATAAAACTGGCGACAGCCTGGAAGCAATTCTGGATTTGCGTGCTCATGCTGACTGTCCGGTAAAAATGATTGTGGACTATGAATTCAGTGCCGATGAAGGGTCCATCCTTATTCAAAGCAATTACGAACCGCTTTACCGCCGCTCCTTTAAAGCCGATTATTATGTTTACGACATCCGTAAAGCGGAATTCACCCCATTGTCGAACAAAGGTAAGCAGCAGCTGGCAACGTTTTCACCCGATGGTAAAAAAGTCGCATTTGTAAGGGATAACAATATTTTTATTACAAATCTGGCTACCGGGGAAGAGCTGCAAATAACTACCGACGGCAAGTTCAATGAAATCATAAACGGTGCACCCGACTGGGTTTATGAAGAGGAATTTGAATTCAACAAGGCATTTGACTGGTCGTCTGATGGCCGTAAGCTTGCCTACCTGAAGTTTGATGAGCGGAAAGTCATGATGTTCAATATGACCATGTTTCAGGGACAGAAGCCGGCTATCGATGAAAACGCAATCTATCCGGCCAATTCGCAGTTCAAGTATCCAAAAGCCGGAGAAGATAACTCTAAGGTAAGTCTTCATATCTATAATCTTGAGTCTGGTAATACCCTCCGGGTTGGTACAGGCCCCGAACAGGATCAGTATATCCCGCGAATCCGCTTTATGAAGAATCCGGATGAACTGGCATTTCTGAGGCTAAACCGCTTGCAGAACAAACTTGAAATTCTGAAGGCCGATGCCAGAAGCGGCACCAGCCAGGTAATATTTCTCGAAGAAAATGCGAAATACATCGACGAAGGAAACTTTGATAACATTCATTTTCTCCCCGATGGGAAGCTCTTTACAATAACCAGCGAAAGAGACGGTTACACTCATCTGTATCTCTGTTCCGCAGACGGTAGCGGGATACGTCAGCTTACCAGCGGAGCCTTTGATGTAACGGCATTTTACGGCTACGATCCTGCCGGTAAACAATTCTATTACCAGGCTGCCGCTAAGTCGCCGCTTTCGCGGGAAGTGTATTCGGTCAGCCTTGACGGGAAGAAAGTACGTGCAGTTTCCCGCAGCAACGGAACCAATTCAGCCAGTTTCAGCAGCACATTCCGGTATTTTATCAACACCAGTTCCTCTGTGACAACGCCACCGTTGTACACTCTGCACGAAGCGTCAGGCAGACAGATTCGCGTACTTGAAGACAATGCAGCACTGGCAGCCCGAATAAAAGAGTATAATCCGCCAAAAAAAGAGTTTTTTACCTTCACTACCTCAGAGGGTATAGAACTTAACGGATGGGTAATTTATCCCCATGGTTTCAGTCCTGAAAAGCGTTATCCGGTTGTGATGAACCAGTACAGCGGGCCCAACTCCCAGGAGGTACTCGATCGATGGTCTGTCGGATTTGATGAGTATCTGGCAAACAAGGGATATATTGTAATGAGTGTTGACCCCAGGGGTACCGGAGCTAGGGGAGAGGCTTTCCGCAAAGTTACGTACCTTCAGCTGGGCAAGTATGAAACGGCCGATCAGGTTGAGGCTGCGCGGTATGCGGCCTCTCTCCCATACGTCGACCCTGCCAGGATTGCCATCTGGGGCTGGAGTTACGGGGGCTTTATCTCATCATCGTGCATGGTAAAAGGACAGGGTGCTTTCAGAGTGGGAATAGCAGTGGCTCCCGTTACCAACTGGCGTTATTACGACAATATATATACGGAGCGTTTCATGCGCAGGCCTCAGGAAAATGCTGAAGGCTACGACCAGAATTCTCCCCTGTTTTTTGCAGGAGATCTTAAGGGCAAGCTGTTACTCATTCATGGTACTGCTGATGATAACGTGCATGTGCAAAATACCCTTGAATTTGCCGAACGTCTGGTTCAGGAAGGAAAACAGTTTGATATGATGCTTTACACCAACCGGAATCACGGCATCTACGGCGGAAATACGCGCATGCATTTATTTACGCTTATCGAGAATTACCTGAACGATAACCTTTGAATCCCGCTGGTACAAAGGCCCTTCCGGGTGACTGATAAATACGGTTGCGCGTCAATAACAGGGTATCGTTAAAAATTAATGTATTATCTTTTTGATAATTCGAAAATTCGTTCTACCTTTGCACCCCTTAAAAACTGTTTTATTTTTAACCTTAACAGAAAGAGAGCGTATTCGCATGATTATCGTACCCGTAAAAGAAGGCGAGAACATTGACAGGGCCTTAAAGAAACTGAAACGCAAGTTTGAAAAAACCGGAGTGGTGAAGGAGCTGCGTGAAAGGCAGAAGTTTACCAAGCCGTCCGTCAAGAATCGTGAGCAGCGTCTGCATGCCATTTATGTGCAGCAGTTGCAGCAGGCCCAGGATCAGTAATCGTCGCTTCATTTTAAGTGCGATTTAAGGAAGAAAATTTTGTTTTCCTGTAATAATGCCCTAACTTAGGCGTTACTTAATAAGGAAACATTGTTTTCTTCTTTTTTTATTTCATGATAAGGGAAACTTTCTTCGACTACCTGAAACTCGCCAAGCGCTACTCACTGCATACGCTGAATGCATACAGAACTGATCTGCATCAGTTTGAGTCCTATTGCAATGATACGTACGGTTTTCAATCGGATGAAGAAGTGACCTATGCGGTCGTTCGTTCCTGGATGGCCTTTCTGGTTGATGCCGGCTTATCTCCGCGCAGCATCAACCGCAAGCTTTCCTCTCTCCAGGTTTATTTTCGTTATCTTTTAAGAGAAAACCACATCCGGGTGAATCCGCTGCATAAAGCGGTGTCGCTTGGTACACCCTCCCGTTTACCGGTCTTTGTTTCAAAGCGTGAGATGAAGGGTTTAATAGAGAGGGGAGAGGAAAAAACCGGATTTTCCGAAAGGCGCGATTTGCTGGTAATAGAGATACTCTATTCAACAGGAATAAGACTTTCCGAGTTGATCAACCTGAAGTTAACGGATCTGGACAAGTATAATCTTACACTAAAAGTGACGGGTAAGCGAAACAAACAGCGTATCATTCCGGTTAGTAAGATACTGATGGATCTGATTGATGAGTATCTGGAACATAGGATTTCCACAGCAGAGGCCGGTGTTGGGGAACTCATCGTAACGGATTCCGGACGTAAAGCGTATCCTGTTTTTATCTACAGGCTTGTTGAACGTTGTCTGGCAGAAGCCGGTGTAAAAGGCCGAAGAAGTCCGCACGTTCTTAGGCATACGTTTGCCACGCATCTGCTCAACGAAGGTGCAGATCTGAATGCAATCAAAGAGTTGCTCGGGCATTCAAGTCTGGCAGCGACGCAGGTATATACACACATAAGTGTGGAGAAATTAAAAACTATATATAAACTTGCCCACCCAAGGGCTTAACAAAAAAAGGAGGTTATCATGAAGGTTAGCATCAATGCGGTTAAATTCAGAGCCGACAGAAAACTGGAGGATTTCATCAGCGATAAAGTTGAAAAACTTTCGACGGTTTACGATGGAATTTTGGGAAGCGAGGTAACCCTCAAGGTAGAAAATGTTGAATCCGCTGAAAATAAAACAGCAGAAATCAGACTGTTAATTAAAGGGAATGACCTTTTCGCCAAGAAGCAGAGCAAGACTTTTGAAGAGGCTACAGATACCGCTGTAGATGCACTCCGGAAGCAACTCGACAAGCACAAGGGAAAGTTCCGGAAATAAAATTCAGGGTTGACACAAAAAAAAATCACAAAGTATTTGTTCGTGTCAAAATAGTTCCTATTTTTGCAGTCCTTTTTGAAAAGAAGGACTGCTTTTTTTTAAAGCACAGTTTCGTTCATCGAAAGCCGGAGTATTCGCAGCATGCAGGGTTAACCCGGTAGCTGGCCTACAGGTAAGGGATTAAACGGGCACAAGCAGGAATCTTGTCTTTTCATTGACATCATGCCGATGTAGCTCAGTTGGCCAGAGCAGCTGATTTGTAATCAGCTGGTCGGGGGTTCGAATCCCTCCATCGGCTCAGTTCTTTAAGGTACTTAATTAAGTTGGGGAGATTCCAGAGCGGTCAAATGGGGCAGACTGTAAATCTGTTGGCTAAGCCTTCGGAGGTTCGAATCCTCCTCTCCCCACAACAACGTTTCGTTATGAAACAAGCGGAAGTAGCTCATTTGGTAGAGCGATAGCCTTCCAAGCTATAGGTGGCGGGTTCGAGCCCCGTCTTCCGCTCAACAATACCGTTCGTTAACTGTTATACTGTTGCTGTTAACGAGTCCAAAGCCGATGTAGCTCAGTGGTAGAGCACTTCCTTGGTAAGGAAGGGGTCACGAGTTCAAATCTCGTCATTGGCTCTGATTTAGTTTACTGAAAGTAAGTTTCTATTTACATTAACAACTCTTATTTAATATGGCAAAAGAAAAATTTGATCGTTCCAAGCCGCACGTTAACGTCGGTACCATCGGTCACGTTGACCACGGTAAAACCACCTTAACCGCTGCTATTACCCTCACACTTGCTGATGCCGGGTTATCGGAATTCCGCTCATTTGACTCAATTGACAATGCTCCTGAAGAAAAGGAAAGGGGTATTACCATTAATACATCTCACATCGAGTACCAGACTGCAACCCGCCATTATGCACACGTTGACTGTCCCGGTCACGCCGACTATGTTAAGAACATGGTAACCGGTGCTGCCCAGATGGACGGCGCCATCCTTGTTGTTGCAGCCACCGATGGTCCCATGCCTCAGACCCGTGAGCACATTCTGCTCGCCCGTCAGGTTGGTGTACCCCGCCTGGTTGTATTCATGAACAAGGTTGACCTTGTTGATGACCCCGAACTTCTCGACCTCGTTGAGATGGAAATTCGTGATCTTCTTACCTTCTACGGTTTCGACGGCGACAACACTCCCGTTATCCGCGGTTCAGCACTTGGCGGACTTAATAAAGAGCCGGGTTGGGTTGCAAAGGTTCTGGAACTGATGGATGCCGTTGATACATGGGTTCCCCTGCCTCCGCGCGATATCGACAAGCCGTTCCTTATGCCTATCGAGGACGTATTTTCGATTACAGGTCGCGGTACCGTTGCTACCGGTCGTATCGAAACCGGTGTTATTCACACAGGTGACCCCGTTGAAATTATTGGTCTTGACGCCGACAAACTGAAATCCGTTGTTACCGGAGTTGAGATGTTCCGTAAGATCCTCGACACAGGAGAAGCAGGAGACAACGCAGGTCTTCTCCTCCGTGGTATCGATAAGGATGAGATCCGCCGTGGTATGGTAATCGCTAAACCCGGTTCAATCACTCCTCATAAAGAATTTAAGGCTGAGGTCTATATCCTTAAGAAAGAAGAAGGCGGACGTCACACTCCGTTCCACAACAGGTATCGTCCCCAATTCTACTTCAGGACTACCGACGTTACCGGTGAAGTTCATCTTGCAGAGGGTGTAGAAATGGTTATGCCTGGTGATAACCTTTCGGTAACCGTTAAGCTGATCGCTCCGATCGCTATGGCAAAGAACCTCCGTTTCGCTATCCGCGAAGGTGGTCGTACCGTAGGTGCAGGTCAGGTAACAGAAATCCTTGACTAATAAGCTAAATCCGGGATAAAGGTATTCCCTGACGGGAGTACCTTTATCTCTGCCATATTAAATAATTCATTTGGCGGAGATAAATCTCTGAGAAGATATTTACTCAAACGGGTGTAGCTCAATTGGTAGAGTAGCGGTCTCCAAAACCGTTGGTTGGGAGTTCGAGTCTCTCCACCCGTGCAATAATAATCTTGGTTAAATGGCAAAGACAAAAGTACAGGAATACATCAACGAAAGTTACGATGAGTTGGTGCATAAGACATCCTGGCCCACCTGGAGTGAACTCCAGAACAGCGCAGTAGTAGTATCCATCGCTTCCCTTATAATCGCGTTTGTCGTTTATTTGATGGATATGTCTTTCCAAACTATTTTGAAACAGTTCTACCTGCTGTTCTAATAGTTAACCGCTTTCTCTACATTTAAAATATCAGTTATTTGATATTCAATCTAAGCAATTACGTCATTCTGTATGGGTGAGCAAGTCAAAAAGTGGTACGTCATCCGGGCCATCAGCGGGAATGAGAAAAAGGTAAAACAATACCTTGAAAGTGAGATCAATCGCCTTGGCTTGCAAGACTATATCTCACAGGTGCTCATACCGACTGAGAAGGTTTATCAGGTACGTAAAGGTAAGAAGGTCAGCAAGGAGCGTAATTATCTCCCCGGCTATATTCTGATTGAAGCATTATTAACTGGTGAAATTCCGCATCACATTAAAAATGTGCCCGGAGTTTTAGGTTTCCTTGGGTCAAAAGGTGAACCCGTTCCCCTTCGCCCCGCGGAAGTCAACCGCATACTGGGTAAAGTCGATGAATTGAGTGAACAGGGCGAAGAAGTCAGTGTTCCCTTTATAGTCGGCGAAACCGTAACCGTGATCGACGGGCCTTTCAACAGCTTTACCGGCATTATCGAAGAGATCAATGAGGAGAAGAAAAAGTTGAAAGTTATGGTCAAGATTTTTGGCCGTAAAACACCTCTCGAACTTGGTTTTATGCAGGTAGAGAAAGATTGACGAACGGGAAAAGTGTAGTCAATTTCACTCACTAAGTTTACACAAATGGCAAAAGAAGTAAGCGGTTTAATCAAACTGCAGATAAAAGGTGGTGCAGCCAATCCGTCGCCGCCCGTTGGACCTGCTTTGGGCTCCAAAGGTGTGAACATCATGGAGTTCTGCAAGCAGTTCAATGCGCGTACCCAGGATCAGGCTGGCAAGGTGCTTCCTGTAATTATCACGGTTTACAAGGACAAAAGTTTTGAATTTATCATCAAAACTCCGCCTGTTGCAGTGCAGTTACTCGAAGCTACCAAACTTAAAAGTGGATCCGCTGAGCCCAACCGTAAGAAAGTTGGTTCGGTAACATGGGAGCAGGTGCAAGCCATCGCTGAAATTAAGATGGCCGACCTAAACGCCTTTACCATTGAATCTGCAATGCGGATGGTTGCCGGAACAGCAAGGAGCATGGGTATTACCGTAACAGGTAACCCGCCTTTTGCTAATGACTGATCAGGTAATTCTGTCCGTTGAAACGGACAGAGAAACTAACGTTAAACAAATTCATAACAAAGGCGCGAAATGGCTAAATTGACAAAAAAAAGGAAAGAGGCTCTGGCTAAGTTCGATAAGAGCGCGACCTATACCCTTAATGAAGCCATAAAAATCGTTAAGCAGACAGCCAATACAAAGTTCGACAGTTCAGTTGACGTTGATGTCAGGCTGGGCGTTGACCCCCGGAAAGCCAATCAAATGGTAAGGGGCACGGTTATGCTGCCACACGGTACTGGCAAGACTGTCAGGGTACTGGTACTCTGCACTCCCGATAAGGAAGATGAAGCCAAAGCTGCCGGTGCTGATTTTTATGGACTCGACGAATATATCCAGAAAATCAAGGAGGGATGGACGGATGTTGATGTTATCATCACCATGCCAAGCGTAATGCCGAAAGTTGGAGCTCTTGGAAAAATCCTGGGTCCCCGCGGACTTATGCCGAATCCCAAAACCGGAACAGTTACCATGGAGGTTGGAAAAGCCGTTCAGGAAGCAAAAGCCGGTAAAATCGACTTCAAAGTTGATAAATTTGGTATCGTTCATGCAGCCATCGGAAAAGTTTCGTTCGACGAAACCCAACTGATGGAGAATGCAAAGGAACTTCTCAATACCATCATCAAACTGAAGCCGGCAGCTGCTAAAGGAACCTACATGAAGTCACTCTTTATGTCTAGCACTATGGGTCCGGGAATCCGTGTTGATCAAAAATCAATCACCGCTTAGTTAATTCGTTGAACTTTCCTCGAAAACTGAAAGAAATCATGAGAAAAGAAGAAAAGAGTCAACTGATTGACACCCTGACCGAGCAGCTGGCTAACAGCAATAACATCTATATTACTGATATCTCCGACCTCAACGTTGAAGTTACCAGTAAGCTCAGAAGGTTATGCTTTAAGAAGGATGTCAAGTTGATCGTTGTAAAAAACACCCTGTTGCGTAAAGCAATGGATCGTTCCGGAAAGGACTTTTCACAGCTTTACGGCGCACTCAAGGGCGCTACTTCCATAATGCTTTCGGAAGTAAACAACGGACCGGCAAAGCTTATCAAGGAATTCCGCAGAACAAGCGACAAACCCATACTTAAGGGTGCCTACGTGGAAGAAATGTCGTTTATTGGCGATCAAAGCCTAGATATGCTTGTTAACATCAAGTCTAAAAACGAGCTCATCGCTGATATTGTACTTGCCCTTAAATCACCCGCTATCAATGTGGTATCGGCTCTGCAATCGGGAGGTCATAAACTCAGCGGAGTTCTTAAAACCCTCTCAGAGCGGTAATATTCTACGCTTCATTAAGAAGCATCCGAGAAGAAAAACAGTTTCATTGTAAAACAATCAAAACATCAATAAAAATGGCAGACTTAAAAGCTTTTGCAGAACAATTGGTTAACCTGACTGTTAAAGAAGTTAACGAATTAGCCCAGATTCTCAAGGACGAGTACGGAATTGAGCCAGCAGCCGCAGCTCCCGTAATGGTAGCAGGTGGTGCAGCAGCAGGAGAAGCTGCAGCAGCTGAGGAAAAAACCCAGTTCGACGTAATCCTGAAATCAGCTGGTCAGGCTAAACTGGCTGTTGTTAAGCTCGTTAAAGAACTTACCAGCCTTGGTCTGAAAGAAGCCAAAGAACTCGTTGACGCTGCACCTAAAGCCCTGAAAGAAGGCGTTACCAAAGATGAAGCCGAAGCACTCAAAAAGCAACTCGAAGAAGCTGGCGCAGAGGTTGAAGTAAAATAACTAGATGGAATTATTCCACAATTATACATGCAGAAGCTGTACCTACGCGTATGCGTAGGTGCAGATTTTGCTGTTTCCCGATTATTCACATCGGGAATAATTGTTTAATTTATTTATAGTTTTTACTTTAAATTTTACCACCTTGGCTTCGAAAAAAATTGACAGAATAAGTTTTGCGACCTCGAAAATTCAAGCCGAATATCCTGATTTCCTTGATATCCAAATCAAGTCATTTCAGGATTTTTTCCAATTAGAAACCAACCCTGAAAACAGGGCATCGGAAGGCTTGTATAAGGTTTTTGCAGAAAATTTCCCGATCACTGATGCACGGAACAATTTTGTTCTGGAATTCCTTGACTATTTTATAGATCCGCCCCGATACTCCATCGAGGAGTGTATCGAAAGGGGCCTGACCTATAGTATCCCGCTGAAGGCCAAGCTGAAACTTTATTGTACCGACCCTGAACACGAAGATTTTGAGACGATTATTCAGGATGTTTACCTCGGTATGATCCCCTATATGACTCCAAAGGGAACTTTTGTGGTCAACGGTGCAGAAAGGGTTGTGGTTTCACAACTCCACAGGTCACCAGGTGTTTTCTTTGGTACAAGCTATCACGCTAACGGCTCTCAACTCTTCTCCGCACGAATTATCCCTTTCAAGGGCAGCTGGATGGAGTTTACAACCGATATCAACAACGTGATGTACGCTTATATCGACAGGAAAAAGAAACTGCCGGTAACCACATTGCTCAGAGCCATCGGTTATGAAACCGATAAAGATATCCTTGAAATCTTTAACCTCGCCGAGGAAGTTAAGGTTTCAAAAGCCGGCCTCAAAAAGGTGGTCGGTTCACGCCTCGCCGCCAGGGTACTCAAAAACTGGGTCGAAGACTTCGTGGATGAGGATACAGGAGAGGTGGTTTCCATCGAACGTACCGAGGTTATTATTGACCGCGAAACCGTTATCGAAAATCATCACATCGATCTTATCGTTGAATCCGGAGCCAAAACCATCCTGCTTCACCGCGACGATCCCGATAATATCGACTATTCTATTATCTTTAATACCCTTCAAAAAGATACTGCCAACTCTGAAAAAGAGGCAGTTGAGTTTATCTACCGGCAGCTCCGTAATGCCGAGCCGCCCGATGAGGAGACCGCAAGAGGTATTATTGAAAAACTCTTTTTCTCCGATAAACGTTACGACCTCGGCGATGTCGGACGTTACCGTATCAACAAAAAGCTGAATCTCGAGACCGCTCTCGATACCAGGGTTCTTACCAAGGAAGATATCATTTCAATTATCAAATACCTCATTGGACTTATCAATATGAGAACCGAGGTGGATGATATCGACCACCTGAGCAACCGCCGTATCCGTACCGTGGGAGAACAGCTTTACAATCAGTTTGGTGTAGGCCTGGCACGTATGGCACGTACCATTCGCGAGCGTATGAATGTTCGCGATAACGAGGTGTTTACACCTACCGACCTGATCAACGCCAAAACACTCTCATCCGTAATCAATTCATTCTTCGGCACCAACCAGCTGTCGCAGTTTATGGATCAGACCAACCCTCTGGCCGAACTTACGCACAAGCGCAGGGTTTCGGCACTCGGACCCGGTGGCCTCTCCCGCGAACGTGCAGGCTTTGAAGTGCGCGACGTTCACTATACACACTACGGCCGGCTCTGTACCATTGAAACTCCCGAAGGTCCGAATATCGGACTAATCTCATCGCTTTGCGTTTACGCTAAGATCAATCGTCTCGGATTTATCGAAACACCTTACAAACGTGTTGTGGAAGGTAAAGTGGATCCGAATGAACCACCGATCTATCTGAGTGCTGAAGAAGAAGAAAATAAAGTTATTGCTCAGGCAACAACGCCTATTGATGATAAAGGACATTTTGTTTCCGACCGTATTAAAGTTCGTTACCTTGCCGATTATCCCATAGTCGGTAAAGAAGAAGTCGACCTTATCGATATTGCACCCAACCAGATTGCATCCATTGCTGCATCGCTCATCCCGTTCCTCGAACACGACGATGCCAACCGTGCACTTATGGGATCAAACATGATGCGTCAGGCTGTTCCTCTGCTTAATCCGGAAGCACCTATCGTTGGAACCGGCATTGAACGCAATGTCGCTTTCGACTCCCGCGTGCTCGTTACAGCCGAATACGACGGGCTTGTGGAATATGTGGATGCTGCAGAAATCGTTATCCGTCACACCCGGCTGGAAGATGAAAAACTTGTAAGTTTTGACGACGATGTGAAGCATTATCCGCTTACTAAGTTTACCCGTACTAACCAGAATACCTGTATGAACCTGAGACCCATCGTTCGCAAGGGCGACCGGGTAAAAAAAGGACAGGTGCTGTGCGAAGGATATGCCACCAGCAAAGGCGACCTTGCCCTCGGCCGTAACCTTATGGTTGCTTTTATGCCCTGGAAAGGTTATAACTTCGAGGATGCCATCGTGATTTCCGAGAAAGTGGTTAAGGAAGACATTTTTACTTCTATCCACATCGAGGAGTTTGTGCTGGAAGTCCGCGATACCAAGCGCGGCGTTGAAGAGCTAACCAACGATATTCCCAATGTAAGTACCGAAGCTACAAAGGATCTGGACGAAAACGGTCTGATCCGGATAGGAGCTGAAGTGAACGAAGGCGATATTCTGATTGGTAAGATCACACCTAAAGGCGAAAGCGATCCTACTCCCGAGGAAAAACTGCTCAGAGCTATTTTTGGCGACAAAGCCGGAGATGTGAAAGACGCATCGCTTAAGGCACCTCCTTCAATGAAAGGCGTTGTGCTCGATAAGAAACTCTTCTCGAGGATGATCAAAGACCGTAAGGTAAAAGCCAAGGAAAAGGATATGGTGAAAGTTCTTGATGATGAATTTGTAAAGAATTCACAGGAGCTTAAGAGCAAGCTTGTCGATAAGCTTACCATCCTAGTTTCGGGAAAAACTTCCCAGGGCGTTTACAATAACTTTAAGGAGGAAATCGTTCCCAAAAAAGTTAAGTTCACCCAGAAAATGCTCATGGGTATTGATTACCTGAGCGTTAATCCGGGTAAATGGACGACCGATAAAGATGTCAATGAACAGATCAAGACTCTGATCAACAACTACATCATTAAATACAAAGAGATTCTTGGCGTATACAACCGTCGCAAATTTGTTGCAACGGTTGGAGATGACCTTCCAAACGGCATTGTGCAAATGGCAAAGGTTTACGTTGCCAAGAAACGCAAGCTGAAGGTTGGGGACAAGATGGCCGGACGTCACGGTAACAAAGGTATTGTGGCTAAAATCGTCCGCGAGGAGGATATGCCCTTCCTTCCCGACGGCACTCCGGTTGATATTGTTCTGAATCCTCTTGGCGTACCTTCCCGAATGAATCTGGGTCAGATTTATGAAACAGTACTGGGCTGGGCAGGCAAGAAACTTGGTCTTCACTTCTCAACTCCGATCTTCGACGGAGCTACGGATGAGCAGATGAACAAGTACATGCAGGATGCCGGACTTCCGGAGAACGGAAGGGTTTACCTGTACGACGGCGGAACCGGAGAACGGTTCGATCAGCCAGCTACAGTAGGCTACATCTATATGCTCAAACTGCATCATATGGTTGATGACAAGATGCATGCACGTTCCATCGGACCTTACTCACTTATTACACAACAGCCTCTTGGAGGAAAAGCACAGTTCGGAGGTCAGCGTTTCGGAGAAATGGAAGTTTGGGCGCTCGAGGCGTTCGGTGCCTCCCATATTCTTCAGGAGATCCTTACCGTTAAGTCGGACGATGTTATGGGCAGGGCAAAAGCATATGAAGCCATTGTTAAGGGCGAGAATATGCCTATCCCGGGTATTCCTGAATCCTTCAATGTATTGATTCATGAGCTAAGGGGACTTGGTCTCAACATCTCCTTCGATTAATATTTCCGGATTACACCTGTCCTGCAGCGCCCGGGGGGACTGCAGGCAGGTTTAACCCGTTTGTTGATTTACATAATAATCTCCTTATTTATCAGCATATGGCTTTCAGAAAAGACAGCACCATCTCCAGCAATTTTTCCAAGATCACCATCAGCCTTGCATCGCCCGAGATGATTCTCGAGCGTTCGAGCGGTGAAGTACTGAAGCCCGAGACAATAAATTACCGTACATACAAACCCGAACGCGATGGTTTGTTTTGTGAGCGGATCTTCGGGCCGGTAAAGGATTGGGAATGTCATTGCGGAAAATATAAAAGGATACGATACAAAGGCATCGTTTGTGACCGTTGCGGCGTGGAAGTTACCGAGAAAAAGGTGCGCCGTGAGCGCATGGGCCACATTCAGCTTGTCGTTCCCGTAGCCCACATCTGGTTTTTCAGGTCACTGCCAAACAAAATCGGCGCCCTGCTCAACCTGAATACCAAAAAGCTTGATTCCATTATTTACTACGAGCGCTATGTTGTTGTGCAACCGGGTATTCTCGACGGAACCATGCTTAAGGAAGAAGTTAAGGTTGAAAAAATGGCCCTTCTTACCGAAGAGCAGTATTTTGAAATTCTTGACATGCTGCCGAGGGAAAATCAATACCTCGACGACAGCGATCCAAATAAATTCATTGCGAAGATGGGTGCTGAAGCCCTTTTCGATCTGCTGAAAAACATCGATCTCGATGTTGAATCGTATGAACTCAGGCATAAAGCCAATAATGAGACATCTCAGCAGCGTAAGGCGGATGCCCTTAAACGGCTTCAGGTTTTCGAGGCATTCCGCGATGCTCAGTCACGTGTTGAAAATCACCCCGAATGGATGATCGTTAAGGTAGTCCCCGTTATTCCACCCGAGCTTCGGCCGCTGGTTCCGCTCGACGGAGGACGGTTCGCAACAAGCGACCTCAACGATCTTTACCGCAGGGTTATTATCCGTAATAACCGTCTGAAACGACTCATCGAAATCAAAGCTCCGGATGTAATTATGCGCAACGAAAAGCGTATGCTTCAGGAAGCTGTCGATTCACTGTTCGATAATTCACGTAAAGCCAATTCCGTTAAAACGGAGTCGAACCGGGCCCTTAAATCGCTAAGCGATAGCTTAAAAGGAAAACAAGGTCGTTTCCGTCAAAACCTTCTTGGTAAACGTGTTGACTATTCAGGTCGTTCAGTTATTGTAGTAGGTCCGGAACTTAAACTGAATGAGTGCGGACTTCCAAAAGATATGGCTTCCGAACTTTTCAAGCCGTTTATTATCCGTAAGATGCTTGAGCGCGGTATTGTAAAAACCGTGAAATCAGCCAAGAAAATCGTTGACCGCAAGGATCCCGTTGTTTGGGATATTCTTGAAAATATTCTGAAAGGACATCCTGTTATGCTCAACCGTGCACCAACCCTGCACCGTCTGGGTATTCAGGCTTTCCAGCCTAAACTTATTGAAGGGAAAGCTATTCAGTTGCACCCGCTCGTTTGTACGGCTTTCAATGCCGACTTCGACGGTGACCAGATGGCTGTGCACGTGCCGCTTGGCAATGCTGCCGTTCTGGAAGCACAGCTGCTGATGCTTGCATCGCACAATATTCTCAATCCCGCGAACGGAGCTCCAATTACGGTTCCATCACAGGACATGGTTCTGGGTCTTTACTACATGACCAAGGGCCGCAAATCAATTCCCGAAAACCCCGTCAAGGGCGAAGGAATGCATTTCTATTCACCCGAAGAGGTAATCATAGCCTTTAACGAGAAGGTAGTGGATTTGCATGCTTTTGTTAAGGTAAGATTAAAAATCCGCGAAAACGATGCCATTGTTGAGAAACTCGTTGAGACTACGGTCGGTCGGGTGCTCTTCAACCAGGTAGTGCCGGAGGAATACGGTTATATCAATCAGCTGCTTACCAAGAAATCGCTTCGCGATATTATTGGTGACGTGTTGAAAAAAACCGGAACTGCCAAAACAGCCCAGTTCCTCGACGACATCAAGAACCTTGGTTATACCATGGCTTTCAAGGGAGGACTTTCGTTTACACTGAGTGATGTTATCGTTCCTGAAGTTAAGGAAGAGCTTGTTGCACAGGCAAATGAAGAGGTTGAAGAAGTGGTGGGCAACTATAATATGGGTTTCATCACCAACAACGAGCGTTACAATCAGATTATTGATATCTGGACGCATACCAATTCGCGCCTGACGCACACGCTGATGGAAAATCTGGCAAAAGACAAGCAGGGATTTAACCCCGTTTACATGATGCTGGATTCCGGAGCCCGTGGTTCGAAGGAACAGATTCGTCAGCTTTCCGGAATGAGGGGTCTTATGGCCAAGCCTCAGAAATCGGGAGCGACCGGAGGCGAAATTATCGAAAACCCGATTCTTTCAAACTTCAAGGAAGGTCTATCGGTTCTCGAGTATTTTATTTCAACCCACGGTGCCCGTAAGGGTCTGGCCGATACTGCTCTTAAAACCGCTGACGCAGGTTACCTTACCCGCAGGCTTGTCGACGTGGCCCAGGATGTGGTAATTACAGAGCCCGACTGCGGAACCCTCAGGGGGCTGACAACTACGGCACTCAAGAAAAATGAGGAGGTAGTTGAGACACTTTACGATCGCATACTCGGCAGGGTATCGCTGCACGATATTTATCATCCGCAAACCGGTGCTCTTATTGCAGATGCCGGGCAGGAACTTACCGAGGAAATTTGTCAGATTATCGAGGAATCGCCCATCGAAGCAGTTGAAATTCGTTCGGTACTTACCTGTGAATCGAAGCAGGGCGTTTGTGCCAAGTGTTACGGACGAAACCTTGCATCCGGCCGTATGGTTCAGAAAGGTGAAGCCGTTGGCGTTATCGCAGCCCAGTCGATCGGAGAACCCGGTACTCAGCTTACCCTTCGTACATTCCACGTCGGGGGTACTGCATCCAACATTTCGGTGGCATCCCGTATCGAAGCTAAATACGATGGAATCCTCGAGATTGATGAGCTGAGGTTTGTTGATTACGAAAATGCCGAGGGGAAAAAGTACGATATCGTAATCGGACGTTCTGCCGAGATGCGTATTGTAGACCGTAATACCGGAATCATTCTATCATCGGCTCACATTCCTTATGGCGCAAACTTATATTTCCGCCAGGGCGATGAGGTTGCCAAAGGAAGCCTGGTAAGTGACTGGGATCCATACAATGCCGTGATCTTGTCGGAAGTAAGTGGTAAGGTGGTGTTTGATAATATCGTTGAAGGATCTACCTACAGGGTAGAATCGGACGAACAAACGGGATACCACGATAAAGTTATCATCGAATCAAGGCAAAAGGCTAAGAATCCGAGCATTCGTATTGTTTCCACCGATGGTTCCGATCTCAGGGTTTACGATATTCCCGTTGGTGCTCACATCATTGTGGAAGAAAGCCGCAAGATTAAAGCCGGCGAAATCCTGGTTAAAATTCCCCGTGCTGTTGGTAAATCCGGCGACATCACCGGAGGTCTGCCAAGGGTTACCGAACTATTCGAAGCGCGTAATCCATCCGATCCGGCTGTTGTTGCTGAAATCGATGGTGTGGTTTCATTTGGCAAGAAGCTGAAACGTGGTAACCGTGAGGTTATCATTACTTCGAAAACCGGTGAAGAGAAGAGTTACCTGATTCCGACCTCAAAGCAGATTCTGGCTCAGGAAAACGACTACGTAAAGGCAGGTACTCCGCTGTCGGAAGGCGCAATGACGCCCAGCGATATCCTTGCCATCAAAGGTCCTATGAAGGTTCAGGAGTATATTGTGAATGAAATTCAGGAGGTTTACCGTCTTCAGGGTGTAAAGATCAACGACAAGCATTACGAGGTAATAGTACGTCAGATGATGCGCAAGGTTGAAGTTGCAGATCCGGGAGATACCAAGTTCCTTGAAGGTGAACTTGTAAATAAGATTGATTTTCATGATGAAAATGACTGGATCTTCGGTAAAAAGGTTGTTGTTAATCCAGGTGATTCAACCAACCTAAAACCCGGTCAGATTGTTACTTCCCGCAAATTGCGCGATGAGAATTCATTGCTCAAACGCCGTGACAAAAAGCTGGTGGATGCTCGCGATGCCCAACCGGCAACAGCTAAGCAGGTGCTTCAGGGTATTACCAGAGCTTCGCTGCAAACCAAGAGCTTCATCTCAGCTGCATCGTTCCAGGAAACCACCAAGGTACTTACCGTTGCATCCATTAACGCTAAGAGCGACGAATTGCTCGGCCTGAAGGAAAATGTGATTGTAGGACATCTGATTCCCGCAGGAACCGGATTAAGGGAGTACGACGACCTCATTGTCGGTTCGAAGGAAGAGTATGAAACTCTCTTAGCCTCGAAAGCCGATGAATTATAAACTATAAATACTGAACTGGCGGAAGCGACAGGTTTATGAACCTGTCGCTTCTTAATTCACCGGAATAACCGAAAAAAATACATAGCCATGAGCGACAACAAACAGAATCAGATCAACATTGAACTGAGCGATGAAACGGCAGAAGGTATCTATTCAAACCTTGCTATTATTACCCATTCGAACGCGGAATTTATAATTGATTTCGTTAAGATGATGCCCGGCGTTCCCAAAGCTAAGGTTAAGTCCAGGATCATCCTTACCCCGCAACATGCCAAAAGGCTGATGAATGCGCTAAGAGAGAATATTTCAAAGTATGAATCCGTTCACGGAAACATCAAGGAATCGGATACTAATGTACCGTTCACCCTTGGAGGGCCAACCGCACAAGCTTAAATAAAAATCCCGGAAAGGACCGGACATTGTTGTCTGGTCTTTTTACTTACCTCCGAATTCGTATGGGGGTAAGTTCAGGAAACCATCTACCACGCAAATGCTTTTTACTGCTTCTACGGTTTAATAGCCGGGCGTTTCAATAAAGTCCGGCGCCGAATGCATCATTTCCCTGATGGCAGTACCGAAGACAAGCAGCAGAATAACCGTTAAACATATGGCTGTTATCAGCCACAGGAGGCTGGCTTTCGCCCATGTTTTACGCGGGTTCTGCTTGCTGCTGCCAAAAGCCCAGACCGAAAGCATGACCAGGTTCACCACTGGTATCGCTGTCAATAAAAGAGTCAGCATCCAGTCGGCAACTGTCATGTTCCGTTCCGAAGCCTGATCGGTTGTTTCCATAGTATAATATTTTGAGTTTTCATGTTAAAAAATTGCTTGAATATATTCTGTAAAGTAAGCAAAAACAAAATGACTCCGGATTATTTGCTTGAAATTTCACTAGCCGGGAGTATAAACTATCCTGGCGCTTTTATCCTTACCTTTGCTTCATCCGTTTTCAATTAACTTTGCAAAAGAATAAAATTTCCGGCTATGGACCTTTCATTTCTTTTTGCCGCCGATTCGCCTATGTTCACATGGGTAGTATTGCCATTGCTTATCTTTCTCGCCCGAATCAGTGATCAAACGATTGGTACACTGCGGCTTATCTTTTTGTCAAAAGGGCAGAAGATGCTGGCTCCGGTTCTTGGCTTTTTTGAAGTAATTATCTGGTTGCTTGCTGTAGGGCAGATCATGAAACACCTTGATAATGTTTTGTGCTATGTTGCTTATGGAGGTGGTTTTGCCATGGGTAACTACATTGGCATGGTAATCGAAGAAAAGCTTTCGCTGGGAAGTGTGCTGATACGGATCATACCTAAGAAGGATACAAGCGAACTTATTGCATATCTCAGGGAAAACAACTACGGTGTTACTTCTGTAAAAGCCGAGGGCAGTCGTGGGGAAGTGGATATCGTTTTCAGTATTATTCAGCGAAAGGATATAGAACATGTGGTCGGGATAATAAATCAGTTTAATCCGAATGCGTTTTATACCATTGAGGAAGTGAAGGCGATTAATGAGGGTATTTTCAAGAAACCCAGGCGTAAGACCATTTTCGACAGTCTGTCCTCAGGAGTTAAAAAAAATAAATAAACCGATTTGCCGGCCGCAGTTGCTGCGCCTTCCGTTAAAAAAAATACCGATGCCCAGACCGAAACGTAATCGCCGGGTTTTTCGTCCGCCACTGATAGGAGGTTTGTTGCCTTACGGTTCATCGGCAGGCACAGCCGGGCAGCTGACGCTGCTTACCGAGGAGTACGAAGCAGTTCGCCTTGCCGATTACGAAGGACTTTCGCAGCAGGATTCGGCTGTTCAGATGGAGATTTCAAGGCCTACCTTTTCCAGAATCTACGAAACTGCCCGGCAAAAAATTGCACGTTCGCTGGTGGAAGGGTATTCGCTTACTATTGAGGGCGGATCCATCGAGTTCGGGGAATCGTGGTATAAGTGTACTCAGTGCAATACTGCGTTCAGTCTTGCAGAAAACGCATCTACTGCACCTGCATGCCCGGTATGCCGCAGTAGTGAGTTGAAAGAGTATAAGGGAGACACCCGGCTGTCGTCGGCAGATCTGAAGCCACGGCCTGCTGTGCATCAAACGGGATATTGCATCTGCCCGCGATGCGGACTTAGGGTTTCGCATCAGGCGGGCGTCCCCTGCCGCAGTCTGATATGCCCCGATTGCAGCATTCCTATGATCAGAGAGCACCATCCGGTGTAATGAAATAACCATAAAATCACAAAAGCATAAACTTTCAGACATGAAAAACAGCAAACTCGGGCTGAACTCCCGCCTTATACATGCAGGTGAATTTGAAAATCCGCTGGGCAGTGCTACCGTCCCGATCTACCAGACTTCAACCTTTATTTTTGAAAATGCCGACCATGGTGCCCGCTGCTTTTCGGGTGAAGAAGACGGGTATATCTACACACGCATAGGAAATCCCACCATTCATGCACTTGAAACTCTGGTTGCAGACCTGGAGGGAGGAGTGTCAGGAATTGCCACCAGTTCTGGCATGGCAGCGGTTAATACCCTGTATATGGCATTGCTGAGCAAAGGCGATCATATGGTTAGTTCCGCCGCAGTTTATGGACCATCCCGAGTGGTGATGGAACAGCACTGGTCACGCTTCGGGGTTGAATCAACCTACGTTAATACAGCAAACATCGATGAAATCAAAGCTGCATTCAGACCCAACACCAAACTGCTTTACGTTGAAACACCTGCCAATCCCACTATGGATATTACCGACCTGAAAGCCTGTGCCGAACTGGCTCACCAGCACGGTGCACTTCTGGTGGTTGACAATACCTTTTGCAGCCCATACCTGCAAAGGCCCCTTGAACTGGGAGCAGATGCGGTATTTCATTCAATGACTAAGTTTATAAATGGACATGCCGATATTGTTGCCGGGATGATTGTTGCCCGCGATAAAGCATTGGGCAGCAAGCTCAGAAGCATGATGGTGAACCTCGGATGCAACATGGATCCGCATCAGGCGTATATGGTTATTCGGGGAGTAAAAACCTTGGGAATCAGAATTGAACGTTCGCAGGAGAATGCTATGAATATTGCCCGCTTCCTTGAGTCACATCCACGGGTAGCATGGGTGAAGTATCCCGGTCTGGAATCGCATCCGCAACACGAACTTGCAAAACAACAGATGTACGGATTCGGCTCCATGATAAGCTTTGAACTGAAAGGCGGTTTTGAAGCCGGCAAAGTCCTTATGAATAATGTTGGACTGGCAATTCTGGCAGTGTCGCTGGGAGGGGTGGAAACCCTGATTCAGCATCCGGCCTCTATGACACATTCCAAAGTGAGCGCAGAAGCTAAAATTAAAGCCGGAATCACCGATGGACTGGTACGCTATTCTGTTGGTATTGAAGATGCGGAAGATCTTATTGCAGATCTTGAGCAGGGCCTGGCTAAAATTTAAGCAGATAAAGTAACATAAAGCCGAACAGTCCGTTTATTAAGAACAGGCAGCTTTTTGCTGCACGGTCCTCTGTTTCCATAACCCGGTACAAAAGTTAAAATATGCGGATTCTGTACCTCGTAGTCCTGGTGTTTGCAATGCTTATTCTGGCTGTTCCTGTTCACTCCCAGAAGGTCGGGCTTGTGCTTAGCGGTGGAGGAGCAAAGGGAGTTGCGCACATTGGAGTAATCCGGGCCCTGGAAGAGGCAAAAATACCGATCGACTATATTACCGGAACATCTATGGGTGCCATTATTGGTGCTTTGTATGCATCAGGGTATTCTCCCGATCAGATGGAAACAATTTTCAGGTCGGATGATTTTAAAAGCTGGATTTCAGGAAAGGTGGATGACCGGTATCGTTATTTGTTTAAAAAACCCGTGCCGGATGCATCATGGGTAGATTTCAGGTTCAAGATTGATTCGGTGATATCTCCGACTCTTCCCTCGAATCTGGTTTCTCCGCTGCTTATGGATTTTGCCTTTCTCGAGATATATTCTGGTGCAGCTGCAGCATCGGGGTATAATTTCGATAGCCTGATGGTGCCTTACCGGTGTATTGCTTCCGATATAGCCGCAGGAGAAGCTATAGTGCTTAGCAACGGCGATCTGGCCAGCGCTGTAAGAGCTTCCATGACCTTCCCGTTTTACTTCCGACCCATCCGGATTAATGGTAAGATGTTATTCGACGGGGGTATGTACAACAATTTCCCTTCCGATGTAATGTACGATGATTTTTTTCCGGATATCATCATTGGTAGCCTGGTAGCCGGAAATTTTACCGATCCCAAAGACGACAACATTGTATCGCAACTCGAAAACATGCTGATGGTAAAGCAGAATTATACTGTTTTATGTGACAACAGCGTGATGATACGGCCTCATATCACAAACGTTAATGTTATCGATTTCAGCAATACGAATGCATTTATTGATTCAGGTTATGTTGCAGCCCGGCGTATGCTTCAGGAAATCCGGAGTTTTGTGGTAGATGAAGTTTCACCCGCTAGTGTGGCTGCAAAACGAAAGGCATTCAACGAAAAGAAGCCGCCTTTGGTTGTTGGCGATCTTAAAGTCAGCGGATTAAAAACCAGTCAGGTAGAGTATGTAAGTCATGTTCTTGGACTGGGAAAACCGCCTGCGCATTTGTATATTGGAGAGGAAGAAGCGGAGGTTACACCAAGGACACTTGATTACATCAAGCCGGCCTACTTCAAACTTATGGCCGAAGATAAAATTGAGCATGTATATCCCCGTATGGCTTACGACAGGGAGAGGGGGTTTTACAAGCTTTTTCTGGATGTTCAGAAAGAAACCCATCTTATTGCCGGTGTGGGAGGAGCCGTTACCTCAAGTGCCGTAAACGAACTCTCGCTTCATGTATTGTACAATTACTGGACACGCCTTTCTTATCAGGCAAAAGCCAATGCCTATTTCGGAAGGTTTTATAATTCCGCAATGATCGATGGAAGAGTCGATTTTGTGTACCCCCGTCCGTTCTTTCTGAAAGCGAGATTCACGTTCAACAAATTCAACTATTTCAAGACAAATACCTATTTTTTTGAAGATGAAGATCCGTTTTTCCTGGTTGAACGTGAACGGTTCCTGACTCTGATTGCGGGCTGGCCGTTTACAGGCTCGGGAGTCGCCACCATTGATGTTACAACCGGTGTAAACCGGGATGATTATTTCCAGACAAATAATTATACCCGTAACGATACGCTCGACCAAACAAATTTCAGCTATTTTTCGCCGGGAATAAATCTCGAATACAATTCACTTAACCGCAAAGAATACGCCAGCAGCGGGGCCAGACTTAATGTGGAAGGCCGCTTTGTAACCGGTCGGGAATCGTTTATGCCGGGAAGTACAGCACCTGCTGGGACAGGAGCCAGAAACGGTCACTCCTGGCTCATGGGCAGGGTTCAGTACGAAAATTACTATGCGCGGATTGAACGGCTTAACCTTGGCTTTTGTCTCCAGGCATATTACTCAACCCAGAATTATTTCAGTAATTATACCTCCAGCATTCTGGCTGCCAGGCCTTTTCAACCATTCCCCGAAGCGCTGACACGTTTTATGCCACATTACAGGGCTAATAAGTTTATATCCGGAGGTGTAAAAAATGTTTATGAAATCCGTCGTAACCTGGACTTCAGGCTCGAAGGATATGTTTTTGTGCCCTTCAGAAGTATCAAGCAAAATTATATTACACGAAAAGCTGTACGGGCCGACAAAATATACGTGTATCCTATGGCTACTGCAGCCATGATTTATCATTCGCCGATTGGTCCTATTAGTTTTAACTTCAATTATTACTATGGTGAAGATCAGAAACTTACATTCTTTATGAAATTTGGATATCTGATCTTCAATAAGCGTCCATACTAATATAACACTGAGCTAGGGGTTATTTTTATGTTTAATATCGGGCTTTTAAAAGCGTTTGCTAAATATAATTCTTATTTTTGCAGTCCTGTACAAAAATCAGAATCTAAACAACTGAAAAACACCAGTTAAATTCCCCCCTCCAGATCCTATGCCTTCGGCGTTTCAATTCTCTTTCAGATTTATTTTTGACAGTTGAAATGACAGGGCAGAAGTTAATGGAGAAGTACGTCGAAAACCAGTATTCATCATTCAATTGAATTCTTCATGGAAACCAAGTCACAAGCCGATCTTACACCTGATGAAGCGGAAGCTGCACAGGCGATGAATCCCGAAGCTTCGGAAAATCAAGAAGCAGAAACCAATTCAATCTCTTCAGAACCAGAAATGGAATCAAACCCTGAAATTACTGAGCCCGTTGCTGAAGTTGCAGAACAACAAGCTGTTGAAAATCCTGACGTGGTTGTTGAACAACCTGCAGTGGAAGCTTCAGTTGAACAACCTGCAGCTGAAGACGTTGAAGCGGAACCTGTCACAAAGGAGTTTCAGGAAATTCAACCGGAAATTGCAGAATCTGAAGTCGCTGCGGAACCCAGCATAGAACCTGCTGCAGAAATCATTGAGGAGCCGGCAACCGAACCATTGGATGAACCCATTACGGAGCCATTTGTTGAACCCATTGCGGAGCCAGTTGCTGAAACCATTGCTGAACCCGGCACGAAGCCGGCTGCTGAAGAGAATGAACCCCTTGCTGCTTCTTCGGAGAGTATGTCCGAGCTTGAGATGCACGATGAAGAGAGTGAAGAAGATGAAACCGACGAAAGTGAAGAAGTCACCGGTACCGACACCGATCAGCCTGTGGAACTGGAAGGCTTAACACGTGAAGAACTGGTTGCACGGCTTGAAGAACTTGTCCGAGAGGATGACATCAATAAGATTAAAAGTGAGGTTGCCCAGATAAAGGTGGTTTTTCTGAAGCTTAACAAGGAGTTTAAGCACGAAGCCTATCAGAAACTTGTAGCCGGAGCCGAAGAAACGGAAGTTGTAGGGGAAGGCGAAGCCATCGAAGTTCCGGATGACGCTATCGAAGAACGCTTCAAAGCAGCATTCCAGATATACCGTCAATACAAAGCTAAATTTAACGAGGAGCAGGAGAAAGTTAAGCTGCAGAACCTTGAAGCCAAAAACCATATTCTTGAAGAGCTCAAAGTGCTGATTAATTCAGAGGAGACTCTCAAGAAAACCTACGATGAGTTTAAAGTACTCCAGGAACGCTGGAAGTCGATCGGTATGGTGCCAAAAACCGAGATCAATAACCTTTGGCAGAATTATCATTTCCTGGTTGAAAAATTCTTCGACAAAGTAAAAATCAATAAGGAACTCAAAGATCTTGACCTCAAAAAGAATCTGGAATCCAAAATTCAGCTGTGTGAGAAGGCTGAGGAGCTGGTGATAGAAACATCCATCATCAAATCCTTTAAACAGCTGCAGCAATATCATGAGGAGTGGAAAGAGATAGGTCCGGTTCCCCAGGATAAAAAAGATGAGCTGTGGGAGCGTTTCCGCAGTGCAACCGATAAGATCAACGAGCGTAGGAGAGAATATTATAACCAGATGCAGGAGGGGTTGGAGCAGAATTACTCCGCCAAGCTTATCCTTTGTGAGAAAGCCGAACAGTTGATTTCAACCGAGCCCGATACCATCAAAGGCTGGCAGGTAGCTACCAGTCAGGTTACCGAATTGCTTTCGGTATGGAAGACTCTTGGCCCTGCCCCAAAAAAGCAAAACAATGAGATTTGGGCCAGGTTTAAAACCTCCCTCGACGCATTCTTTAATGCAAAAAAGGAATTTTATGCAAAGCTGAAAGAACAGCAAATGCATAATTATAACCTGAAGCTCGACCTTTGTGTTCAGGCTGAGTCGCTACGAACAAGTACCGATTGGCGGAATACCACCCGCGAGCTTATTAATCTTCAAAATGAGTGGAAAAAAGTCGGACCGGTACCGCGCAAGCAAAGCGACCGTATCTGGAAGCGGTTCCGGGCTGCCTGCGATGAGTTTTTTGCTTCCAAATCCGAATACTTCAAAAATGTTTCGGGTCATGAAGACGAAAATCTGAAGCTGAAACTTGATCTGATTGAAAAAGTTAAAGCATTCGAAATCGGCGACGACCGTAACGCAGCCATTGAAACACTCAAGGATTTCCAGCGTCAGTGGATGGAGGTGGGGCACGTTCCCATTAAGGAGAAGGAAAAAATCCAGACAGAATTCCGAAACCTCATCAATAAACACTTCGAGAAGCTCAAAATGGAGTCGATGTCGATGGGAGCCCTTAACTACCGTAACCGCGTTGAACGAATGGCAAAAGATGCACCCGACGCCGGTAAAGTGATCAGTAAGGAGCGCAACTATGTACAGGGTAAAATCCAGCAATTACAGGAAGATATTAAACTCTGGGAGAACAACATTGGCTTTTTTGCAAACTCAAAAACGGCAAATTTGCTGAAGCAGGAGTTTGAGAAGAAAATAGAACAGGCCAAAGAGGAGCTTCAGATGCTTGAGGCCAAACTGAAAATGCTTCACGAAGCAAACCAGTAAATGAAAACGCCGCCGGATCTTCCGGCGGTTTTTGTTTCCTCCCTTTTTATTTTTGTAACTTAGCATCATGGCTGGAAATATATTCGGACAACTGTTCAGGCTAACCTCTTTTGGTGAGTCGCATGGCCCTTACATAGGCGGGGTTCTCGATGGTATGCCTTCGGGTGTGGTTATTGATTACGATGTGCTTCGCCAGGAGATGGAACGTCGCCGGCCCGGAATGTCTGAATTTCAGTCGCCCCGGGCAGAAGCAGATATCCCCGAGTTTATCAGCGGCCTATTTAATGGTATGACTACCGGGGCTCCGATAGCTTTTCTGATCCCCAATACCGGTCAACAGCCGGCCGATTACAAGCACCTTGAAGGGGTTTACAGGCCATCACACGCCGGGTATGTGTGGGATGCGAAGTTTGGCTTTCACGACTACAGGGGAGGCGGCAGGTCTTCTGCCAGAGAAACTGCCGTTCGCGTGGCCGCCGGAGCCCTTGCCCGCCAACTTCTCCGTATGTATGGAATTACCATCACAGGCTTTACAAGTCGCATAGGAACGGTAAGCCTTTCCGTACTCCCTGAAAATCCCGATCCTGAAGTAATAAATAAATCGTTACTCCGGTGCCCCGATCCGCAAACGGAAACCGAAATGAATGCTCTGCTTTCCCGTCTTCGGAAGGAAGGCGATTCAACCGGAGGCATTGTACATTGCCGCATTACCGGCGTGCCTGCAGGCATTGGCGAGCCGGTATTCGACCGGCTGCAGGCCGATCTGGCAAAAGCTATGATGAGCATCAATGCTGCAAAAGGATTTGAATATGGGGAAGGTTTTGTTGCAGCTTCCCGAAAAGGATCGGAACACAACGACCCTTATACCCGTTCGGGAAGTAAATTGAAACCGGCTACCAATCACGCCGGGGGAATCCTGGGCGGAATCTCCACGGGCGAAGAAATCCGTTTCAATGTTGCATTTAAACCGGTTTCTTCTATCCAAAAAATGCAGGACACCGCCGATAAATCTGGAGAATTGCAGAAGCTCGTCATTGGCGGACGGCACGACGTTTGCATCGTACCCAGAGCTGTGTCGGTGGTAGAAGCCATGGCAGCACTGGTCATTGCCGACCATATGCTGCTGTCGGGGAAAATCCCCCGCAATATTTTCTGAAAACGAAAGTTTTTATTTTGTATTCCATTTGTTGGATCCTCATTAAGTTAGATTTTTTTATGAAAAAAGCGCTGAAGATAATCCTGGTTCTGCTGTTGGTGATTTTAACGGCACTGATTGTTCTTCCCTTCGCATTTAAGGGTAAGATTGTGGAAGCTGTAAAAAATGAGGCGGGTAAATCGTTGAATGCCCGGCTAGATTTTCAGGATGTAAGTCTGTCGCTGCTGCGCAATTTCCCGAATCTTTCGGTGGGTATCACAGAATTCTCAATCACCGGCATCGAAGCCTTCAGCAACGATACCCTTGCGTACATTCCAGCCCTCAGGGTGGTTGTAAACCTGAAAAGTGTGCTGAAAGGCGATACCTATGAAATTCGTTCAGCAAGACTGGATGAACCGGCATTTCTGCTGAAAGTACTTGCAGATGGAAGTGAAAATTGGGACATAGTCAAGCCCTCAGCCGATACAACCATAGCAGAGCCGGTTCCTTCGCAGTTCCGGGCCGATCTGCAGAAATTAATAATTCGTAACGGAAAGCTTACTTACGACGATGCCAGCCTGCCCATGTGGCTCCGTTTTGCCAAAGTGGATGTGGAGCTGAGCGGTGATCTTACAGCCGATTATACGGAGCTGAAAGCGCAGGCTGAGTCCGGATCCGTCACGGCGGATTACGATGGTATTCGCTATCTGAGCAATGCGAAAGCTACCCTGGTCTCATCCATTGGAGCCGACCTCAGCGCATGGAAGTTTTCTTTCCCCGATGCGAAACTAACAGTGAATGAACTTGAAGCACTGGCTTCCGGTTATTTTTCCATGCCGGATGAAGGCTACGATATGGATATACATTTCGAGGCTCTCAAAAATGACTTCAAGAGTTTCCTTTCACTGATTCCGGCTGTTTATGCCAAGGATTTCGACAACTTACAGGCAGAGGGAAGTATGGCATTTACCGGATATGTTAAAGGACTGTACAGCGAAGTAACTTTTCCGGCATTCGGTGTAGATCTGGGAATTGAAAATGCCGGCTTCCGTTATCCCGAACTGCCTCAGGCAGTGGAGAATGTTATGGTGAAGGCAGTTATCGACAATAAAACGGGCGATATGGATGCTACCGTTATTGACATTCGCAAATTCCATATGGAAATGGCCGGGAATCCCATCGATATTAAACTATTTGCCAGTACGCCGATAAGCGATCCATACGTGGATGCTTCCGCGAAAGGCGTTTTGAATCTATCCGACATAGGGAAATTTTACCCCCTCGATGAAAATACTTCGATGAGCGGAATCCTGGATGCCGATGTAACTGCCAAAGGGAAGTTATCTGTGCTTGAAGCCGGGAAGTATGAGCAGTTTGAGGCGGATGGCCGCTTCGTTGTGTCAGGGGTGAATCTTAAGAATCCCTCGTTTCCCGATGGCCTGAAGGTGCACGAGGCCCGTATCGATTTGAGTCCGTCTGTGGCAAGAATGCCTGTGATGAAAGCTGAGGTCGGCCGGAATGATTTTGATGCCAGCGGGAAGATTGAGAATATGCTCGCTTACTTTTTTGGCAAAGGCGATCTGAAAGGAGAATTGAACCTGAAATCTTCCTATCTGAATCTGAACGATTTTTTGTCTGCTGAGTCCAATCCGGATACTAAGGCGTCCGATAGCGTTCCACTGGAAGTAATTCCCATTCCGAAAGGTATAGATTTTACGGCTACTGCTTTGCTCGACCACGTGATCTACGATAACATGGATTTGCATAATGTGAACGGCAAACTCAGGGTGAAAGACCAGCAGCTTACTCTCGATAACATTCTTTTCAATACTCTCGAAGGATCAATTGGTATTAACGGCTTCTATTCTACCGCTCATCCGGAAAAACCGGTCGTTGATTTCCGGCTTGATATCAAAAATGTGGATGTACGCCAGGCTTTTAATACGTTTAATACAATGGAGATTCTGGCTCCCATTGCCGGACTGGCAGAGGGTAAGATCAGTACAATTTTAAACCTTAAAACAGATTTGAACGGCAACATGATGCCTGTGTATTCGTCCATTAACGGCAGCGGACGTATGCTTTCAGATGCACTTACCATCAGCAATGTTAACAGCTTTAATAAACTGGCCGACGCATTGAAAATTGAACGTTTCAGGCAATGGGTGATAGAAAAGATCAATCTCTCTTTTGAACTTGTGGATGGTAAAGTTTTTGTTAAACCATTCGAAACGCGGCTTGGCAGCACCATTGCTGAGATTTCTGGCTGGAATGCATTTGACCAGACGATGGAATATGTTATGCAACTGAATATTCCCCGAAGTGAGTTTGGAGGTGCCGCTAACAATGTGCTCAACAACCTTGTAAACGAGGCAAATAAGAAGGGGGCGAATTTTTCAGTCGGAGATAGGATTCCTGTAGCTGTTCTGATTAAAGGAACCGTTACAAATCCGGTAATCACAACCAGTCTGCGGAGCGCCGCCGGAAATGTTCTTGATGATATGAAACAGCAAATCAATGAAACGATTCAACAGAAAAAGGATGAAGCTGTTACCAAGGTAAGGGAAGAAGCCCTGAAATATCTTGAAGAAGCGAATGCCCGGGCTGCCAGATTGCTTGCCGACGCTCAGAAACAAGCCGATGAGGTGGTAAGGCTGGCTTCGGATGCAGCTTCCAGGCTTAGAGCGGAAGCCGATAAGCAGGCTGAAAACCTTATTGCCGAAGGAAAGAAGAAAGGTCCAGTTGCTGAACTTGCTGCCAGAAAAGCCGCTGAGAAAGTAAGGCAGGAAGCATCAGAAAGAGCCGACAGGATTGTCGCAGAAGCCAATACGCAATCAGCAGCTATAATGACAAAGGCCAACCAGGAATCCGACCGGATTATTCAGGACGCCAGGGTAAAGGCTGAAGGTGGACAAAACTGATTTGCTGATTGTAACAAAAAAGCCCCGGGAGAGTTCCTCACGGGGCTTTTTTTATAAATCCGGAAAACGCAATTGACTTCGTGTCTAGATGCTCTCCGTTTCAACAATTTTTGCAAGAAGGTCACTGTATGGCAATATCAGGTATTTTTTCCCTTCGAAATCAATTTCCGTTCCGGCAAACTTCCTGAAAAGAACGGTATCGCCGGCGGAAATTTCACTGTTTTCGATGTTGCCTGAAGCGATGACTTTTGCCATCTGAGGTTTTTCTTTTGCCGTATCGGGAATAATGATTCCTCCTGCCGTACGCTGTTCTCCGCCAGGTTGGCTCAGATCGAGCAGTACATTCTGATTTAAAGGCTGTAATTCTCTCATTTTAAATCTATTTATCTGGTTGTTATTGTTTTGTAATGTTCCGGAATGACTGCAGAATAAAGAAACTGCACCGGTTCTGTATTTACCCGTTGAGGTTAAGCAAGCGGTTAATTTTAACTTTGTCGAATCCAACTACCATTTCACCGTTGATTTCAGCCTGCGGCACACCGGTATGCCCGGTTCGACTGACTAAATCCTTCGCAGCAGACTGGTCTGCCGAAACGTCAACATCGGTAAATGGAATTTTATTCTGTCGCAGATAGTTCTTCATGGTTGTACACCAGGGGCATGTGGGCGTACTGTAAACTGTAACGGAGGGGCCGCCTGGTTTTTCAGATGCAGTTGCCTGAAAAAGCTGGTTTTCAATCAGATTCTTATAGTAATCTGCTGTCTGGCAGCCTTTGATTACGTTTTTGAGGTTTTCTTTTTCGAAAATCAGCAGCGATGGCACCGTATCTATACCGAAAACAGGGTGTATATCCCTGACGGTTGTCACATCTGTCTTCAGTATTTGAGCCTCATCGAGTTGCGATGCCGTTTCCTCAAGATAGTTTTCAGCACAGCCCGAAGCAGTTGAATTGCTCTTGTAAAGCAAGAGAAATGTTCGGTCGCTTTTACTCAGGCTTTCCTTGAGTTCAGTATTGGAGTATATAGATTTGATGTTCATTATTTTTTTTCGGCTTAGTTTTCAATTTTTATGCCAACTCATAAAGTGATGACATTTCGTTAGTAAAAATTAGTGATAATTAAACGATTTGCAGTTTGGGATGCTATACCCGCATGCGACAAGACAGGGGCGTGTGACGAAATGGCAGGGAAATGCCATTGATTAGCAAAAACGATGATTAATGGTAAAATGCCGGGACTATCTGGAGTATTCCGTAACGTTTACATTTTCTCTTTCGAGGAGCTCACGTGAATCACCAGCAAAGAGCCTGAGCTTTTCAAGAACGAGAGGCTCCAGGGTGGTGTCGTTCTCAAATTTCGTCACCGGCACAATATAGTATTGTTTTTTGTTTTCTTCGACCGGGGTGTGCACCCATGTAAGGTGATAGGCAGGATTTTCGACAGTTCTTTTGTTCCATGTTTTTGAAAGGGTAAAGCTGATCATGGCTCCTCCGTCGCGGTATCGGTCGCGCTGATTCGATACGTAGTTACCGAGTGAGTAGGCAAGCAGAAATCCACTGTTGTTATCAGCTTCCGGCGCATAATACTCCATTCGCTGAATTACATGGGGGTGAGATCCAATTACAACGTCGGCCCCGTACCGGCGGCAAAGTTCTGCAAGTTTTTCCTGATTATGGTCGGGTGTTCGCTGATATTCGTTGCCCCAGTGAAAAAATACAACGACGAAGTCCGTTTCATGCATGTCGATGGCCGTCAAATCCCGAACTATCGCATTGGTATCGATAATATTAACAATAGCCGGATAGGAAAAGGGAATTCCATTTGTGCCATAGGTGTAGTTGAAGATTGCAATACGGATATCGTTTTTCGTAATGCGAAGAGGATTACGCATAAGGAAGTCTGAACTGTCGGAAAATGTGCCCGTACGCATAATTCCCAGACTGTCGAGCACCCGAGTGGTTCGGATGACTCCCTTGTCACCCCTGTCGCACGAATGGTTATTGGCCGTCGCCAGTATATCAAATCCTGCATCCCTGGCCGCTGCTGCAAGTGCGTCGGGCGCACTGAACTGAGGATAGCCGGTGTAGGGTGCTCCGGCCAGAGTAACCTCCAGATTAGCAACTGCAACATCAAATTTCTCAATTACAGGTTTGATGTAGCTGAAGCAAAGGTCATAATTATACGATGAATCTGCCGGATTCCATGCTGCAGAAATCTGAGGAGTGTGTTGCATGATGTCGCCGGCGAAAATAATGGTTACCGACGTTGAATCCGGCGCCATCATCGGCTCGGGAAGCGGCACTTCATCCGATTTTGAACTCAGCAAAACCGATAGTGTAAGTAAAAGGTATTTGATGTATTCGGACATAATCATGATACGGCAAATTTAATGAAGAGATATATTCCGCACATTTTAAAGATTGCAAAACTATAATCGGCAAATCGGAGATTGATGCTACCACACGTACTCCAGCCCGATCCGGCCCCAGAAATGATTTTTCCCTGTTTTAAATTCCGGACTCAGGTAGTGTTGCGACAGGTCGATTCCAAACTTCCTGTAACGAACGAACATGCCCAAATGTATGGCTGCAACCATTCGCTCAATTTCTTCCGGTTTTAGGGTATAGATGTTATTTGTATTGAATAAACCTCCCTGGAGTGTGGCATTGTATCCGACAAAACGGAATCCGATGCCTCCTTTGAAGCCGTATTGCCATCTGCCAAACGCAGGGAGAAGTTCGGAATAGGTTTTCGGCAGAGGTGTCAGAACCGGCGCAAAAACGCCCGTAATAAAATCAATGCCCATGCCTGCTCCGGTCTGCAGAGTTCCTGCTGCGATCGAAGCGCTGGCAAATAATTCGGCATGTGGACTCTGCATCAGCCTTTTATTGATGCTGGCCGAGTAATTAAATACTGGGTCGTTCTGTATTTGAGTCTCCCATCCAAGGGGCTCATCGTTGGTAGGAACCGTTGCATGCACCGATGACTGGAAGTATCTGCCCAGAGCGGCATCCCCGATTACGCCTATATCGATGCCGGACGTGAGCAGGGTGCCCGATACATCGTTTGCTGACGTCTGGCTGTAACGAATAAAGAGTGTTGAGGCATAGGGCCGGTCGCCGTCGAGCAAGGGAGGATTTTTGGTTGTAAAGGGTGTATACATCGCATGATTCAGACTGAGCGTGGCGTGCACAATGCTGTTGTCGCCAGCCGGAATCATCAGTCGGTTTACAGGCAGACCGACAAGCCCGGGAGCCGTAAAGTTGAGCATGATTCCATTCGTGTAGTACCGGTCTGTATTTGAAAAGATGTCGTTTTCAAATGCCAGTCCAAAATGCCGAACGGGATTGATGTAACTTGTTACAACTCGATACTCCGAAGTTTCATCCCGGTTGAGGGGTGGCTTGCTGCCGTATGGCAGTAGCAGCCTGATGCGGGTTTCACGGATTAATGGCAGCATAGGTTCTGAATCTGAACCGGCTGAAGTAGTTCCGGTTTCATAATTTTCAGGAATTTCGTTTGATGTCCGAATGCCTGTTTTCAAACCTTTTTTTGGCTGCTTTTTTTCTTCTATAGAGAATATTTCCCTTACTTTCCGGATTGCATCATAGGGTGGAGCTAAAACGGGAGTGCCCGATCCGCTGAATATTATCACCTGCCAGGGCGTCTCTGCCCCGCTTAGATCTATATGCGTTTCAATCCCGTCAGCCGATACAAATCTGAATAGTTCCTGCTCGCTCACGGAAACCCGGATTCCGGCGTTCTTCAGAAAGCTTCTTAATTCATTGAAGTAACTGGCATTCTGATCGTATAATTCATGATACCTTTCATCTCCCATCCGTTTTTTCATACTGTCGGCCCGCACACCGCTGGGGTAGATCAGCAGTAACTGAGGACTCTTTATTTCAAGCGTTTTAACGTGAGCATGAGTTGGTGCCGGGTTCGTTTCAGAACCCGTATCGTTGTTCCGGCACGAAAACGCCAGAAAAACAATTACAGCCAGAAGAAATAAGGTAGATTGCTTCATGCATCCGGATTCCGCTGTATGGGAAATCTGCTGTAAAGGTAATGAAAATCCTTCAATTGCCTGCTTTCCATACGACTACGAATACCGATAATGTACTTGTCTGGAGGTGTTGATTTAGAAACTGGAAGCAATAAAGTGCATTAATGAACAAACCGCGCTCAGGAAAGTTGCGTCCGGCTGTTGCCGAAACATACCGGAATTTAGGTTTGATTTGCTTAACCAGGTTTAGTTATACAAAACTATCCGCCAGTCGCCGGCTTCATAAATTTCAACTTCAAACCGCACATCGAAAGTGGCTGTTTTCAATTTGTTCATGGTTGTGTACCTGACGCTTACGGTAAGCGGAAATGTGACGCCCTCAAAGCCGGTAAGAGGTCCGAGCGAAGTTTCGTAGCCGCTGCTGCAGGCAAGCATCAGATTGGTTATGGTTCCATTCGGAAGGCCATTCTGCAGAAAGCTCAAAAGTACCCGATTGGTATTCATATTCTCTTTGCGGATGGTATATCGCTCTACATTGTTATTCTGGGTTATCCTGGGTTTCGGAATTACCGGGCCGGTATATTGGTCTTCATTCCACTGACCGTGCATAACAGTATCCTGTCCCTGGGAAAACCAGGTATAGGTTCCTATGCCGTGGCGCATACCGTTTTTCCAGCTTCCATCGTAAATTTCTCCGGTCTCCCAGGTGTAGATTCCTTTTCCGTCAGGAAGACCTTTTTTGAACTGACCGGTATAATGATCGGTTCCTTTGGCCGTGCCCCTGCCATCTGCAAGACCTTTTTTACAGCCTCCTGTGTATTCGCCTGACAGTGCAGGCAACAGAACTTTGCAATTGTCCTGAGCTGTCACTGTTTGACTCAGAAACACAATTAAAACTAAAACCAGGTACGATTTTTTTTTCATGCTAACAGAGTTTATACATTGTAAGACACCCTTAAAGCTACTATAATTTTTTATGTATGGAATCGTTTTTGCTGAAATATAATATAAATGTGTTCCAATTTTTACCGGTTGTGGTTGCAAATTCTCCCGTATTGACTTAACTGATAGTGTTTTCCTAAGAGGCTGCATCAGATTTTTTCTTTGTTATCCGAACAGGAGATTGCCATAATAACAGGTAAAGGCCGGGGTGTATATCCCGGCCTTTACCTGTAGTGAGGTTTCCCAGACCTTATTCTTAAAAGTGATTACACCCTTTCAATGGCCATTGCAATTCCCTGTCCAACGCCGATGCACATGGTGCAAAGGGCTTTATTCAGGTTGTTGCGCCTCAGCTGATGAACGGCAGTAGTGATAAGGCGTGCGCCGCTCATTCCAAGGGGATGGCCTATAGCGATGGCTCCTCCAAGGGGGTTGATTCTTGGATCATCGTCGGCCAACCCAAGTTCGCGGATGCATGCCAGCGATTGTGCAGCAAATGCCTCGTTTAGCTCGATCACATCAAAATCTTCAAGACGAAGTCCGGTCAGTTTCAGCAGTTTATTTGTTGCCGGGACCGGGCCTATTCCCATAATGCGTGGAGGGACACCCGCGCTCTGCATGCCAAGTATCCTGGCCAGAGGTGTAAGTTTGAATTGTTTAACAGCTTCTTCCGAAGCGATGATAAGAGCGGCAGCACCATCGTTTACGCCCGATGCATTGCCGGCAGTAACGGTTCCGCCCGGGCGCGAGATGACTTTCAGCGTTGCCAGTTTATCGGTAGGTGTAAGACGCGGGTGCTCATCGGTATCAAAGATTCGGGGCTCTGCTCTGGGAACGGGAATGGGAACCGGTATAATTTCGTCCCTGAAAAGGCCATCCTTTATTGCCTGCGCGGCTTTTTGCTGGCTCCTGAATGCGAAAAGATCCTGGTCTTCGCGACGGATGTTAAAGACTTCGGCCAGATTTTCCGCGGTTTCAATCATAGAGTCGGTTCCATAGATTTTATGCATTTTTTTGTTGATAAACCTCCAGCCTATGGTAGTGTCGTAAAGTTCGCCCTGACGCGAGAATGCTTCCCCGGCTTTTCCCATAACAAAGGGAGCCCTGGTCATGCTTTCAACGCCTCCGGCGAGGATTATTTCTGCTTCTCCGGCCCGGATGGCACGGGCTGCAGCTCCGGCAGCCTCCATTCCCGAACCGCACAGGCGGTTTACGGTTACACCGGAAACTTCTACCGGCAAACCGGCCAGTAACAGCGACATACGCGCTACATTTCGGTTATCTTCACCGGCCTGATTGGCACAGCCCATAATAACATCATCGATGGCGGCAGGATCCAGACCCGGGTTTCTCTTCAGGAGGTTTTCGAGAGGAATAGCCGCCAGATCGTCGGCCCGAACAGTCGACAGTGAACCTCCGTATTTTCCAACCGGGGTTCTTATGGCATCACAAATAAATACTTCCTTTTGCATGATTATCGTTTTTGGAAGGCCTGAAATACTCAGGCATTCAGGAATGGTTTAATGTGCCTGAAGCTGTTCAGCATTGCTTCACTCAATATGTCAATCTCCTTTTGAGTAATCACCGTGCTGAGTACACACGAACAGGAATTGATCATGATTATTTTTTCCTCATACATCTTGTCAAGGAACAGGGTCATGATTTTCTTCATTGCAGCATCTTCATAGCTTTCTCTGAAGGTGGTAGGGGCGACGTCACGGAAGTGTACCTTAAACATTGACCCCTTTCCGGTAATGCTGAGCGGAATGCCCGCAAGTTTTCCGGCTTCCTTGATTTGCCTGATTGCGATGGCTGAATTGCTGTTCAGGTTCGCCACCGCATCGCGATCAAGCATTTCCATTGCAATTTTTCCGGCAGTCATCGATACGGGATTGGCTGAGAAAGTTCCTGATAGCGGGAATCGGAAGTCGCTGCCGCCCGGATCCAGAATGTTCATGATCTCTTCCCTTCCGGCAAATGCTCCTATTGGGAATCCGCCACCGATGATCTTTCCGAGGGATGTGAGATCGGGTTTTACGTTATAACCCGACTGTGCACCTTCGTAATCAACCCTGAAGCAGATCACTTCATCGAAACATAAGAGGGCTTTGTTCTGCCTTGTCCAGTGATAGAGTGCTTCCACAAATTCCGGAGTGGCCTGTACCATACCGATGCGGTGAGGAACAGGGTCGATGATGACGCAGGCAATTTCACCGGCATGGCGGTTCAGGATGTTGATGGTACGCTCTATGTCGTTAAACGGATATACTACTACATTGTCGAGTACACCCTGTGGAGTCCCCGGAACATGCGCAACGCTGTTGGGACTGCCTATGTCGCCCCAGTTTGAAGGATTTGCACTCTGGCTTACCTCTGCGGCATCGAAACTGCCATGATATCCTCCTTCAGCCTTGGCGATTTTCGGTTTTCCGGTAAAGGCTCTGGCCGTTTTTATCATGCCCATCACCGCTTCCGTACCTGAATTGACGAATCGGATTTTGTCGAATCCCGGAACCCTGTTGCACATGAGTTCGGCATGTTCAATCTCGACTTCGGTACCAATGGTGAAAGCTGTTCCTCTGCTTATCTGACGTGTAACTGCCTCAACGATACGCGGATGAGCATGGCCGTGAATCAGCGAGGCAATGTTGTTGGCAAAATCAACCCGCTTTACACCGTTAACGTCGGTTACGTAACAGCCCGATGCTTCTGAAACGTAAAAAGGGTGCGGTTTCCTGTAAACTACGTTCCGGCTTATTCCGCCCGGCAGTACTTCGCAGGCTTTGCGGTACAACTGTTCTTCCATTTTGCCATTAACAGGCATTGATTCTTCCTGAGATGTCATGATGTGATTGATTGACGGTTTACGATTCGTAAAGTTTTAATTCGGCACCGGTACAGCTTTTTAAAAATTCAAAGTCGATGCCGGGGGCCATTTCGCGTACAAAAAGGCCTTCTTTTTTTACGTCAATTACGGCGTAATCGGTATATATATGGCTTACTACGCCTTTCCCCGTGAGCGGATAGGTGCAGGATTCCACAATTTTAGGTTCTCCGGACTTGGTAGTATGCTGGGTAAAGACGATAATCGTTTTTACACCCTGCACCAGATCCATTGCACCGCCGACAGCGGGAATGGCATCGGGTTCTCCGGTCGACCAGTTGGCCAGGTCTCCTTCACGCGAAACCTGGAAAGCTCCCAGTACACAGATATCGATGTGTCCGCCGCGAACCATGGTGAAACTGTCGGCATGGTGAAAGAAACACGCCCCCGGAATGGCAGTTACCGGCTTTTTACCTGCGTTGATCAGTTCGTCGTCTTCCTCTTCCTTAGCTGGAGACGGGCCAACGCCGAGCAGTCCGTTTTCGGTATGAAAAATTACCTCTCTTCCCAGCGGAATGTAGTTGGCTACAAGTTCGGGAAGGCCGATGCCAAGGTTAACGTATGCTCCGTCGGGAATATCGGCAGCGATGCGGGCCGCAATCTGATCGCGGCTCCATCCTTTGTTTTCATTTATGCCCATGGATACCTCCTGTTTTCTTTTATCAGCTGGTTTTCGCTGAGCGGATTTGAAATTTCTACCACTTTGTTGACAAAAATGCCCGGAGTAACCACCGTTTCCGGATCAAGCATCCCAAGCTCCACAATTTGTGAGGCCTGAACGATGGAACGATTGGCGCCCATGCACATTACCGGTCCAAAATTACGTGCGGTTTTGTTGTATAACAGGTTGCCGTAGCGATCCGAAATTTTGCATTTTACTAAAGCAAAATCGGCTTTAAGTCCAAACTCCATTACATAGGGCTTGCCGTTAAAAATCCGGATTTCCTTGTCTTCAGCCAGCGGTGTGTTTACCGATGTCGGGGTAAAGAAGGCCGGAATACCGGCTCCGCCTGCTCTGATTCGCTCGGCAAGGGTTCCCTGTGGAACCAGTTCAAGCTCTATTTCCCCGCGACGGTATAATTCCGGGAAAACAACCGAATTTGCTGTCCGCGGAAATGAGCAGATCATCTTTCTCACTTGTTTGTTTTCAATAAGGGCTGCGAGTCCGATGTGTCCGTTACCGGTGTTGTTGCTGACGATGGTAAGGTCACACGCTCCGTGGTCTATCAGGGCGTGGATGAGCTCGATCGGGCTTCCGGCTTCTCCAAAGCCACTGATCATTACCGTTGCTCCGTCGAATATTTCAGCGACGGCTTCAGCGGGAGTTCCGACAATTTTGTTGATCATAATTGCATATGTTAAGCCTTTTTACTTCGGGTAAGTTCGATGGTTTGCTCCAGCTTTGACTCAATCTGCTCCAGTTCGGCCTCAAAGAAGTGACGGTCGCTGCCGTATGGTTTCAGATTGGCGATGGTGTTTTCAGTCTCGTCGTATTTGGCAAGGTACACCTTATCCATCCATTCCATATTGCGGGCTTCGTTAAACTTAAGTGCAAAGAGTTTTTCTCCGTGAAGCTCCAGCGTTCCAAGCATGGAAATCTTACCGGCCGAGGATGTCATGGTAATATATCGCGAAGGTCTGTTGATGGAAGCCAGGGAGCGGTATACCTTGCTAAATACTTCATTTACTCTTGCCAGCGGCTGAGTAAAGTAGTGGTGCTCGCCCGTTGGCCTGGCCATGTACATCGAGTGGAAGCCTACTCCAAGCATCGCAAGAAGATTTCCAAGGTCGATCCAGTTCTGTGCCGAACGATCCACGTCCACCTCTCCGTTTTCTTTTGTGTAAAGGCTGATGTGGTTCATGATCGGGCTCTGGCTTTTCAGGGTTACACCGTGAGCCCTTAGTCTGCGGGTGGCAGCCACCGTTGCGGGATTCATCAGTTCATGCGGGGTTGAAAAATGCGACATAAGTACCATTTGAACCCCATTGTCGACCAATTCCCTGAAAAGGTCAAGCATGCGCTGGTATTCCGGCATAAGAATCATTTCGGGATTGAACGTTAATACTCTGGTGCCAAGCCTGATGGTTTTGATGTGACCAAGAGCCGGATCTTCAATAACCGGTCTGACGTAGGCTTCAAAGCGATCGGCACTGATGTAGCCGCCATCGCCGCCGGTAATGAGAACGTCGGTGACCTCGGGATGACGTTTCAGGTACTGATGGATTTGTTCAATGTCGCGCTGCAGAAACATATCCTCGTCGCCTCTGACCTGTGCATGACGGAAGCAGTAGTTGCAGAAGGCAAAACAGTTTTGAGTCTGTACGTCAAAAATTAGCTGGCACTGGGGATACTTATGCTGACTTCCTTCAACGATCTCAAGCTCACCCTCGTCGTTGATAAAAGCTGGTTTATTAAGCTGTTGCTTGCCGTCGTGGGGATTGGTCTCCTTTATGTAATCCTTTACAATCTTCTGTTTTTCTTCGTCACTTTCAGCACTCAGATATGCTTTGGCTACATCTCTCCGGATCATTCCGGGCTGGGGAAATACCAGCTGAAAGATGGAATCTTTATTGAAATTATCCCAGTCAATGGCGTTAAGCACGTGACGGGTAGCCATGAAGCGATACACTTTAATAAAAAGTTCCCTCTCTTCGTAATGTCCGATGTGGATGCCGTTTTCCTCCAGCCGGGCAGTGATTTCACGGAAACCCTTCAATCCGGAGTATTGTTTCCGGTCACTGACTGTGAAAAGAGCCCTGTTACGAAAAGCCGAATATGCAGGATAGGCTGCCTGAAGCCTGTTGAGGAGCCCGGCCGGCAACAGATTCTCATTCATAATAACTTCACGGATTTCCTCAGGATATTGCCCGGTCGTCAGGATTTCTTCAATCTCTTTCTGCGTAAACAACGCATTCTCCTTTGTCTCTGTTAGTTTAGTGGTGCTCATCTTTCTTGGGTTTGTTATATTGTAAGGCTATGAGGTGTAGTTGTTTACAACCGCCTGAATTAATTTGCTGAAAGAGTGTGAAAATGCAACTCAGAAATCCATAAGTGGATATGAGTCGGTTTTTTGGTGAATCCCGGTGGTAACGTTTGCATTATACGCAACTTCCGGGTTGCCTGACGTGTGGTTTCCCGCACGTCCGGATACTGCTGAAATCGGAAAATAGGGCAGGAGAGGGGTATTACAAATGCCTGTATATAAGCAATTTGCGGAGATTGTGGGAGTGGTAAAGGAGTTTAATTTCATCATATCAACGACAGGTGAGGCCTTTGTAATTTGAGGGGATGAAATTACACAAAGACTTGGATTGAAACTAAATACTATCAATATTTTTTTAAACAAAATGCCAATACTGCCGGGGATGGATTTTGCCCGCCCGATAAAGTGGTGAATCCTACAAAAGATGGTTTTAAATTGTATTTAAAATGCTTGAAATGAATAATATATGGACTGTCTTACGTATTATTTAACATATGGGAAAAACAATTTTTTAAATTACTGATGCAACCGGCTGACCAGGGGAGTAACGAATTCAACCGGAAGAAAGCGGAGGAGGAAGACTGCCAGCCGGTGCATACGACCGTGAACTGCCCTTTTTTTACCTTTCATCATAGCATTATATGCAAATTCCGCAACTTCACCGGCGGTTGCAGAAGGCATCATTTTCATCAGGGCGGGGTTTTTAAACTCTGCCGCCTCCTGAAAACCAGTAATTACGGGCCCGGGACTTAAAGATGTAATGGTAACTCCGGTTCCTTTGGTTTCATGTGCCAGTGCATCGGAAAGCGACAATACATAGGCTTTGGATGCATAATACACCGACATCAGAGGCCCGGGCATGAAGCCGGCCAAAGATGCAACGTTCAGGATTTTCCCGTATCTGGCTTTCAGCATATCGGGAAGGAACTCGTGGCTAAGCCGGGTAAGGGCTTCAATATTCAGCCTGATCATGCGCATTAACTTTTCCTGATCGGCCTCGGCAAAAGGTCCCAGGTCGCCGAATCCGGCATTGTTGACGAGGATCTCTACGGTGAAGCCTCCGGAGCGGACAAATTGTATCAGCTTGTTTCTCTCTTCCGTTATGGCCAGATCTGCAGTAAATGTGTGTACGGTAACGTTGTGCTTTAGCCTTAACTGTTTCGCCAGGTTCTCGAGTTTTTTGCCAGTGCGGGCGGTAAGTATGAGATTATGCTTTTGGGATGCCATAATAAGGGCGAGTTCGAAGCCTATGCCGCCCGAGGCACCGGTAATCAGAGCAAAACGCTTGTCGGATTCCATATTCATGTTAATTGTTGCCTTTCAAACTTTAATACGAACAAAAAGTTCAACCGTTTCCGGCGGTTTTGCAAAATTTATGAAAATGCCGGATAAAAAAAGAGCCGGGCAAAAGCCCGGCTCCGGAATTTAAATTTATCGGTGTGTTAGAAACTGTACCTTACGCCGATCTGAAGTTGCCAAACCTGCGTGTAGTTGAAAAGAGGGGAGTAGGTTTCGGTGAGATATTCGCCTTTAGCCTTAACCATCGAGAAGCTGGGAACATTGTTCTCATCCTTGCCTTCGTATTTCAGGATTCTGCCATTGTTTGAACCCGAATTGGTTTTGTAAACACCCCATTCGCTGTTGATTAAGTTGCCGACGTTCAGGCAGTCGAGGCTGAACTGAAGTGTGTTGGTTCTTCCTGCAACCTTGAAGTAATACTCACGTGCAACCCGCAGGTCGAATCTGTTAACCCATGGAGCGCGTGCAGCGTAAGCTTCAGCGTATTCGCCTTTATGGCTGCTGAGGTATTTGTCCTGTTCTACAAATTTGAAGAAAGCATCTTCATCTTCAGGGCTGACAAATTTAATCTCACCTTTTTCACTTGGAATGTAGATCAGATCTGTAGCAATACCATCGCCATTCATGTCGTTGGTATACGTAAAGCTGTTGCCGTAAGGAGTGAATCCTGAGTAGAACAGATTCACCATTGTAGCAGAATTTAAACTCTTGTTACCCCAGGGAATTTTGTAGGAGGCAGAAGCAATTACTTTTGAAGGAACAACATATTGTGAACGCTGAGCCAAAGGAAGGTGTGGTCCGTCGATCTGGATGAGTCCTGTATAAGCTGATGCTGCATTACTTCCGGGCATGCCGGAGACCTCTTTCGATTCGGTAAAGGTGTAGGCAAACATCATGTTCAGATCTTTCACGGGTTCTGTGAAAACGGAAATGTTGCCGATTGCACCCCAGCCGTCGTTCGTATTTGAAAGCACGTAGGCATTCTTTGAGTTGTACACCAGGTCAGCTCTTGCAGGATAAATGTACCTGTCATCAGCACCGCTGAAACGATTCCAGGTTTCATCGGGTTGTTTGAGGTCGTAATTCTGTAACATTACGCCATTGATGGTTTTAGTAAAGATACCTTCCAGAGTTACCGATAACGGGAAAGAGGCAGGAATTTCATAATCCAAAGCGAGTGAAGATTTCCATACCTGAGGCATTTTGAAGTCAGGATCGATGGCATTAATATCTCTCGGGAGTGCTCCGTCTTCCGGAGTAATGGTGTTTTGTAATCCTAATCTTTCAATCATTTCATCAACACTGGTGATCATTGCACCCGAAAGCAGGGCAAGATTGGGATCTGTGCTTGTAACGTTACCATCGGAATCATACTTTGTTACAGCAGCATAGCTTCCCTGTACCATGCCTGAATTGGTCGGCATATTGGTGAAGAACACGAGTGGTAATCTTCCGGCAAACAGACCGGTACCGCCGCGAAGTTTCATTTTCTGGTCACCCATAATGTCCCAATTGAAACCTACTCTGGGTGAAATCTGAACCTTTGCTGTCGGCCATTCGCCTGTATCAAGATTTCTTCCGCCAAAGTCGAGCTCACTGATAGCATTGTTGCTGATGATGTTGTCTTCGTAAACAAGATAATCGGCACGAATACCATAGGTAAGTTTAAAATCAGGATTTACACTCCATTCGTCCTGGGCATAAACGCCGACCTGATTAAATGCAACCTCGGCAGCCGGATTTTTTTCTCCGTCGTAACCATAAGTGATTGCAAAGTCTCTGGGAGCAGCCTGATTCAGAAAGTCATCGATGCTGGCATACCGGTAGTAACCGGTTCCATTACGCATGTATGAATTATTCGCCATCTGGTACTCAAAACTTGCTCCGATGGTGAATTTGTGGTTGTTCATGTAAATGTTTACGTTGTCAACAACGTTTAAAATGTTGTTGTTAACCCCGTTATTCCATGTAAACAATTCATAGCCTGCAGAGATGTAAGGCTCAAGTATCTGACTGCCATCTTCGTTAACACCATACATTATATCAATGAAAGGGAATGGATCTGAATTGGATCCACGCATATCCTTGATCTTTGTGTAAGTGGTCAGAAACTGATTTGAAATCTTGTTGGAAATACGGCTGTTCAAATCGAAAGCGATGGAGTTAACTGTGTTGTCCTGTGAATAGATGGAGTTTGAGAAGGACATGGAATACTGTGAAATACGGTCCATTGAGTTGTTACGAAAACCAGCATCGGTTGAGTTTCCGTTTGTCGGATACCAGGCTTGATTTTTTGTATAGTTGTACCTGATACTCAGTTTGTTGGAATTATTGATGTTCCAGTCGATACGAGCCATGAGTTTTCTGTTGCTCTCATCGGCGGGGTAATCCGTGTAGGAACCGGGATTGTAGCCGTAATTCGAAATCAGATGCTGTTTTACAGCCTCCATATCGGAAATGCTTGCACGCGACAGCATCAGATCGGTGTTGGCAACTCCGTCTTCCGACGGCCTGTAGGTTACTACCTGACCAGGATTTATTTCATACTCTCCGTTAACAAAAAAGAAAAGCTTGTTTTTGATGATCGGACCACCTAATGATACGCCGTAGGTTTTGGTTGATTCCGCATCACGGGTTCCAAAATCAATATCTCCGATCTTGTTGCCGCGCATTTCCTGGTTTTTGTAATAGGTATATGCAGATCCTCTGTACTGATTGGTACCCGATTTGGTAATTGCGTTGATTCCACCGCCAATAAAGTTGGTCTGGCGAATGTCGAATGGAGCGACTACAACCTGAATTTCTTCGATCGCATCCAGTGAAATGGGGTTTCCGCCTCCGGGAAGGTTCGAGCTCAAGCCGAAATTGTTGTTGAAGTTTGCTCCGTCAACGGTAAAGTTGGTGGATCTTCCATCTCCTCCGGCGAAACTCATCCCGTTTGAATAGGGTGAAAGACGCGTTACATCCTGTATGCCACGATTGATGGTTGGCATCGAATTCAGTTGCATGTTAGAGATGCTTGTAGAAGCGCCTGTCTTGTCGGCCTGGAATGCCGAAGCTCTTTTTCCGACGACCATTACTTCGCCTAATTCCACAGATCCTTCTTTTAGGATAGCATTCAGAACGAAAGTCTGACCCAGGAATAATGTAATGTCAGAATACGTCTCTTTTGAATATCCCACATACGAGACTTCCACTACATAAGGTCCGCCGGTACGCATGCCCGGAAGGTTAAATGAACCTTCAGCATTGGTTATAGTTCCGTATTGCGTTCCGGAAGGCTGGTGGATGGCAACCACTGTAGCACCAGGCAGTGATTCTTTGTTCGTGTTGGTAACACGTCCATTCATCCCGGAAGTGGTAACCTGGCCGACTGCAATGGCTGTTCCCATCAGAAATGCCGCTACAAGCAGGAACTGCTTCCTGATTTTGAGCAACAACTTGTCTGCTTTTCTCATTTTTTGTTGTTTTGGTTAGTGATTTGATTTATTTGCGTGTTGGTTTCTACTTACTCTTTACGGCCTTTGGTAACAAAAAACTTATGCGATTGTTTCCGAAAAGCATCATGCAAAATTATCCAATGCCTTTTTTCAAATGCAGCGTAAACGTTAAGTTATCATTAACAATTTGCTGGTTCATAATTAAGTGTTCATTCCAAAAAAAAAATCTGAAAAGATATTTTAACCGGTTGTCATCCGTTTGATAAGCCTTAATTTATGGGTATACTTACCCTGCGAACGGTTAAATACTCCATGATGATCGATCGGGTCGGTACGAACTTCTCCCGAACCGTGTATTACCGTACCCTGGCCTGTCAGTATTCCGGTATGAATAATACGCCCTTCTTCATTGTCGAAATAGGCTACATCCCCGGGTTCTATTTCTTCAATCAGGTTAATGAGTTGTCCGTGAGCCGATTGCTGCCATGCGTCGCGCGGAAGTCGGATTCCGTATCTGGCGAAAACTACCTGTACAAGTCCTGAGCAATCGATACCAAACGGCGATCTGCCGCCCCAGAGATACGGAGATTTAAGGTATTCGGATGCAGTATCAGCGATAAGCCTGCCGGCACCCGGGAGAGGTTCTGCTGCATCACCGGCAGAAAGATGGTAGTTGCCACCGGGACCGGCAAACATTTCCCCTGAAAGACGGTAAAGGGTACTGCCTCTGACAATTGTTATTGACGGAAGAACATCCGATGAAAGAGTGGCAGTAAGACTGGTCACAACCATCCGGCTGCTTTGGCTGAGTTGCTCCGGAAGCTCTTCATCCAACAGCGTAATCTGCTTGAAATCACACCAGCCTTCGTAGCCGTCGTGCCTGGAAACTACGTGAAGCCAGCTTCCCTGACTGCCGGCAATATCAACCAGATCGCCAAACAGCAACTGATTCACCATCTCTGCGGTATCAGAAGGTGCTGATCTTACGGCAACAAGCGAAAGAAAACAAATCCCTCCAGACATTGGGCCTGCTTAATATATGGTACCGGGCAAATATATTGAATTATTTTCCGGTTTCCATAGGAAGTAATTAACACTTTTTGGCTGTTTTGTTAATAACTCATGCCGCGTTTTACCTGAGTTTCTGATCTGCTGATAAAAAGTCCTGACTATTGTCGGTCGTTGGCAAACAGGTCACAGCTTTCGGTTGTTCTTCCCGATTTTGTTTGTGCGACTGAAAACGATCCTGAGCATAACAGGTGTGTTAATGTCTGCACTTTTGTAAATTAAATGAATTGCGCCTGTCTGTGATTTTTCTTTGTATTTTCGGACATTGAAGAAACACCTCAACCCCGGCCGCATTATGCACAGATACCTGGTTTGGCTCAGCAACAGGCACGACCTGATAGGCAAGATTTTCTTATTTATTGCGGTGATTGCTTTGCTTGTTGCGATTTTTCCACGTGAAGGAAAGTTTCGTTACGAGTATCAGAAAGGCAAGCCCTGGCAGCACGACGATCTGATAGCACCGGTCGATTTCGGCATACTGAAACCAGCCGAAGAACTGCAGTCGGAACTAAATGCAGTGCTGAGGGATGCACGACCGTATTTCAAACGGCAGAACAGTATTACCGAAAGTCAGATAAATCTCCTGATTAATTCGTTCAATAAAGCATGGGATGCCCGCTTCGGAAGAAGTACCGGCGATGATCCCGAAAGAAGCCGGCATCTCGATACCGCTCTCAGCATTCTGGATACGCTGTTTACCAGGGGAATTGTTGCGCTAAATAATGAGATAGAAGGTAAACCTTCTGGTTTTGAAGTCTTTGTGATCGATGGAAACCTGGCTTCCCGGGTTGCACTCTCCCGTATGTTTACCATTAAATCGGCGCAACAGTATATTGAAGTCTGGCTCAATGGAAGCGGATTGAGTGAGACTGAAATGCTGAACGGCTTGCTTATAAATGCCTTACGGCAGAATGTGGTGTTCGATAAAGAAAATACCACTCGTGCAAGAGAGGCGCTGACACGCGAAGTGCCGGCAACTCGTGGCATGATCCAGAGCGGTGAAAAAATCATCTCGAGGGGAGAACTGGTAAATGCAGAAAAATATCAAATCCTCGAATCCCTGCGAACGGAATACAGTCAGCGACTGGACGATACGTTTCGTTTTGGCAATGTTCTGACCGGTCAGGCCCTCCTGATAAGCCTTACCATCGTGGTTTTTATTCTGTTTATGATTTCATTCCGGAAAGATGTGTTCGCTGAGAATAAAAACCTGCTGATGATTCTACTGATCATTCTTGGTATGGTTGCTGCTGCTGCAATGGTAATCAAATCGGAACCCGGATTGCTTTCACTTCTTCCTTTTTGCCTGGTACCTATTATTATAAGGGTGTTTTTCGATACGCGGCTGGCCTTTTTTGTACACGTGGTTACCCTTGTGCTTACGGGATTTATGGTGCCTAATGGCTTTGAATTTATCTTTCAGCAACTGATCGCCGGACTGATCGCCATTATCAGTGTTGCCGGTCTGCGCCGAAGGTCTCAGTTTTTTCTTACAGCTCTGGCTGTGTTTATTACTTATGCTTTCGTTTATTCCGGAATGCTGCTGATTCAGGATGGCAGTCTGGCTGGTTTTGATTTTCAGCAGTTGCTTCTCTTCGGCGGAAGCGCACTTTTTACGCTCTTTTCTTATCCTCTGATATTTTTGTTCGAGAAATTGTTCGGTCACGTTACCGACGTCACCCTCATGGAACTTTCGGATACTAATACCCCGCTGCTGCGACAACTGTCGCTGCTGGCTCCCGGAACCTTTCAGCATTCCATGCAGGTTGCAAATATTGCCGAAGCAGCAGCGTGGGAAATAGGAGCCAATACCTTACTAATCCGTGCCGGTGCATTGTATCACGATATAGGCAAAATGGATATGCCGGCCTATTTCATCGAGAATCAAACTTCAGGAGTAAATCCACACGATGAGCTCAGTTACGAAGAAAGCGCGAGAATAATTGTGAGTCACGTTACACGGGGCATCGAAAAAGCAAAAAAGTCAAAACTACCCGAAGTGCTGGTTGATTTTATACGAACCCATCATGGTACCCGGGTGGCTGAGTATTTTTATAACCGGCAGAAGCTCGAGTTTCCCGAAAAAGAGGTTAATGACCTGGATTTCCGGTACCCGGGTCCGGTTCCTTACAGCAAGGAGACATCCATTCTGATGATGGCCGATTCGGTGGAAGCTGCATCCAGAAGCCTGAAAAAACCTACAGCGGAGTCCATTGGCATCCTTGTGGAAAATATAATCGATAAGCAGGTTGAGATGCAGCAATTTGTGAATTCTGAACTCACACTCAAAGATATTACACGCATTAAGAAAATCCTTAAAAAGAAACTCATGAGCATTTACCACGTCAGGATTGAGTATCCGGTGATTTAATTGTCGTTTTATAATGCCTATTCCTGGCCGGGGATATGACGGCGCAGGTAAGGAGCAGCTTCAGGACCCAGGTTAAACAGCAAATCGGCCATGCTCAGATTGGGGATAAAAGGGAATCTGTCGCCAAAAACCTGGAAGTAAGGTTCATAAGAGGTGATCTCCCATTCGTGGCGTATTTCCCGTTTAGGCATGAACATTTTCCGAAGGTCAGCCACCGGCGCAGGATCTTTTACAAAAGTATCCGTAAAATGTATTAAAGGTTTGATCCCGGTAAGTTCCAGACAGGCTTCAAGCAGCAATTTGTTGAATTCCCAAAGGTACTCTGGAGGATTCGAAAAAATGGATTCGAAGACGTCGCGGTAATACAGGAAAAACGGAGATTTATTGTATGCTGATTCTATCGCTCTCCAATGGATAGAGTTCCATTTTTCAGCAAATGACAGTTTTATGTCGGTAAAGGGTGTGTGGTTCCCTGAAGAACGTATTACCGGTACGCTGAGCGTTAACGGGCCATTGGCTGTGGCAATGATGTAGCGGTTTCTGCAGGTTTGCCGCGGATAGGTTTCGTGCAGTTCGATGTGTACTGTGGGTGCATGGACCAGCCAGCAGAAATAACTGATGTCGGGGAAGCAGGCAAAAGGCAGCAATACTTCGGGAACTCCGCTCATAACATGGGTGTTTAGGGCAAATGTACAATTATTGTGAGAAATGCCATGGCTTTGGCGGCTTCTTCATCATACAGTTCAGTGGAACTCCTTCCCGGAAACGGCAAAAAAAAAGGCCCGCATTCACGGGCCTCAGTTGTACGGTTAATACCACACCTTATTCGCCGGCTTTGGCGTTCAGAAGAACATCGTCAATTGCCTGCTTCAGAGCATGTTTGGGAAGCGCTCCCTGAGCCATCTGAGGCTGTCCGTCGGACGGACAGAACAACATGCTGGGAATGCTTCGTATTCCGAAAATCTGTGAAAGTTCCTGTTCGGCTTCGGTATCCACTTTGTAAATGTTGACCTTCCCTTCGTATTCTTTTGAAAGTTCTTCAAGAATGGGTGCAACCATCTTGCAGGGTCCGCACCAGTCGGCATAAAAGTCGATGATACAGGGAAGCTTGCCTTCAAACTTCCAATCCTGGTTTTTGTCGAAATCGAAAACCTTGGTTTTAAAGGTTTCAAATGTTAAATGTTCCATTATCGGGTTTCTGTAATTATTCGGTAAATGATTGTTTACTTCTGGGATGTCGGCTGAGCAGCAGGTGCAAGTAATATTTCTTTCACCATTTTCTCAAATTCTGCCTTCGGCAATGCTCCTGCCGTCATTTGTGGCTGACCTTCAGCAGGACAAAACAGTATGCTCGGAATGCTGCGGATGCCAAATACCTGGGCTAACTCACGCTCTTTGTCGGTATCGACTTTATATACTACAATCTGATCCTTGTATTGCTCTGCGAGCTCAGCCATTATAGGAGCCACGCGCTTGCAGGGTCCGCACCAGTCGGCGTAAAAGTCAATGATGCAAGGCTTGTTACCTTCGTAAATCCACTTGTCGGGACTTTTTTCGTAGTTAAATACCCGCTCCAGGAACATTGCCTTGTTCATCTGTATTACTTTGCCGGCTTCAGCCGAAGCAACAGCGGTTGTTTCTTTTACGGGTTCATTTGATGCCGACTGTCCGTTACTGGTAGTTTGGTTGCAACCGAAGAATGCAAGACTGGCAACAAGTGCGAGGGTGAAAATACGTTTGTTCATATTATTGATGATGGTTGGGTTCATAATTTCGCTGCAAAGATAAAACTTTTATTTTTTAAATCGCATAAATATCACTAAAAAAAAGTTAATTTTGCAGAGTCAATCGTTTAAACAAACATCAGGCCATTTTGTTAGGCCGTAGAAATCACCGTATTAAATAATGAGTCTGGCCCATTATTTTAAGGAACTTGATCTGGGAGAATTTAATGCCAGGTTTTCGAAGCCCGGGCAATGCCTGAAGGCCATTGCCGATGAAAAATGGCAGAACGGGTATATTTGCCGCAAATGCGGACATACCAATTACTGTGAAGGTAAAACCCCGTTTTCGCGCCGGTGTACCCGGTGTAAATCGGATGAGTCGGCAACGGCGCACACCATTTTTCACAGGTGCCGGATACCAATTACCGATGCATTTGAGATCGCCTATCTTGTTTGCAGTACCGAAAAGATTTCGAGTTATGAGCTTTCGCGCCGTCTCGACACCCGTCAGATGACCTGCTGGAAGTTTAAAAAACGGATTATGGAATGCATTGAGCACGGCACCGGCCTGCATTTGTTTGAGGTCGGCGGAGGCAATTCAGCTCCGGAATCCGATGCATAACCACCTTGTATTCTGATTGTGTCCGATGTGCAGTCCGGAGCTACTCTTTAATGAGGTTCATCCATGAGATGCCGGCACTGCTGCTGATTCTGATCAGGTAAAATCCGGGATCAAGATTTTTAATTCGCAGTCGTGCAGAGGGCTGTCCGGTATGGATCGTTTCTGTTATCCCGGTTTTTTGTCCCGACAGGGTATAAACTTCCATCGTCCGCTGCGGAGCGTCGGCGGTTTCAAACTCCAGCCATACACTTTCCTTTGCGGGATTTGGAAACAGGCGGGCAGGTGAGCTCGGTTTGTTTTCAGCAAGTGTATTGCCTTCGGGAGCCCAGTTCAGCGTAAATCCGGGAGCTGTGCCACTGCCATCGGATGTGAATATCAGAAAAGCCTTCCCGCCCGGAACTGTCACAGGACCGGGGATTGAATCGCCCGTCAGTAAAGCCACCTCCTGCTGGCTCGACAGGTCATAAATACGCAAATAATCAAAACCATCCTGCAGGCTGAACAGATCAAACGTCAGTTTTAGCGGAACAAGCTCGGTTGGGATGATTCTCCACTTGCACATGCTGTTGTTTCCGTAATTGAATTCTCCCGAACCATCGTCAAACGAACCCGAGGGCGTATTGAAGGTGGTAGTTCCGGAGCAAAATATTGGCAGCAGACTTTTATAGAACCCCAGAAAACCGTTTCCGCCACCGTTTTCACGCGATAGCACGACCAAAGCCGATGAAGCAGAAATATCAAGTGCTTCGGGAAGCATGGATCCGGAGTATGAGGCAAGCAGTTGTGCGGTATCGTCGCCTTTATATATATGCAGGGAGTCGCCTTCGGCGAGATCAATCAGCGGGAAATGCAGTTGCAGGCCGCTGATGGAGTCGTAATCGCTGTCCTGAGGGCGAATAAGCCACTGGCAGTTACTGCCTGAAGGATAATCAGACATATTGCTTCCATCGGTATACGATCCTGCAATAAACGATAAGGTGTCAGGTCCCTGGCAGTAACCGGGATAATTAAATAGGGTAGTGTCGGGGTATATATCTTTAATTACTTCCTGGGCAAAGTTGAAATTGCTGCCTCCGGGTGTAAGTGCCGACAACAAAAAATATCCGTCGTAGCTTCCGCTCCATCCCCAGTTAAAATGGTAAAAGCCGCCGGGCGAATACCCGTCGCATACAAAGGCATGCCCGTTTTGCGAACCAACGCTTTCCCAACCGGCATAGTAAAGCGGTTTGCGTGCATCCAGGTTGGCAACAAGGATGCTGTCCCAGTCCATGGTGGTGGTATCTCTGAAAATATATTGCGTTTGAGCTCCATATTTAAAAAATGCCCGCATCGAATTGGCAGCACTGTGGTTCCACATGCCCGATCCGGAGGGGCCGTAATCCATATCGAACGATATTCCTAGGTGATAGAGCAAAAGCGCAATGTGCTCGTTGGGTCCGTTAAGGGTGCGTTCCATGCCGTTCCAGAGGTAGGCTGTTTCTCCGAAATTTGCAAACTGCACCCCATAATTTGGATGTACGTAGCTGTATTCTCCGGTTCCCTGGTGCGGCCAGCGGTGGTAAAACATCAGCTGTCCAACCGCGGTGGCAACACATCCGGCATAACACCGGCCGCCGGGCCCGGCAGGATCGGGGGGGCACATGCCGTTGTAATAATTTCCCTGATCCCAGACGGTACGGAGCAGTGGTTCAACAAGATCCGGTTTGTTGCGTGCTTCCGGAGCTTTCCGGATGCTGTAACGTTCGCGTATTTTTTTTATCTCAGGCACCGGATGTGCGAGTCCCGACACGGCATCCATCTGCCGGCCGTAGTATTGAAGCCAGGCCAGCAGCGCAGGAGGTGGATTTTCACCGGTATAGCTCCCCTTCATGCTGTAACCAAGCACCGGAAAGGTGTTATCCGACCCAGCAACCAAAACGTAACCTCCACCTTTGAAATTGACCGCGAATGCCCTCAGTCTACCCTGTATGTTAACCGGTAAAAAATTGTCAATTACCGCTGATACCCTGTTTTCGTCTGAATGAACTTCAAGCCTTTCCTGAAAAAAGTTCAGCGCCAGGGTCTTCGATTTTCCGATGGATTGTGATGAGGCCGTGCCTGCAAAACAAAGGATGGATAAAAAATGGAGAATAAACTTTTTCATCGGATGATCATATTTTGCCTGTCTCAAAAATAGCATTTATTTCTCCCTGCACGTTTTATTATTCCGTGGTTTAAAGCCGTTTTTTTGTGCTTAAACTAATATTAATGCAAAAAGGTCAATTTTATGCGTTTGTGATTTTTGTTTTAAAAGGTAAAATGAAGCATCGGATAATTCTGCAATCCGGGTCAAATCGTAACTTTGCCTGAAAATAACTGTAATATGAAGATTGACCTGCGCTCCGATACCATTACCCGCCCAACGCCCGGGATGCTGGATGCCATGTTCTCAGCTCATGTTGGCGACGATGTTTTTGGTGAAGATCCCACTGTAGCTGCTCTTGAGGCGAAAGTTGCCGCCCTTTTCAGGAAGGATGCCGGACTTTTCTGTCCGTCGGGCACCATGACCAACCAGATTGCTGCCAGGGTTCATGCCCGTCCGGGTGAAGAAGTTATTCTGCACAAACTTTCACACGTTTATTATTATGAAGCCGGAGGTTTGATGTCGAACTCAGGTCTCTCGGTTTGTCTGCTCGGTGGTGACCGCGGGATGATTACTGCGCAGGATGTTGCCGACCATATCAATCCCGACGATCTGCACCGCCCCCGTACCGCTGTGGTGGAAGTTGAGAATACCATGAACAAAGGCGGAGGTGCGGTATACAACAACGATGAACTTGCAGCAATAGGGGAGGTTTGCCTTACCAATGGCCTCAAATATCACCTCGATGGTGCCCGAATTTTCAATGCACTTGTTGTTACCGGTCAGACGTCACAGGAGTGCGGATCCCTGTTCGACAGCATCTCCGTATGCCTTTCAAAAGGACTGGGAGCTCCGGTAGGTTCGGTGTTGACTGGCGATCGTGAATTTATACGAATGGCCCGGCGCGTGCGCAAAGTACTTGGCGGTGGTATGCGGCAGGCCGGTTATCTGGCAGCAGCCGGTATCTATGCACTCGATCATCACATAGAACGCCTAAAGGAGGATCATCAGCGGGCTCAGCTGCTCGGAAAAACCCTGAGCCAGCTCAACTGGGTTGATGAAGTACTGCCGGTAGATACCAACATCGTGATTTTCAGGGTTAAAAATCCGCTTACAGCAGCAGTAGTTTCAGGAAAACTTGCCAGTGAGGGCATTTTAGCCATCGACTTTGACAAGCAGTCGGTTCGGTTTGTAACCCATCTCGATTATACCGATGCAATGCTTGCGCGGACGATAGATGTATTAAATACCATGAGCTTCTGAAAAAATCAGCAACGGATTAATCGCTGAACGCTTTTTCAAACTCCTTGTCAAAGCGCAGGTTTATCGAATCGCACCCGTGCTTGAAAATGGGGTTGTAATTGTCGGCAGCAGTTATTCTGAACTTCAGTTTGCTGCTTGTGCAATACTTCGGAAGCAGGGAAGCTACCTCAAATATTACGTCGTCAACGGTTTCCAGGCCACGAAGACCAAGTCGTGAAAGCAGTGTATCGGTTTGTTTCCAGCCGTCGTACTGCAGCTTCGACGAGGCGGCTTTGTCAATTTTCTGAATTACTTTCTGGCTGTTGGTAAAGGTGCCACCCGACTCCCATGGAAGGGATGCAGGCAGCACAAGGTCAGCCAGTTGTGCGGTCTCTGTCATAAAGTAATCCTGAACCATAACGAAACCGGCTTTTCCGAACCACTGCCTTGCTTCATCAGGGTTACTGGCACAACCAACCGGGTCTTCTCCGAAGACAAACATCTTCCTGTACTTACCTTCGCGCACATCGTGCAGGGTGCATCCTATTCCGTACGGCAGTTCTCCGCTTTCCCAACTGTGTTCAAATGACTGACGGGTAATGGGGTCGTCCCACTCGCATGCACCCGGACCCAGCTCGGGCATTACGCCCATATCGTGCAACCCGTGACTGTTGTTTTTCTCCTTCAGAAGCATAAGTCCGCTGCCTGTTTTGCCGTGTTTGCCGGTGATGCAGGCAAGGTTGAATATCTCGGCACAGGTACGGCCCGAGAGTTCTTTTTCCGAGAAAACGATTACTGCAGCTTTCTCAGCATTGTATTCAGTGGCAAAGCGTATGATGGTATCCGCACAATCAACTCCCGAAGCTTCAACCAGACCTGTAAACGATTCGCTCAGGGTATGTGTTCGGAAATCTTCGAAATTGCCGATCAGATCCCTTATGAATAACTGGTTTTGCAGGTTCTGCGAAAGCAGGTAATGATTTACTGCTTTTACAAAGTGATAGTAGGATTTTACCCGTATAATACGGTCGGCTTTATGCTCCGAGGTGCTGTTCGGCATAGTGGTAATAAGCTCGACGGGCGTTCCCTGGATTTTCTGATTGTTCCAGATCATAAAACCGGCAACGGCATTGTCGCGGCTTACCTCTGCTCCAAGCAAATACACCCTGCTCGATTCGGTGAGTTCGGGAAATGGAAGATTGGCTTTGGTAAGCTTAGCATAGTTTGAGCCCCGGCCCAGGTAATGGAAACTGCCGATGTTGTTGGTTTTGGCTCCCGCACGTGCCAACTTTTGAACAAGGTACTGCTCTTCATTTGTCAGACGACCACCGGCAAAAAAGGCGGTCTCTGCCGGATTTGAATTCCGTATTTCACTTTCCAGGATTTCAAACGCTTCATCCCAGGCAATGGGCACATGATTACCGTTACGTTTCAGCATGGGAACGGTAAGGCGGCTGGTGTCGTTGAGGTACTGATAACCAAACTTACCGTAGCGGCATATGTTTCCATCCTGGTTTACAAGTCCTTCTGCACCTTTAACTTCCATTACAAAACCGTTGCGGTGATGAACCTCGAGGGTACACCCAACGGAACAATAGTTGCAGATGGTAGTGAAGCTTTCGGTTTGGACGGGTCCGGGTTTGAACAGCTTGTTTTCTGTCAATGCGCCCGTAGGGCAGGTGGAAAGGCAGAGTCCGCAGGATTCGCAATGGGTATCGCTCAGCGAGTTGCCCATGCTCGGTGCCACGAACGTATCAAAACCCCGGTTAACAAGACCCAGCGCATTGGCGCCGGCCACCTCACGGCAAATTCGTACACAGCGGGCACAGAGGATACATTTGTTGTTGTCAATTTCGATGTAAGGATGTCTGAAATCAACCTCATACTCACGATGTTCGCCTTCAAAGTGCTTTTGTTCTGCTTCGTATTCGGTGGAATATCTCTTTAAATCGCAGTCGAAATAGGCCGTGCATCCGCACTCAAGGCATCGGGCTGCTTCGTGTTTTGCAACCGCTTCGTTTTCATATCCCAGCTCAACCTCCTGGAAGTTATTGCGCTGATCCGGGTGAAGAACTGGCATTTCGTGCCTGAGCTGACGGGCAAACTTTCCGCTGAAATCGGCAGGTGTCTGTTCCCTGAAATTTTCGCGTTTGCTGATAAACTCTTTTTTGTAAGGCTTCACCGGCTGACCAGTCAGATACTGGTGGCAGCTTAGTGCTGCAATTTTGGCCTGGGCAATGGCCTGAATAAGTGTAGCGGGACCCGTAACGCCGTCGCCGGCTGCAAATACCGACGGTATGCCGGTTTGCAGAGTGTTTTTATCGGCATCCAGGTCTCCCCATTTATTAATGGCGAGCTGCCCTGAGGTTTCATGGGTATTGATGTCGTCAAGGAAATGGACATCGGTTTTTTGTCCGATTGCTGCCAGTGCGATATCCACATCAAATTCAAACTCGCTGTCGGGTACAGGCACCGGACGGTGCCTTCCCGAAGCATCGGGTTCGCCAAGCTCCATACGAATGCATATCATGCTTTTAATGCGACCGTTTTCGTCTTTTCTAACTTTTAACGGAAGTGTAAGAAACATATATTCAACGCCTTCCAGTTTCGATTCGTGAATCTCTATTGGATTGGCAGGCATCTCTTTCTCGGTGCGGCGGTAGATAACATATACCTTTGAAGCGCCAAGACGCCGGGAGGTCCGGCAGCAGTCCATAGCAGTATTCCCGCCTCCAACCACCACCACGGTTTTCCCGGTAAAATCGGGTTTCTGGCTTTTGTTTAGTTCAAGTTCTTTAAGGAAATCGGTGCCGGCAAATACTCCTTCGGCATCGTCGCCTTCGCATCCAATGCGTGTACCTTTTTGCGACCCTATCGCCAGAATAGTGGCGTCGTGCGTCTCTTTCAGCTCTTTATAGCTTATGTTTTCACCAAGCCGTTTGCTGTAATGGATGGTTACACCCATTTCAGAGATATTATCCACTTCACGCTGCAACAGGTCGTTGGGCAACCGGTATTCAGGGATTCCGTAGCGAAGCCATCCGCCGGCAGCAGGACTGGCTTCAAAAATATCTACTGAGTGGCCTTCTTTTCTGAGGAAAAATGCTGCGGAGAGTCCACCCGGTCCGGCGCCGATTACGGCTACACGTTTTCCTGTATCGGGATGAATGTGTGGTATGAATTTACTGGGTGAATCAAGGTCCAGATCGGAAGCAAACCGTTTCAGGTAGTCGATGCCGACGGGTGCGCCTTCGTCGAGCAGGTTACGGCGACAGGCAACTTCGCAGGGACGTACGCAAACGCGCCCGCAAATGGCCGGCAAAGGATTTGTTTCCTTTATCACACCTACGGCATCGTTATATAATCCTTTTTCGATCAATGAGATATAACCCTGAACATCCACGCCGGCCGGACAGGTTTGCTTGCAGGGGCCGGTGCAATCGGCGTAGTGGTTGCTGAGCATAAGCTCAAGTGCCGTCTTTCTGGCTTTCAGAACTTTTTCGCTCCGGGTTATTATCTTCATCCCTTCGGAAATGCGGGTTGAACAACTTGGCTGCAATCCACGCATGCCTTCAACCTCAACCACACATACGTAACAGGAGGTAAACGGCTCCAGCCGGGGATCGTCGCACAGGGTAGGTATTTCTATGCCAAGCCTGCGGGCGGCCGAAAGTATGGTTTCTCCCTCGTATCCCTTTGCAATCTGATCGTTTATAATGATGTTGACCTTATTCTTCATTTGGTTCTCTTGCTTTTATATGGGAAATCCGGATCAGTAGAGCTTGATGGCATCAAACTTACACCTGGAATAACATTCTCCGCAGCGGATGCATGCATCCTCGCGGATGAAATGAATCTGTTTGCGGTCTCCGTCAATGGCGTTTGTGGGACAGTGTTTTGCACAAACCGTGCATCCCGTGCATTTTTCAGTGTCAACCTCATAGGTCAGCAGTTTCTTGCACACCTTTGCCGGACATTTCTTATGATAAATGTGTGCCTCGTACTCGTCGCGGAAGTATCGTATGGTAGTCAGCACCGGATTTGGCGCCGTTTGTCCGAGTCCGCAAAGTGAGGTGTCTTTGATTTGATAAGCCAGATCTTCGAGAAGTTCAATGTCGCCGTCTCTTCCTTCACCTTCGGTAATCCGGATCAGGATCTCGAGCATACGCTTAGTGCCTATACGGCAGAACGTACATTTACCGCAACTTTCCTTTTGGGTGAAATCGAGGAAGAACTTTGCCACATCAATCATACAGGTTGTTTCATCCATCACCACCATTCCGCCGGAACCCATGATGGCACCCGTTGCGTTTACGGAGTCGTAATCAACAATCGTGTCGGCAAGATATTCGGGAATACATCCCCCGGAAGGGCCTCCCATCTGAACGGCTTTGAACTTTTTGCCGCCCTGAATACCGCCGCCGAGTTTAAAGATTACATCCCGAATGGTAATACCCATGGGCACCTCTACAAGTCCTGAGCGTTTTATCTTCCCTGCAAGGGCAAAGACCTTGGTGCCTTTGCTTTTTTCGGTTCCGTAAGATGCATAGGATTCCGCACTGTTCAGGATAATCCACGGGATGTTGGCGTACGTTTCTACGTTATTGATATTTGTGGGTTTGCGCCATAATCCGGAAGCAGCGGGGAATGGGGGGCGCTTTCGGGGCATCCCGCGTTCGCCTTCAACCGAGGCAATCAGTGCTGTTTCCTCGCCGCACACGAAGGCTCCGGCGCCTTCCTTGATGTATATGTCGAAGCAGAATCCCTGTATGCCCAGGATATCCTTGCCTAAATAGCCGCGGCTCCGGGCCTGATCCAGTGCAATGTTCAGACGTTTGATGGCCAGTGGATACTCGGCTCTGCAATAAATTACCCCTTCGGTGGCACCGATGGCATAAGCGCCAATAATCATACCTTCGAGCACCGAATGCGGATCGCCCTCCAGCACCGAACGGTCCATAAATGCTCCGGGGTCGCCTTCGTCGGCATTGCAAATGATATATTTCTCAGCTGAAGGATTAGACGAAGCAAAACGCCATTTCATACCGGTAGGGAAGCCTCCGCCTCCGCGACCTCGTATGCCGGAATCAAGCACTTGCTGAATAACATCTGCCTGTGAAATCTTATCCTCTGCTATTTTTCCGATAGCAGCATAGCCCTGACGAGCGATGTATTCGTCGATGTTCTCGGGATCCATGTGCCCGCAGTTGCGCAGTACAATCTTTACCTGGTCGTCGAGAAATTCGTTTTCCGGGGTCTTAAACAGATCCGACTGAACTATATACTCTTTTACCGGACTGCCTTCTGCCACGTGCTTCCCGATGATCTCGAAAACCTTGTTTTCATCCACCTCACCGTAGAGGTAGGTTCCTGTTTCGTCAACGATTTCTACCAGAGGTTCGCGGTAACACATTCCGACGCAACTGGTTTTCTTGAGCTCGAAATCAAGATTTTCGGTTTCCTTTAATGCTTTTATTTTTTCGTAGGTCTTATTTGCTCCGGCGGCAATTCCGCAACTGCCTAATCCTACTATTACCTGTGTTTTACCCATTTTTTTTTGATGTAAAGCAAGTATTTTCCAAAGGTTTCATTCGTTGCCCTGGACCTCCCTGATCCTGATTTCCCTAATAATTTTAACAGCCTCTTTGCCTGTAAGCTTCCCAAATGTTTCTTCACCTATCATCATCACCGGAGCAAGGGAACAGCATCCAAGGCAGGCTACCGATTCAAGCGTAAAAAGTCCGTCAACGGTTGTTTCCGTGTCTTTGATCTTCAGAGCCTCCTGAATGGCATCAGTAATGGCGTTGGCATTTTGAACGTGGCATGCAGTTCCGTGACACACTTTTATAATGTGTTTGCCTACCGGCTTCAGCCTGAACTGGGCGTAGAAGGTTGCAACACCATACATCTCACTCAGACTTAAGCCCGTTAACTCCGATATCCGTTCAAAAGCTTCGCGGGGAATGTATCCGAAAATATTCTGGGCTCCCTGAAGCAGAGGTATCATATTCCCTTTCTTTCCTTTATATTTGGCGATAAGCGGGTTTAGCAGACTCAGGTCGGGCGTTTCTGTGGCGACGTAATTCTCTTCCTTGGGTATTCGTGCAACTCGCATAAGTGAAATGTTTTGAGCGCTAAAAGTAGATATTCCGGCCGTTATAGCATGTAGTAGCTCATAATTTATATTTCTTCTAAATACTGCGTAAAATTCAGATAAACAGATTTTTACACTTCTTCGGACCGATGGGCTTTAAAAAGATTCAGTAAATCTCTGATTGCAGTGAATGCCCGGTTAACCATAAAAAGGCTTTCTCCATTTATGTGAGTGCCTGCCCTTCAGGGTTTGAATGTGTTGAACCCGCAAATAGCATTTTTGCTAAAAAATGTCGGTTTACGGTAGGGGAGAACATCAGGCCGAAGATTTACAACTAAGCTTTTTTCTGCTTCAGATAGCTGTCGATTCCCCAGTGAGCAATGTAAATCAGCGGGGTTAACAGAATTGCAAGCGAAACCTTATAGGTGTATTGAACCAGCCCGACCTGAAGTACCTGTTGCATACTCCAGTTGCCGAGTACATAAAAGGCAATAAAAAGAATAACGAAGCTGTCTATTAATTGTGAAATCACGGTCGATCCCGTTGCCCTCAGCCATAACTTTTTACTTCCCGTAAGGGCTTTCAGGTAATGAAATGCATAGGCATCGATAAGCTGACTCACCAGAAATGCGGTGAGTGACCCGACAATGATCCCCAGACCGGCTCTGAAAATACTGGTATAGGCATAGTTGATGTCAAACGGATTGCCTGCAGGATCGGCATTGTTCAAATCAAGCCAGAAATCGGCCGGAGGAACCCCGGTTCCTGCAAGAACCACCAGAAACGACCAGGCTATCATCCCGGCCGTTATAAAGCTGATTTTACGCACACCGTCGCGGCCGAAATATTCATTTATAAGATCGGAAACCAGGAATACCAGGGGCCAGATTACCACACCCACGCTCAGATTCAGGTCAAGCTTCTGTCCGCCAAAAAACGGGAGCTGTGCGGGAGCCAAACCCAAAAGTTTTTCAAGTGAGAAGATTTTTACCCCTGCAAATTCAGCAATAATTGCATTGGTCAGAAAAATTGCTGAAAGCATCAGGAAAAGCTGTTGCCGCGATCCGGATTCATGCGCTTTGCTCATGAATTGCAATTTTTTGTGTTTTTATTTTATCTCTTCCTGCAAGTCCTGCAGGTTAACCCGCAAAGACAATAACTGCTCCCGTTATATAGGCAACAACCCACCAGATGTAGGCATACCTGGAATACAAGTGAATCCGGTGTCCGGCCTCTTTGTCAGGTCCCTTCTTTATTTTGTGATTCCAGAGCAGGATGCCGTCAATTACCATCGCCAGCAAGGCAAGATAACCAATTATCCCATGAAAGGTTATAAAGGAATTGGAAGACCCGATTATCATGCATATGGTAGCACTTACGTCGAGTGCGATTCCAAGCGTCAGAAATGTCAGAACAAAGCTGCTTACAATTTTTTGGCGTTGTTGCCTTATGATGGCTGCCGAATAGGAGAGAAGTGCCAGATTAACCAGAATGATTCCGGCTGTAAGGATGTTGCTCATATGCAAGTGTGTTTGTCGTTGTTTTCCATAGATTTATAGTGTTTCTCCCGTTCCGGCACCAGTGCATAAAACGAAGAAGACATTCCGTGCTGAATAAAATAAAAACCGAACAGTTATTCATGTACAAACCTACATTATTTCATGTGATTTTTACTCTTTCGCAAAATTTTTTCAGTCTTGGCTTGTTTGGAAATTATTTCCACCTGATTGCCAAACAAAAGGAGTCCGGCATTAATTTACCGGACTCCTAAATAGTTTGAAGTTCTGTTTTACTTCCCTGTAACAATGAGCTTTTTGAAATTCGTACTACCGGATTCACTAACAATCCGGTAAGTATAAACTCCGGCCGGAAGTCCTTCAAGACTCAGACGAATCAGGGTTGAGTTTCCTGCTGATTGTTTCATTACGAGGGCACCACTGGCTGAATATAACTCAGCGTACGCATCGTTCAACTCCCTGTTGACCGGAATAAATGTATAGTCTGTAGCCGGATTGGGATAATTCTGACCGCTTATCAGAGCATTTACCGCATTTGAATATTCGTTTCCGGTCATTTCATCCGACAGCCACTGCCGGCTCAAACCGATAATCTGGTTGCGGACATCGGTGTTTGATAACATCTCCAGCCCGATTCCAAAGTAAATGGTTCGGTAAACGGGAGATTCGTAACGGATAGCAGCATGCTTCGCGGTTGTATTGTAGTTAAAAATAACATTTGCTCCGGCAGCTGCATCGATTTCTTCAGGATACATATATCCTCCGTATGCATCAATTATTGTACTCTGAGGTACCTGTCCGAAAACTTCGTCATCCGGATTGGCATTCAGGCGGTTATTGGCTGAAGATCCATCGTTAATAAAGATGGCTTTAAGGTAATCGGTATAGAAATTCCGGGTTATTTCCGTTCCGTTCGAACCTGCATCTCCGCTCATAATATCCCAGCCGATATCCTGGCCTGCGATAAATACGTTGTGACCATCATCCAAAAACGTCATCACGGCTTCAGCCTGACTGTCGCTCAATGCAGGGAAGGTCCAGGCAATATTCAGCCACACCGTGAACACATCCTGATGGGCTCCGGCGTTTATCATGTCGCGCATTACATTGGCATCCGTTACGGCATAACTGCTGATGCCGGATGCCTGAAGGCCAGTCAGGTAAACGCCCTGGTTAGCACTTGATTCGGGACCGCCCGTTCCGTTTACCACCAGATCGGTAACGCCGGCAATCAGCATGGTGCGGAAAAACCTGGCGGGAGCACCGGGGTATGTTTCTGAGCGCATACTGAGTTTAAAACCAGGAAATCCTGCCGACGATCCGGGCGTTACCTTTATTGCAACGGGAACAGAAACGCCCTGCTCAAGGCTAACGGAGGCAGTGCCGGTATATTCCACTCCGTCAATCAGGTACGAATACTGCCAGTCGGCCGGAGCATTCACAGCTTCAAGGTCGAACAGAAAAGCCTGGGTGCCTTCGAGATTGCTGACTGCTTCCAGGTCAAACTGCTGCTCAAAACCTTTGTATCCCCTTTTTACGAATGGATTTTCAGAACTTAATTCACCAATGTAACGGTTAGTTCCGTTAATGGCAGAAACCATGTCGCCGGTAAGAATTTCCTGATGACCTTCGGCAACAAATGCAACCACATGCATGTTTTCCACAACGGCGGCCACGTTGTTATATGCTTCAGGGATAGTGTAGTTGTATGTTCTGGTAATAAATGTTCCGGCTCCTGTATTATTAACTTCCTCACCCCATTGCCCCGTTATCAGGTGACGCAGCATATGCATATGCCGGTAGTTGCTTCCGGCTCCACCACCGGTTTGCGGACCATAGATGCTATCCTGGATAAGCGCAAGGTTGATGAAATTGCTTGATGAACCGGGAGCAGAAGTATAATAGAGTTCAATGTCGATGGTCAGCTCCCGCGTGCCGGCATCGTATTCGGTTGCGATGCCAATGTTAACCGGTGATGTTTGCTGCATGATCTGATCGCATGCCGAAGACCACGATCCGCGGCCCAACGCTGTCGCGCTTCCAGAAAATACATGACGGTTTACGGTTCCTGAAGGATAGCCTGTAAGTCCTGTTTGTCCGGCCAAAGCATCACCGAAACTTGTGCGGTAGTCGGGCTCTCCGGCCGACGGCGATGCAAAAGAACCCTGATGTATTGCTATCACAAATGCCCTGCCCGGATTGTTGTCCATAATGGATTGTGCAATGGCGTGGCCGTCAGGACAATACGTGCAGTGAATCCCCGTGTACTCTTCGAGAATCGCATTTTTCGGCATTGGCTGGGTACTTACCAATACCTGTGCCGATAGTGTATAAACGGAAAACAGCCCGGCAACTGCAAGAGTAAAAAGTTTTCTCATCGTTTGAAAGGTTTAAGTTGAATTTGTTGAAGTGCTGACAAAAGTGCAAAACTTATCCGTAACTGTACAAAGTTTTCTCCGGTATATTTCAACCGGATTTAACGCGTCACAGAAATAATTTTCTGAAAACAAGGTTAAGCTTGGTAACGGTTTATTTCAAACCGGATTTTAAGATTCGTAAAGTGCCTTTTCAATATCCGGCCGGGCTTAAGATGCAGAATTCTGAGTCATTAGCTGTTTGCGCAGCATATCCAGCCCCGCCAGTGCAGCCCTGCGGATGTTGCGTCCCCGGTGCTCGCCAAATGTGAACATGCGGGTTTCGGCACCCATTGGACTTAATACGCTAATCCATGTTGTACCTACCGGTTTTTCAGGAGTACCTCCGTCGGGACCGGCTATTCCGGATACGGCAATGGCACAGTTGGTGTTGAAATGTCTGATAATTCCTGCTGCCATCTCAAAAACCGTTTCCTGGCTTACGGCGCCGTATTTCTGAATTGTCAGGGCTGAAACTCCGAGAATATTTTCTTTAATTTCGTTGGCATACGCAACAACAGATCCTTTGAAATACTCCGAACTGCCGGGTACGGATGTTAACAGGTGAGCTATGTAACCGCCCGTACAACTTTCGGCTGTGGCGAGGGTGAAGTTTTTTTCGCGAAGAAGCTTTCCGGTTATTTCTTCCAGGGTGTCATCGTTTTCCCCAAATATGTACTCCGGGATTAGCCGGTACAGTTCATCTGCCTGTTTCTCAAGTTCTTGTTTGAGTTCTGCAAAATCCGGCCCGCTGGCCGTAAGTCTCAGCCTGACCATACCGGGCTGCGGCAGGTATGCAAGTTTTATGTGAACCGGAAGGGCATCTTCAAAATCTTCAATCCTTGCTGCAAGAAACGACTCTCCAACACCGTGCGTCAGTAGCGTGCGGTGAAGAATGCTTGAATGGCTCAGGCCCCGGATACGTGGAATAACCTGCTCCTGCATCAGCGACTTCATTTCGAACGGTACTCCCGGCATGGAAATCACAAGCCGGCCTTCTTTTTCGAAGAGCATGCCCGGAGCTGTTCCGTAACGGTTTGCCATCGGTGTGCAGCACTCCGGAACCTCTGCCTGCGCACGGTTCAAGGCAGTCATGGGATAACCGCGGGCAACAAATATCCTTTCAATATTGTCAAAGGATTCCTGGTGAAATACCAGCCGGGTTTCAAAAAAATCGCAAAGTGCCGCTTTGGTAATATCGTCTTTGGTTGGGCCAAGTCCTCCGGTGGTAAGTACAATGTCGGCCCGCTGCAATGCTTCCCCAAGTGTCTTTGTAATCTGATCCCTGTTGTCGGAAATGCTGGAAATCTGTACAACCCTGATTCCGGTCATGTTAAGTTGCTCGGCAATCCAGGCTGAGTTGGAGTCAATAACCTGTCCGATCAGCAGCTCTTCGCCTATGGTTATTATTTCAGCTTGCATAATTATCTGTACCCGTTAAAAGTTTACTGAGAAAGGTCGCTTTACAATAGGCCCCCGGTGGTATGCAAAGGTATGGATTTCACAATGGATATAAATTTCATTTTTCTATGAAAATCCGGTTGTTTCATTATGCAGGTAATTATTTTCCTCAGTTTCCTTTACGGGATGGTTTATAGGTAGATCTATGATCGAAGCCGGATTCTCAGGCATTGTTTTTGTTCTAATCGCGCTGCTCAGTCGGCTTATTTGTTTACCTGTGGATGAGTTGAATTTTCTTTTAACGATGTTGATCGTATCGGAATTTTCATTTAGTCTGCTTTTGGCCTGTAATGCAATAATGTGTAGGTTTGTAATGCAACCTATTGAGAAATGAAGCATCATCAGTTTACTCCGGTTCTGACAATATTTCTGAACTTCGTATGGACGAAACCCTGCTCCTGAAGGATTGTCTTAAGGGTAACGTGCAGGCTCAGAAGCGTTTGTACGAATGTTACGCCCGGAAAATGTTCGGGGTATGTCTTCGTTATGCACCCGATGAGGCCATGGCCGAAGACCTTCTTCAGGAAGGTTTTATCAGGGTCTTTACCCGGCTTGGCACCTTCAGGAACGAGGGATCTCTCGAGGGTTGGATTCGCAGGGTTATGGTGAATACCGCCCTCGAATACCTTCGCAAAAGGGATGTGCTTCGATACAGCACACCCCTGGATGAGGATGCTGCAATCGCCGAATACGATGAACCCGAAGCGGCCGGGCGCCCGGGTCCCGATTTGGTTGCCCGGCTGATCAGGGAAATGCCGGTAGGCTTCAGAACCGTTTTTAACCTTTATGCTGTGGAAGACTATTCTCATAAGGAAATTGCCGGAATACTCGGAATCAGTGAAGGAACATCAAAATCGCAATACGCCAGAGCCAGGGCATGGCTGCTAAAACGCCTGCCTTCCGAAAATACGAGCAATTAATGAAAAATTCAACCGACCCATTTAAGGATTTTATCCGCGAAAGCCTCAGAAATTATGAGGTCGACCCCCCGGCCGGTACATGGGATAATATCCTTTCGCGCATTAACCAGGGGAAAAAGACTGCTTTCCTGTACGTTTTGATTCCGGCTGCTGCCTTTGCATTGCTGCTGGGAGCAGGACTTGTGTTCTTCCTCCCGGGAAAACGCCCGGCTGCGGTATCTGAAAATTCAGGTATCCATGTTCAGGCACCCGCCGCAGGCACGGAACAGACAATAACCGAAGCAGCCGGAAACGCATCTCCTCCATCTGCCTTTAAACTCAAAGCAGGGTCGACTAATACTTCTGCTTCCGCTACAAGCTCCGGCTCGCCCCTTAAGGTGTCTGTAACCCTGGCCGCAAAACCCGCGGACAAGCATATAACAGCTCCGGCAATTGAACCTGCTCCAGAACAAGAACCCGTTGAGGGTATGTATGCTGAAACTACTCCTGCAGAAGTAACGGATTCCGCAGCTTCAGAACTCCAAGATTTTTCTGAGGATGTCATCGCTGTGCTGATTCCCGAAGCTGTTCCGGCTCCCGATCCGGAAACTGCCTTAATCCCCGTAACCGCCGATTTGCCCGGGCAGGATCAAACACCTGAAAAGACTTCACGAAGCTGGTCGCTTGCACTTCACTACGGCTCCCTGCAGGATTTCAGCGTGGAGAAACAGGATTTAACTATGAACTCCCGCGACAACAGTTACAGCTTCGACCGCACTTCCTCCCGTGTAGCCGTTGAAACGTCATTCTTTGAAGACATTGAAAATACTTCACACAATCCCCCGGTATCGTTCGGACTTCTGTTGTCAAAACCTTTTGCCCGGCGCTGGGCCGCCGAAACCGGACTTCTGTTTACCCGCCTCGGATACACAGTTCGTACCACCGAAATTAACGATGAATACAAAGAGTACTATACGTCACTCGATTACATTGGCATTCCCCTTTCACTGCGATTTAATCTGATTGATCGCCGCCGCGGGGGCCTTTATATTTCACAATCGGCAGTCTTTGAGAAAGGAGTATCCTACCATACATCCATTACCTCCTTTACACGGGGTGATGCGGAAGGAGCTGGCAATATCCGTAACCGGGTGTCGGGTCTTCAGATGTCATCTCTCACAGCCCTGGGCGGTGAAATCCGGATATTTAACCGCCTATCGCTGTTCGGACAAGCCGGACTTCAGTGCTTCTTCCTTAATTCAACCCAGCCCTACAGCATCCGCAGTGCACGAACGGCATGGCCTTCATTTCAGTCCGGACTCCGGCTTAATCTGAAATAAACTTTTTTCTCGTCGTGCAACCAATGCTTCCAACTGCTCATCTTTCGACTGTTAATTCCTTATAAACTTACGGCAATGAAAACCAAAGTGTTTCACCTTCCTGCTTTAGTTGTCCTGTTTCTGTCATTTTTCATGAATTCATGCAGCGACAAGATTATTGAAGAGATAACCTATACTGCCAATGTGCCGGTATATATGAGCTTCAGTGAACTCAGAAGCGCGGTTAAGAGTACCCAATCCCGCCAGCTGGTACATCCAGGTAAAATTTATATTAAAGATAATTACTTGTTTATCAATGAGTATGGAGAAGGAATTCACATAATCGACAATGCTGATCCTTCACATCCCGAAACGATTTCATTTCTCGAAATCCCCGGTAATTACAATATGGCCGTCAGAAACAATATCCTTTATGCCGACAGTTACATCGACCTTGTGGCATTGGATATCACCGACCCTGCTAATCCCTTAGAAACGGGCCGGGTCAAAAATGCATTCCCCAACCGTTTGCCGCAGTTTGATTTCAATATGCCCGTTTATGGTATAGATTTTACAAAAGGGGTAATAACCGGATTTGAACAAAAGGTGGTTACTGAACTGGTTGAAAAGGAATACGGTTTTCTGGAAAGCAGACTTACATATGATAATATGGGAGTTGCAAATCTTGGCTCCAGCGAAGTATCCGTCTCTCCTTCCCAATCGGCCGGTATAGGTGGCTCAATGGCCCGTTTTACCATCAACGGACAATTTCTTTATGCCATTCACAACGACGCACTAAAGGTTTTTGATCTTGCCGGCACCGACAGCATCCAAACAAGGACGGAAATCTACCTCGGACGGCAGGTTGAAACCATATTTCCATACAACAATCACCTTTTTTTGGGAACCACGACGGGGATGCTTGTTTACAGCCTCGGCAATCCTTCCGATCCTTCCTATGTTTCAGTTTTTGAGCACATCAACTCATGCGATCCGGTCGTTATTGAAGGAAATTATGCCTACGTTACCCTGAGATCCGGGACACAATGCAACGGGTTTGTCAACCAGCTCGATGTGGTTGACATCTCATCCATTGCTCACCCTTTTTTAGTAAAATCGTATCCGATGTTTAATCCGCACGGACTCGGAATCGACAACCATATCCTTTTTATATGCGACGGCGATGCCGGCCTGAAGGTATACAATGCCGCCGACCCAATGAATATTCATATGAATCAGATTGCCCATTTTCAGGATATCCGAACTTACGATGTTATACCCTGGAATGGGATTCTGATGCTGATCGGAGACGACGGACTCTTTCAGTACGATTACTCCGATCTTTCAGATCTCAGGCTCATTAGCAGCATACCTGTAGTAGAGCCCTAAAATCTCATACAGATGATTAAAAATGTAAAGATTTCCCTTTTTTTGGTAATGATGCTGTTGGCCGGTTTGTTCTTACCTTCGGGTAAGGCAGCCGGTTACAGTATTGACGTTTTTACTAATCAATGGACAGCTGAAAATTCTGGTGACGATACGAAGAATGATTCGTCAAATTCTGTAATTTCAGGCGGTCGTTTTTACAGCTATACGAGTGCCGGACTGCTTATAGGCAATGGAGAAAGCGGCTTTCTGGCCAATCCTTCAGTTACGTCGGTTGCCGGACTCAGTTGGAGCAGGCAGCTTTATGCGGGGATGGGAGCTGGATTTGAACGGTATAACTGGAGCGTATTGCCCCTTTTTGGTGAACTCAGGTATAAAAACAAACAGTATGAGCGTCTGCCAATGATATCGTTCAGAGCAGGTTATGCGCTTCCACTGGAAAAAACTCACGATGGTAACAGATATCAATCCACAGGCAACACCTCCGGAGGTGTTTTCTTCAGCCCCGGTATCAGCTTTCGCCTTGCCGGGAAGTCTGGTACGATACTGATGGCTGAAGTTGCATATCAGTACCAGGAAATGAGGCTTAACGACGTCAAATATATATGGGATGCCGGATCATCCACTAACATCCGGTATTATTACAATCGCATTGCCATCAAATTGGGAATCCTGTTTTACTGATGCCGGAAGCCCTGGTTACACTTACTCCCCGGCTTATTTACAGGATAAGTTTTAATGTGATGCGGGTTCCCCTGTCATCGGTAACCGATAGCAAATACAAACCTTTTCCGGTAAAAGGCATTTCGACGTTGAGGTCGTTTCTTCCTCCGGTCAGGCTATAGTCCTTGCGGGAAATCAATGCTCCGGCAGGGTTGTGGATTTCTATGCTGCATTTCATGGCCTTTGCTGCAATTATACCGAGACCCGGAGTATCTCCTTCGCGGGCATATACGTAAGCATGGAACGATTGAGCCGGTCTTTCCGCGATGCTGTTGGGACCTTTACCTGCCACCACTTTCATCACAACGGGAAGGTGATCGGAATTGGACGCCAGTGCATTAAGTACAGCTGAAGGTACCGATACATTGGAAGGATAATCGTTTATTGATTTGTTAAAGTGGTTGCCGTCCTGCCCGATTGCTTCATAGGAGCCTTCCAGATAACGGATTCCTTCTGTGCCGTTCATTATACTGCCCGAAGCAAGTATAAAATCAAAACGGTCATCGAGCCCACCGCTGGCCTGGCATCCGTTGCCGGATGAAGAAACCGATTGCGTATGCACACCGGCATATGCATAATTGTTGCTCCAGTTCCCCGGAGTATCCACCGGATCATAAAACCGGAATGCCTGGTTTGCATTTATCGGATTTATCAGATTCTGATACGCCTCCTCCGAAGAAGTATAAAGATTAAAATCGCCCATTATCAGGTAATTGCCGGGAAGAGCGTTGGTGCGAAGCCATGTCATAACAGCCGAAGTCATACTAGCCCTGGCTGCTGCATTCGTGCTTCCGGAACTCGCTTTTAAATGGGCTACGATGCAATTGATCCAGGTGGTGTCGCCCGCTGCCAGACTGCTGCTGCGGTAATACAAACGATACAGATTAATATCGCGTACATACGATTGAGGTATCGACTGAGAGTGCAAAACAAACTTCCTTGAATCGTAAAAAAAACCGTTAATAATGCTCGACCCTGCAATATTAGTAATTGCAGCCCGGCGATAATAGTCTACATCGTGATTCAATACATTGTTTAACAGGCGGGTGTGATAAAAGTCATACTGACTGACTTCATTCACCGTAAAGATATGGGGTTGTGTATGGGCAATGATGGTGCGCAGGTATCCGTCCTTAACTTCATGATTGTTGTTGGCCGATGTGCAGTAGGAGCTGTAATTACCATAGTTAAGGATGTTGTAGTGCATTATTGTTAGAGTATCCTGGGCATTCAGCGATAAGACAATGAGTGCAGTCAGTAAAAGGGCGGCAAAGTTCTTCATTTAGGCAGAGTTATATTATATGCTGGGGGAGGGCAAAGGTACAATTTTTCTGCCTGATTATGTGATGGTTTCGGTTTCGTAAAAGCACATACTACCAGAATTGCCCCGAATCTGATTATTCCGGCAATCCCCGGTTAGGCGGTCTGATACCGCGCAGACATGTATAATTTTACTTATGAACCTTACGGATGAATTCCTCTATCTCCGGAACGCCACCCTGGTACACCAGATATCCGTTATATGGTTCCCGGGGTGTTATTTCATCGTTTACCGGAGTTAGCATCAGTCGTTTAACCTCCTCAGGGTCATTGGTCTGCCCAAGAACCCAGCCAAGTTTTATGTAAGCGGCTTCGGGGAGCATATTGGCAGCCGGAACTATTCCTTTGGCCATCAAATCGCGCCCGGTGTCGTATACAAACATATGCGCATACCCCCACAACGTTTGAACGGTCATATATATGTGTACTCCGGCTGCATGCGCACGCTCAATGGCCGGATAAACAGGCTTGTTAATATGCCCGAGACCGGTTCCTGCAATTACGATTCCCTTGTAACCGTTTTCAACCAGCGAATCGATGATGTCTGGCTGCATATTGGGATAATAATAAACAATAGCAACTTTCTCCTCAAAATAGGGGAGTATGGTTACTTTCCGGTCTTTACGCCTTGGATTGTAGTCTTTTTTGATAGGTTCAACCCCGCTGCGGGTAACCGTGGCCAGGGGAGTATCTCCGATGGTGCGGAATGTGGAACGGTACGACGAATGCATCTTGCGAACACGCGTCCCACGGTGCAGGAATCCATACTCATCGCTGGTAGGGCCAAACATACAGACCATCACCTCGGCAATGTCGCCGTGCCCTGCTGCTGTGCAGGCATGCATAAGGTTGAGAGCGGCATCCGAACTTGGGCGGTCCGACGAACGCTGCGATCCAACCAGTACTATCGGAACCGGTGAATTCTGAACCATATAAGTGAGCGCTGCAGCCGTATGATGGAGAGTGTCGGTCCCATGCCCGATTACTATCCCCTCAACGCCGTTCTCTATCTCCTTGCCAATGGCAATTGCAAGCTTCCGGTAGTTTTCGGGTGCCATGTTTTCACTGAAAACTGCAAATACTTTTTCAGTTGTCAGGTTGCAAATCTGCGCAAGCTCGGGTACAGCACCGTACAATTCTCCGGGAGAAAATGCCGGGATCACGGCTCCCGTCCGGTAATCAAGCCGGGAAGCAATGGTACCGCCCGTTCCGATAAGTTTTACCTTAGGCAATCCCTGGGTATACGGAAACTCCTTCTCGGGAATTTTGTAATTGGCTTTTTTATATCCGGTTTCCTTCATCCCGGTTATCGTTGCAATGTCAATCCCTACATTATAACCGGTGGCAATTTTCATTACAATATGCTGGTCGTCGTCGTTCTCTGCACGGGGTAATACAGTACCCTTAAACAATCCCCGCGTGGTTGCAACCTCAGCCTGCCCCCAAACCCGCACATTAAACTTTTTTAATACTTCAAGCGAAGCGCCTTTATATCCCTGGAAAAAATCGTCAGCCATAATGTGTCGTTCTTTAGTCTGTTTCTGTGTCTGTTGTAAGCGTCGCCTTATTTCTCTCCGATAATTTCTGAAAGTTCCGATAAAGGTACGTTTCCGATCGCAACCCGGCGCAATTGTCCCATTATCCAGTGCTTTTCAATTCCTTCTTTTTCGGAATGCCGGATTTCTCTGAATTTGGTCTTTAAAAACGGAAGCTGTTGCAACAACTCTTCTTTGCCGGTTTTTTTGAACCGGATACTGGTCAGAACCGAGTCGAAATCAAGTTTGGGATGTGCATAAACGTGCGGAAGCATCAGCCATGCAATTTCAGGCGCCAGACCTTTGTCCCGGATGTACTTAAGAAGTCCGTACACAATCTTGTTCGAAAATCCTGCAGCCGGACGGATGTGTCCTTCTATATACTTTAGCTTGTGCCCGAAGAGTGTGCCCGTAAAGGAAGGTTTATAACCGAGATCGTTAACGATCTTCTCAATCAGCGGAAACAGGTCTTTCCTGAAGATGTAAGTATAGGTGTCTTCCGGAATTCCCCATTCTTTCATAATTTTATATCTGTCGGTTACTTCCTGCGGCAGGTTGTTTCCAAGACTGGCAATATACGTATCCTCCAGGGGAATGGGAGCACTATCGGTATCGGGATACATCCGGTCGGCTCCCGGCAATACGCGCTCAAAAATGGTGGTGCCGTCTTCGAAAGATTTTCTGGTTTCCGGAGGTATGCCCTCAAAGGCCATACGGCAACGCTCTTCTATGGTTTCCAGCGCAGTCGGCATATCATCTTCCGGACCCCAGATCAGAAGCTGGGCGTCTTTGCCATTGGCTTTCAAAGCCTTCCGGATAGCTTCCCAGTCTTTTTCCGGTATCGCCTGTTCAAAATCCTCGGTATGAGTCATGTTTGGCTTTTCTATGCAGGCAATTACTTTCAAACGGTCGGTTAACTCGTTGGCAAACATCTTGCCGGGCTGGGTGAAATGCGATAATGCTCCCGCAAAACCAGGAAGGTTTACTGCTATGATTTTGTGCTTCTTGTTTTTTGCATCCACAAGGGAACCGTATTCGAATTTGAAGTCGTGGTAATCGATTGCTGCATGACTTATTTTCCAGGATTTATATCCCGGGATATCGCGTTGCAAACGGTCACGCAATATTAGAAGCGACCACTGTCTGAAACATTCATTGTGTGTAAGCTCGGGAATCCAACGCGTGTGCGCAACCCCCTTTATCTCTACCCTTGAACCGCCCCGGCAACTTACATTCACATCCTGCCGGCCGGCTCCGATGCCCGTTCGCACCTTACCCGTACTCCTGTTCAGAAAACGGATATAATCCCCCGCTTCTTTTACCTCATCAGGATTTGCCATGTCGGGATAGGTAACCGTTTCAATGAGTGGCATTCCTAAACGATCGGTGCGGTAAATACGGGTATGCCCTATGTCGGAAACCTCGCGGCAGGAATCCTCTTCCAAACTTAATTGTATCAGCCTTATCGTTTTATCTTTTAGCGGAATCTCTCCTTCTACGCCAATAATTGCCGTACGCTGAAACCCGGTGGGAATGCTGCCGTCGAGATATTGCTTCCGGGTGATGTGTACCTCACCAACAATATTCAGTTTTGAAAGCAGGGAAATCTCTATTGCAATTTCAAGAGCTTCCCTGTTTAGTGGAAATGGCGGAGTGTCGTCAACTTCATATGTACACGTGGTCTCATTCTTCAGACGGTAAACTATATTTTTACGGGTTTTAAATTCCATCAGAGCCGTTCCGTCGTATTCTCCCAATTCGCTCAGGGTGGGACGCATGTGCCGGATTACCTCGGCATCGAAGTCTTCAGGCTTTTGATATATACCTGCCGGACAATGACAAAAGAGTTTTTCGCGGGTTTTAAGCTGCTGATGAACCTCCAGACCCGACATAAATCCAATGGCATCGTAAGTCTCCTGGCTGGCATCACACCGCATTACATATCCGGCCTCTTTTTTTGTTTTCTCGTAATTTTTTCTGGGATCAAATTGCTGACTCATCGCGTACAGACTTGTTTAGATGGCTTCAAACCTACACGAATTTTCGGAATCAAACAAAATTATGCTGTTTGTTTTGTCAACAGACCCAGGAATTCTCCAAACCTGTGTGTGTCTGTTTTAGTTTGTTGATAATTAAAGTTTTCAGAGTACTGTCCAATTATTTTGAATTTATTTTTCCACAATAGTTTTATGCAGGAGCTAGCAATTTTGTGTGTATTCATACGTATGGATTGCATTAAAAAATTTACGATTATTCCAATGTCGCTCACAGTTAAATTCAGCACTTTCTCGTTACCTGGCCTGCTCTTGAATATGAAAATACGTATGATTTGCCCGGCTGCAAATCGTAACTCCGTTTTCCCGGGTCAGCCATAATTATAAGTACTTGAAGTTATCGCAAACAACCGAAAGCATAATAGCTCATGCGGTTTGTTCTATATGATGAGATATGCCTGTTGTTCCGGATAAAGGTTTTGTAGTTCATACCGATTCGGAAGTAATTTCATGCTATGGAAAAATGAAATACAAAACTGTCGGTCGAGGCTAAGTACCGATGGGCGCTTCTGAAAATATCGCATTCCGGTTAGAATTATTTCTCACTACAAATACAATCTTTTCTCAATTCAACCATCCGATCGATGGTGCTTAGCATTCGATAACGTATGCCTTCAGCTCAACCTTCCAGATTCTTCCCGAAGCCCGAAAAAAGTATAGACCAGTGGTACTCTACGCTTGTTCGAGCCCATTAATGCCTTCTCTGCTGTTCGGCAGGAATTACCGTTTGGGACTTGTCGGAATTGCAATGGCCGATGCTAAGCCACGCTTCTCATGGAACTAAAAAACATTCAGTTACCACTGATATTCGAAATTTTGCTCCGGATTATCAAACTTTAAAGCTGTACGTTAACTGTATAATATTTATTATTTTATATTTGCTTTCAATAGTGGGCATTTAAAACCCGCTGATTCTTAACTGGTTAAGATTTAGTTCTTTGACATTTTTGTAATCGCAGCGCGTAAGTATCTCTCTAACAGGTGTTTTGTCCAGTAGGGAAATACTAAGAA
>Ga0228536_1000453_pt1 | contig 77109 bp, 56 predicted proteins | sample SJ1Smetagenome_FD_168611 | JGI IMG/M metagenome (GOLD analysis project Ga0228536, IMG submission 168611) | Enriched culture of PCE-dechlorinating microbial communities from Ithaca, New York, USA - SJ1.S | ecosystem: Engineered > Modeled > Simulated communities (microbial... > Unclassified...
GCGAGAGACCGCAGGGGACGGAGGGGCAGGACGCCCCGGAGAGTCGCAGCGCCGCCAGGGAGGGCGGCTCTGCGACGGTCCCCGGAGGGCCGAAGCGGACGCGAGCGGTCCGTAAGCGGGCTCAAGGTCTGAGAAGAGCACCCGCCGTCCCGCCGGTGGGGCGAAACGACACTTTCTTCGTGCAGGAATCGCATGTTCGCCCGGAGGTTGGAGGCGCCATTGTGTGGAATGCCCGGAACACCACGGACGACCGTAAGCACCCGTCGTCCGCCGGTGGGGCGAAACGAAACTTTCTTCGTGCAGAAATCGCATGTTCTCCTGGAGGTTGGAGGCCCCATTGTGTGGAATGCCCGGAACACCACGGACGACCGTAAGCACCCGTCGTCCGCCGGTGGAGGGCAATGTGGGGAATCGGCGACTTCAGCCGTGGTGCTGTGTTTCCTGTTCCTGCTTGAGGCGACTCTTCAGATCCTCGCCGCGCAGCGCGTAATAGGTCCGTTCAGCCATGTTCGTGGCGTGGTCTCCGATGCGGGCCAGATGGTGGGCGATCCACAAAAGCCCCGCCGCACCCCGGAGAGACGTCGCGTCGCCTCCGAAACGGGTTGCCATGAGAAAAAACAGTTCCTCCGAGATCATCTCCTTCAGTCTGTCCAGTTCGGCGTCGCGGCGACACACCTCCTCCGCGAGGGACGAATCTCCCTCGCGAGCTGCCTTGAGCGCGTCCCGAACCATGGCGACACAGATGTCCTTCATCCGGGGGATGTCCACCAGCGGCTTCACCAGAGGTGCCCGGTTCAGGACCTTGGCCTTTTCCGCGATGTTCACCGCCTGGTCGCCGATGCGCTCCAGATCGGCAATGCTCTTCAACACCGCGAAGACGAAACGCAGATCCTCCCGAACGGGCTGTCTGAGTGCGATCGAGGCGAGGCACTCCTGATCGATGCGATGTTCCAGCTCGTCCACCGCGTCATCGCCGGAGATCACCTTGTCGCACCGCGCATCGTCCTGCGCCTGAAGCGCGTGCACCGCCTCCTCCACCGCAGTGACGGCCAACTCCCCCATCTCCGCCACCATGGCGAGGATGCGCTCCCGGTCCGCGCCGTAGAGCAGGGATTCCACCTGTGCCATCGGATCGTTTCGCATCTCTCGTCTTTCCATGGGACATCCCTCCACTCCATTCCCGTTATGCGACGGGCCATCGGGAAAAACTTCCTTCGTCCAGTGCTGTCCCGGCCTCACCGGCGCGTCGCACCCGGAGCGCACGCATAAAAGCCCCACCCCTTGGAGAGCCCGGAACGGCGAGGTGTTGGGGAAACGCTGTCCGAACGTTCTCAGAGAGGTTCGTTTTCTCCGTTCTTTCGGTTCGGAAGACGTTCTTCGTTCTGTTCCGCTCTGGCTACCTGCGTCGCCGATCCGGCGATCCGTCCCGCGAGAAAAAGATACTCCAGAAGCGCCGTCGTTTCTCCCGTCGCGCTCTGTTCCCTGCCCGCCAGAGAACGGCGGAGCAGTTCCGCCTGTTTCTCCAGCGCTTCCTTCTGTCCTTGGGCTTCTCTGGACGAAGCGGTGTCGCCCAGCACGAAGGCACGGAGAGAGAGGCGCAGCACATCCTGAAGCAGTTCCTCCAGTTTTCTCCATCGGGCGTCCTCGGAGAGCATGGGGCGCAGAGGGACGAAAGAGCCTTGCCAGAAGAGAAAAAACCCTTGGGCGAGCAGGTCCGTCAATCCCTTGAGGGCGATCATGGCGTAGGAGGTACGGGCCTGGTCGGCGAGGAGCCCCGCATCGTTCCCGGGGGAGGCGACGCGGAAGGTGTAGTCCAGGCAGGTTTCTCCCAAGGCTGTGACGCCTTCCCGGAGCTGCAGGACCTCCTTTCGGGCCGGTCCGTCCCGAAAGAGGAGCAGGGAAAATCCCTCCAGGGCGCTCGCCAGGCGGGTCATCTCCTTCTTCAGCAGAAAGAGGGCGAGCTGGGGAAAGTCCACCAGGTCGTCGTTGAGATAAAGCGGTTCACCGATCCGGGTGACTCCCCCCCGGAAAAGGCGGGTTGTCAGCGCCTCCAGCCGTTCCGAGAAGGGAAAGAGCAGCAGGGCGTTGAGCCAGGCCACTCCCATCTGGGTCGTCACGAGGGCGGCTTTCGTTCCGCCGCCCTCCGCGAGATGTCCCAGAAAAGGCGCCACCGCGACGGCCGCCACGGTTCCCGCCAGCTTATAGAGAAACGTTGCGGCGCCGAGGCGGCGGGCGTTGGTTTTGCCCCCGAGGGACGCCAGGAGAATCGTTCCGGTGGAGCCAAGATGCGCTCCCAGGACCACCGGGAGAGCTGCGGATGTCTCCAGCACGCCCGATCCGGCCAGGGCGAGGGCCAGGGCCATCACGGCGGAGCTGCTCTGGAGCAGTGCCGTGAGCGCCATCGCGACGATGCCGAGCGTCAGTGGATTGCCCGCGGCGGTGGCGAGGAGGCGGAGCGTTTCCGGATCCGCCGTCAGGGGGCCCACACCGAGCTTCAGCAGGAACATGCCCGTGAGCAGGAGGGCGATGCTCCGGAGCAGGCCGCTCCATTTTTCCAGGATTCCTCCGCCGCTCAGGTGCGACCCTATCAGGGAAAGGGCCAAAAGCAGCGGAGCGAAGGTGACGATCTCCAGGGAGAGGAGGAGCGTCACGAAGGTGGCTCCGGCGCTGGCGCCCATCATGACCACCACCGCGCCGCCCAGGGAGAGAAGCCCCGCGTCGGTCATGCCCAGGGCGAAGGAAGTGGCCACGGAGCTGCTCTGGGCCGTGGCGGAGAGCAGGACTCCGAAAAGAAAGGACGCGGGTTTCCGCCGCGACAGAGCGGCCATGTAGGCTTTTGTCCGTCCGCCGAATCCCTGTCGGAAGCTCCGGGTGCATTCCTCCACGCCGTAAAGGAACAGGGCGAGCCCCCCGACGATTTCGAGAATCCAAAGAACCCTATCTCCCATGGCGTGCACCTTTTTCGAAAGGTGCGGCCGGTCAGGCCGACGCCTTTGCTCTGCGGGGCTTCCGGAAGGCGGGAATGAGGAGCGCCGCGATGAGGAGCCAGAGGAGCAGGCACAGGGGGCGCTCGAAGAAGATGCGCCAGGAGCCGTCGGACATGATGAGGGACTGGCCGAAGCCGAGTTCCGCGATGGGGCCGAGAATGAGCCCCAGCACCAGCGCGCCCAGGGAGAACCCTGCCCGGTGGAAAAAGTACCCCGTTGCGCCGAAGGCCAGCATGAGCCACACGTCGAAGAGGGCGTTGTTGATGGCGTAGCTCCCCACCACGGAGAGAATGGCGATGGCGGGAATGAGGAGCGCGTTGGGAAGCCGTACCACCCTCGCGAAGAGGGGAGCGCAGGTGAGTCCCAGCACGAGGAAGAGCACGTTCGCCAGAAAGAGGGAGAGGATGAATCCGTAGGTGACGGCTCCGAAGCGGGTGAAGAGCTCTGGTCCGGGAATGAGTCCGTGGATCAGGAGGCCTCCCATGAGGGCCGCCGCCACGGAGTTGCCGGGAATGCCCAGGGTGAGCAGCGGAATGAGGGAGCCTCCGACGCATCCGTTGTTCGCGCTCTCCGCTGCGGCCACGCCGACGGGGTTTCCCTTGCCGAAGGTCTCCGGCTCCGGAGAGAGCTGCTTGGCCACGTTGTAGGAGATGAAGGCCGAGATGGTGGCGCCTGCGCCGGGGAGCATCCCCACGAGGGTTCCGATCAGGCCGCCCCGGAGGATGGTCGGGGCCAGCCCCTTGGGGATCGGTGCCCGCTTCAGCGTTGCCGGATCTGCTCCCACTTTCTGGAGAATGCGGCTCTCCGCGGTGAGTTCCAGGATCTGACTCACCGAGAAGAGGCCGATGAGGGCGGGCATGAAGGAGATGCCATCGTAGAGTTCCACCACGCCGAAGGAGAAACGGAGGTATCCCGACAGGGGATCCATGCCCACCGTGGCGAGGAGAAGCCCCAGGACGCCCGAGAGAAGTCCCTTGACCATGTTTCCCTTCGTGAGGGTGACGATGCTCGCCAGTCCCATGATGGAGAGGAGAAAGTACTCCGGGGCGCCGAAACGCAGGGAGAACCGCGCCAGTACGGGAGCGAGGAGGAGCAGCGCCGCCGTGGAGAGCATGCCGCCCCAGAAGCTCGCTATCGTGGCCACCGCGAGAGCCATGCCTCCCTTGCCCTGGCGCGCCAGGGGATAGCCGTCGAAGGAGGTTGCCGCCGCCGCGGGCGTGCCCGGCGTGGAGAGGAGGATCGCCGAAATGGCCCCTCCGTACATGCCGCCGCTGTAGACGCCTCCCATGAGCGCCAATCCTGCCGCGGGATTCATGCCGAAGGTGACGGGAATGAGAAGCGCCACCGCCATGGTGGCGGTGAGCCCCGGAATGGCCCCCACGAGAATGCCGCCGATGGTGCCCGTGAAGACCGCAAGCAGCACCGAGGGCTCCAGAAGGGTTGTCAGGGCGGGAAGGAACTGTTCGGTCACGGCAGGATCACCCCCAAGGGCCGCTGGGGACGGGCACGGCGAGAAATCTGACGAAGATCAGCCAGATGAAAGCGAGCAGCCCCGCCGTTCCGCCCAAAAGGGGGAGGGGCTTCCGAAACCCGAGGAACCAGCCGAGGCAGAGCATGAAGAGGAAGCTCGCGGGGAAAAAGCCGAGATGAGGCGTGATCCATGCGTAGCAGAGCATGGCGAGGAGCGTGCCCAGGAAGGGGAGCGGGGCGCGCACCCATTCCACGGAGGCGGAGGAAGCCTTCTCCGTTTCCTTTCGGGAGCGGAGAAGGCTCTGAGACACCAGCAGGAGCGAGAGCAGACCGAGGACGAGCGAGAGAAAGTACAGATAGCGCACCGCCGCGTCGGCGCGCTCGGGAAAGCCCGTTGCCCCCAGGGCAACCGTCGCCGCCAGCGCCAGGCCGGCTGCTCCGAAAAGTCCGTCCGACGTGGTGCGCCTCATGCGGAGCGCCTACCAGGGTTCCTTCTCGAAGGCTTTGTTCGTCACGGTGAGAAGTTCCTCCAGATACGCCTTGTAGGCGGGGCCGTCCAGAACGTTCATCTCGAGCTGCTCCTTCGCCGCCTCTTGAAATTCCGCGTCGTCCAGCACCTTCCGGAAGGTTTCGTCGAGGGCCTTGAGAACTTCCTCGGAGACGCCCGCGGGAGCCGCGAATCCCCGGGAGGAGTCGGAGATCACCCGGTAGCCCTGTTCCAGGCAGGTGGGAACGTCCGGAAGCTCCGCGGTCCGCTCCGGCGTCATGAGGCCGAGGATGCGGATCTCGCCGCTCTGGAAGTTGGGCTTGATCTGGGACCAGTTCATGAAGCCCACGTCCACGTGTCCGCCGAGCACCGCCGCCTTCTGTCCCGAGGAACCTTTTTCGGGAACGCTCTTGATCTCGATTCCCGCCGCCTCGTTGAGCTGCGTCAGGGCGAAGAAGTCGTCTCCGCCGGGGCCGGAGGTGGAACCGTTGAGCTTCTTGTCCTTCGCCGCCGTCACCAGATCCTCCAGGGTCTTGAAGGGGCTCGCGGCGTTCACCACGACCACGCCGGGATCGGACACGAAGTTGAAGAGAGGGACGAAATCTTCAAGGGTGTATTTTGCCCGCTTGGCGGAAATGTGGGCTGCCACGTGGGGGGTGTAGAGCGTTCCGATGGTGTAGCCGTCCTTTTTTGCTCGGGCCAGGGCCTCGAACCCGATCTGGCCTCCCGCGCCGGGGCGGTTTTCGATGACGAAGGGCTGGGGAAAGTATTTTTCCGCGAACTTCGCGAAAAGGCGCGCCATGGTATCCGTTCCGCCCCCGGGCTCGGAGGCCACGATGAGCGTCACGGGTTTCTCCGGATAGGCTCCGAAGGCCGTGAAGGGCAGGGAAAGGAGAAACGCCGCTACCGCGCAGCACAGGAACGCTCTTCTCATGGATAGATTCCTCCTCGATGTTTGTTTCGGGGCATGTGCCCGAAAGAGGACGGGGACACTCCGGATTCGATTCTAGCACGTCTGCAACAGCTCTGTAACAATCGCTTCCCGGATTGTTTTCCGCGAGACCGTTTCTCACCGAAGCGACCGAAAGGAAGGAGCGTGCCGAGAAAGAGGCAGAAAAGCGTGTGATGAGTGGTCATGTGTTCAATATACACTTAGCTGGACTGAAGAGAAATTTTCAGCGGGGGAAATTGCCTTTTCGGGAATGATGGGGTATGGTAGGCGTCGGACTGTCCGGGATATGCCGACATCAAAAGAAAGTGAAGAGATTCCAGAAATTCATCCATTTCGGAAGGACATCCTCTCAGGGTGTTTCTTGCGTGAGGATGGAGAAGGCGATGGTAAGGACGCGTCTCCCGGCCACTGCGAGCCGGGAACGCAGAAGGGGGGAAGAGTTTGACTCGTTTTCTGCTCAATCGATTCATCTCCGTGCTGTTGACCATCTGGGCCGTGGTGACCGTCACGTTTCTTATGATGCACGCGGTACCGGGGGGACCGTTCCAGTTGGAAAAGCAGCTTCCCGACGCGGTGGTCAAGGCCCTGGAGGCCAAGTATCATTTGGACGACCCCCTTCCGAAGCAGTATGTGGATTACCTCAAGGGCGTACTCACCTGGGATCTCGGTCCATCCTTCCAGAAAGTCGGCGTCTCCGTGGAGGAGATGATAGGCCAGAGTTTTCCCGTGTCCATGAAGGTCGGTCTCCTCGCCGTGGGGGTGGTACTCCTTTTTGGTATTCCCCTGGGGGTGCTCGCGGCGGTCCGGAGCGGGCGTGCCTCGGACCAGTTCATCCGCTTTCTCGCCACGCTGGGGCAGACCATTCCGAGTTTCGTTCTGGCGACGCTTCTCATCTACGTCTTCAGCGCAAGGCTGAACTGGTTTCCCTCCTTCGGTCTCCGGACCTGGAAGCATTATGTGCTTCCCGTGATCGCCCTCGGAGGATACTCTCTTTCCTTCGTCCTCCGCCTCACCCGGTCGAGCATGCTGGAGGTCCTGCAGCAGGACTACATCCGTACTGCCCGGGCAAAGGGAGTCTCGGAATTCTCCATCGTCTTCCGCCACGCTCTCCGGAATGCCCTCATCCCCGTGGTCACCTACATCGGCCCTCTCATCGCCTCCATCATCACCGGTTCCTTCGTGGTAGAGAAGATCTTCGCCATTCCCGGCATGGGAAAATTCTTCGTGGAGAGCGTCACGAGCCGGGACTACACGGTTCTCATGGGGCTCACCCTGTTCCAGTCCATCATTCTCTGCGTCGCGATCCTTGCGGTGGATCTCCTCTATGGATTTCTCGATCCCCGGATCAAGGTCGGCAAGTGAGGAGGTTCTGATCCATGTCCACGTCGTATCCGGAATTCACTTCAGACATGACGGAGGGTGGAGCGCTTTCTCCCGAACTGTGGGAGCCCATCCCCGCCTTGGAACAGCAGGGGGAGCACATCAGCCGTCCCAGTCTCACCTATCTCCAGGACGCATGGCGCCGCTTTCGCCGCAATCCCACGGCACTCATCGGCCTTGTGCTTTTGGCGCTCATCTTCGCCTTCGCCATCTTCGGCCCCATCCTGTCGAGCCATTCCTACCGGGAGCAGAATCTGAACCGGGCCTACGAATCTCCGAGCGCCGAGCACTGGTTCGGCACGGACGCCCACGGCAGGGATCTCTTCGTCCGGGTCATGATGGGCGGGCGCATCTCCCTGCTGGTGGGAATCATCGCCACGGCGACAAGCTGCGTCATCGGCGTTCTCTACGGCGGTTTCTCGGGGTACATGGGAGGACGCTGGGACAACATTCTCATGCGTCTCGTGGACATCGCCTCCACCATTCCCCTCGTGCTCTACTCGATCCTCCTCATGGTGCTCCTCGGCACGGGGCTGCACAACATTTTCATCGCCCTGGGACTGGTGTACTGGGTGGGAATGGTGCGCATCGTCCGCGGTCAGGTCCTTGCCCTGAAGGAGCAGGAGTTCGTCCTCGCCGCCCGGGTGCTCGGTGCGGGAACATGGCGTCTCCTCACGCGGCACCTCATTCCCAACGCCATGGGGCCGATTCTCGTGACGGCCACCATGATGATCCCCGGAGCGATCTTCACCGAGTCCTTTCTGAGCTTCATCGGAATCGGCATTTCCGCGCCCATGGCATCCTGGGGCTCGCTCTGCTCGGATGCACTGGGGGGCTTGCGCTCCTATCCCTACCAGCTCTTTTTCCCCGCGGCATCCATCTGCATCACCATGCTGGGGTTCAACTTCGTCGGCGACGGGCTCCGTGACGCCCTCGACCCGCGGCTGCGGAAATAGGGGAGGAGACAGGCGATGATCGGAACGGGAAAAAAACAGACCGCCGGGTCGTATCTCCCCGAAGACCGCCCCGTTGCCGCCGGGAAAATGGAAACGGCGGAGCTGCTGCGGGTCGAAAATCTGTACACGTCCTTCTTCACCCACGTGGGAGAGGTGAAGGCCCTGCGGGGTATCGACTTCTCCCTGAAAGAGGGAGAAGCTTTCGGCATTGTGGGCGAATCGGGAAGCGGCAAGAGCGTCACCTCCCTGTCGATTCTGCGCCTTCTTCCCTACCCCGGGCGGGTCACGGCGGGACGGGTGCTCTTCCGGGGCGAGGATCTGCTCGCCAAGAGCGAGCGGGAGATGCGCACCCTCCGAGGGGACGACCTGACCATGATCTTTCAGGATCCCATGACCTCCCTGAATCCCGTGTTCACCGTGGGGGAGCAGATCGTGGAGGTGCTGCGTCTCCACCGGAAAATCTCGAAGAAGGAGGCCTGGGAGCGCGCCGTGGAGGGATTGCGCCTCGTGGGCATTCCCTCGCCGGAGAAACGGGTCCGGGACTACCCTCATCAGTTCAGCGGCGGCATGCGCCAGCGGGCCATGATCGCCATGTCCCTGGCCTGTGAGCCTGCCCTGCTCATCGCCGACGAGCCCACCACGGCACTGGACGTGACCATTCAGGCCCAGATGCTGGACCTCATGAACGATCTCCGGGCGAAGATCCGCACCGCCATCATCCTCATCACCCACGATCTCGGCGTGGTCTCCGAGGTGTGCTCGCGCATCCTCGTCATGTACGGCGGTCAGGTCATGGAAGAGGCCGCGTCGGAGGAGCTCTTCGCGACGCCGCTGCATCCCTACACGGTGGGACTGCTGCGGGCGCTTCCCGGCTATTCCCGCCGGGGGGACGCGGAACATCGACTGGTGCCGATTCCAGGAACACCGCCGGACCTGTTGCATCCTCCCCGGGGATGTCCCTTCGTGGAGCGCTGCCCTCTGGCACTGCGCGTCTGCCGGGAGCGCCCGCCCCGTTTCTCCAGTCCCGGGCCGGGGCGCCGTGTCGCCTGCTGGCTCCACGACGCAGGAGCGCCCGCATCCGCCCGGGAGCGGCTCTTCGCCGTCCGGGAAGGCCGCTCTGCGCGAAGGGAGGCTGTTCGATGAGCGTCGTCGAAACGAAGGCGAGGGAAAACGTCACCTCCGTACCGTCGGAACGCCCGCTTCTCGAAGTGAAGGGCCTGGTCAAGCATTTCTCCGTGGAGAAGGAGGGGTGGTTCGAACGACCGCAGGTTCTCCGCGCCGTGGACGGGGTGGATTTCTTCATCCGCCGGGGAGAGACCCTCGGTCTGGTGGGGGAATCCGGGTGCGGCAAGTCCACCACGGGAAGATCGATCGTACGCCTCTACGAGCCCACCGCGGGGGAGGTGCTCTTCGACGGCGTGAACGTGGCGGCCTTGTCCGAAGAGCAGTTCAAGCCCTATCGGCGGCGCATGCAGATGATCTTCCAGGATCCCTACGCGTCCCTCAATCCCCGCATGACCGTGGGGGACATCATCGGGGAATCCCTGGACATCCACGCTCTCGCCAAGGGACAGGAGCGCCTCGAACGCATTCACGACCTGCTCGGTCGGGTTGGGCTCAATCCGGACCACGCCATGCGCTATCCCCACGAATTCAGCGGCGGCCAGCGCCAGCGCATCGGCATCGCCCGGGCCCTCGCGGTGGATCCCGAGTTCATCGTCTGCGACGAGCCCATCTCCGCCCTGGATGTGTCCATCCAGGCCCAGGTGGTGAACATGCTGGAGGATTTGCGGGAGCAGTTCGGCCTGACCTATCTCTTCATCGCTCACGATCTCTCCATGGTGCGGCACCTGTCGGACCGCGTGGGAGTGATGTATCTGGGGCGGCTCGTGGAGGTTGCGGAAAAGGAGGAACTCTACCGGAATCCCCAGCACCCCTACACCCAGGCATTGCTCTCCGCCATTCCCGTCATCGGCGGCGGAGGGCGGGGAAAGAGACGCATCGTCCTCGAGGGGGACGTACCGAGCCCTCTCGATCCGCCCTCGGGGTGCGCCTTCCGGACGCGATGCCGCTACGCCGAGCCCCGGTGCGCGGAGATGCCCGCGCCGGGACTTGCGGAGATCGCATCCCTGCATTACGTGGCATGTTGGAAAGTCTCGTCTTGAGAGACATTCCGGAAGATTGCCGTGTCATGAAGAGAAGTGGGCGGGAGAGGTCTCCCGCAGGAAGTGTAGCAGCGAAGGGGGGGACGCTCGTCTCGCGAAATTCCGGACCCGAAGGTTTGCGAAAGGGAGTTGCAGCGGCATCAGAAGACCTTTGCAGGGAGGGAACATGAGATGAAAAGATCCGTAGTTCTGTTGCTCCTCGTCGCCCTGATCGGCCTGTGCGTGGCGGCGCTTCCCGCGGCCGCGGCGGAGCAGGTGATGCGTTACAATCTGGCCCGTGAACCCAAGACGCTCGACCCTGTTCTGAACGGCGACCTCATCGGCGGCTTCGTCATCGACCACTGCTTCGAGGGACTTCTCCGGGACCGGAACGGCGAACTCGTGCCGGGCATGGCCGAATCCTGGAGCGTCTCCGAGGACGGCAAGACCTACACCTTCAAGCTCCGTGACGCCAAGTGGTCCGACGGCAAGCCCGTCCGAGCCCAGGATTTTGAATATTCCTGGCGGCGTTCCCTCGATCCCAAGGTCGGCTCCAGCTACGCCTTCATCTTCTACTACATCAAGGGCGGCGAGGCCTTCTACAAGGGAGAGGGCAAGGCGGAGGACATCGCCATCTCCTGCCCGGACGACAAGACGCTTATGGTGACCCTGGAGAACCCCACCGCCTACTTCCTCGACCTCGTGGCCTTCATGGTCTTCATGCCCGTTCGGGAGGACATTGTGGAGAAGGCCCCCGACAACTGGGCCCGCAAAGTGGAAACCTACGTCAGCAACGGTCCCTACAAGATGACCACCTTCCAGCCCGACCTGGTGGTGCTCGAAAAGAACCCCGAGTACTGGGACGCGGCGAACGTGAAGCTGCCCCGGATCGATGCGGTGGTGATTCCCGAGCACTCCACGGAACTTACGGCCTTCGAGAACGGCGAGCTGGACATCATGGAGAACATTCCCCTTCAGGAGCTGCCCCGGGTCTCCAAGATGGAGGGGTACGTGGCCTATCCGCGCATCGTCTCCTTCTTCTACACGGTGAACACCACCCGGAAGCCCTTCGACGACGTGCGGGTCCGCAAGGCCCTCGCCCTGGCCATCGATCGCAAGGCCATCGTGGAGAAGGTGCGCCAGAGTTCCGAAATTCCCGCCTGCGGTCTCGTCCCCGAGGGGCTGAAGGACAGCACCGGTAAGGATTTCAGCCAGACCTCGGGATGTTTCGGCCTGGACCCCGAGGGGAAGGCCAAGCCCGAAGAAGCGAAGAAGCTCCTCGCCGAGGCGGGCTATCCCGACGGCAAAGGATTCCCCAAGTTCACCCTTTTCTACAACACCAGCGAGGAGCACAAAGGCCTTGCCGAGGCCGTGCAGGAAATGTGGCGGAAGAACCTGGGCATTGATGTGGAGCTGGGGAACCAGGAGTGGCAGGTCTATGCCAGCACCCGCCGGGAGGGCAACTACGACGTTGGTCGCGGCAACTGGTGGGGTGACTATCCCGATCCCATGACCTTCCTCGAGATGTTCACCACCGGTGCAGGGACCAACTGGCCCCGCTGGAACAACCCCGAGTACGACGCACTCATCCAGAAATCCCGCGAAGTCTCCGGAGCGGAGCGCGACGAGGCCATGTACAAGGCCCACGCGCTCTTCATGGAGGACATGCCCATCCTGCCCCTGTTCTACCCTGTGGACGACAGCGTGATCCGTCCCTACGTAAAGGGGATGGAGCGGACCAAGATGGGTTCCTGGTACATGGGGAACATCGTTCTCGAAGACCACTGATTTTGGGGTTGAACGTCGTTGTTTCGGAGCGTCCGGCGGACACCGCCGGGCGCTCCGGCTTTGCCACCCCGGCGGAAAGGCAATTCTCGCCCCTCTGCCAGGGGGCGAGGGAGGAGACGGAACGAACATGGCCATGAACTGGAAATCGATTGAAGAGCGCTGTGCCGCCTGCGGTGGCACTGTCGCGATACTGTTGCGGCATTACGGGACGGGAAGGACGCTTTTCTGCCGGAACGTCGACAGAGAGATGCCCGCGGCGAGCACCATCAAGGTCCTCCTCCTCGCGACTCTTCTCGAAGAGGGCATTTCCTGGGAGGAGACGCTTGCGCCTCGGGAGGAGGAGAAGGTTCCCTACAGCCTCGTGTCGCTTCTGGACAACCCCGTCTGGTCCGTGGGAGACCTGGCGCGGCTCATGATTTTCGACAGTGACAACACTGCCACGAATCTCCTCCTGAACCGCCTGGGAATGGACCGGGTGAACCGGGTCGGTCGGGCGCTTGGGCTTACGGGAACACAGTTCCGGCGGAAAATGATGGATTTCGACGCGGCCCGCCGGGGTTGTGAGAACGTCACGACCCTGGCGGATCAGGCGCTGCTCTACGAAGAACTTTTCGCCGTTTCCCGGGGACTTCCCCTTCCGGACGCGATGTCCTCCTCCGGTTCGAACGCCTTTTCTGGGCGGAGCAGCATCCCCTGGGGCGGAAGAGAGGGAGCGCGGAAGGCGCTGGAGATCCTGCTCCGCGTCCGGTCGGATTCCATGCTCCTCCGTTATTTCACCGAGGAAGAATGCCTTCTCGCGCATAAACCCGGCGGACTTTCCTATGTGCGGCACGATGCGGGAATCTTTTTCCCCGGCGCGACGGATGTCGCGTCCGCCTGCGGGAATGTGCCGGGCAACGGAAGTACGCTTGAAGACCCCTATTTTTTCGGTGTGTTCACCACGGGTATGCCCGAACCGGAGGCGAAGGAACTCATCGGACGTCTGTCCCGTTACGTCTACGAGACGAGAAAGGAGTGGCTCCATGCGTGACGCGGTGGTCACCGTTCCCATCTGTCCCCTCTTTCTGGAACCCCGGGAGGGGAGTGAGCTTGCCGACGAGGTGCTCTACGGCATGGTCGTCACCGTGCTCGGGGAGGAAAAGGGGTGGCTCCGGTTCCGGACCCGCTACCGCTACGAAGGATTCGCCCGCCCGGGTTCTCTCGGCGAGAAAGACGCCCTTGCCTGGGAGGCAGAGGCACGCTCGGTGGTGATCCGTCCCTTCGCGGACGTGCTTTCCGAGCCCGCGTACCGCAGTTCGGTGCTTGTGACCCTTCCCCGGGGAGCGGTGCTCGTCGGCGGAGCCGCCGCCGGAGAGGACGCCGCGTGGCGCTCCGTCACCCTGGCGGACGGGAGGGATGGTTTCGTCCGGGCCTGTGCGCTGCGCCCGGCTCGGAACTGGAACGAGGAGGGCGAGGAATGCACCCGGCGGCATCTCGCAGAGGATGCCCTCGCCTATCTGGGGACCCAGTACCGCTGGGGAGGTAAGACGCCTCAGGGGATCGACTGCTCCGGGCTCTGCTCCATGACGTATCTTCTGAACGGCCTTGTCATCTATCGCGACGCCTCCATCAGGGAAGGTTTCCCCGTGCGCCCCATCGCCGCCGAGGCCGCCCGGAAGGGGGATCTCCTCTTCTGGCCCGGACATATCGGTTGCTACCTCGGAGACGGACGGTACGTGCATTCCACGGGCAAGTCCGGAGGCGTCCTGGAAAATTCCCTCCGTCCGGAGGATCCGGACTACCGGGACGATCTGGCGCACTCCATCACCGCCTGGGGAAGCGTTTTTTAACCGTTTTCGGGGAAACGTGCCCGAACGCCTCCCCGGGGCGTTCCGGAATTTCTGCGGTGCGAAGGAATGTTTCCGGGCGCCGGCTTGACGAGCGCCCGGAAGCCTTTCCCGGACTTCTTCCGGGCTTTGTCGGGGACGTGAAGGCGTGTCCGTGTCCGGAACCTGAATAGACCTGTTCAAGGCGTCCTTCGGGACGCTTTTTCTTTTGTGCGAAAGCACGGATGTTTCGGGGATTCCTTTTGGTATTATTTTGAATACATTTTATTTCCGTCGATGAAACTTTCTGAAATGGGTAGATTGTTTTCGTATCTGTTAGAATGGAGAGAAGAACCGTGTGGAGCGGACCACCGGTGACCGCGTGCGCGACGGAACGCCGAGAGTTCTTTTGCGGCGCGTTTGCGCCGGTCGGAGCGGAAGGACCGTTTGTTTCGGGAGAGGGTGGGGTTCGAAGGTGAAAAAAGAACGGTGACGGGACATGTGACACGGAGAGATCGCATTGGAGGGGCGCAGAGGAACACGAGGCGGCAAAGAACGTTTTCATTTTCATCGGGAAACGAAGCGACCAGAGAGGGAAGAGCGCGTCGCTTCGCCGTGGTCCCTGAACATGTGCTGTGCAGGGGCCGCCGGAACGGGGAGCGACGAGGAGGGAACGGCGCGATCATGAAGCAGGAACAGGAGCGGATGTGTCTTTCTTCCCGGATTCTGGACACGACGGAGACCTTGGGCCTGAAACTGCAGCAGACGCTCTGGGTCAGCAAGGAACAGGCCAAGGCGGCGGAGCAGCTCCGCAGGGTCGCGGCTGCCACGCGGGAGCGCATTGAAACCTACGCTCCGCGGGTGGAGCGGATCATCGGCGAGGTGCAGAATCTGGCCGCCCAGAGTGAGGAATTGGGCGCCATCGGTTCGGAACTCTCCACTCGGGAAGAACACGCCAGGAGCGACGTCCTGAACGCGGTGGAGTCCATCCGTTCCCTCCGGGAGGAGCTGGGGCGGGTTCGGGAGGTGGCTCAGGCCAATGGTGCTCTGGTGCAGGAGCTGCTCGCCGCCACGCAGGGCGTGGTGACGTTGCTGGAGCAGATCGGCAGAATCACGCGACAGACCCAGCTTTTGGCCCTGAACGCCGCCATCGAGGCCGCCCGGGCCGGGGACGCGGGGCGAGGCTTCGGCGTGGTGGCCTCCGAGGTCGGTAAGCTCGCCGTCTCCACTCAGAGCGTCGCCGGGGAGATCGACCGTGCCGTGGCGGACATGCGGATCCGCCTGACCCAGGTTGTGGAGGGCATGGCGAGAGAACGGGATGCCATCGACCAGGGGAACGCCGGAACAGAGAGTGCCGTCCGCGTCATCGGAGGTGCCGGGGAATCCGTGATCGCCCTGGGAGAGCGCTTCCGTGATCTGGTGGGCATCGTGGAGGAGCAGGCGCGGGCGGCGGAGGTCATCGCCGCGGAGACCCATGTCATCGGCAGCGACACCGAGCACATGATCGGCGAGGTGAGCCACCTCGGCGAGGCCCTGACGAAAGAAGCCCGGTCCGCGGAGCAGTTCGCCGCCACCATGGGAGAGATGTCCCGGGAGGTGCTGGACCTCCAGTTCGAAACCGCCAGAAATCGCCCCGGGGATGAACTGTGGGTGGGGTTCACTCCCTTCGCGGAGCCGGGGTACATCAAGAAGAGTTTCGGCGGGATCGTGGAGGCGTTGGCCCGGAGAGCGGGGCGGCGGTTGCGGCTTTTTGTCTCCGCGGACTACGAGGCTCTCGGGCGACTCGTCGCGGAGGGGGCGGTGGACCTGGGGTGGTTCAGTCCTCTGGCCTACGTGGTGGCGGCGGATCATGTGCCCATGAGGGTTCTCGCCATTCCGAAGGTGAAGGGGCGTCCCTCCTACCAGGGGCTCATCGTGGCCAGAAAGGACGCGGGCATCTCCTCCCTGGCGGAACTCCGGGGAAAGGTCTTCGCCTTCGTGGATCCCGCCAGCGGTTCGGGGTACCTCTATCCGCGGGTGTTGCTCCAGGAGAAGGGCTATGATCCGGACAGTTTTTTCGGCGATGTCCGTTTTCTCGGCAGTCACGACCGGGTTCTCGGAGCGCTGGTGAAGGGAGAGGTCCCCGCGGGGGCGACCTACACCGACGCCTGGGATGCGGCGTCCCGGAAGATGGATCTGAGCGGTCTGCAGATTCTCGCCCGCACGGAGGATATTCCCAAGGATGCCCTCGCGGTGCGGGAGGATGCCCCACGGGAGTTCGTGGAATCCCTGGCCCGGGAACTCCTGCGTCTTTCCGCCTCGGACCCCCTGGCGGGAGCGTCGATGAAACAGCTCGCCATCGACGGCTTCGTTCCCGGGGACGACGGCATGTACGACATTCTGCGCAGAGCCCGGGAGGCGGAACGGCGTCTGCAGCGGAGCGGACGGCGCTGAACCCTTTCGCCTCCGCTCCGGGAGTTTCCGTTTCGTCGAAATCCGAAAGAAAGATCCCGCCGGAGGGCTCAGCGCCTCCGGCGCCTTTTGGCGTCCTTTTCGGCGTACATACGTGCGTCCGCCTCGGTGATGAGGCGGTCGATGGAGCAGAGGGGCTCTTCCCGGCAGGACGTGATGCCCATGCTCAAGGAGAGATGTTGCTTCGGAGAAAGCGGTGCGTTGTGGGCGGCGAGGTTGTTCGCGAGACGTTCCGACGCGTCCTCCAGAGGCGTTCCCGTCTCCATGCCGAGAACGATGAACTCGTCCCCGCCGAAGCGGGCGATCAGGTCGGCCTTGCGGAAGGTCTTCCGGAGCAGCTCCGCCGTGACGACAAGAGCTTCGTCACCCGCCTGATGTCCCCGGGTGTCGTTGATGTGCTTCATGCCGTCCACGTCCACGAGCGCCAGAAAGAGCGGGCGCTTCTGGCGTCCTGCCAGTTCGAAGAGCTGCTCCGCCGCACGGAAGAAGCCCCGCCGGTTGTAGAGCTTCGTGAGGTCGTCCACGGCGGAGAGGTCGTCCAGGCGTTCCTCCAGGAGCTTCTGGGCGGTGATGTCCACGAAGGTGGCCATGGCGGCCTCGATCCGGTCTCCCTCGGCGCTCGGGATGGGCTGGGCGTTGATGACGAGCCAGCGGAGGTCTCCGGTTCCCGGATGGCGGACGCCCATGATGACGCCCCGGACGGGCTCTCCCGTTCGGAGGGCCTGCATGGCGGGGTGTTCGCCCGGAGGAAAGGGTGATCCGTCCTCGTGGACGGTCTCCCAGATGGGTGAAGCGGAGGTCGTTCCCAGCATGGTCTCCCGGTCGTAGCCGAGGATGTCGCAGGCGGTGGCATTGGCTTCCACGATGACGCCCTCGTTGTTCTGCACCACCACGCCCCCCGACACGGCGTCGTAGAGGGTGCGGTAGCGCTGCTCGCTCCGGAGGAGGGCGAGTTCCGCCTCCTTGCGCTCCGTGATGTCCACGGCGGTTCCGATGACCCGCAGGGGAGCTCCCGAAGCGTTTCGGACCGCCACCCTGCCCCTGTCCCGGAGCCAGCGGATGGCTCCGTTCTGCGATGTCACCCGAAACTCCGCGCCGTAGACGTCCGTCTCGCCGTCGAGGTGGCGGCGCACCGCTTCTTGGGCGCGGAGGGCGTCCTCGGGGTGGATGCGCCGGAGCCACGCCGTGGCGGAGATGGTGATCGTCTCTTCCTCGGAGCCGAGCAACGCCCTTCCGAGCGGCCCCAAAAGGAGCACCGTGTCCGAGGCGATGTCCCAGTCCCAGATGCCGTCGCCGCTGCTCTCCAGCGCCACGGAAAAACGGGCCTCGTTCTCTTCGAGGGTCCGGAGGAGCGCCGTCCGGAGCGTCACGTCCGTGCCCGTGCCGACCACCAGCGGGGATCCGGTGCCGCCTTCGGGGAGGAGCGTCATGGTCCACTCCACCAGTCGCTCCGAGCCGTCGCGACAGAGAATCCGCCCCTCGGTCCGCTCCGGTCCGCCCGTTTTCGAAAGCGCATCGAGGATCCGGTGGATCTGCGGTGCATCCTCGGCAGGAAGGAGTTCCCGGTAGGGCTGTCCCTCCAGCTCCTGCGGCGCGTATCCCGTCATGTCCGCCAGGGAGCGATTGATGTACACCATATATCCCCGCACGTCGAGAACGACCACCAGAGCACTCAGGCTGTCCAGGACGGCGGGTGCGAAGACGGCGTTTTTCGCGGGCATGTTGCCGGACCTCCTCTGTTCGGCCCCGTCGGGGCGTTTTCGGAACAACCGCTTCGGATGCAGGGACGAGGGCCGTCCGAATGGATTGATTATGAAGGAAGCGAGAGAAAAGGAAAAGCGTTTTTCTTTGCGGAACGACCGACGTGTGTTTGTGGAGACAAGAGGTTTTTTCCCGGGTTGCTTTCCGTCGGGCCGGTACGGGTGGTCCGGAAAGAGCAGGGAGAGGGCGGAGAGGAGCGGGGCGGTCTGAAAAGGAACGGTGCCTGTGATAGAATGAGCACAGTGCTGCGGCGCGCTGGAAAAGTCTTTTTCGCCCTGCCGTTTTTGCGGAGAGGGGTGACGTGGAAGAACGGAGGAGGATGCGCATGCGGGGAAGGAGGGGCCATGCGGGCGTTTCTCCGGGGAGAACCTCTGCGTGGCGATGCTCCCCGGAACGCCGGGGACATGCCGGTTTTTTCCCCGCACGCTCCGGAGCGTTGCTGTTGTTCCTGGTCGTTCTTTTGTGCGCTCTTCCGGGAACGGCCTCGGCATACGAAACGGGACTCCGTCTCGCTCCACCTGATGCGGGGGGATTTCTTCCCGTGGTGGCAATCCTCCCCGGGAGTCCCGCGGAAGAGGCGGGACTCCGCGTGGGAGATCTTCTCGTGGAAGTGGACGGAGACGTTCTTCCCGGCAAGACCCCCTCGGAGGTTCAGGCCCATCTCGAACGGCGTCTTTCCGGAGGATGGTCCTGCCTGGTCGTTCTGGTGCGGGATGGCGCGTCGGAAGTGGTACGGCTCCGGGGAACCTATACGACCTTTGCCCAGCAGCGCGTGCTCGACTGTGCGGAGGCTCTCCGAGCGGCCGCCCGCCGGGGCGACGCCGCTTGGGAAGAGTGTCTCCGCTTTGTCGCGGGAATGCGCGATGTCGGTTTTCCCGGAGAGCCTCTCCCCGCGGTTCAGGAGAAAACGAGGCGTGCGCTCCGGGACTCCCTGAGGGAGCTTGCCACGGTACCGCTTCCCGAGGGCGTTCCTCCGGAGGCGCAGCGGCTTCTCGCGGAGGCACGGGACCGGCTCGGAAGAGCCCAACGCTTCCGCGAGGAAGCGCTGGGCCTTCTTGCGGACTGGAAGGCCCGGGAGGCGGCGGGAACGTCCTCCCCGGCGCGCTGGAAGGCCTGGAACGACATGTCTGCCCTGGCGGATCGCGCCCGGGGGAGAGGAAGGGCGCACCTGTTGGAGGCACTCGCCCTCGTGGAGATGGATGCGCGATCGTTGGCGTCGTTTTTCGAGGGGGAATGAGAAAAAGGAGCACGTGCGGCGTGTCCCTGCACGGTTTCGCGCAGGAAGGACAGAATAGGCATCCAGGGATGGAAAGCCGGCCACGGACGAAGGAGGCGGTGGAATGATGCGAAAGACAACGGACAAACGAAGGATGCAAAAGGCGGCGCTCTGGATCGGCGCGGTGCTGCTCGGAACGCTCGGTCTTGCCGGTGCGGCCTGGTGCGCGCCCGCTCCGGGGCACCTCATCGCGGAGCCGGTGCTCGTGATGCAGCCTGCCTATGCGGGCATGAGTTTCTATGTGTACCGGCCCTACAACATGCCTGCGGGATGGTTCGTCACCTTCGACGGCTATCCGGTGATGAAGGCGAAGGACGGAAAATGGATCTATGGCTTCTACGACGGAAAGGGCATTGTCCCCAGCGGGTACGTGGTGGGTTCCGTCGTCCCCGGAGCGGTGCAGCTCATGCCGCTCTTTCCTCCCCAGGGAGCGGCGCCCTCGCCGGGAACGGTACAGCCCCAGCCCGCGGGCGAGTTCTCTCCGGGCGTGATCGTGCAGGCTCCGGCGGATGTGGTGGCCGCCGTTCCTCCCTCGGTGCCGGTGACGGCGGTCGCTTCCGCAGTGCCCGTCGTTCCCTGGTGGATGGTGCACCCCACGTTTCTCGAGGTCAGCCGGTGGAATGCCCTGGTGGACCGCATGGGCATTCTCGACAAACCCCGCGTTCCCATCGCGTGGAAGGGTGATGTGCCGTCGGTGCTCTTCGCCTGGACAGGAAAGAACTGGTACGCCATGAAATCTCCCGGGGACGGGCTGGGTGCGGCGGAGATTCTCCGGCACAACATCTATTCCCTGGTGCGGATGGTGAACCAGAACGGCTTTCTCTGGAATGACGGAGAGACCCCCGCGCTGGCGAACCAGGCCACGATCTGGGGGTACCTGTGGATGGGACATCTGGCCCTGGGCGTGCGGTGACCGCAGGTCCTGCGACGAAGGAGGAGGCTCTCATGAAACGCAAATCCCTGTCTATGCCGCTCGTTGCTCTTGTCCTGCTGTGCTGTGCGGTGCTCCCCGCCGCGGCGAACGCCCCGGCGCTCATCACGGTGGCGGACTACACCGACGGCTACACGGTTCGGCTCGTCCCCGCCCCGGCGTTCTCCTGGACCATCGTTCCCGGGGCATTCCCCGTGTTTCTCACCGCCGACGGCTATCCCGCCGTGCGCACCGCCTCCGGGCAGATCGTCTACATGGGCTCTCCCCTGGTGTCGGTTGCACCCCTCTCGGTGGTCACCGTGGGCGTCGCGGCCTCGCCGGTGGTCGTGGCGTCACCCTCGTGGATTCCGGCGGGAGCGCCTTTCCTGTTTCCGACGCAGGCGCTTCCCGTCTCTGTGCCCATGGGATTACCCGCCCTGATCGTGAAGTGATCCGCCCGGATCGGACGTTTTTCCGCACGGCCCGGAGGTTCGACCGGGCGGGGCCGGTGTTTTGCTCCGGTGTTTGCGCGAAAAAGGGGCTCCTCTTCGGAGGGGCCCCTTTTCTTGCTTCTTCGCGGACTGACGGCATGTCGTCTCGTCAGGGTAACGCAACGCTCTTTCGCAAAGTGGGAGGAGCAGGCTTTTCCAGGACAAGACGACTGTTCCCGGATCAGGACGTCTGTGTGCCCTCTTGCATCATGATGAGGATTTCCGGGGCAACGGTCGTCACGGTGCGTGCCGGGCGGACAAGGAACGTTTCCGTCGCTCACGACGCGAGGGATTCCATCCGGACGCCGCCGACGGGAACGAGATTGTCCAGAAACTGTTCCGTGCAGGCTTCCCAGGAAGAACGGAGGGCCGCGTCGCGGCAGGCGCCCCGCTCCAGGAGGAGCGCTCGCTTCACGGCTTCTTCCAGATCCTCCGCAAGCCATCCCGTGCCCCCCTGTTCCAGGATGTCCCGAGGCCCCGTCACGGGACGGGCCGCCACGGGGACGCCCGAGGCGAGGGCCTCCAGGAGTACGATCCCGAAAGTGTCCGTCCGGCTGGGAAAGACGAAGACGTCCGAGGCGGCGTAGATCCGGGCAAGTTCTTGTCCGTTCCGTACGCCGAGAAAGCGTGCGTCCGGATGGTTTTTCCGCAGCATCTCCAGATCCGGACCGTCTCCTACGACGAGCTTGGTGCCGGGGTGGCGCAGGTTCAGAAAGTCCGGGAGGCTCTTTTCCGCCGCAACACGCCCCACGTAGAGAAGAAACGGCGGTTCCATCCCGCCGGTTTTGCCCCGGTCGTCGCCGGAAAGGAGAGACACCACGAAAGCGTGCCGTTCCGCCTGGCTTCCGGTCCAGGGGTGGAAGAGCGCGGCATCCACGCCTCGTCCCCATCGGCGGAGATTCCGGAATCCACGGTTTCGCAGTTCCTCCTCCAGGCTCGGCGTGGCCACCATGACACTCGACGACGCACTGTGAAACCAGGAAAAATAGCCGTAGAAGAACTCCGGCGCCATGCCGAGACGGAGCGAGAGATATTCGGGAAAGCGGGTGGTGAAGGACGTGGAGAAGGGAACTCCCGAGGCGAGGCACCAGCTCCGCGTGGCGAGCCCCACGGGACCCTCCGTGGCGATGTGCACCGCGTCGGGGCGGAAGGCGGCGATCTCCGGCCCCGCTCCCCACACTCCCCAGGCGATGCGGATCTCCGGATAGGTCGGGCAGGGAAGCGAGGGGAATCTGTCCGGAGAGAGAAGCATCACGGTGTGCCCCAGGTGTTCCAGACGTTCCCGCGTGGCGGCAAGGGTGCGAACGACGCCGTTCACCTGGGGAAACCACGCGTCGGTGGCAATGCAGATTCTCATGGCGGGAAAGCCTCCTTCTCGGGGATCGGATCGCCCTCGGCGGAGGCGAAAACCTCCGAAGGACGGTGGCAGCCCGGTTGTATCCTCTCCGAGGCGAGAGCCGACTGCGCGGGTTCTCCGTCTCGAAAGCGTCTGGAAGCGATAGTGTCACCTTCGCACAAAAAGCGGCGCGGCGTCAACGGCGTCCACGAAGGTGTAACCTCGCCGCAATCCCGCCGTCACAAACAAAAAGGAGCGAAAGGCGGCGCACGCTCCCAAACGGACACGGCGCGGCAAAAAAGCTATACTATTCAAAAGGATATCCGTTTCCGAAGCCCGGAGGGAGAGGACGGTGTCCCATGACGGAGGAAACGCGCAGGACCGGACTGCTGCCCCTCGGTGGCGCGCTGCTTTTTGCGTGTCTTGTCGGGATTGGGTTCTGGTGGATTGCCCGCTGGTTTCAGGCCCAGCTCCTTGCCGAGGCGAGGCGTTCCGTTCTGACCCAGGTGATGCCCCTTCGAGCTGGGTTCGCCAACGCATTGGAGCGGCGTTTCTTCCACCTGGAGGGGCTTGCGGGTTTCGTGGACGTTCATGGAGAAGAAAACGATTTTTACCTGGAATCCCATTTCTTTTCCTATGTGGAGCGGGTTTTCGCCCGGATGGAGGGCGTGCGCACGGTGGCGCTGGCCCCGGAAGGGGTGATTCGTCTCGTCTTTCCACTGGAGGGAAACGAGGGAGCGCTGGGGCTCGATCTCCTCGCGGGGGGGGACGAGACGCGCCAGGACGAGGGGGTGCGCCGCGCCCTGGAAGAGCGGCGGCTCTCCGTGACCGGTCCCTTCGAACTGCGCCAGGGAGGAAGGGGCATCGCCGGACGCCTTCCCATTTATATCGCCGGACGTTTCTGGGGATTCGTCTCCATGGTGGTGACGCTCTCTGCCCTCCTGGGCGAGGTGGGATTCGGTGCCCTGTGGGAAGACCTCGCCCTTGCGTTGCGGAACCCGAACGGAGATGTCTTTTTGGGGATGCCCGAGGTTTTCGAGGCGGATCCGGTACGACAGACCATCTCCTACGGAGGAAATGTCTGGGAGCTCGGAGCTGTGCCGAGAGGCGGCTGGGACGGGGCGATCCGGGAGAAGCTCCGTTATTTCCTGTTCGGGGAAGGACTTCTGCTCCTGGTTCTCACACTCTTCGTCCACGCGGCGCTATGGCGATACGCCTCCCTTTCCGGAGAGGTGGCATGCCGTACGGAGGAACTCACCCGGGCCAACCGGGAACTCCAGGCCGAGGCGGAGGAGCGGCGCAGGGTCAACGCGGCGTTGCGCGAGCGGGAACGGCGTTTTCGGACCATCGTTGAGAACGGCGAGGCAGGGTATGTCTTCTGCGACACGAACCGGATCGTCCGGAATGTGAACCGTGCGTGGCTTTCTCTGCACGGCTTTGCCGCCCCGGAGGACGTGCTCGGCACGGACCTTCTCCACCGTGTTCCCGCCGAGCACATACGGGAGACGGCGGCGTCGCTCGAGCGCCTGTTTCGGGGCGAGCGGGCCGTCTCGGGCGAATCCGCCCGGCTCCGGAGGGACGGCTCCCTGGGGTATCACACCTACAGTCTCACCGCCGTTGTGGAGGACGGTCGCGTGGTGGGCGTGGAGGGATTCTTCCTCGACACCACGGAACGGCGGAAGGCCTTCGAGGAGTTGCGGATCCTGAACGCGGAACTTGAGGAGCGCGTGACGGCCAGAACGAAGGAACTCGCCGAGGCGAACCGGACACTCGAGGAAAAAAACGCCCGCCTTGCGGAGCTGAACGAGGAGCTGTCCGCGATGAACGAAGAAGTAGGGGCTTCAAACGAACAACTCTCCGCGATGAACGAGGAGCTCACAGCCATGAACGAAGAACTTACCGCGAACAATGAAACACTTCTCTTCGAAAGAGAGCGTCGTGCCGAGCTGGAACGCCGTCTCCGGGAGATGGAGGAGGAACTCGAGGGCTTCCGGCGGAAGGCGGAGCGGCTTGCCCTGGTCTCCCACGAATTCCGTACGCCCCTTTCGTCCATTCTCACGTCGGTGCAGCTCCTGGAGGATTTCTGGGCCACCATGGACGAGGAACGGCGCAGGGGACATCTTCATCGTATCGAGGAAAATGTGCGGCATCTTTCGGCTCTGGCGAGGGAAGGGCTTTTTCTCGGCTGCACCGGAAACGGGCGGGAGGGCCGGACCTGCACGGAGGGTGGATTCGGAGAACTCGTTTCCATGGAGGTGCTCCCCTTCTGTCGCCGCCTCGTGGAAGATTTCGCCGCCGGCGAAGGACGGGATGCGACGCTTCGGTGCATCGCCGGCGAGGGCGTGGAGGATACCGAGCCTCTCGTGGCCCTGCTGGACCCGGTGGGATTTCGCATTCTCCTCACGAACCTGCTTTCCAACGCGGTGAAGTATTCTCCTCCGGGAAGCGTTGTGGAGGTCGTCGTGGGACGCCGCGACGGCCGTCTCGAGCTGACCGTGGCGGACGAGGGGACGGGTATTTCCGCCGCGGACCTCCCGCGTCTTTTCGATCCCTTCTTTCGCGGAGAATCCGCCCGCCATGTCCCCGGAACAGGCCTTGGGCTGCACATGGTGAAGCGCCTCGTGGACGACGCGGGCGGCTCCCTGTCGGTGACGAGCACGCCCGGGAAGGGAACGACGGTGGCGCTTCTCCTCCCCCTGGAGGAGGCGGGGGCGTAAGAACGTCCTCGCTCCGGAAGTGTCTGCACCGGGAGCATCTTGCCTCCGGAGTGGTTCTTTGCTACGCTGCAAGGACATGAAAGCGTGCGCGATGAGGCGTCCTTGCCGTCCGTTCGTCCTTTCCCCTTTTCTGGAGGTGTTCGCGTGGTGCGTGAGATCTTTCTCGTTTTCTCCGTGGCGGAACAGCGGTTTGCCCTTCCCGTGGAAGGCATTGAGCGGGTTGTGGCCGCTGCGGAGACGACGCCGCTCCCGGACGCGCCTCCCTTCGTTCTCGGGGTGGTGAACGTGGGTGGCGAGGCGGCTCCCGTGGTGGACCTGCGGCAGCGTCTCGGAGCCCCGAGGCGGGACATGCTCCTCTCCGACCGCTTTCTTCTCGTCCGGGACGAAGGCCGCCTTTTCGCGCTCCTCGCGGACGGTGTGGAAGGAGTGTGTGCCCTCGAACCTCAGGATGTCTCGGTTGCTTCCGACGGCGATGCCAGGGTTGCACTTTCCCTGGGGGAGCACGTTCCGGTGGCCCTCCGTCGCGTCCGTTCTCTTCTCGCGCCGTCGGCCGACGGAAGCACCGGCGAGGATATGCATGTCCCTTCCGAGTAGCGCCGGAGGTGCGAGGGACGCCTTCCCCTCCGAGTTCGGAGAGGCGTTGCGCGCTCTCGGAGCGGAGGTGGAGACGCGACTGGGGCTCACCTTTCCGGAGAACCGGAGGGTCGATCTCTGGCGTGCGGTGCGGGACTTTGCGAGGGAGAGCGGCGAGGATGCGGCGACGGTGTTGGCACGCCTCGCGGCGTCACCCCTTCCGGAGGATGTGGTGACGCGACTGACACCCCACCTCACCGTTGGAGAGACCTACTTTTTCCGTGAGGCAAAAGCGCTCTGTCTCTTCCGCGACGAGGCACTGCCCGCTCTGGCCCGTTCCTCCGGAAAGGAGCTGCGCCTCTGGTGCGCCGGATGCAGTACCGGCGAAGAGGCTTACACGCTCGCCATGCTCGTGGAGGAAAAGGCCCGGGAAATGTCCTTGCCTCCCGTGCGGATCCTCGGCACGGATCTGAACGAACGTTTTCTGGAAAAAGCCCGGAGGGGCGTTTACTCCAAGTGGTCGTTCCGGGGTGTTCCCGACGCCCGGCGGGAGGCCGATTTTCGCCGCGAGGGAAACGGCTGGGCCGTGCATCCCCGCTTTCGGAAATGCGTCACCTTCGCGCCGGACAATCTCGTAGAGCAGACGGGCTCCCCCTGGGGGGATTCCGGTGCGGTGGACGTCATCTTCTGTCGCAACGTGCTGATCTACTTCGCTCCCCCCACGATCCGGCGGGTTCTGGAGCGCTTTTCCCGTCTCCTTGCCTCGGGGGGATGGCTTTTTGTCGCATCCTGCGAGACGACTCTCGTGCGGCGCCCCGCGTTCGTTCCGGTTACCGCCGAGGGGGTCACGGCCTTCCGGAAGGCTCCGCCGGAAGAGAGCCCTTTGCGGGTCTTCTCCGCGGCGCTCGGCGATTCCTTTCTCGACGGGAGTGCCTTTTTCGCGAAAGAAGAGAGCCCTTTCGGGAGCGGCGGAGAGGAGACCGAACCGTTTTCGGTTCTTGCCGGTGAGGCCGGTGGGGAGATACCCCCGGAGTTTTCCGATGTGTTCGGGGAGGGGCTTCCGAAGTTTCCCGATGTGTTCGGAGAAGGGCTTGCGGAGGACCTTTCTTTCGATGGCGGCGGGGAAGGTGTCTCCGCCGCCATCGGACATGCTCCACCCTCGTCCGGAGTAAGCCCGGAGGACGCGGCGTATGACGCCTTCCGGCGAGGGAACTGGGAGGAGGCGGAGCGCCTTCTGGAACCTCTGGCGGCTCATTCCGCTTCGGCGAGAAGGCTCCTCGTGCGCCTGGAGGCGGACCGGGGACGGCACGACCGTGCTCTGGATCTGTGTCGCCAGGCTCTCGACCGGGAAAAGGGGGATCCCGTCCTCTTTTATCTTCTCTCCCTGATTCACCAGGAACGGGGGGAGGACGACGAGGGAGCACAGGCGCTTCGGCGGGCTCTTTATCTCGATCCGGACTTCGTGGCGGCCCATTATTCCCTCGGCGTCCTCGCCCTTCGGGGAGGACGGACCGAGGAGGTCCGGCGGCACTTCCGCAATGCTTCGACGCTCCTCGCGGGCGTCCCCGAGGACGCGCCGGTACCCGAGATGGAGGACATGTCCGCCCGGGCGCTTCTTGAAGCCATGCGTCTTTTGAACCCGTGGGGGGTTGCTTCGGAAGGACCGCCCCGGTAGTGCACCGAGAGGAGCGGGCGGGGCTGTCCCCTCTCGTGTGAAGGGCGACGGACCGGCCCGGAGGTGTGGTGAGGGTGTTTTCCCGAATCCGAAGAGGAGGACGTGCCGTGGAAAAACCAGAGAAAGGTCACTCCGGAGGAGTTTTTCCCGAAGAGACGGTTTTTTCGCCTCCGGCGGAGACGAACGATGCTGTTCCGCCGGGCTTTCCTCTGTCCGGGAGGAGCGAGAGTGCACTTCGGGAACGGAGGGCCCGCATCCTCCGGGAGCGGGCGATCCTGCTGGCCCGGGAGCCGAAGCAGCTCGTCTCCACCGGGGACATCCTGGAAGTGGTGGCCTTTCGTCTGGCCGAAGAAGTGTATGCACTGGAATCAACCTGCGTGGGCGAGGTGTTTCCTCTGCGGAACCTCGTCCCCGTCCCGGGCACGCCGTCCTTCGTGGCGGGCATCGTGAATCTCCGGGGACAGATCTTCTCGGTGCTCGACCTTCGGGTTTTCTTCGACCTGCCGCGCCGGGATCCGGAGGGCATGGTACTGCTTCTCCGCTCGGAGGAGATGGAGCTGGGCGTTCTGGCGGACGCCCTCCTCGGCGTGCGGACGCTTCTTCGAGAGGAGATCCGTCCGGCGCCGCCGAGTATGCCCGGTCCTCGGGCGGCCTATCTGAAGGGCGTTCTGGGAGAGGACCTGATTCTCCTGGACGGAAGGGCGCTTTTGCGGGATCGTTCCCTCGTGGTGGAGGAAGAGATTCCGGAATGACGACGGCGAAGCTCCCGGGAAGAAAAAGGGTCTTGCGACGGAACGGAGGATGTGCGCCGGAACAGCCCGGCGTTCGGGGTGGGGCAGCGTGGGGAGGATGAGGATGCAATGCTGAAGAACGTCAGGATAGGGAGAAAACTGACCCTCGGTTTCGGTGTCGTCGTGATCGCCGTTCTGTTCGTGGGATTTGTGGGAATCCGTGGTTTTTCCCGGCTCACGCAGGACATGGACCACCTCCATGACCAGAGTGTGCCGCATCTTCGCACGCTCTGGACCCTGAATTATCTGCGCATGACCATCCGCGCCGAGACCTTCGGAATCGCGCTTTCCCAGTGGAAGGAAGAGCCTCGAAAGGAGCTGCGTGCCATCGCGGACCGTCGGGAAGCCCTTTGGAAACGGGTGGACGACGCCTGGAAGACGCTCTTGGCCTTTCCCGAGGGGAGTTCGAAGGAACGACAGCTTCTGAGCCTCCTCAAGATGCAGTACGAATCCTGGCGGCGCATCCACGCCGAGATGGACCGCGTTCTCGCGGGGCTTGCGGCATCGGATGCCGAGACCCAGCGTGCGGGGGGGCTCTGGGGGGAGTACGGGGCACTGCTGGAGCGCCTGCTGCCCGTGTCGAACTCCCTTGAGGAGACCTTCGGATTCCTCACGCCGCACCTTGAGAGCGACATGGGCGCTCTCGTCATGGAGGACAGAAAGCACGCCCATGAAGCCGAACTTGCTCTGCACGTGGCAATGATCGCCGCGGTGGTGCTTTCCTTCCTTCTGGCTCTGGCCATCTCCAGGAGCGTGAGCGGTCCCATAGGTGAGGGCGTTGCGGTGCTGGTCCGTCTGAGTGAGGGGGACCTCTCCCAGGATGTTCCGGACCACCTCCGCGCGAGAAGGGACGAGATCGGGGAACTGGCGAAGGCGCTCCAGGCGTTGACGGAGGACCTGCGTGCCCAGGTCCGTACCATGGCCGAAGCGGCGGCCTCTCTCGGCACCGCGGCGAGCGAGGTCGCCGCCTCGGTTGTCCAGGTCACGGCCACCGTGGAGGAGTCCGCGGCGGCTGTAGTGGAGACCACCGCCACCATGGAGGAGATCCGCGCCACCGCCGCGGCGACGAACAACAAGACCCGGAGCGTGGCGGAGGGGGCCCAGCAGGGGCTGCAGATCCTTCAGGGCGGAAAGAAGGCCACGGATGCTCTTGTGGGTGGTTTCCAGCGCGTCAATGACCAGATGGGTTTCATCGCGGAGACCATCGTCAAGCTCAGTGAGCAGAGCCAGGAAATCGGGGAGATCACCGACACCGTGGAGGATCTGGCGGAACAGTCCAATCTTCTGGCGGTGAACGCCGCCGTCGAAGCCGCAAAGGCCGGCGAACAGGGGCGGGGATTCGCTGTGGTGGCCCAGGAGATCAAGAGCCTCGCTGAGGAGTCTCGACAGGCGGCCAAGCAGGTGCAGCGCATCCTCCGGGATATCCAGAAGGCCACGGGAGCCGCCGTGATGGCCACGGAACAGGGATCGAAGGCGGTGGAGCAGGGAGCCCGGGACGCGGTTCCCTCGAAGGAATCCATTCAGGCCATGATGAAGCGTTTCGGTGAAAACGCTCAGGCGGCGGCCCAGATCGCCGCGGCGACGGAGGAGCTTCTCCTCGGCGTGGACCAGGTGACTCAGGCCATGGAAAACGTGAAGGAAGCGGGACAGCAGAACGTGGCGGGCATGAAGGATCTGGAGGGCGCCGCGGAGAACCTGAAGGACATGGGGCGGCGACTGACGGATCTGTTGGGACGCTACAGACTGTAGGAGCGGTGCGGGTGCATGAGCGGAATGCCCGATCTCTCGGAACAGGCCTTTCTGGAAGAGCTGCGCAGGGACTTCGTCCTCGAGGCGGAGGAGCACCTCCAGACCATCGTGTCCGGCTTGATCGAGCTGGAGGAGAATCCCGGAAGCACCGTCGTCGAGGCGGTGTATCGGGCCGCGCACAGCCTGAAGGGAGCGGCCCATGCGGTGCAGCTTCCCGCCGTGGCCGCCCTGTGCCAGCCCATGGAGAGCGTCTTCTCCGGCCTGAAGTCCGGCTTCTTCTCTCTTGAGAGAGGGGATTTCGACCTGCTCCAGCGCAGTATCGACGCCGTGGCCACTCTCGTGGCGGGACAAGAGAGCGCGGAGGCGGAGGACTGCATCAAGGAGCTGGAACGTCTTGCGGCGGGACGGAAACTTCCGGGAACGGAGCTCCCCCGCCTCGGAAACATCCTTCCCGCATCCCGGGACGTCGCCCCGGAAGAGAGGATGCCGCCGCGTCCGCTTTCCAGGGGGGAGCGTCCGAGGACACCGGAACGGCCCGAGGCGCCTCCGGCCCGTTCCGGCAGAGTCGCCGCAGACCCCACCTCGCCTCCGTTTCCGACGAGGGCCTCGACGAAGGGTTCTCTCCCCGGAACGGAGCAGCGGCCTCGCGGAGGCGAGGCGGTGCAGCCCCGAAACGCCGCTGCGACCTCCGTGCCGGAAAAACGGGATGCCCCCCGTCCTCCCGAGCTCCCCCGTCGTGCCGAAGGAGCGCCCGCCCGGGAGAGCAGGGCCAGCGAGGAGACACCGCTGCCGAAGCTCGCCGCCCAGGAGACGATCCGCATCGCCGCGGCGAAGCTGGACGCGCTCTTTCTCCAGGCGGAGGAGCTCATCTCGGTGAAGCTCTCGTTGCAGCAGCGCCTCGCGGATCTGGAGGAGCTGCTCTCCGGAGTGGTTCTCTGGAGGGAGGAATGGGAAAAGGCCTCGCTTCGCCTGTGGAACACGCTCTCGACCGAGGCGTCCGCTCCGTTCCGGGATGCTTTCGCGGGCAACCGGGCCCGCCTCGCCGACCTGGAGGAGCGCCTCCGCCGACTCAGGAGATCCCTCCGGGCCGATCAGACCGGGGCGGGCACGCTGGTGCGGAATCTGCTGGAGGGAGCGAAGACGGTGCTCATGCTTCCCTTCGGTGCAGTCCTCCAGGGGTTTCCCAAAATCGTGCGCGATCTTTCCAGGGAACTGGGAAAGGACGTGGAAACGGAGATCCGCGGCAGCGAAGTGGAGGTGGACAAGCGCATTCTCGAGGGCATCAAGGACCCGCTCATCCATCTGGTGCGCAATGCCGTCGACCACGGTATGGAGGCCCCCGAGGCCCGAACCGCCGCGGGAAAACCTCCCCGGGGAACGCTCGCCATCACGGTCTCCCGCGTCTCCGGGGGGCGTGTGGAGGTGTGCGTCACCGACGACGGAAGCGGCATTGATCCTGAAAAAGTCCGGGAGAAGGCGGTGCGGACGGGTGTCGTCTCCGCCGAAGAGGCGGGAAATCTGGACGATCGGGCGGCCCTTCTCCTCATCTTCCGCTCCGGGTTTTCCACGAGCCGGATCATTACGGGCATCTCCGGAAGAGGGCTTGGCATGGCCATTGTCCAGGAAGGAGTTGAAAAGCTCGGAGGCAGCGTCGCCGTGGAATCCACGCCCGGCGCGGGGACGACCTTCCGCCTTTCCCTTCCCCTGACGCTCGCCACCTTTCGGGGTCTGCTGGCGGAGGAGGTGGGACGACTCTTCGTCGTGCCCACGGCGAATGTCGAGCGGGTGGCCCGCATTCCCGCGGGGAAAATCAAGACCGTTGGGAACAGAGACACGGTCTTTTTGGACGGACGCCCCCTGGTGTTCAGCCGTCTCGGAGAGGTGCTCAAAGCGGGGCCGGCTCCTTCCGGGGCGAAGCCGGAGCGGCGATTCTCCGCCCCGGAGGGGGCGCGGAGAGAAACCTCCCGGGAGCGGAAGGTCACGCTCCTGGTGGTGCGGTGCGACACCTCGGCGTCCCGGGGGGGAGAGCATGCCGTGGCCTTCGAGGTGGAACGGATTCTCGGCGAGCAGGAGATCCTTTTCAAGAACCTCGGCCCGCAGCTTCGACGGGTCCGCAACGTGGCGGGCGCTACCGTGCTCGGCTCCGGCGAAATCGCGCTCGTCCTGAACGCCTCCGACCTGATCCGTTCCGCCCAGGGGAGTGGTGCCTCCCTTTCCGGAATGTCCCGGGATACACGTTCCGACGGAAGGACGACGGTGAGACGGGTTCTTCTTGCGGAGGATTCCATCACGTCCCGGACGCTGCTCCGAAACGTCCTCACCGCCTCGGGGTTCGAGGTCCGGGCCGTGGTGGACGGCCAGGAGGCCTGGAATGCCCTTGAGGAAGAATCCTTCGACGTGGTGGTCTCCGACGTGGAGATGCCCCGGCTGGGCGGTTTCGATCTGACCGCACGCATTCGCTCGGAACCGCGGTTTGCCCATCTCCCCGTGGTGCTCGTCACCTCGCTGGAATCGAGAGAGGACCGGGAACGGGGCGTTTCCGCCGGTGCTGACGCCTATATCGTGAAAAGCAGCTTCGACCAGGAACACCTGCTCGAAGTGGTGCGCCGCCTCGTGTGAGGCGTTTCCCCCGGAGGTGGGGCGAAGAATGATCGACGTTCTCGTTGTTGACGATTCGGCGGTACTCCGGAAGTACCTGGAGCACCTCCTCCAGCGCGAGCCGGACATTCGCGTGGTGGGGCAGGCGGGGAGCGGCGAGGAGGCCCTGGACTTCCTTGAGGAGAACACCGTTCATGTGGTGACCATGGACATCCACATGGACGGCATGGACGGTTTCGAGGCCACCCGGCGCATCATGGCCCTGCGCCCCGTGCCCATCGTGGTGATCAGTGCCGGCTGGGAACCCCTGGAGGTGGAGAAGACTTTCCAGGCCATGGCGGCGGGAGCCGTGGCGATTCTTCCCAAGCCGGACTCCCTGTCGGGAGAGCGTGCCGCCGAACTCGTGAAAACCGTGCGGGAGGCGGCGGCGACGCAGGTGCGTTCCCGGATTGCCCAACCCACGGGTGCGGCCGTGCATTTCTCCGCGCCGGTTGTTCCCGTTTCCGACAGGGCGCTTCGGATCGTGGTGGGAGGCGCCTCGACGGGAGGTCCCGTGGCGGTTCGCACGTTCCTTTCGGAACTGCCCCGGGAGTTTTCCCTGCCTATTCTTCTGGTGCAGCACATGAGTCCCGGGTTCACCCCGGGGTTCGTGGCATGGCTCAAGGGAAGCTCATCTCTTCCGGTGGAACTCGCCGCCGAAGGCACGAGGATTTCCTCCGGAAGGGTCTATGTCGCGCCGGACGGACGCCACACGGAAGTCCTTTCCGGAGGTGTGGTGCATCTCACCGATGCGCCGCCCGAGCACGGTGTCCGACCTTCCGCGTCGCGGCTCTTCCGTTCCGCCCTGGAATCCTTCGGCGGTGCCGTCGCGGGGGTGCTCCTCTCGGGAATGGGGTACGACGGCGCGGCGGAATTGAGACGCATCCGGAAGAGCGGGGGCCTCACCTTCGCCCAGGATGAAGAGAGTTCCGTCGCCTGGGGGATGCCAGGCGCTGCGGTCCGTTGCGGCGGAGCGGAACACGTGCTGCCGCCGCATCGCATCGCCCAGGTGCTGGCGGGGATCGTTCGGAGAAAGTAAAGAAATAGGTGCAAAAAGTGAAGAAATCGTGGTGATGAGTATGGGAGATGGACTGGCGATGGAAGATCGGACAGCGGCTTTGCGGAATGCCTCGGAAATTTTGGTAGTGGAGGACAGCCTCACTCAGGCGAAGCGACTCGAACGGCTTCTGAAGGAACACGGGTACGGCGTCCGGATCGCCCGGGACGGCCTTCAGGGGCTGGCCTTCGCTCAGGAAAAAAAACCAACGGTGGTCATCACGGACGTGATGATGCCCGAGATGGACGGATACGAACTCTGTCGCCGGATCAAGGGTGACGAGATGCTCCGGGATGTGCCGGTGGTTCTTCTCACGTCCCTCTCGGATCCCAGGGACGTGATCCGGGGGCTTCAGTGCGGCGCGGACAACTTTCTGACAAAACCCTACGAGGATGCCCATCTCCTGCGGCGGCTCCACCACATTCTGGTGAATCTCGATCTCCGCAGGGAGGGGCATGCCCAGATGACCGTGGAGGTCTTCTTCGCCGGGCAGCATCACCGCCTCACCGCGGACCGCATTCAGATCATCGACCTGCTGCTCTCCACCTTCGAAGCGGCGGTCCTCCAGAGCACCCAGCTCCAGAAACTGAACGGGGACTACCGCCATGCCCTGGAAGAGGTCAAGCAGGCTCAGGCCAACTTCCGGACCCTCATGGAGACCACGGGGGATGCGGTGCTGGTGGTGGATGCCCAGGGGACGGTGCGCTACGTGAATCCCGCGGCGGAGCTGCTTTTCGATGTCCGGGCGGAGGAGCTCACGGGGACGCCGTTTCTCTTCCCCCTGGAGGAGGAAGGAAAACGGGAGATCAATATCACCAGCCCGAACGGCGACATTCTCGTGGGGGACATGCGGGTGGTGAATTCCAGTTGGGACGGCGAGGTGGTCCGCCTCGTGACGATCCGGGATATCACCGAGATGGCGCTCCTTCGGGAGCGTCTGAAGGAAGAGGCCATCACGGATCCTCTCACGGGCCTCTACAATCGCCGGGGTTTTCTCACTCTCGGGGAGGAGCGTCTTGCCCTGGCGGACCGCCTCGGCTTCTCCGTGGTCTGTCTCTTCGCCGACCTGGACGGCTTCAAAGCCGTGAACGACACCTTCGGCCACGAGGAGGGAGACCGGGTTCTCCGGGAGACCGCGGATGTGTTGCGGCGCACCTTCCGTGCCGCGGACGTCCTTGGCCGCATCGGCGGCGACGAGTTCGCGGTTCTTCTGGTTCAGGACGGCCCGGAGGGAATCGGCGCGGTCATGGGGCGTTTGCGCCACACCCTGGAGCGGTCCAACGCACGAAACGAGAACCCCTCCGTCCGCCTTGCCCTGAGCCTCGGTGTGTCCATGCGTCTTCCCGAGGCGCCCTGCACGCTTGCGGAACTGATGGACGAGGCGGACCAGAGCATGTACGAGGAAAAAATGACGAAGAAAAGACCCCGATCGGAGACGTAGCGGGGAAAGGAGCTGTTTCACGGAGACGCTTTCGGCCGTCGCTGCTTGTCCGCGGGGAGTTCCTTGCGTTTCGGGAACTCCCCGCGCTGTTTGTGTAGTGTCTCTCTCCGGGGGGACCTTTCCCTGCCTCGGAAATGCCGCCATCTGGTGATCCCACGACCACCTCCGCCGTATTCCTTCCCTCTTCTGTTCGCGTGTCCTGGCCCGGTTTCTTCCGTACGTTCGTTTGCTGTCTTGGGCGTTTTCGGGGTCTCTCCGGCGCCGTCGCAGTTCCGGAAGCGGCGTCCGTCCTGTTTCCGACCCCCGGCACGCATCGGTAGAGGTGTGCCGGGGGAGACAGTATGTGAACGCTCGCAGCGGAAGGGCGTATTCCGTTGCCGGTGGTTCCGGCGTGCGCTCCGTTCCGTCGCGAGCGTGTTTTTTGAAGAACGACTCCTGTTTCGATAAAAAATACAAATCAGAAGGATTCCTTTTTACGCGTGTTGCCATCGCAGATGAGGTGTCCGTTTTGCTCCGTATCGCCTATCTTGTCGCCTCGCATCGGTATGCTCTCTGTGTATCACCGGGAGAATTCGGATTCTCCGGAGGCGTGCACGGGGCACGCGAGGGAATTTTCGCCAAAGCCGCAAGGACGCGGCATGTTCTGGAAGGAGGAATGGTGCATGGGCAAGGATCTCAGTTCCATCCGCATTTCGAGACTCAATCGGTTGATGCAGTTCTTTTTCACGAACCGACGGGGAACGACGGACAGAATACTCGACGAGCTCGGCTACCGCAACGGGACGAACACGAGACGCGGGGCGGTTCGGGCGCTGCAGCGGGACCTGGAATATCTGCGGAACGAATTCCAGGTGGAGGTCGGCTTTGACCGGTCGAAAAAATTCTACGTGCTGCGGGGAACGGGGCAATACCTGCTGAATCTGGGGCTTTCCGAGAGCGAGGTGCGAAGCCTCGCCGCAGGGCTGGCCCTGGTACGGCGTCACCTCCCCGACCTGGCGCTGGATGCGGAGCGGATCTGGCGCAAGGTGGCGGAGATTCTTCCCGAGGCACTCCTCCGCGAGGGAGAGCATCCCGCGGGTGCACCCTCCCCGGACGTGCCCGAGAGCGCCGGAGGCGATGTCCCGTCTCCGCGGGAGGCGGAATTCGTTCCGGAAGAGAATCCCCGGACGTTGCTCTTCGCGCCGGCGAAATGAACCCGAAGACCTTGCGGCGATGCGGGCCTCCGCTTCCGAAGGATGCGGGGCGGATCTACGACGCGTCGCCGCAGGTCTGTCTCCAGGGGCAGCGTGCGCACCCGCGTCCCCGGGGCCAGGGGCCGTCTGCGGCGTTTTTCCCGGCGTGGAGGATGCGCTGCTCCAGCTTGCGTAAGCCCTGGGCGGTTTCCGGAAACGTCACGGAAACCGCCTGGAGGGGGGGGCGGAGGTAGAGAATCCGAAGGTCCGCCGGAAGCGGAAGTGTCTGTGATGTGGCCCGGGGCGTTTCCCCGAAAGAGGAGCGCCCCTCTTCGATGCGCCGCAGGGCCGCCACGGCGTAGAACCGGAGCTGGTCTTCATGGAGTGTTTCCGGCGCGCTTCCCCGAGGGCCGGTCTTGTAATCCCGGAGATGGAGCCCTTCGCCGTCGATCCAGAAGAGGTCGATGGCGCCCTCCAGCACGAGTGTTTCCAGGGAGATGTGGAAGGGCCATTCCCGGAAGAGCGGGACGCTTTCCTCCGCCACGAGGCCGGCGAGGCGTCGTCCCTCCGCCGTTGCCGCGAAGGCGGAAAGCCAGCTCCGGAGGGAGGAGAGCGCGCTTCGGTTTCTGAGCACACCCCGCAGGGCCGGCGGAAGGCGTTTCGCCAGAAGCTGCCGCGCCACATCGGGAGAGGCGGGCAGCAACTTGTCCAGGGAGTCGGGGCGGAAATCCCACCCCTTGAGAAGTTCGTGGGCCAGGCTTCCGAGATCGGCCCCTCCTTCGCTCTCCCCCTCCTCGCGGAGGCGCTCCCACTCGAGATCCCTTCCCTGCCGGTACTGCCTGCGCCACGCCCTCGGGCAGTACTCCCACAGGGCGAAGGAGGTGGCGCTCAGACGCTCCAGAGAACGCGGCCTTGCCTCCCGGGAGGCAAGGTGCACCACAACGCCCCGCCCCTCCGGCTCCGGTGCTTCTCCGGCTCCGGCGATGCCGGGGACGCCCGCTTCCGGGGTGCTCTCGGAAAAATCACCTTCCTCCGCAAGCGTTTCCTCCACCTCCAGCAGACGGGACGCCGGGTGCCGCTCCAGGTCTCCCAGGGCATCCCGGGTCCAGGCGAGCCAGGAATGCTCCGGCGGAAAAAGGTTCTCCGCTCCGTCCCGTTCCTTCCTCTTCGTCACGCCGCAGAGCACCAGGGCATCCCTGGCCCGGGTGGCCGCCACGTAGAAGAGGCGGGCCTGCTCCTCCCGCTCCTCCTGCTCCTCCAGAGCCTTGGCGAGGCGTTTCGCCGGAAGGGTTGCGGGATCGCCCTCCCCGTCGGGTGTGCGGACCGCCACGACGCCCAGGGCGCGGGAGGTCCGGAGCGTCCCCTCCCGATGTCCCCCCGAGGGGGTTCGCTCAAGGCCGAAGAGCACCGTCACGGGAAATTCGAGACCCTTCGCGGCGTGCACCGTGAGGATGCGCACCTGGTCGGCGCCTTCGTCACCGCCGGGCTCCTCCACGTCCCGTTCCCGCCGGAGCGCCCGCTCGAGGTAAGCGGCGCAGCCCGCGAGGGAGGGGCCGAAAGTGCTCTCGTATTCCCTGGCCAGCTCCACAGTGCGCTGCAGGTTCGCCGCCACCCTGGACCGGGTTGCGGTGGGGTAGCTCCGGAGCCAGCGCAGGTCCTCAGCCAGGGAGGCGAGGGCCGCCGCGGGGCCTTCGCAGAGCGCACGCCGCCGCAGCGCCTCGAAGCGCTCCGCCCCGAGGGGGTGTCGCTCCGCGAAGAGGGGGTAGAGCATTCCCCGTCCCGGCGCGGGTTTTTTGCCCCTCGTGCCGGAATGTCGCAGTGTTCCCGCCTCGTCCAGCATCCCCTGGGCCTCTCCGGGAGGAACGAGCGAGAAGGGAGAGGCCAGCCATCCCGCCAGGAGCAGATCGTCCTCGGGATCGGCCAGGGCGCCGAGACAGTTCGTCAGGTCCGAGACCTCGCCCCGGGTGAAAAAGGAGCGGTTCTTCTCGAAGCGGGCGGGAATGTCCGCCCGCTCGAAGGCCTGCTCCAGAACGCCGTAGAAGCTCCGCGCGGGAGTGAGCACCGCCACGTCCTCCCAGCGGAGGGGGCGGTGCACGACGGTGATCCCTTCTCTCTCCCGGACCGTGCGTCCCTCGCGCCGCCAGGCGAGAAGGAGCGTCGCCAGCTCCTCCGCGAGACGGTTTCGCGCCGAGGCAAGCTTTTCCTCCTCGCCGCTGTCGCGTCCCTTCCGGAGTGCGTCACCGGGGGCTGGGGCGGTGGATTCCGTTTCGCCGGAAGGGGTGTTTCCCCCATCGTTGCCGCGCCCCCCATCGGAAGAGCCGGAGAAGGCGTCGTTTTCCCCGGACCCCTTTCCGCGCACCGCCACCAGCAGTGTCAGGGGGGGCGGTGTGTCGCCGTCCCGGAGGCGGGTATCCGGAGATGCCGCATCGCCTCCGCGGGGGACGGCGGTGTTCGCCCGCCCAGAGGAGGCCTTCCCGGGGTTCCCCAGGGGAGTGACGCCTTCTTTTCCGGCGGTTTCGGAGTCTTCGGGATTGTCGGGATTTCCGGAAGGAGCCGCTTCGTTCTCTCCCTCGGAGGAGCGGAGCGGCTCGTAGGGAAGCGGCACCTCCGCGGCACCGGAGAGCCCTTCCCGCCAGAGGGATCCGAAGAGGGTGTTCACCGCCTCCAGCACGCCCGGAGCGCTCCGGAAGGAGGTGGCGAGGGACACATAGCGGGCGGCGGAAACCGCCTCCGGGGCGCCGTCTTCCAGAAGGGACGCGCAGGTACCGCTTCGGGCGGCGCGGATGTATGCCGCGAAAAGGCGCAGGTCCGCGTGGCGGAAGCGATAGATGGATTGCTTGAGGTCGCCCACGAGGAAGAGCGTGTTCTCCCCGGGGTGCCAGAGTCGCCGGAGGAGCCGGTCCTGCAGCGGGTCCGTGTCCTGGAACTCGTCCACGAGAATGTGCCGGAAGCGGAGACGTGTTCCCGGGGACGTCGCCTCCGCCCCGCCTCGCCCGCCCGGCGCGAGGGCCTCTCCGGCGAAGCGTATGAGGTCGTCGAAGGTGAGCACTCCCGCGGAGGTCCTGGTTTCGTTCCAGGTCTGCCACACCAGGGCGGCGAGACGGAAGAGGAGCGTGCGCAGGGAACGTTCCGGTTCTCCCAGAAAGGGGGTCGCCAGGAGAATCGCCGCAACCTGCCAGTCCTCGCGGGCCTCGTCGCGCCACTCCTTGAGAGGGCGCCCCAGCATCTCCTCGATGCGGCTCTTTGCGCCGCTCTTCGGCGGAAGTTTCGCCAGCGGTCCCTCCAGAAGGGCGCCGAGGAAGCGCGCCGCGCCCGGCGCCGCCGATTCCGTGCCCGGCGCGTCGGCTCTCTCGTGCTTCCAGGCCTTCCAGAATTCCCCGAGAGCCCCGGAGAAGGCACTCTTCTCCCCGGAGAGAACCGCCTCCAGTTCGGGGAAAAGCATCTCGTGCCAGAGTTCCCATGCCTGGTTCCACCGTTGCCGCAGCACCGGAAGCAGCGGTGCCGCGGCGGCGCGGTCCGCCTCCTCGTCCCAGTTCCAGAGCGTCTCCGGCGTCTTTCCCGCGCCGCCGACGACACTCGCGCAGGTTCGGGCGAGAGTCGCCAGGTCCGCAGCGGAAAAACCTCCCGCCAGGGCGAGCACATCCTCCCGGGCGAAGAGGGTTCTCGCCCGCTCGCGCCAGGGCGGAGCAAGGCGGGAGGCGAACCACTCCGGGTCGAACTGTGAGAGCGCTTCCTCGGCGTCCTCCCAGAACTGCTCCTCCCAGGGGGGAGCGGCCAGAGTGGCCCGGGGGTCCATGTCCAGGTTCAGGGCGGCCTCCCGGAGCACCCGGGAGGCGAAGGCGTGGATGGTGGCGATGTAGGCGTCGTCCAGCCGTGCCAGGGCGTCCCGAAGATGGGGGAGAGCCTCGGGAGCCCCTTCGTACAGGTTCCGGAGGGTGGTGCGGATGCGCTCCCGCATCTCTCCCGCGGCTTTGTCGGTGAAGGTGAGGGTGAGGATCTCCTCGATCCGGCAAGAGGGGTCCGACGCGAGGAGCCAGGCGAAGCGCGCCGCCAGGGTGAAGGTCTTGCCCGTGCCGGCTCCGGCGCTCACCACCACCAGCGGCTCCGGTGCCGTCACGGCCTCCCGCTGTTCCGGGCGCGCTCCCGCGAGGAGGGGCGCCAGTCCTTCGGAAAGAGACTTCTGTCGTTTATGCATCGTCCGCTCCGTCTCCGGGGAAGTCCTCCGGTCCGTCCGGTTCCTCGCCGTGCCCCTCGCCCCGGTACTCGCTCCTCCGACAGAGTCCCCGGAAAGAGCAGGTTGGACAGAGGTCGCTCTCGTAGTCCGCCTCGAAGCGCCCTTCCTTCAGGTTCGTTGCCATGCGCTCGAGTGCATGGCGCGCCTCCTCCATGCGCGCCTCGGGCGTGGCGTCCCGCTTCGTCGCCCTCTTGCCCGTGTAGCTCTGCTTCACCTCCGGCGCGAAGACTCCCGCCGTCGTGCCGTCGCCGTGTCCCAGAAAGCCGAAGCCGCAGCAGGAATCGAGGCCGAAGGCCACGGCGTAGGCGGCGGTCTGGAGACGCGAGCGCAGGCGCGCAGCCCGTCCGAGCTTGTAATCCAGGATCACTGTTCCCGCGTCGAGAACATCCATGCGGTCGCACCGCCCCCGGAAGAGGACGCCCTGAATCGTCAAGTCCGGGCAGGGCACCTCCAGGCGCACGTCCCGGCGGCGGATCTTCGCCTCGACGAGGCGTGCCTCCGTGGCGGCCTGGGCGTCCGCCAGAGCGAGCACCTGGCGGTGCAGGCGCACCGCGTGGGCGGCGAGGCGGGGATCACGCACGAGCTGGGGATAGAGCGCCTCCGGAGACGGAATTCCTTCGCCCTCTTCCGGAAAGAGGCGGTGCCACTCTTCCTCCGCGAGGGCCCGGAAGAACAGGGGATTTCCCGCCTCGGCGAAGCGCTCCTCCTCGACGAGGCGCTGCCACACCCGCTGCCAGAGCGTGTGGAGGGCCTGTCCCGCCGTGGCGCTGTCGAAGAGCCCCCGGGACGGCTCCTCCAGGCGCAGCACCCGGGTGCACCAGTAGCGGAAGGGGCAGGAGACGAAGGTGTCCAGATCGCTCAGGGAGGCGGTGGCGCAGGGGGTCTGTTCCGCCGCCGGAGTCACTTGCAGGGTTGCCGCCCGTGGAAAGGGTTTCCGGGACAGGGGCGGGTCGTCCCGGCCGATCTCCGCAGGGAAGAAGCGCGTTTCCGTCTCCGCCGGAAGAAACCCTCCCGGCGGGAGTCCCTTCGTCTCGCGGAGGCGTGCGTCGTGTGGTTCGTCGCGGTCGCAAGGTGCCTTGCACTGCGGGGCGGGATCGACGAAACGCCACCGGGGGTCCTCCCGGAGGTGCTGCACGAAGGGCGACGGTGCGAGGGGACGTCCCTTGTCGTCCGCCAGGGGGCGCAGAAAGATCGTCGCGCTTTCTCCGAGAGCGGTCATGCGGCTGAAGAGAGCCTGCCGCGCCAACCGGCGCTCTGCAAGCAGCGGAAGATGCATTGCCCCGCCTCTGGTGTGGGGGGTCTCGTTCACCCGCTCTCGGAGCCTCTCCCCCGCCAGGGGAGCCTGCCGGAGCGCCCCGGGCCAGGTGGCCGCCGTGACGTCCGCGAGAATCCACACCGGCGCTCCCGCGAGGACCGGGGGCTGCCGGTCGTACAGCCGCAGGCTCTCCGCAGTGCCGAGAGGAGGCGAGGTGGTGGCGTTCTCCGCCCATTCGGCGAGAAAGGCCAGGGCGTCTCCGCCGCGGAGCCGCACGTCCCCGGCCTCTCCGAGGGAGGGGGTGAGTTCGTCCAGGAAGAGACACTTCCGCTCCAGTTCCGCGAGGGCTCCCGCGAGCAGGCGCACCGATCCGTCCAGGCCGGGGTCGTCCTCGGCGAAGGCGGCGAGGCGGGAGAGCCACGAGGGAGGTCCCGCGGCGAGAAGGCGCAGCGCTTCCAGAATGCCTCGGGGGGTGTCCCCCTCGTCGATGCGGCGGCAGAAGGCCAGGAGGGCCTCGAAGAGTGCCTCGCCGTCTTCGTGCCGGTGGGCAAGGCGCCCCAGGCTGTGCCGCACCAGCTTCTCTCCCCGCTCTCCCGGGCCGCTCGCGGCACGGAGGAGAAACTCCCGGGCGTGCAGTTCTCCGAGCAGGCAGGGAGAGGCCAGAAGGTGCGCCGTCTTTGCGGGGGGCCAGTTTTCCCGAAAGGCTCCGTAGACCGCCTGGGGGAGATGCCCCAGGGGTGACATCGCGGCGGATTCGCCTGCGGCGCGGACAAGGGGAATGCGGTAACGCCGGAAGGCCCAGGTGAAGAGCGGCGCGGCGCGTTCCGTCGCCAGGAGGGCCAGTGCTCCCCAGCCCGGAAAGGTTCCCAGCGCGGCGAGGCGCCCCGTTCCCTCACGCCAGAGCAGCAGTTCCCGGGCCAGCAGGTCCGCCTGGCGGGAGACGTCGGGAACAGTGAGTTCGAGGCACCGCTGGGACGCGGTGTCTGCGCCGCCGGAGGCGTCGGAAGCGTTTTCGATGCCGGGCGTGGCCGCGCCGGCCCCGCCTGCGGCCCGAAGCTGTTCCCGGGCGTCGTAGACGCCGTCGAGGCGGGGATCGGGCTGGAAGAGCGTCACCGGAAGGAGCGCCGCGAGCTCCCGGACCAGGTTCAACTGGGCGGAGGTGAAGGAGAGAAAGCCCACGAGCACCAGCTCGGAAGGAAGGGCGCGGATGCCCTGGGGGCGGGGGATCGCCCGGCCTTCTTCCGCTGGAAAGGACTGCATTGAAGCGGGCGCGGTGCGGAGGCGCGCCAGAATGTCCCGCGTCAGGGAGGGCACGGCGGCGCTGTCCGCGAGTCCCTGGTGCTCCAGATAGTCCAGGTAACGGTGGTAGAGACGGCAGAGGAGTGCCGCCGCCGGGTCGTCCTTCGGACAGGGAGGCGGAGAGGGCGCTTCCGCCGCGGAGGTGAAGGTGCCGCAGGCATCTCCGCACCCCAGGGAGAGCGCCAGGTCCCGGGGGGAGACGTCCTCCCGCAGCAGCTCCCGGATCTGTTCGCCCAGGATCGTCACGAAACCGCGGTGTCGCAGCGGCGGGGGCAACGCTCCCGCCGCAGTGCGGCGTTCCTCCGCCACCAATCGGAGGAGGATGAGGTGGTGGTCCGGAGGGTCGATCTGCCGCCGCAGGATCTCCTCCGGGGCGAGCAGGTCCGCTGCCTCGCGGTAGAGATCGTTCCAGAGCCGGATCCGCGGCCGCTCCCGGGAAAGCGTCGCGGGTTCGGGAAGCAGCGCCCGGAGCAGCGCCCGGTCCTCCGAGGAGGGCACCAGAAAGACCGGCGGTGCGCTCGTGTGCGCCGCCTCGTGCCGGGCGAGCCCTTTCCGCAGTTCCGCAAGGCTGTAGTAGGTGGAAATGGTCAGGGACAGAAAAATTCCTCCTCCATGCCGAGGCGCAGCAGGTGCGTCCGGCGCGCATCCCTTTGGGCCCCGCCGCAGGGGCAGAACGACGCGCAGGCTCTGGAAAAACTCCTTTCACGTTCCCTCGCGTTTCACGACCTTCGGGTGATGTGCCCGAAGAGCTTCCTGCCTTTCTGGGAAAACTCCTTGTACGTCACGTTTCGTTTCATCTATGGCTTTCACGTAGAGGTGGCTTCGATTATAGCAAAGGAGCACATGGCGGAGACTAGGAATGTGTGCCTTGGTGTAACAGGGCACTGATCTTATTGCCCCTGAGCGGGACGAGAAAAGGGCACCCATGACGAACAGGGGCGACGTCTTCATAAATCTTCATGACGATGGAGGAATCGCGGCGGTTCTTGGTGCGTGAACAGGCATCTGCCGGGGGAAGTCCGGTGTCGGAGGACGGAGCCCCGGAAGGAAACGAGGGCTCATTGCGCATCGGCGCTTATGCTCGCAAAGGGTGCGACATGGCGATGGCAATGAGGACGCATCGGGCGGGGGCGCGTTGCCGGAAGGGAGAGGCGGGCTCGTTTTCCGAAGAAAGCGCCCGCCTCGTCACGGATGCCGGTGGCGCGGGTGTACCGGAGCAAAGGCGCCCGTGGGGAGCCTCAGTCGAGGTAGATGCGCTTCACCCGGGGAGAAAAGAAGGAAAAAACCTGAGCGACGATGGTGTCCAGACGGTCCGCCACTTCCTGGGCGGTGATCTCCTCGTCCCCCTGGCGACCGATGAAGACCACCTCGTCTCCCACGGCGACGTCCGGAAGGGCGGTGAGGTCCACCGTGACGGAGTCCATGCAGATGGCGCCCACCGCCGTGACCCGGTGTCCCCGGAGGAGAAACTGGGCGTTCTTCATGGAGCGCACCAGGCCGTCGTGGAAGCCCATGGGGATGATGCCGAGCCGCTGGGTCCCCCTGGTGACGTAGCGCAGGCCGTATCCCACGGGATGCCCCGGCGGAAGGGTCCGGACGGACGCGAGGGCGCTCTTCACCGTGACGGCGGGTGCCTTGGGAACGACGCGGTTTTCGAAGCCACTCCGGTAGCCGTAGAGGAGAAGCCCCGCGCGCACCGCGTCGAGATGTGCCTCGGGGACGTTGATGAGCCCCGCGCTGTTGCAGGCGTGCCGCAGCGGAAGGGAGATGCCGTTGCGCTCCAGGTCCTCGATGCTCTCCGCAAAACGCCGGTACTGCGCCCGCGTGTAGTCCAGGTTTTCCTCATCGGCGGTGGCGAAGTGGGTATAGATTCCGGCGATTTCCAGGTCGCCCCAGGAGAGGATGGTTCGGGCCGCCTCGACGAGTTCGTCCGGAAAAAAACCGATCCGCCCGAGGCCGGTGTCCACCTTCAGGTGGATTCGTCCCCGCCTGCCCACCGCCTTTGCCGCGTCGCGCAGCGCCGAGGCGAAGGCCATGTCGCCGCAGGTGGCGCACAGGTTCTGCCGCACCACCGCCTCGGTGGCGGAAACGGGAGGGATTCCCAGGAGGAGAATCTCCGCGTCTTGCAACGCCGCCCGGAGCGAAAGCCCCTCGTCGATCGTGGCCACGGCGAAGCGACGGCACCCCTCGCGAAAAAAGGCCTCCGCCGCGGGACGCATGCCCAGTCCGTAGCCGTCGCCCTTCACCACGGCCATGATGTCGCATTGCGGAGACAGAAGTCCGCGGACGGTCGCGTAGTTTCGTCTCAGGCCGGAGAGGGAGACTTCCATGCGGGTGGGGTGTGCACAGGTGTTCCGTTCGATCTGAGGTAGAGTTTCCATGCACGGTACGCCTCCTTGATGATGGAATGCATGATTGAAAAACGTTTTCGGACGGGGAAAACGCTGTTGTGTGAGCTTCTCCGTGCCGAATGTCAACAATGCTTTTTCGGTGCCTCGGCAAGCGGTGTGAGGTTCTCCGCGAAACATTGTTCCGGCGTTCCCGATATTCCGGAAGTATGTCGTTCCCCTTGTGGCGAAGGAATGTCCGCGTTCCCGGGCTTCGAATGAGTGCGCGGCTGGCGCGGCGCTTCTCGTGCTTCGATGTGTGGATGGATATTGCGTATGATCTGCACAGTCCGGCCAATGTCGTGGCACGGTTCGACGTACAGCCGGAATGTCGTATTTTTTGTCGAAGCAGCGATAACATCGCGTGTGGGGCGACATTTCTCGCTCAAGCCCTTCCTGCCTTTCGCAACACTCTCCCGGTCCGCTTCTCGTTCGGAACCGTATTTTCCATGACGCACGTGCCGTTCACGAAAACCCAGCGGATCCCCTCCGGATACTGTTTGGGCGTTTCGTAGCTGGCAAGGTCCTTCACGTTCGCCGGATCAAAGACCACGACATCCGCCTTAAAGCCTTCCTTAAGCAATCCTCTGTGATGGAGTCCTATTTTCCGGGCGGGCATGGCGGTGATTTTTGAGACGGCTCGTTCGAGGGGGATGATATTTCTGCGAAGGGCGTACTCCTGAAGGAATCGGGAAAATGTGCCGAAATTTCTGGGGTGGGGTTTGCCAGGTCCGTTGATGTCGGAAATCCACGAATCCGATGCAATGATGGAGAATGCATCGCTCACCACCATGTCCACGTCGGCGGGGCACATGGATTTCGTTACGACGAGAGCTTCTCCGTGGATGGCGAGAAGCCAGTCGAAGAATCTCTCTGCCTGGGAATGGAAGGGCGGAGAGCCCAGAAAATCGGAAAGATGCTTTCCTTCGTCTCCGGGACGTTTCGGACAGGACGCGACGAAAATCCTCTCCCAGCCGATGCCGAGAGGTGAGAGATCCCCCGTGACTTCCTCGTTTTCCATGAGGCGCAGGAGCTGGTTTCGGGTTTCGGTGTTTCGGAGGCGTTTCAGCATGGCCGGCACACCTCCTTCGAGGGCGCTCTGCGGAAGAAGGGCCGTCACGGTAGTACTGCCTCCGTCGTAAGGGTAGACATCGCATCCGACGGACACGCCACGATCCCGTGCGGAGTGGATCATGCGCAGCGTTTCGGCGGTCTTTCCCCAGTATTTGGAAGGGGCGCACTTGTGGTGGGAGAGCTGCACCGAGACGCCGTGGAGTTCTCCGAAGCCTAGGGCCTCCGCGACGGCCTCCACGAGATGGCGTCCTTCGCTTCGCAGATGCGTGGCGTAGATCCCTCCGGTTTTCCTGAGAAGAGGGAAGAAACTTTCGATCTCCCGTGCATCCGAATAGCTTCCGGGCGGATAAATAAGCCCTGTGGACAGGCCGTAACATCCCTCGGCCATGCACTGAGCGAAGAGGGAGTGCATGGCCTCCGTTTTCCCGGGACCGCAGACGGGTTCGAAGCCGTTCACGGCAATGCGGAGTGCTCCGTGTCCCACCAGAGGGGCCATATTTACAGCGGGTCGGCTTCGCTCCACCGCAGCCAGAAAGTCCGCCATGGAGCTCCACGTCCAGGGGAGATTTTCCACATCGGGCATGAACGGGACGAGGTATTCCCTGAGTTCGCCCATGTGTTTCGCGGTACATGGCGCCATGGAAAGACCACAGTTTCCCGTCACGACCGTGGTGACGCCCTGCATGAGATAGTTTCGCGCCAGAGGGTCGGCCAGAACACCCATATCTGCATGAGTGTGGATATCGCAGAATCCCGGGCAGACGACCATGCCTTCCGCGGAAATGATCCGCTTCGCTTCCGGTTCATCCCCCTTGTCGAAGAAAACAATGGTGTCCCCGGAGAATCCCAGAGAAGCGTGGACACCGGGTTGCCCGGATCCGTCCACGATATATCCGCCCTTGAGAAGCACATCAATCATGAGAACGCGTCCTTTCGAGTGAAACGTTCTTGTCGTCTTCCTGGTGCGACGCCGTGGAGTCCTTTCCCTCACCAGGGGCCTACGATGGAGTTCCCCAGCACGAGTGAGGGGAGCCAGCACGAGAGAAACGGGAAATACGTGGTGAGAAGCAGGACAGGTATGGCCACGAAAAAGAGGAACTGCATCATGGGTGGAAGCAGTTCCACTGAGGGAACACCGGACAGTTTGGAGCCGACGAAGATGGAGATGGCGAAGGGTGGCGTGATGACGCCGATGCCGATGTTGACGATGATCATGGCGCCGAGATGCACGAGGTTCATGTCCAGGGCCTTGGCAATGGGGAGGATGAGAGGAACGGACATGATCAGGATGGGTATGCCGTCGATGAACATGCCCAGTACGAGGAGAAAGATGTTGATGGACAAAAGGATCAGTGTCTTGTCCTGAAAAAGGGTCAACATGCCCTCCGCGAAGGATTGGGCAACGCCGTAGCGCAGGAAGAAGCGGGTTACCACGGCGCCTCCGGCGAGAAGAATGGTGGACATTCCGAGTGTCAGGATCGTGGAGTTGAGCGCGCTGGTGAAACCCGCGAGCGTGAGATCCTTGTAGACGAACATTCCCACGAGAACGGTATAGATCACTGCCACCGCCCCGGCCTCGCTCGGGGTGAAAATACCGCCGTAGATGCCCACGAGAATCACGAGCGGACAGCCCAGGGCTGGAAGGGCCGATTTTGTGGCACTCCAGACGCCGATGTGCCCCTTCTCTTCGGGAAGGGCGGAAGCGGTTCGAGGAGGGACGGTCCGGTAACCATCGACGATGGCTGAGTTGAGGAGGATGTATCCGCCCGCGAGCAGGAGGCCGGGAAAGACGGTCGAGAGAAAGAGAGCCGCCACGGATTGTTGGGCGATGAGACAGTAGATGAGCGCGGGAACGCTGGGAGGAATGAGATAGCCGAGAAAACTGGAGGAACAGAGCACGGCGGTCGTGTACCGTTTCGGGTAGCCGAATTTTTCGAGTTCGGGGACGAGGATGGGAAGAAGCGCGGAGATGCAGGGGAGGGACGACCCCGTGAGAGCTCCCATGAAGACCGAGGCGACTATGGCGACGACGATGAGTCCTCCCTTTATTTTTTCGCCCACCAGCGCGTGGGAGAAGTGCACGATTCGCCTGGCCAGGCCGGAAACAGAGAGAAGGCTTCCCGCGAGAATGAAAAAGCCTATCGCGACGAGAATCTGGGAATTGAGCGAGTGGAAGAACGTGGTGGCGGTGAAGCGCACGCTGTCTCCCAGAAGCAGAAGCCCCGCAAAAGTGCTGCCGAGGAACGTCCAGCCGATGGGGATGCCGAGGGCCAAGCCGAGAAAGAAGAAGACGAGACTTGCGACAATGCCGATTTCCATGTCCATCACCTTCGTGGGATCCTACGAGCGGGGTGTGCGGGGAACGTCCGCACACAGTGCGAGGAAAAGAGAGCGGATCATGTGGTATGCGCAGAGAAACAGGGACAGGCACATGCAGTACACGAGCCAGCTCGTGTTGAACCAAGGCACGAGCGTGGACGGTTCCGGATATGCCACGGATTGCCTGAAAAAGTTCCACACCGTCGGCAGAAAAAGGAGCAGAATGCAGAGAGAGGTTACCTGTACCGCAATTTTATACCTTCGAACAGTTTTCGGGGCCTTCCTTTCCAAAAAGCCTCCGAACACCTCCACTGCGGTGTGGCCGTTCTCCTTCGTCGTCAACGCGAGGGACGCGTAGAGGCACACAATGTAGAGGTACAGATACAGATCTCCGATACCCATCACTTCAAAGTGAAGAAGATATCTGTTCATCACCTGAATAAAGGCGAGGATCGTTGTCGCCACGAGGCAGGAAGAGGCAATGCGACGTTCCCATCCGGCCAATATGTCATCGAATCGGTTCCACATGCGGTGTCCTCCTCGGTGAGTTTCCGGGAATTCCACGGAATGTTCGGAGTTGTTCCGTGGAATTCCCCTTCTGTGAAGAAAGAGTTCCGGGAGCGCGTTATTGTGCCCTTGCCGTTGCCTCCCGAATTTTCCGCAGTTCCTCCTGGACGATTCCGGTCATGTCCTCTCCCGGGAATGCCTTGTCCATCCAGGGCCGGACGAGTTCCTCCCAGATGGCATCAGCCCGGGATGCGTCGAAGAAGAGCGCTTTCTCCTCGGCTGTCGGCTCGTGGATCTGGAGTCCCTTTTCCTTCAGCAGTGCAAAATCCTTGTCGGCGGTGCCCTTCTGTGCCGCGAGGGAAAAGGCGGCGGCCTCCACTGCGGCGTCCGTCACCTCTTTCTGCAACTCGGGCGGGAGAGCCTCCCAGGTCTGTCTGTTCACCGCGATCTGCGCGGAATCCCAGGCGAACCCAAGGTTGGTGAAGTACTTCATGACCTCGTACTGGCGCTCCGCCACCAAAAGATTCGGCGTGGTCCAGCAGCCGTCCACAACACGCCGGGAAAGAGCGTTGTACAGCTCGGACCAGGGGACTGTCTCCATGGTCATGCCGGTGCCTTTTCCCATGTTGCCCAGGGCGCGGACCATTCCCAGAGAGGATGACACTCGAATTTTGAGGTTTTTCAGATCGGCGGGCGTCGCGAGAGGGCGTTCGTTGTTGCCGAGCCCGTAGCCGCCTCCGGAAATGGAGAAGAGCACGTGCATATTCACTTCGTTGTAGGCTTTCTCCATGACTTTGTGGAGGATTCCGCCGGGCACGGAGAATGCCATGCCGAATTCTTCGTAGTTCGTGACGGTCCAGGGCATGAAGTTCACGACGCCGCCGGGCACGAGGGAAACGTAGGGGACGAGCATGGCGACGTCCACATCGCCGATACGCACGCCGTGGAACGTCTCGTCATGGTTGCCGAGCAGGCCATCGGGGAAGAGCTTGATTTCCATGCGGCCCTTCGTCTTGGAGTGGACTAATTCGCAAAATTTCTCGAAAGATGCCTGCAAAAGAGGACGAGGCCAGGGGACGGCAAATCGCCACGTGTAGTCGGCTTTTTTCGTTTCGTCCGCCCGGGATGTTCCGGAGAAAAGCAGGGAAAGGGCTGCCGCGATCAGCAGAAAGAGAACAGCGGTTCTTTTGAAAGCCATGAGTAACACCTCCACAGAAAATCGCACGCTCGTGCCAATTCTTGACGGGGAGGAGTCGACGCTCGACCACGGAAAACGGTCGCGGATCACGATCACTTTTCTCTCATGGACAGCCCCCCTCTTTGCGTCCGTTCAGCTCCGGAGAGACAGTTTGCGCTCCATCTGACGCGCGCTGCTCCGGAGAACCGGAAGAAACTCCATCATCCCGTCGAGGGGCATCCGAATTTTGTGGCAGGCGAGGGAGAGCGCGATCACCACACGGTTGGCTTCGTCGAACAGGGGAACAGAAAGAGCCACCAGGCCGGTATCGTATTCCTCGTCCGAGATGGCATAGCCCTGTTCCCGTATCTTTCGATACTCCTCGAACAGGCTCTCTTTTGAAAGGATTGTGTTGGGACCACACTTGGGTAGGCCCTGCGCTTCGAGAATTTTCTCCACTTCCCGAGGGTTCTGGAACGCCGCAAGGAGTTTGGCGGAGGCACCGCAGTGGATAGGAATGGAATCCCCGAAAACCTGGTTGAGCTGCAGTGTTTTCAGGCTGTAGAGATAATCGTTCGGGTTTTCTTCTTTGAGGATGATAAAGGCTTCGGACTGCTCCCAAAGTGTCACGTAGGCGGTGCCCTGCGCCATTTCAGCCAAGCTGCGCAGAACCGGTTGCGCTATTTCCGTGATACCTTTCGTTTCCTGATAGACATTACCCAGACGGAACAGACTGGGGCCGAGGGAATAGTGTTTCGTCCGGGTATTCTTCACGACGAAGCCGCTTTTTTCCAGGGTGTTGAGGATTTTCAGCGCTCCTGGCTTGGTGATCTGAAGAATTGATGCAACTTCGGTGAGATTGAAAGAGAAAGGAGGACGTCGAAGCTGATTCAATACAACGAGCGCTTTTTCGACACTGTTGAGAGTCTCCATTTTATTCACCTATAGATAACAAGATTTTCTAGCAGGAAACCTCATAGAAAATAGCATTCCTCTTTGTGCGTGTCAAGGCACAGCGAAAGAATTGCTGCGAGATGTCGTAAAAGATTCCGCGGCAGCGAGGAATGCAGGCATTTTTTAAGAATTGAAGAGAACGACGTGTTGTGTGAGGCGTGATGTGGAGATGTGGAACGATTTTCCGAAAAACCACGTGTTTGAAATCGGCATGGTGGCAACCCAGGGTTCATTCTGTCCTCGTCCTGATATTCCCAGGCAAAACCGCGAGATTCTGCCAACCTGTCCTTTTGGTTTCCTCCGAGCGGCCCGTTCCGGAAGCGGTGTGCAGCTCCGGGGGGGCGTGCCGGAGGATGGGAGGCGGTTCGAAGATCACGTCCCTGTGGATGTCTTCAGGCAGACCCGGCCGGAGCGGCTGGAGGTGAGGCGCCCTTCCTCCACGGCGGCGACCCCGTTCACGAAGAGATGGACGATCCCTTCGGCGAAGCGGGGGGGCTCACCGAATCCGGGGCCCCCGTCGAGGCGGGAGGGGTCGAAGAGCACGATATCCGCCCTGGCTCCAGGGCGAAGAACGCCCCGGTCCCGCAGGCCGAGCCTCTTGGCGGGAAGACCCGTGATGCGGTGGATTCCCTCCCCGAGGGACAGAAGGTTTCTCTCCAGGACGAAATGGCGCAGAAAACGGGGAAAGGTGCCGAAGACCCGGGGATGGGGCGCGCCGTCGTCCGCCGGATCGGCGATCCGTGAGTCCGAGCCGATGATCGTTCCGGGCCGGGAGATGACGTATGCCACGTCCTCCTCGTCCATGGCGAAGAAGATGGCCCGGGCGTCGCCGCCGCAGGCGAGAAGCCAGTCGAAGAAACGTTCCGTCCGTTCTTCGGGAGACCCGTTTCCGAGAATGTCGCTCAGCATGCGCCCCTGGTCGCGGGGGAGGGCGGGGCAGTTGGCGATCATGATCGACTCCGGCGGCGACTCCCGGGGAAAGATGCTGTGCGGATTCTCCAGCATCTCCCGCCGCAGCGCGGTTCGCGTGTCGGGATCGCGGAGCCGGGCGAGCATCGCCTCCTTGCCCCCCTCCAGAGCCCTGTCGGGAAGACAGATGGTGATTCCCGTGGAGCTGGCATGGTAGGGATAGGCGTCCCAGGCGACGTCCAGGCCTTCGTCCCTGGCGCGACGGAGCATCTCCATGGTGGTGCGGACCTTCCCCCGGTTTTTCCGGCCCGACGCCTTGTGGTGCGAGATCTGGAGCGGAAAGCCCCAGCGTCGCGCCAGGGCGATGTTCTCCGCCACGCACTCCACCACGAAGTCGCTCTCGTCGCGCATGTGGGTGGCGTGGAGCGCCTTTCTCCGCCCCAGAAGGCGGAAGACGGCGTCCATCTCCGCCTCGGAAGAGAAACACCCCGGAGGATAGAACAGCCCCGTGGAGACGCCCCATGCGCCTTCCCGGAGCGCGTCGTCGAGCAGGTTCACCAGGCGGGCGATGTCCTCCCCGCCGAGAGGTTCCTTCCGGAAGCCACTCACGGCGGTTCGGGCGCTGCCGTGTCCCACCATGGGGAGGATGTTCACGCCGGGGCGGATCTCCTCCACGAGGCGGCAGAACTCGCCGAAGCCGCGCCAGGTCCACTGGAAACGCGCATCCTCCGGCACGGCGCCGCCGGTGCTGTTTTTCGAGAGGGCGAACAGTTCTTCCGTCGTCCCGAGAGGAGCCATGGAGATGCCGCACTGGCCGGTGGCCACGGTGCCGACCCCCATTTTCAGATAGTTCGGCGCGGTGGGTTTGGCAAGAATGTTGAGATCCGCGTGGGAGTGGATGTCGATGAAGGCGGGACAGGCGACGAGGCCGTCGGCGTCGAGGGTTCTTCGGGCCGTTCCGTCGCAGTGTCCCACTGAGGCAATGGTATCTCCCGCGATGGCGATGGCGCCGTGCAGGGCCTCTTCGTTTTCCGTTCCGTCGTAGATCGTCGCGTTGCGAATGAGCAGGTCGTACACGGTATCGTCTCCTTGTCGTCGGGGTCCGAAGGTCTCTCCGTTCCGGGCGGCAAGGTGTCGCTCCGCCCGGAGGCTGCTCATTCCGCGATCCGGTGGCACGCCACGAAATGTCCCGGAGCGGCCTCTCTCATGGCGGGCTCCTCGGTGTCGCACAGGTCGGTTCTGTAGGGGCACCGCGGTGCGAGGCGGCACCCCGGGGGAAGATCGAGCAGGCTCGGCGGATCGGAGGAGAGCAGGGTCCGCCTGCGCCCGCGCTCCCTGGGCGACGTCGGGGGCGATGCGAAGAAGAGCCCTTGCGTGTAGGGATGCAGTGCGTTTTCGAAGACCATTTCCGAGGGACCGGTCTCCACGATCCTTCCCAGATACATGACCGCCGTGTGGTCGCTTACGTAGCGCACCACGTGCAGGTCGTGGGAGATGAAGAGATAGGCGAGGCCGAGGGTGCGCTGCAGGTCCGTCAGGACATTGAGCACCTGGGCCTGGACGGAGATGTCCAGGGCGCTGGTCGGCTCGTCCAGCACGAGCAGCCTGGGGCGCAGGAGCATGGCCCGGGCCACGCAGACCCGCTGCTGCTGGCCTCCCGAGAGCTGGTGTGGGTAGCGGTGCAGCACCTCCTCCCGGAGATGCACTCGGGCGATGGCTTCCCGGATCCGCTCCTCCGGGTCGTCCGCACCCTCCTCGTTGACCTGGAGAGGGCGCTCCAGGGAGCGGCGGATGGTCATCCGCGGATTGAGCGAGGCGTTCGGGTCCTGAAAGACCACGCTCATCTTCCGGCGCAGGCGCTTCATCTCCCCGGAAGGAGCGGTGGCCAGGTTCTCTCCGTCCAGGAGGATCTCCCCGGACGTGCAGGCCAGAAGACGCAGCACGAGCCGGGCCACGGTGGTCTTGCCGCTGCCGCTCTCGCCCACGAGGCCGAGGGTCTTCCCCGCGTCGAGACGGAAGCTCACGTCGTCCACGGCCCTGACCGTGCCCGGTTTCCGCAGAAAACCGCCGGAGACGCGGAAGTGCTTCTTCAGGTGACGCACGTCGAGCAGGGGGTGCGCGCCGGTCATGGCTGTTCCTCCTCTTCCGCGCGCCAGCAGGCCACGCGATGGGTTTCTCCGAGGCGGCGCAGGAGGGGTTCCTCCGTCGCACAGCGCCCCACGCGCAGGGGGCAGCGCTCGAAAAAGAGGCACCCCCGGTACGGCTCCGTCGGATCCGGCAGGGTTCCGGGAATACTCTCCAGCCGCCCGCCCTGTTTGGTCCCCCTGGGAAGAGCGCGCATGAGCATCCGCGTGTAGGGGTGCCGGGGCGCGTCGAAGAGGGCGAAGACTTCGTTCTCCTCCACGAGCTTGCCCGCGTACATGACACCCACGCGGTCGGCCGTCTCGGAGACGATGCCGAAGTCGTGGGTGATGAGGAGCATCGCCATGTTGAAGCTCCTTCGCAGCTCCAGCATCAGGTCGAGAATCTGGGCCTGGATCGACACGTCCAGCGCCGTGGTGGGTTCGTCGGCGATGAGCAGCTTTGGGTGCCGGGCGAGCATCATGGCGATCATCACCCGCTGGCGCATGCCGCCGGAGAGTTCGTGGGGATAGCTTCGGAGCTTCTGCTCCGGGTCCGCCAGGCGGACGCCCCGGAAGAGTTCCAGCACTCGCCGCATCGCGGGGGCTTTGGCGAGGCCGTCCAGGAGAACCGCCTCGCAGGTCTGGTACCCCGCGGTGTAGAGGGGATTCAGGGAGTCCAGCGGGTTCTGGAAGATCATGCCGATGTGGCTTCCCCGGATGGCGGAGAGTTCCCGGTCGGGCAGGTCGAGAAGGTTCCGCTCCCCGAAGCGGATCGTGCCGGTGATGCGCCGTCCCGGTGCGTTCGTCTCCGAGAGAAGACCCATGACGGCCTGGGCGGTGCTCGATTTGCCGCATCCCGATTCGCCCACCAGGGCGTAGATCTCCCGGGGGCGGATGGAGAAACTTACCCCGTCCACGGCGCGGCTCGTTCCGCGGGCCGTGCGGAAGGAAACCGCCAGGTTCTCCACGGAAAGGAGTGCCGTTCCGTCGGCACCGCCCGGTCCCGTGCGCAGGGATTCGCCTTCGCTTCTTGCCCCGGCTCCGGAAAGGGCGGCCCCGGCGGTGCCGTTTCCTCCCTCGTCCCGGTGGAGTCGTTTTTCGTGTCCGTTTGGGTTGTTCCACACGTTCGTCATCGTTCCGTCTCTCCCGTCAGATCTTCAGCCGGGGATCGAGGAGATCCCGGAGTCCCTCGCCGATGAGGTTGAAGCCGAGCACCACGTAGATGATGGCCAGCCCCGGGAAGACGCTCAGCCAGGGGGCGCGGGTCATGTAGGTCATGCCGTCCGAGAGGATCACGCCCCAGTCCGGCGAGGGCGGCTGCGCGCCGAGGCCGAGAAAGCCCAGGGCCGTGGTGGTGATGATTGTGGCGGGGAGGGAAAGAGTTGCCAGAACGATGGTCACGGGAACCACGTTGGGGAAAATGTAGCGGAAGAGGAGCGCCGCGTCGTTCTCGCCGAAGGCCCGGGCCGACTCGATGAAGGGAAGATTCTTGATGCTCTGGGTCTTGGCGCGGATGACGCGAGTGAACCGCGCCCAGGAGACGAGCGCCACGGCGATGATCACGTTCGTCAGCCCCGGGCCGAGGGCGGCGCAGATGGCGATGGCGAGGATCGTCGGCGGCAGTGCCCAGGTGGCGTCGGTGAAGAAGAGGATCACCTTGTCCTGCCAGCCGCCGTAGAAACCGGCGAGAAGTCCCAGGGTGACGCCCAAAAGCACCTGGATGGTCACGGCGATGACGCCGATCTTCAGCGTGATCCGGGAGCCGTGGATCACCCGGGAGAAGAGATCCCGCCCGAGATGGTCCGTGCCGAAGAAGTGGGACGCCGAGGGGGGTTGCAGCTTCTCCCGCACGCTGATTTCGTCGTAGGGGCGGAGTGCGATGCGTTCGGCGAAGAGGGCCATCACCACCACGCTCGCCAGAATGAGGAACCCCGCGAGAAAGGTTCTGTTGCGGCAGGCCTCGCCCAGGTGGGTGCGGAACGCTTCCGTCTTCATGCCTGTTCCCTCCTCAGTTCCACCCGAATGCGCGGGTCCAGCAGCCCCGTGAGGAGGTCCCCCAGGGTGGTGCTCACCACGGTGAGGATGGCGATGAGGAGCACGATGCCCTGCACGACCGGGAAGTCCTGCACCGACACGGATTTCCAGAGCAGACGTCCCATGCCCGGCCAGGCGAAGATGGTTTCGGTGATGATGGAGCCCCCGATGAGCCAGGGAACGGCGAGAAAGAACATGACCGTCACGGGCACGAGGGCGTTGCGCAGCACGTGGCGGATCATGACGGCCCGCTCGCTCAGTCCCTTGGCGTAGGCCGTGGCCACGTGCTTTTCCCGGAGAATCTCCAGCACCTCCGAGCGGGTGATGCGCAGTGTCTCCGCCAGGCGGGGGAGCATGAGGGTCAGCACGGGCAGGATGTAGGACGCCGGGCCCGAAGCCCCCGAGACGGGAAGAAGGCCGAAGCGGACGCTGAAGACGAGAATGAGCAGGATGCCCAGCCAGAAGAAGGGAATGGCCCGGAGGACCGATGTGACCACCACGCAGCACTTGTCGAACCAGGAGTCCCGCTTGTAGGCCGCCCAGAGTCCGAGGGGCGTGGCGACGAGATACTGCAGCAGCAGTGCCGTGAGGGTGAGCTTGAGCGTGAAGGGAAAGCGCCCCGCGATGAGGGACGTCACGGACTGCCCCGTGGTGATGGATCTTCCCAGATCGCCCCGGAGGACGTTGCCGAGCCAGTAGCCGTACTGCACCAGGAAGGGTTTGTCGAGTCCCCATTCTTTGCGGAGGCGCTCGATGGTCTCCTCCGATGCCCTCGGATTGTCGATGAGCTGGATGGGGTCTCCGGGCATCATGTGCATGATGGAGAAGAGCACGAAGGAGACCGTGAGCACCACGAGTGCTCCCTGGAAGAGACGTTTTGCCGTGAACGCGAGAAAATCACCCAACGGAGATCCTCCTTCCGTCGCTCTTGTTCCGCCTTCTTTGTCCGCCGCGTCGTTACCGGAGGGCTTCTTCACGGACGGATGCCCGCCGGGACATTTCCGAAAGAGAGCCCCGCAGGAGCCCGCCGCCGTGACGGGAAAAAGTCCCGCAGCAAGCGACGGAGATGACGCTGCCGCGAAAAATGCTTCGGTGCGGAACGCGCGGGCGGCGGAAGGGCTTTCTCCGTCCGTCTCCGGCGCGTTCCGAAGGCGGGTAGTCTATTTCACGAATTCCACGTCGTTGAGCAGAAGGATCGTGTTCCCCGTCATCTTGTATCCCTTGATCTGCTTGCTGAACGCCAGGTAGCGGAAGGGCGTGAGGAGTGGAACGCCGAGCCCCTTCTCCAGCACCAGGCGCTGCCCCTTTGCGTAGAGCTCCATGCGCTTCGCCGGGTTCGTCTCGTTCACGGCGACCTTGAGCACCTCGTCCACCTCGGGGTCGCTCGTGTACTTGTAGGTCGATTCGAAAAGGTAGTTCACCATGCTGCCGTCGGGCCAGTTGTAGCGTCGTCCGGCGATCTCGTACTCGCCCTTGCGCGTCTGGTTCTTCACGTAGTTGTGCTCGAACTCCCGGATCTCCACAGCGATGCCGAGCTTCTTGAGCTGGGCCTGGATCAGCGGCGCCGTGGAGGCCATCTCGGGAATGTCCAGAGGAACCATCATGGTGAAGCTCAGCCGCACGCCGTCCTTCTCGCGGATGCCGTCCTTGCCGGCCTTCCACCCCGCGGTCTCAAGAAGCCCCTTCGCCTTTTCCATGTCGTAGCCGAAGTCCCGGGAGAACGCCTCCTCCGCGGCCTCGCTGTAGCCCGACATGGTGGGGGGCATGAAACCGTACCGGGCCTGGGCCTTGTCGTCCAGAACCGCCACGAGTTCCTCCTTGTCGATGCCCCGGATGATTGCTTGGCGCACTGCGGGATCATTCAGGCCGGGAATCTTGTCGTTCAGGTAGTACATGCTCCCTCCCGCGAGGAGATAGCGGATCATCTCGACGTTGTCGTTCTTCTCCAGCTCGTCCACGTTCTCGATGGGAATGTTGAAGGCGATGTCCGCCTTGCCCGCCTGGATTTCCGACACGCGGGTGAAGCCGCTGGGGACGAAGCGCACCCGCACGGATTCCACGAGGGCGATGCCTTTGTTCTCCACGAAGGGGATGTTCGTCCGGTGGTACGGATTGCGTTTGAGGATGATGTGCGATCCCTGGACCCACTCGTCCACCGCGAAGAGGCCGAACGTCACGGCCTTGCGGGCGAATTCGTCCTTGTCCGTGCGTTCCGCGGCGGCCACGTCCACCAGGCCCGTGAAGGCGCTTGCCATGTCCACGAAGTTCGCGGCGGGGGAGTCCGTCCAGGTCATGATGAAGTCGTTGCCGTTCACGCTGAAGCTGCAGTCCTTCTTGAAATCCGCCCCGAAGGAGGATGTCTCCGCGTAGCGCGCGAAGGAGCGCATCACCGCCTCCGCCGTGACGGGGTCGCCGTTGGAGAATTTCAGTCCCTCCGGAATGGTCATGGTGATGACCATTCCATCTTCGGAGACCTTCCAGTCCGACACGTATCCCTTCTGCAGAGCCATGTCGCTGTCGAGAACGAGCATGGGGGCGTAGAGGAAGTCGTGCGTCGCGAAGCTGGTGGTGCACTGCTGGATGTCCGTGTTCTCGATCTCCTCCGCCGCCACGATGACCAGCTCCCGGGCCATCGCGGGAACGACGAGGCTCAGTGTCAACAGGACGCCGAGACACACACGAGCGATTTTCCTTTTCATTTCCTTCACTCCTCTCCAAATGGGGCCGTGGAACCACCGAAGGACGCGGGTGAACCCGTGCCGGAGGCTGCATGCCGCGTCCGCTCCCTGCCGCGCCGACACGAAAGGGATGTGTCCTCTCCGCCTCTGTCTTCAGACACCCCCCTTCTCGTGGTTCTTCCCGTGGGAATCCTTTCGTTCCGCTGCCGTCCACGTTTTCTCGAAGTTCCCCAGGGTGGCGACGGCGCAAAAGAGAAAGCGTGTGCGCTCGAAGAGCGAGGCCACGTCAGCCCACTCCATGGGGGAATGGTTGTGCCTGCCCTTGACGCCGAGCTGATCCGCCGTGGGGGTTCCCGCCGCGGCGGTGAAGGACGAATCGGAACTTCCCCCCGAGGCGGCGGAGTGGACCGGAGGCAGGCCGAAAGAGTCCGCCACCCACCGGAGATGTTCGAAGAGCGCCAGATTGCCCGGGGTGCGTTCCATGGGAGGAAAAAACATTCCCCCTGACAGGTTCGCCTCCGTACCCTCCACGGTGCTGCGGCGGGCCACGTCCCGGAGCAGCGCTTCCGCCCGGGCGGCGGCGCCGGTGGTGCGGGTGCGCACGTCGATGTGCAGCTCCGCCCTGTCCGCCACGACGTTTGCCACGGTGCCTCCCCGGAAGACACCCACGTTGAAGCCCATGTCTTCTCCCGACGCGGCGGAAATGGCGACGGTCTTGTGCGCCGCCTCGAGCACGGCGCTCCGCCCCTCTCCGGGGTCGCGCCCCGCGTGGGCCGCTCTGCCCCGCACGTCGAGAAGGTAACGGCTCATGCCCTTGCGTTCCACGATGACCCCGTCGTCGAGAGCGCCCGTTTCCAGGTTGAAGGCCGCGACGCACTCCGCGGCGGCGGCGCGGAAACGCTCCCCCATGTCGGACTCGGGGTGCCCGGTCTCCTCGTCTCCCGCGAGGAGGACCCGGATCGGGCGCTCCCTGAACCCCCCTTCGAGAAGGGCCCGGACGGCGTGAAAGGCGATGGTGATGCCCCCCTTCATGTCCAGGACCCCCGGGCCGTAGGCACGCCCCTCCTCGATACGGAACGTCCGCCGCTCTTCCGCGAGCGGGGGAAAGACCGTGTCGTAATGGCCGAGCAGAAGGACCGGCCTGCCGGGCGCGTTTCCGTTCAGCGTGACGGCGAGGCCGTTTCCGGCCTTGGCAAAGCGCAGAAGTTCGCAGGTCCCGCCGATCTCGTCGAAGCGTTCGGCGAGCCACGCTGCCAGGGCGTCCACCGAAGGTTTGTCCCCGGAGAAGCTTTCTCTGTTCACCAGTGCTTCCCAGAAGGCGAGCATGTTCTCCCGGTTGCGGCGGACGTAGTCTTCGATGAAGCGTTTTTCCGAAAAGAACTTCCCGGCGGAGACGTCCTTCCCGGGAGCGGTTTCTCCGCGCATGATCGTTTCACCTTCCATTTCGTTCTTCTGCTCCTCCTGCGGCGCCCCTTTGCGCCGTCGTTTTTGTCCGCTCGCCGAACGGACAGGACATCCCGTCCGGCGCCGTGCCATCGCTTCGGAACCTGCGGCGGTGGGGGCTTCGGGCGGAATCACCCCCGAAGGGCGATCTTTCGGGTGATGACCCGGGCCGTTTCGAGCACGCCGTCCAGGTAGCTCTCCACAAGCGCCTCCCGGGAGAGCAGTGTCTTGGGACAGGAGAGGGCCACCGCGGCGAAGGCTCTGCCGTCCTTGTCGAACACCGGTGCGGCGATGCCCACGAAGCCGATGCGGTATCCTTCGTTGCCCAGGTGGTACCCCTGTTCGCGGACTCTGCGATAGTGCTCCATGATCTGATCGATGTCCGTGAGGGTGTTCTCCGTCACTTTCTTCAGCGGGACCGCCGCCTCCAGCATGCGCCGGATCGTCGCCTGGTCCTGGTAGGCCGCCAGGAGGATCGCCGTGAGTCCCGCGTGGAGTGGAATTCCGCCTCCCTCGTAGGGACCGTAGGTCCGCCGGTCGTGGAGAAAATCCACGGAGAGGAGCAGAAAACACTTCCGCCCGTCCCAGATGCTCAGATAGGTGTGTCCCCTTCCTCCGGGCGTCGTCTCCTTGAGGCGGACCAGATGGGGCATGACCGTGTCCTCCAGGTCGGATTGCTCCAGAAAGGCCTTGCCGAGCCGGACGAGAGAGGCCCCGAGGGTGTAACGCTTTGTCAGGGAATCGCGGAAGACGAACCCGCACTGTTCCATGGCGTCGAGCATGCTCAGCGCACCGGGCTTGCTCATGGAGAGAAAATCCGCCACCTCCGTGAGGGACATGGTGTAGGGCGGTTCGGCCAGCCTGTCCAGGACGGAGGCCGCTTTTTCGATGCTCGTGGGCGGTTTCATGTGCGGAGTTCCTCCTTTTTCATCGATGCGTGTTTGTGATGAACGTGAACATGAACATGAACGGGAAAAACACCGTGTCTTCGAAGTGCAGAAATCGCCGCGACGGCGGACGTCGTGCTTTTTTCCGAGTGCGGGTGCTCCGCGGCGGATTTTGTCCGCACGCCGCTGCCGTGCCGAAGGAGCTGGACCGGAACCGTGTTTTACGCGGGAACGTTTTGCAGCGACGAGGCCCTTGTGGTTAGATATAATCTAACTTAGTAAGATAATAGAGGTATTATAACAAGTCCTGTAGCGCAATACAAGAGCATGGACGCAGTTGGATCCGAGGGCAATAAAGTTTTTCGATGTCGGGATTGTTGTGTCGCGTGCAACGGCTTCGGGAGAAGGTGCGTCTGTCCGGGACAGGCCGCCGGGTCATTTTCGCGGCCTGTTGCTGGAGTGGGGGATGTCGTGTCTCGCTTCGGTGGGTGCCGTCGTGACGGGGTTCTCGCTCGGTGGAGGGGCGACGGAACGGCGTTGACAGAGGTGCGGTTTCCGTGGTATGGTCCCATCCATGAAGCAGAAGGGCGCAGTGTCCGGGAACGGTTTTCGTCTGACGCATTTCTGGTGGTGGTGGCCTTAGGGTCCCGCCGCCTTTGACCTGTTTTTCAAGGGGGCCGCGGGAGAAGAACATTCCCGCGGCCCCCTGTGTTTTCCTTTTCGGGGCCGTCGTGATGACGGCCCTTTTTGTATGTCGGTTCGTCGCGAGGCGGCGGGCAAGGACGGTGCGGAGGAACGCGGAGGCGAGGAGCGGGCGGCAAAGGGCGTCCGAAAGAAAGGGACTGACTGCTTCAGAAAAAAAGAGTGAAGAGCAGCGAAACGCAGCGGAGAGCAGTGGAGAGGCATTGAAAGAGATCAGAGGAGGCGAGGAACATGGCAGAGACGAGCAAAGGCGGAACGGCGGTTTTGAACGAGCAGGGTGCAGCGCGGACGGAGCGGGGATATTTCGGCCCCTACGGCGGCAGATTCGTTCCCGAGGGGATCGCGGTGCTTTTGGAAGAGCTGGAGAAGGCCTTCGACGAGGCCGTGGCGGATCCGACGTTCCGGAAGGAGCTGGACGAGCTGCTGGTGGAGTTCGTGGGCAGGCCCTCTCCCGTGACGGAGTGCCGGAATCTCTCCAGGGCGTGCGGCGGCGGGCGGCTCTTTCTGAAGCGGGAGGACCTGAACCACACGGGGGCGCACAAGATCAACAACGCTCTCGGGCAGGGGCTTTTGGCGAAACGTATGGGAAAGAAGCGCCTCATCGCCGAGACCGGCGCGGGAATGCACGGAACGGCCAGCGCCACCGCGGCGGCGCTGCTCGGCATGGAGTGCGCCGTCTACATGGGTGCGGTGGATGTGGCGCGTCAGGCTCCCAACGTGGGGCGCATGCGTGCCCTCGGCGCAAAGGTGGTCCCCGTCTCCTTCGGTCAGGCCACGCTCAAAGAGGCGGTGGACGGCGCGCTCGCGGCGTGGATGGAGGATCCCGAGGCGTTCTATCTCCTCGGTTCCGCCGTCGGTCCCTCTCCCTATCCCGAAATCGTCCGCTTCTTCCAGAGCGTCATCGGAAGCGAGGCCCGGACGCAGATGCTCCAACGGGAGGGACGGCTTCCCGACGAAGTGGTGGCCTGTGTCGGCGGCGGCAGCAACGCCATCGGCATCTTCTCCGGATTCCTTGCGGATGCGCAGGTGGCCATCACGGGCGTGGAGCCCGCGGGCAAGGGGCTGCACCTCGGTCTCGGCGCCCACGCGGCCACCCTCGTGGCGGGTTCTCCCGGCGTCGTCCACGGCTTCAACACCTATGTGCTCTCCGACGACGCGGGCGAGCCCGCTCCGGTCTACTCCGTCGCCCCGGGGCTCGATTATCCCGGCGTCGGCCCCGAGCACGCCCATCTCAAGGACACCGGCAGAGTCCGCTATGTCGCCGCCACCGACGACGAAGCCATCGCCGCCTTCGGGCGCCTCTCCCGGGAAGAGGGCATCATTCCCGCCATCGAGAGTTCCCATGCGCTCGCCTACGCGCTGAAGAGGCTTCCCTCGATGGAGAAGGAACAGATTCTCCTGGTGAATCTCTCCGGTCGGGGTGACAAGGATCTGGACACGCTCCTGCCGCTGCTCGGGTTGTAGTTTTCGTGTCGTTCCGCCACGTAAGGCTGCGGCGGAACGCGGTCGAGGCGACGGTCGCGCCGTCGTGGAAGCGTGCCCTGCGCTGCGGTGCAGGGCACGCCGCGTCTTCGGAATTCTCCTGGCGGAGGGCGCCGGACGATGTCCGCTGTCCACCGATGTCCACCAATATCGGCGAGGGTGGACGGAAACAGACGACGAAGGACGAATGCGATAGAATAAATCTTTCGCCTTGGAGAACGAGGCGCGAACGAAGCGCGCCGGAGCGGAGAGGGCGCACGGAAACGACGAGGCTGCGGGGTGCGACATGGAACGGATGCTCCAGGGAGAACTGGTTCGGGAACGAACGGAAGAAAAAGAAGCGCTGCGCGGAGCGGTGCGTGAAGAAGAGGGCGGGGAGGAAAACGGCTCCGTTTCGCCCGGGGATGGCGGAGCGCGCCCCGAAGGGATTTTCCGGGACTCCTTCGAGACCTGCGGGGTTTCCGCCTCCAGCGGGACGGAAGCGGGGGGTGCCGTGGGGGCTGTCGCGGCGGAGCCGCCGAAGGCGGGGGTCGGCAGGGCGATCATTTTGGTTTTGGCCGGACTGGCCATGGTGGGTCCCCTCGCCATCGACACCTATCTGCCGTCGCTCCACGTCATCGGCAGAGAATTTGCGGTGGAGCAGGTGCTCGTGCAGCAGACGCTCAGCGTGTACCTTTTCTTCTTCGCCTTCACGATGCTCTTTGCGGGCACCCTGTCCGACTCCTTCGGCCGCCGCCCGGTCATCCTCGGATCGCTCGCGCTCTACGTCGCGGCCTCCTTCGGCGCCGCCCTGTCCCCCTTGTTCGGGCACCTCCTGTTCTTTCGAGGGCTGCAGGGCCTTGCGGCGGCGGGCGGAGCCGTGGTGGGAAGGGCGGTCGTGCAGGATCTCGCCTCGGGTGCAGAGGCGCACCGGGTGATGTCCTACATCACCATGGTTTTCGGCCTCGCTCCCGCCATTGCCCCCATTCTCGGCGGATGGGTGCACGTACTTTTCGGCTGGTGATCGGTCTTTCTCTTCCTCGCGGCCTTTGCCCTGCTCATGAGCGTCGCGCTCTTCCGTCTGCTTCCGGAGAGCCTTCCCCGGGGGATGCGCCACCGCTTCCGACCCGCGGGCATCCTCGCCGACTACGGAAAGGTCGTCCGGAACATGCGCTTTCTCCGGCTGATCCTGTCCATGGGAACCTTCTTCATCGGATTCGGGCTCTACATCGGCTCGGCGGCCAGTTTCGTCATCAACATCCTCCACCAGCCCGAGACCGGATTCGGCTGGCTCTTCGTTCCCCTCGTGGCCGGCATGGTCACGGGGTCCGCCACCTCGGCGCGACTGACGCGCCGCTTTTCCACCGGGGCCATCATCCGGATCGGTTTCGGCGTCATGGGGGCGGCGGCACTGTGCAACGTAGCCTACACCTCCCTGTTTGCCCCCGCACTCCCCTGGGCGGTCCTGCCCCTCATGCTCTACGCCTTCGGCATGAACATCGCCGCGCCGGGGATCACCGTCACGGCCCTTGCACTCTTTCCAGAAAGCCGGGGCTTGGCGGCCTCGCTGCAGGCCTTCGTCCAGACCCTCATCCTCGCCGTCGTCTCGGGGTTTCTGGCGCCGCTGCTCTACGACAGCGCCTTCAAGCTCGCCTGCGGCGTGCTTGCGGCGCTTCTCTCAAGCCTCGCCCTGTATCTTCCGGAGATGCGGAAAGTGCGGGCGTAGGCGCGGATACCACTGACATCACTGACATCAGGACCCAGGATCGTTTCGAGGAGTTCCGGACGCATTGCGTGGAGGTGCGGGCGTCCCCGGCATCAGGCCCCGGACCGGATCGTCTCGAAGGACTTTGGATGGCGCGGACGGAGGCGCAACGCGCCTCCTTGCCTGAAGGATTTCATCAGAACCTCCCTCGTCCCCCTGCGTTGCAGGGGGATTTTTCGTGTCCGGCGGCCACGGTGGAAGAGGCGGTGGTGGGTCGCTGAGGGTTGGAAACATTGTTGTTCTCATGGAAAACAACACACATGTTTTAGATTTCCTATAAGGGATTGCCTTTGTAAATCACAAGGAATTATGGGATTTTACGGGGTTGAAGGCGGACAATCGGGACTTGCGGCAGGATTGAAAAATAAGAAAGGGTGAATATACTGAGAAAAAAGCTCCTCTTTTTTGGAGGTGAATCGGAAATGTTGTTTGTTTCTTGGAAAAAAGAGGAAGCGCCATGCGCATGACGGTTCATATTGAATCCAAACAGAGCGGTCCCGTGCGTCTCCCCGAAGCGTATCGGCATTATCTGCAGGCCGCCGTGTACGGGCTCCTCTCGGAGGACCTTGCTGCGTTCCTCCACGGTCCGGGATTTCTCTTCGAAAAACGTTCCTTCCGCCTCTTCACGTTCTCCCGGCTTCAAAGCGTCTCCCCTCCCCGAAGAGAGAAAGATGCCCTTCTCTTCGACTCACCTCTCTCGTTCGTCCTTTCTTCTCCCGTGCTGGATATTCTCGAGGAGTGTGCCCGGGGGCTTCTTTCGGGGCGGCTGTTCCGTCTGGGTAACAACGAACTGCGCTGTTCCGGCGTGGAAGTGGCGGCTCCCGTGGTGGTGGGAACGCGGGTCCTGCTGCGCACTCTCTCGCCCATTACGGTCTACTCCACGCTGCGCAAAGGGGACGGGCGCCCCTACACGGTGTATTACGAGCCGCAGGAAACGGTCTTTTCGGAACAGATTGCGTCGAACCTCCGGAAGAAACAGGCCGCTCTCGCCGGAACGGCGGAGAAGAACTGCCCCGGCGAACGCGACGACGCGGAGGTTTCGCAAGACCCTTTGCTTCGTTTTCGCCCCGTGGGAAGGGTGCATCGCGTGACCGGCTTTTTTTCTCCCGGGGATACCTTTCCGGTGAAGGGGTGGGACGGCCTGTTCCGTCTCGAAGGGCCGCAGGAGCTGTTGCAGCTCGCACTGGACGCGGGGCTGGGTGCGAAGAATTCGAGCGGTTGGGGATGCGTCGAACTGGTGCGGGAGGCGGGAGATGCGGAGGAGGCGACCGGAGCGGTTTCTGCGGTGCCTTGCGGATAAGGTTCCGCGCCGGAGGGCGGCCTCAAGGATATGTGGGATGGCGTGGCGTCGGAGAACGGGAGAGGAGGGAAGAAACCGCGATGGGAATGGTGTCCGCGCTTCTGGAGATCGGAAAAACGCTTGGTGGCGATGAACTGGAGTGCGCCGTGAAGATGCCCCTGGCCTCGGGCATGGAGATTCGCGTCTGGCTCGACGTGGAGGATCCCCGGAAAAGCCCGCTTCAGGTCCGGGGTGTGGCACGGGTGGACTTGGAGCCGATACGTGCCGAAGAGAAACGGCGCTATCTGTACCGGGATCCCGACGGAAGCAATTTTTCCTTCTGTTATTCCCCCGTGGTGCGCATGCAGAAGAAGGAGCTGGGCTTCGACGAGGCCTATCTGGAGAAGCTCGGGACAAAGGTTCTCGCGGAGTTCGAACCATCCCGGAGTCCGAAGGAGGGATCGGGGAAGGGGAAGAAATCCTCCGCCGGCGAGTCGGTGCAGGTCTTTGCGCCGGGAAGCGTCGCGCGCATTCTGGAGGGGCTTCGGACGCACCGGGACGAGCTGGTGCGGCAGGCCGAAGCAGCCCTGACGGAGGCGAAGCGGGACAAAAAAAACCTCTCCTTCGTCCTCGTCTTCGGCATCAAGGACAAGGAGACGTTTCTCTATCCGGGAGATCCACCGGTGGAGCCACTTTTCTCCTCCTATTTCTGGTCGAAGATCCGGGCTTCCCGTTCGGGAGGCGCAAAGGCGTCTTGCGCGCTCTGCGGCAAAGAGGAAGAACACGCGGTCAACCTGGACAAGCTCTTCGCCTTCGCCACCTTCGACAAGAAAAGCTTTCTTCCCGGAGGGCAGGACCGGCCCGAGAAGGTCTTTCCCCTCTGCGGAGAGTGTCTGCGCTGGCTTTCCCGGGGGCGGGACCACGCGGACACGGTCTTTCGCGAGGATCGCCTGGTGCGTCCGCTGCACGTGACGGTGATCCCCGAGCTGTTCGGGGTCGGCCCCGGCATGCGTTTCCGGCGGCTTGAGGCCAAGACGAAGAATTTTCTCGACACGGGGCTCGTCAATGCGGAGTTCGCCTTCGAGGAACTGCTCGACCGGGACGATGTGCTGGTCTACCACTTTCTCTTCTGGGAGCAGGTCCAGGCTCAGGAGCGCATTCACCTTATGGTTGAGGATGTGCCGCCCCTCCGGCTGCAGCGCCTCTTCGATGCCTGGCGCCGATCCTGCGAGATGTTTTTCGAGACGGGGAGCGCGCAGCAGCATCTTTCGTCGGGGTTGCGCTTCCTGTTCGTCGTTCTGTCCGACTTTGCGGGGAAGAGCAGGCAGGACCAGACGGCGCTGCGGGATATGGCGCTTTCCCTGGCGGGCAAGCTGCTTTCCGGCGAGCGGGTGGATCCGGCGCCGCTCAAGGGGCTTTTCTGTGCGCGTCTTCCGGGGATTCTGACCGATCCGGATATGCCGACGCAGAAGAAATGTTCGATTCTTCGGAGGGCGGAGCGCCTTGTGGATTTTCTGGCCCGGGCTGACGAAGCGCGTTGCGGCGGAGCGGACGGAACGGACGGAGAGGAGGAAGGATGCGTGATGGTGGAGGAACGGCGCGGGGCGAGCGGGGAAACGGGTTTGGATGCGGGGGATGCGACGGGTTCGAAGAAACCCCTTCGGGAGCGGATCGCGGAGGAAATGGCGGTCTTTGCCGATCCCTATCTGCAACAGCCTTTCGGACGTGGGGTGTTCCTCGCCGGGGTGTTGCTGGGCGTGTTCGCCCGGGAGCAGGTGAGAGGGACGGGGCCGGCGGAGCAGGAGAAGAAAAAGGCGGTCGATGTGGCTGCGTCGCCGCTGTTCAAGCAGCTCAACTTCGGGCGGCTTCGCCTGCGCGATCTCAAGGGCCACCTCGGGCGCCTGCCGGGGCTGATCCATCAATACCGGATCGACTATGCCGGCCCCGTGCAATCCTTTGCGGGAGAGGTGATGTGCCTGATTCTGGAGGGAGAACAGAAGGAACTCGGACCGGAGGGCAACTTCGCTTTCGCGGCGGGCTTTCTTGCCGCGCCGAGCTATTTCTGGCGCTGTTTCGGAAAACAAGTTCCCGCGGATGTCGTCGTGGACGAATCCCTTCCGGGGGACGATGCGGCATCAGAGGAGGACGCTTCTGACGAAGAGGGCGACGGAGAGTGAGGACAAAAGGAAAGACGGAAAGGTTTTTCGGTCGGGGAGTCCATGGACTCGGTAGCCCCTGCGATGCGGGGTTCATCACGGTCATGGCCGGGGCGGGAGCACGACGAGGAGGAATGCGATCATGGCGTTTGCGGGACGGAGAGAGTTCTTTTTCGCCTACACGGTGACGGATGCGAACCCGAACGGTGATCCGCTCAATGCGAACCATCCCCGTTACGACGAGGATACCGAGCAGATTCTCGTATCGGACGTGCGCGTCAAGCGCACGGTGCGGGATCAGTGGCTTCGGGAGGGAAAGTCGGTGTTCGTCGACGGAGAGACGAACACCCTGAAGGACCGAGTGGAGACCTTGCGGAAGTCCTTTGGTGTGACGAAGGGCGAGGAGGCCATGCGGCACTGCGTCGACACACGCCTCTTCGGCGTAACCTTCGCGCTGGGGAAGGAGGCTTTTTCCTGGACCGGTCCCGTGCAGTTCAAATGGGGGCGTTCGCTGCACCGGGCGAAGGTGGAAACCGTGCAGGGAACCGCGGCCTTCGCCACCAAGGAGACGAGCGGGCAGCGTTCCTTCCGCAGTGAATATCGGGTGCCTTTCTGTCTCATTGGCGTCTACGGCATCGCCAATCAGCATCCGTCGGCGACAACGGGCGCCACGGAGGAGGATCTCGATGCACTGGTCGAGGCCCTCTGGAAAGGAACGGCCAATCTGATCACCCGGAGCAAGATGGAGCACCGCCCCCGCCTTCTGCTGGAGATCCGCTACCGGAACGGGTTCGACGGCGCCATCGGCTCCCTCGACGAGAAGGTGCGCCTGGTGCGCCGCGACGGAAGCGTGCTCTCCGAGGAGGAACAGCGCATGCTGCGCACTCTCGGCGGCGTTGCGCTCGACATGGCGGGCATCGCCGAGCGCCTTGCCGCGCTTCAGGACTCCGTGGCGGCGGTGCGCCTGTTGCGCGACGCGGATCTGGTGCCGACCGGCTGGAACGCGGGGGATGTGCTCAAAGAGCGCTATCGCGAAGAGACGAGGTGACGTGGCATGGCGTGCGTCTTCGAGGTGCGGGGGCGTCTTGCCATGTTCCGCAAGGGATACACCACGACCTCGTCGGTGTCCTTTCCTCTTCCGCCGCCGACGAGTCTGGGCGGTCTTCTGGGAGCGGTGCTGGGGTTCGACTCCGGCGCCGCGACGGCCGGCGAGAATGCGCATTTCTGGGATCGCCTGGAGGGGACGCGGATTGCCCTGCGGATTCTGGAGCCGCTGCGCTATTACCGGGGGACCGTGAACTTCTGGAACGTCAAGAACCCCCAGAACAACGCGCATATTCAGGTAAAGCACCAGTTTCTCCGCGACGTGGCCTACCGCGTCTACGTGGAGGGGCCGCTTGAGAATGCTCTTGAGGCAAGGCTTTCCAAAGGTGAGTTCGTCTACACGCCCTTTCTCGGCGTGGCCTATGCTCTGGCGGACCTGCGCTGGATCGGAAGGAGCGAACGTGGCTCCGTCCGGGACGGGGCCGTGGAGGTGACGTCGGTGGTTCCCGAGGCGGAGGGACTCGCGTTCGACCTGTGGTCATCCGGAGGAGCTTTTCGGGAAGTGTTACCCCTCCGGATGACCAGAGAGCGTGCCCTCGCGCAGACGATCTCCGTCTATTTCGCTCCCGATCCGGTAAAGCCTCTCGTGCTCAAGGAAAGAGGGGGTGCCGATGTCGCACGATGCGGTGATGACGTCGTGGCTTTCTTCCCTGCCTGGTGAGGTGTGGAGTCATCCGGAGCGCCCTCTGGCGGAGCATCTGCTCGGAACCGCCCGCCTCGCGGAGGAACTGCGGGCGCTCCAGGGGATTTGGAACGCGGAGGACGGGGTGACGGAGCGGTCGCTTCTGGCGCGGCTGTGCCTGACCCACGATCTGGGGAAAATCCACCGGGAGTTCCAGAAGTGTCTTCGGGGGAAGGGCCGGGGGCGTCCCCATGCCTTTCCTTCGGCGGTGTTTCTGCTCTTTCTGCTCCTCGCGGAGGGATGTGCGGACATCTCGTCCCTGGAGGCCGTGCGGTCTCACCACGCCCGCATCCGTGCCCGGGAGGAGGCGGAATCCTTCTGGACCGAAGGCCTTGCCCGGAGTAAGGTGCGCCGGACACTGCAGCGCTATAAAGAGGAAATCGGCGAGGTGCTGGGCGACCGCGGTCTGCAATGGCCCTTCTCGTTCGATGAGGGTGCGGCCGTCCGTTTCGCCGGAGACGTTTTCCGCGGAATCGGAGAACGAGAGCCCGAGGAAGAGTGGCTTCGGTTTCGTCTGTTTCTCTCCCTGCTGGTCACGGCGGACCGCATGGATGCCCTTGGAGTCCGTGCGCTGGAACGGAATGCTCTTCCCTCTTCGTCCGCCGCGGCGCCTTTTCCGGCGCCGCCGAAAAAACGGGAGCTGGACGCCTGGCGGCAAAAGACCTACGAGGCCTGCCTGAGCGGGGCAAGGGAGGCTTTTCGCGGGCCGGGGATCTACGCGCTCTCCCTGCCTACAGGAGCGGGGAAGACCCGCATCGGCCTCGACACGGCCCTCTTCTTCGCGGAAGAGACGAAGGCCGCAGGCATCGTCTATGCGCTCCCCTTCATCGCCATCGTGGAACAGAATGCCGCTGTGGCGCGAAACCGCTTCGGTGCCGAGGTTGTGCAGGAGGACCACAGCCTTCTCGAAATCCGGGCGGATCCGGGGGGGAGCGGGCGGAAGGACGGCGGCGCCGCTCCGGCGCCGAAGAACCGGGGAGAAAACGATGCCGACGGGAGCGACGGCAAAGCGGACGACGAGGGCGATTCCCTGCGCAGGATGCTCGCGACGTTTCGCTACTGGAACGCCCCGGTCACGGTGACCACCTTCGCGCATCTCTGGGAAGCCCTTTTCGACGCGCGCCCCAACAGCACGATGGACTTTCATCGGTTGACGAACGCCGTGATTGTTCTCGACGAAGTGCAGAGCATTCCTCCGAAACTCTGGGAGGGATTCGGCAAGGTGATGAAGCTGCTCGTGGAGCGGCAGGGGACGACGTTTCTCCTTCTCACGGCGACGCAGCCCGAAATCGCTCCCGGGGCCGTTGAACTGGCGCCCGAGGAGCTGCGTGTTCTTCCCGTGACGCGGCATGAATACCGCATTTTCGGCGACAGGCACGTCATGGAGGAACTGCCGGACCTCCTCGATGGATATCTGGACAATCCGGAATCGTCGGGGCTGGTGGTGTGCAACACGAAACGAAGCGCCCTCGACGCCTATGACCTGCTGTGCGGGCTGGAGGAGAAACGGGGCGACGGGCGGAGGCCGGTGCTCTTTCTCTCCCGCTGGATGACGCCGGCGCACCGCTCCCGCGTTCTCGAAACTCTGCGGGAGCTGGAACAGGGAGGAACGCCGCGTCTTCTCGTGGCTACCCAGGTGGTGGAGGCCGGCGTGGACCTCGATTTCGACTGGGTCTTCCGGGATCTCGGCCCTCTGGACTCGATTGTGCAGGTCGCGGGGCGCTGCAACCGTCACGCCCGTCCCGGCTTCGTCGGCGTGGTGTTCGTGGCCGAGCTGGAGGACAGGCCGGAGAAGGAGCGGCGCAAGGAGAACGGGAGGTACAGATCCTTCGCCTCCTACGTGTATTCCGTCGTGCTGCTGGACAGAAGCCGGAGAGCCCTGGGCAGCCAAAAGGGAGTTCTGTGCGACGGAACCATCTGCGAGAAGGATGTTCCCAGCCTGATCCGCGCCTATTTCGAGGAGGTCGGGCGGAGTGTCGAGGACGACGAGCTCTGGTCCGGCATCGGGGAGGGCACGTGGGATGTGCTGCCGGAACTCTACGAGGAACGTTTGCCGCAAGACCTCGTGACGGTCTTTGTGGAATACGGCCTTGAACAGGGCGTTTCGCTGGGCGGCATCCTGAAGGAACTCCAGGAGCTTCCCAGGGGTCTCGAGTTCCTGGACGAACGGCGGCGCCTGACACACCTTTTGCAGAATCACGCCATCCAGGTGCCTCTGAAAGAGATCGAACGATGGGAGGCAGCACAGGGAGGCGCCGTGTGGAGCGACCGCCGGAACCTGTTCGAGTTCGTTGGGGAGGACGACCGCACCCGGTTCCTGGCGGAGGCGGTTTTGAGCGACGAGGTACGGTGGGGGAAAGAGGGACTGAAACCCTACGGCCCGGCGGGGTTTCATCCCGCCGGAAAGCGGCGGGACGATGACTGGCCCGATTCTTTCTGAATCTGCCCGCATCGGTGGAACGCTGGTCTGGTATGCCGCGATCTGTTCGCGCCAGGTGTGGCTCATGGCCCGCGGCGTGGAGCCTGACCGGCGGGACGAACTGCTCCGCCTCGGGCGACTGAACGACCGGGAAACCTACGTCCGCGACCGGCACGATATTTCCTTTGGGGACAACCGCTTCGACATCCTCCGCGAAGAGGGCGGCACCCTCGTCGTGGCGGAGGTGAAGAAAAGCTCGCGAAGCATGGCCGCCGCAAGGCTTCAGCTCGGTCACTATCTGTATGAGCTGGAGAAGCAGGGCCAGGAGGCGAAGGGGGTTCTGCTCTTTCCCCAGGAGCGTCGCCGGGAGGAGGTGCTCCTGGACGAACCCCTCCGGAAGCGCCTGGACCGGATCTACGAGGAGATCAAAGCCATTGCGAGCGCTGCCTCTCCACCGCCTCTTGCGCGCTGCGCCTATTGCCGGTCCTGTGCCTACGGCGAATGGTGCTGGAGTTGAAGGTGCTCCGGTCCGGATGCGGATCGGAACCGAAGCGGGCAGAACCGGAGTGGCGTGTGGCTTGAACGATCGGGTGGAAGGGGTGCCCGAAGCTAGACTGGCGACTTTGAACGCGGGACCCGCGTTTTGCCTCCAAGCACTAAAGCAAAGCTCTGCACCCAAACGCGGAACCCGAGTTTTGCCCCCAGGCTTCCGAGTGCGCGAGGGGAGGTAACGAATGGGACGTACGCTGTACCTTCTTTCATCGGGAGAGCTGAAGCGCAAGGACAACACCATCGTCGTGGAGAGCGAGACCGGACGGCGTTTCGTTCCCGTGGAGACGACGGACGAAATTCTCGTGTTCGGGGAGGTGACGCTGAACAAGCGTTTTCTCGAGTTCGCAACGACGACGCAACTGATCCTTCATTTCTTTAATCATTACGGTTATTATCAGGGAACCTACTATCCACGGGAGCACCTCAACGCGGGCGCGGTAGTGGTGGCCCAGGTGAAGGCCTACCTCGACGGAGCGGAGCGCCTGGTCTTGGCGCGGCGCTTCGTGGACGGGGCGACGTCGAACATGGAGAAAGTCCTTGCCTACTACGCCAATCGCAAGGAGATTCCGGAGCGTCGGGAGTGCATCGACGAAGCCGCGGCGGAACTCCGTCGCTTTCGCGAACGCCTGGAGGACGCCGAGGACGTGGCACAGCTCATGGCCTTCGAGGGAAATGCCAGAGACGCCTATTACGGCGCCTTCGACGCCATCGTGGAGGACGAGCGTTTTCTCTTCGGAGGCCGGAGCCGGCGTCCGCCGGGAAACCGGATGAATGCGCTCATCAGCTTCTGCAATTCCCTGTGCTATGTGGCGGTGCTCTCCCAGATCTACCGGACGCACCTGGATCCGCGCATCGCCTACCTGCACGAGACGAACTTTCGCAGATTCAGCCTGAACCTGGATCTGGCGGAGATTTTCAAACCAATCCTCGTGGATCGGGTCATCTTTTCCCTGCTGAATCGAAAGACGCTTCAGCCGAAGCATTTTTCCACCTCCGGCGAGGGCGTGCTGCTCACCGACGCGGGGCGGGAGATCGTCCTCAAAACCTGGGAGGAGCGCCTCCAGGGCACCATCGACCACCCCACGCTGAACCGCAAGGTGAGCTACAGGACTCTTTTGCGCATGGAAGCCTACAAGCTGGAGAAACACATTCTCGGGGATCGTCCCTATGAGCCCTTTGTTTCCAGGTGGTAGCCGTGTTCGTCATCATGGTCTACGATGTGGGGGAAAAGCGAGTCGCCCGGGCATTGAAGGTGGGGCGGCGCTATCTGTCCTGGGTGCAGAACTCCGTTTTCGAGGGTGAACTCTCGCCCGCGGTCTACCAGCAGCTCAAGGCGGACATGCGGCACGTTCTCGACAGGGAATACGACAGCGTCATCTTCTACACCTGGCGCACCGAGCGCTACGCTACCCGGGAAATCCTGGGTCAGGAGCGGGGCAGCGGGGATCAGTTTCTCTGACGGAGCGTCAAGGCAATGCCGGATCCGAAACTCTCTCCCATGCGCCATACGCCTGTCGTTCTTGTTGTCATTGCTGTTGTGTTGCCGATGATCGTCTTCGTAGCACCATTCGTAACACCAGAAGAAACCTGGCTTTGTTGTCCTTGTTGTTGTGTTGCCTCATGTCTATTGCCTCGTCCGCCGTCTGGAGCCCACACCCTTATCGTCCTTGTTGTTGTGTTTGTTGCTGTTGTTCTTGTTGCCCCTGTGGTGCCTGTTCTTCTTCTTTTTCTTTTTTCTTTTTCGCCGTTTCTGAACTATGATGAGGGTGTGTCTCTTAAAGCGGCGCAAAAGGTGTCCTTTTTTTATTCTTTTTCGCTGTTTCCGACACCGAGTGCTCTGAAAATGCGGTGAGATTTCCGGAAACTTTCCGGTATCGTTCGTGCTTGCGTGGCCCTGCTCCGGGAAAGCTCACCATGTGGGACCACCCGGCGCCGCCTTTGAAGTTTGCCTGCGTCCACCTTCGGTAACGTGCAAAACCCGGGAGATCGACGCAGCGAGGCAAGACTCCCGAATTCTGTGACGGCAACGAGTTCGACGCAATCCGCATCTTGACAACCGTAATGTTTCTTGGTCTGGTCACCCGACGGAAAAGCGGGTATGATGAACATCGCGGCGGGTTGTGAGCCTTCCTACGAGGGATGGAAACTCAAGAATCTCGGCAGTCTTGCGCATTTCCTCGCCGTCGTTGTGAGCCTTCCTACGAGGGATGGAAACTTGACATTTCGATGCTTCAAAGGGACAGTGTGTACAGTTGTGAGCCTTCCTACGAGGGATGGAAACCTGGGCCAGCGCCGAATCCGCCGCCGCACGTGCATAGTTGTGAGCCTTCCTACGAGGGATGGAAACAGGATCAAACTGGCGAATGGTGCCACTGGTTTGCAAAGTTGTGAGCCTTCCTACGAGGGATGGAAACTTCCTCCATCTTCCCCTTCAAACGAACCGCGTGCCGGTTGTGAGCCTTCCTACGAGGGATGGAAACCAGCTCACGGCGCTTCTCACGCTCTTCGTGGAGCGGTTGTGAGCCTTCCTACGAGGGATGGAAACCACCATCATCATGGGGCACGGGTCGATGTCGATGTGGTTGTGAGCCTTCCTACGAGGGATGGAAACCTCGAACATCTACCTCAGGGCCGAAATTATCGAGCGTTGTGAGCCTTCCTACGAGGGATGGAAACCGCCGTTTTGTGGAGCCTTCGCCGGTCGCGCTTCACGTTGTGAGCCTTCCTACGAGGGATGGAAACACCGTCCCGCACAACTCCAACAGCCGCCTACGCCGGTTGTGAGCCTTCCTACGAGGGATGGAAACGCGTCGCCGTCGTTCCCGTCTCCCACCGCCGCGCCGTTGTGAGCCTTCCTACGAGGGATGGAAACAACAACGAAGTGCATCATTTCGCCTCCACCTCCCCCGTTGTGAGCCTTCCTACGAGGGATGGAAACTTCTCCACATTGACAGCCTCAGACTCCCCCTCGTCCGTTGTGAGCCTTCCTACGAGGGATGGAAACCGTCGGATTCGCCGCCATCACGACGCGCGCGCCGGGTTGTGAGCCTTCCTACGAGGGATGGAAACTACGCCGCCTCCAGCGTCACCGCTTCCCGAAGCGGTTGTGAGCCTTCCTACGAGGGATGGAAACAACGCCCACGTGGGTTGAGGAGGCGCTGAACGCGGTGTTGTGAGCCTTCCTACGAGGGATGGAAACCGAGGGTCGAAAATGCCGCGCGGAATCCGTGGCCGGTTGTGAGCCTTCCTACGAGGGATGGAAACCACCATGCCTCCGGATTTCTCCGGGACATGGAGCGGTTGTGAGCCTTCCTACGAGGGATGGAAACGAAAGATCCTCGGGAAAGTTCCCCGGTTTGAGAGAGAGTTGTGAGCCTTCCTACGAGGGATGGAAACCTCAAGGAGCCACCCACGATTTTCGTGGATGGGCGCGTTGTGAGCCTTCCTACGAGGGATGGAAACGATGAACGTGTTCATCGATGGGTCGAGCGCCGTCCCCGTTGTGAGCCTTCCTACGAGGGATGGAAACCGCAGCAATGCGCCTTGTCGGGGACGACGGGCAAGTTGTGAGCCTTCCTACGAGGGATGGAAACTGTCGCGGTGGGCGAAAACACGCTCCGGGCGGATTTTGTTGTGAGCCTTCCTACGAGGGATGGAAACTATATCCTGACTCTCCCAACGGTCAGGATGCGCTCCGTTGTGA